>Ga0208823_1000027_pt1 | contig 119504 bp, 122 predicted proteins | sample AD_UKC075_MetaG_FD_184440 | JGI IMG/M metagenome (GOLD analysis project Ga0208823, IMG submission 184440) | Active sludge microbial communities of municipal wastewater-treating anaerobic digesters from USA - AD_UKC075_MetaG (SPAdes) (version 2) | ecosystem: Engineered > Bioreactor > Anaerobic...
ACATGGGCATAGATGTGGACAGCAACCACTGGGCCTATGCCCTCTACCTCACCGCCAAGTTCGGGGCGGTGGGCACCACCTTCGCCCTGGCGGCGGTGGCGCCCGATGAAATCTACCTGTCCGATGGAATCGTCTACTACTATGCCGACTAGGCTCATGCTGTTCCTTGCTGCCGCGGCCGTCCTGGCCGCGGCGGCCTGTTCTCCGGCGCCGTCGGCCCCGGCGGCGGAGTACTGGGTGGTGGCAGGGACCAACCGCGGCGAGAGCTTTGCCCGCAACTGCCTGGCGGGCTATGACGGCGACGGCCGGCTGGCGGTGCATTGCCCCCTGCCCCAGTACTATATTGCCAGCGCGCTGTTGGACGCGGAAAACCGTATCTGGCTGGGGGTGGCCTGGAACGATTATGAATCAGCCAACGAAATACTGCTGTGGCAAAACAATTCCTGGCAGACCATAACCGTAGGCAAACGGCCCGAAGCGGGCTTTGCCGTCTTTCAAGACAAGCTGGTGGCGGGCTGCGCCGAAGCCGGCTTTGGCTTCAGCCTGTGGCAGGTGGACAGGGACTCGCTGTCCGCCCGGGAGTTTTTCACCGCTGACAAAGGCGACCGGGATTTCCTGCTCCTCACCGCCGTGGCCGCCAATGACCAGTACCTGGTGGCGGCGGCCCTCCACGACGACCCCATGGGCGAACTGGACTCTTCCCACACCAGTATCTGGTGGTTTGACGCGGATTTCCAGCCGGCGGGCTCGCTGTACCTGGGACCCAATACCGCCGTGTGGTCCATTGTCCCCCTGGAAGACGGCCGGTTTATGCTGCTGAACAACGGCGCCCACCTGGACGGCAGCGCCGCCCTCCTCATCTTCGATCCCGTGCAGGGCGCCGTCACTGAAAGGCGGCGGGAAGGCGCCGGCTTCCCCTACAAGGGGGCGGCCGGGGACGGCAAGATCTGTATCCTCAACCGCATCTGGTCTTCCACCCGCATCGACGACCGGCGCAGTCTCACCGTCATCGCCGGCGGGAAAGCGGAAACCATAGCCCTGCCCGACGGCATGGGGTTTGTAGACGTTGCCGTCAGGGGCGACAAGGTCTACCTGGCCGCCTGGCAACGGGGCGCCAACGCCGATGACGGAGTGTACGAACTGGACCTCACCACCGGGGAACTGCGGCAAATCATCGCCCACTATGACGCCAGCGCCATTCTCCTTCCCAAATAAATAAAGAGGGGTCGTAACCCCTCTTTTATATTGCTCAGGCAAACAGCGACGCCAGGGGGAAGTACAGCAGCAGGATCAGCCCCAGCACGGCCATGACCAGCATGGTGTCAAAGTTGAGGTTGATAATGCTCATGGCCCGTTCCAGCCGCGACCGGGGCCGGCAATCCATCTGTTGCAACAGCTCCTCGCCGGCATGCTCCCAGCGCTCCAGCTTGCTGTCCAGCGCTGCCATCAACCTGTCCCAGCCCCGCTCGGTGCCGGTGAGGCTGGCTTCGGCGCCCTGGACCACCAGTTGGCCCCAGTAGCGCATGCTCAGCCATTGGGGCAGGGAGATGTGGAAGAGGTGCCAGCGCACCCCGGCAACAAAGATTACCGCGCCGAGGGCAAAGGCCTTGCCGATGTCCAGCAGGCTGTGCCCGGAGTAGATGTGGGCATGGAAATGTCCCGCCCCCAGGGCTTCCAGTCCGCCCAGGGCGGGGACGAGGACTTTTTCGGAAACGAAGTTGGGGAAGACGCCCAGGGCAATTACCGCAAGGGCCAGCAGGCCCATGCCCGCCACCATCATCCACGTGGCCGGGGTATAGCGGGGAGGCGTCACTTCCTCCTTGGGCTCGCCGGCGAAAATGAACCAGATGAACTTGATGAAGGAACACACCGTGCCGGCGCTGACCACCGTAAAGACTTTCTCGGTCCAGGCCAGGCGGGGCAAAGCCTGCACCGCTGTCACCAGCCCGTGGTGGATAATGGTCTTGCTGGCAAAGCCGTTGAGCCCGGGGAACCCGGTGATGCCCATGGCCGCCACCAGGGCAAAGGCAAAGGTGAAGGGCAGAATGCGGTACATGCCGCCCAGCTTATACATGTGCAGATGATGGGCATGGAGGTACACCGCCCCCGCCGTCAGGAAGAGCAGGGCTTTGAAGACGCTGTGGTTGAGCATATGGTAGACGCCGCCCACCAGACCCTCGCCGCCCTGGGCCCCCAGGAAGGCGGCGACGCCCAGGCCGGTGAGAATATAGCCCATCTGGCTGATGCTGTGGAAGGCCAGCATGCGCTTGGCCTCGTGCTGCAGCAGGGCCATGACCACGCCAAAGGTCATGGTGATGATGCCCAGCAGCAGCACCGTCAGGCCCAGGTTTTGCAGAACTGCGGGCACGCTTGCCGCCAGGCCCAGGGTGCGCAGCACTCCGTACGCCCCCGTCTTAATCAAAATCCCCGACAGCAGCGCGCTGGCCGGCACCGGAGCTGCCGGATGGGCCTCGGGCAACCAGATGTGCACCGGCACCATCCCGGCCTTGACGCCGAACCCCGCCAGCATCAGCAGGGCGATGGCAGCTACCGGCGCCGTTTCGGGGAAGCGGGCGTCAAAGGCAAAGCTGCCGGTGTAGTAGTAAAGCAGGGCCAGGCTGGTGAGGAGGAGCAGACCGCCGCCCATGCCCAGGTACAGGTAGAGACCTCCGGCGCTGTATGCGTCTTCCTTCTGGGTATGGATGACCAGGCCCCAGGAGGCCAGGGACATCAGTTCGAAGCCCAGGAACAGGGTGAGGAAGTCTGCGCCGAGGAAGGTAATCAGGATGCCGGTGCAGGTAGCGCCCAGCAGCAACATGTAGCGGCTGTTGTCCTGATGGGGCTGGAACCAGCTGAGGCTGAAAAGCAGCGAAGCCAGCCACAGCAACAGGGCAAAACCCGCCAGCAACAAACCGATGCCCTGGGCCGACAAGGCGAACCGGGCCCCGGGCAACACCAGCTCCGCTCCGGCGTCAGTCAGCACGCCGGTCCACAGGCCGATGAGCCCGCCGCCGGCGAACAGGCAGGCCACAACGGACAGCGCCACCTGCCGGCGCAGGTCGCGCAGGGCCAGGCAGAGAACTCCTGCAAACAATGGCGCCAAAACAAATAACCACACAGCAATCACCTCCTCAATTAATCAGGGACTGCACCGTTTCCGCAGCAAAGGGGTGCAGCAGGGACGGAATGAGACCAAAGACGATGCAGAGGGCGGCCGTCAGTACCGGCGTCCAGATCAGGGCGCTGGACAGGCCCTCGGATTGCCACTTTTCCTCGCCTTTGAAAAAGGCCGCCCCGATGATGGGGAAGAAGTAAAAGGCGTTGAGCAGGGCGCTGGCCAGGAGAATGACGATGACCTCGGGCCGCCCGGCGGTCAGGGCGCCCTGGAACAAGAACCACTTGCTCTGGAAGCCGTTGATGGGGATAATTCCCACCATGCCCAGGGCAGCCAGGGTAAAGGCCCCCATCACCCAGGGCATGCGCCGGCCGATGCCTTCCATTTTGGAAATGTGTTCGATGCCGGTCCGGGTGATTATCGCCCCGGCGCAGAAGAACAATGTAATTTTCATCAAACCGTGGTTGACGAAGTGCATGAGACTGCCCAGGAGCAGGCCCGGGCTGCCGGAAAAGACCCCCAGGGTGATGTAACCCAACTGGCTGACAGTGGAGTAAGCCAGCCGGCGCTTGAGGAGGTCCTGGCGCAGGGCAAAGATTGACCCGATAATTATGGTGATGGAAGCCAGGGCCAGAAGGGAAGTGGACAGGGCCGCCGCTTCCAGGGCAGCGCTGCCAACGACGCTGTAGAAGGTCCGGAGCAGGCCGAAGCAACCGGCGTTGACCACCGCCACGGCGTGCAGGAGGGCGCTGACGGGGGTGGGCGCCACCATGGCGGCAGGCAGCCAGGCATGCAGGGGCATGACGGCGGCCTTGACGCCAAAGCCCAGGGTCAACAGGATGACGGTGAGGCGAATTACGGCCGGGGACGCGCCGGCCAGCAGACCGCCGGGGGTAAAGTCCAGCGTCCCGGCCACCCACCAGGTCGCCACCATGGCGGCCAGCACGACGGCGGCTCCCGCCAGGCTGTATATGAGGTAAATCCTGCCTGCCCGGCGCGCGCCAGGAGTTTCGTTGTGAATGACCAGCGGCCAGGTGACAAAGGTCAGTAATTCGTAGAACAAGTACAGGGTGAAGAAATTGGCGGAAAGGGCAATGCCCATGGTGGCCGTAAGGGACAGGGTAAAGAAGGTAAAGAAACGCCTGACCTTATGGCGGTGGTGGGCCATGTAACTGTTGGCGTAAGCCGTCGCCGGCACCCACAGGGCGGCGGCCAGCATGGCAAAGAGCCAGGCGGCTTCATCGGCGCGAAAGGCTATGCTCAGCCCCGGCGCCACCTGCCACCAGGTGGACGTTTCCCCTCCCCCCGGCATCAGCTTCAGCCCCGCCACCGCCAAAGCAACAAGGACTGCGGTGAGCAAGGGCGCCACCAGCGGGGCGCGGCGCAGGGACGGCAGCCAGACTGCGACGGCGCCCAGGACGGGAAGCGCTACGGCGATTAAGATCAACACATTCATCGTTCAGTCCCCCTTAGGATATCAGCCAGGCGGCAGCCTGCTGCAGTAAGTTGAGGAGCGGGTTGGGCACCAGGCCCACCGCCACGAGGAGCACAGCCAGGGGGATGAGGCCGGGCACGCGGCGGTCTGCCGCCCCCTCAGCTTCGCCTTGCCCAAACCAGATGCGCCAGACAATAGGCAGGAAGTAGGCGGCATTGAGGAGGCTGCTGAGGATTACCACCACGGGAACCCAGTACAGCCTGGCTTCCAGCCCGGCATTGAACAAGTACCACTTGGTGGTAAATCCGGCCAGCAGGGGCAGGCCCACCATGGACAGCGCCGCCAGGGTAAAGATGGCCATGGGCAGCGGCAGGAGGCGTCCCGCGCCGGCAAAGCCCTTGATGTTCCTGCTTCCCCGCAGCTCAATCACCTTGCCGGAAGCCAGAAAAAGGGAAGCTTTCATCAGGCCGTGGGCCAGAATGTGGTAAAGGGCGGCAGCGACGCCGACGGTCCCGCCCAGACCAAAGCCCAGGAAGACGTAGCCGATTTGCGCTACAGTGGAATAGGCCAGCAAGCGCTTGATATCCGTTTGCACCAGGGCAAACAGCGAGCCGGCCAGGATGCTCAGAACTGCCGCCAGCCGCACCATTTCCGAAATGCCCATGGCCTCCAGGCTGGCGCCGCCGAAGAGGCCGTAAAACACCTTGGCCATGGCCACGGCATACACCTTGACCACCACCCCTGAAAGCAGGGCGCTGGCCGAGGTGGGGGCGGCCGAGTGGGCATCGGGCAGCCATATGTGCATGGGGAAAAGGCCGGCTTTGAGGGCCAGGCCCACCAGGAAGAAGGTGGCTATTACCCAGGGAATAATGGGGTGCAACTGGGCGGCGGCTATAAACGCACTGGCAAAGCTCATGTTGAGATAGCCGGTGACCACATAGGTGATGCCGATGGCAAAGAGCACGAAGCTGGAACCGATGGCCCCCAGCATCAGGTATTTAAAAGAGGCGTCGGCGGCGCTGCGGTCGGTCTTGGCCGCCACAATGCCCCAGGAAGACAGAGCGGTCACTTCAAAGAACACGTACAGGTTAAAGAGGTCGTTGGCAAAGGTCATCCCCGCCATGGCAGCGGTGAGGAGCAGGAGCAGGGTTATATACCAGCCCGCCCGGTTGCTGGGCCAGTCCCGCTGTTCCCGGGGGAGCCCCAGCATCACTATGGCCACGATGACGGTGGCCACCGTAACCACAAAAGCAGACAGGGGAGTGGCTGTCACTTCGATACCCCAGGGTGCAGGCCACCCGCCTACGGCAAAGCGGATTGGCCCCGCCTGCACCACCCGCGCCAGCAGCCAGGCGCTCAGACCTGCAGCCGTCCAGGTCACAACCCCGGCGACAACTTGGGTGGCACGGCGAAACCTGCGCACAAAGAGGGGCGCCAGAAAGGCACTGATGAGCAACATGACGACGATGAGCACGGGCAGGTTGTTAAACATCTTCGGCACTCCTAATAGCGGCGATTTCGTCGGCATCGATGGTGCCGTACTGGCGATGGATGCGCACCACCAGCGCCAGGGACAAAGCGGTGACGCTGACGCTGACCACGATTCCGGTGAGGATCAGGGCCGAGGGCAGCGGGTTGACGTAAGCCACATCGGGATTGGCCAGGTCGATGATGGGGGGCTTTCCGCCCCTGACATTGCCCGCCGCCACCAGGAACAGGAAGACCGCCGTCTCCATGACGTTGACGCCGATGATCTTGCGCATAAGGTTGGTGTGGGAAAGGACAATGTAGCAACCCACGGCGAAGATGAGGGCAGCGATGAGATAGGGGTAGTTGTGCAAAAGTTTCTCGGCCATGTCAATCCTCCTCCACCAGGGTGTAAAACAGGCTGAGCATCGTCGAAGCCACTTTGACGCCGACGCCGATGGTAATAATGAAAATGAGCCCTCCGCTGAACAGCTCTCCCGGCGTGCCCACATCGATGCCGGCGCCTTTGTTCATCAGAAAGCTGGCGCCCCGCAACAAACCGACGAAACCGACGGCGGCATACCACAGGGTGCCGAAGCTTTCCAGCGCCGAAGACAAATGGTGGGGAATTTTGCGCAGGCAGCTGTCCAGGCCGAAGACCAGGATGTAGAGCACCAGGCTGACGCCCAGCACCATCCCCCCGGCAAACCCGCCTCCGGGGGACAGGTGGCCGTGGAAGACGACGTAAATCCCGTACATCTGGATAAAGGGCAGAAGCAGGGAAGTTATTTCCCTGAGGATTTTATCTGGCATTCTGTTTTTCCACTCCCTTCAGGACCAGCATCACCGCGACCAGGGCGGTAAAGAGCACTGTGGTTTCAATCAGGGTGTCATAGGCCCGGTAGTCGACGATGATGTCGGTGACGATGTTGATGGCCCCGGCTTCCTCCACCCCTTTTTCCAGGTAACGGGCAGGCACTTCGTTGTTGGTGGGGTTGTCGGGACAAGCATAGGGAGGCAGTTCGGCGGCCAGCAGGATGAGCGCCGCCACGCAGGGCAACAGCACAACCAGGGCGAAGATTTTTCTCATTGGTCTTCCCTCCCCAGCCGGGTGACCACGGCAATCATGATGACGCTGACGCCGATGCCGGCGGCAGCCTCGGTGATGGCCAGGTCGGGAGAGCCCAGCATCTGCCAGATTACCGACATGACCAGGCTGTACACGCCGAAGACGATGACGGCATGGATGAGCTTTTTAATAAAGCAAACGGAAAGCGACGCCGCCAGCAAAAAGGTCAGAAAGATAAAGAGCAACAGGTCTTCCATTTAAACGGCCTCCCTTTCCGTCTTCTGTTCCCCTTCGGTCTGGCGGGCCGTCCAGGCAATCAGGTGCGCCGAAGTGGGGCTGATCATGAGGATGAGGAAAAAGACCAGCAAGAGCTTGGCGGTGGCAGACCAGTCTCCGGCGCGCAGCGCAACGGCAGTGAGGATACATCCGGCCGCCACGGTGTCGCACTTGGTGGTGGCGTGCATGCGGGTATAGACGTCGGGCATGAGGAACAGGCCCAGGGTGGCGGTAAACAGGAAGAAACAGCCGACGGCCAGCAAGATAATGTAAATCCACTCCATTATTCTCCCCCCTGATCCAAGCGGCGGCAAACCTGCCCCTTGAGAATGGCTACAGTGCCGGCATAACTGCACAGGGCGTAGACCAGCGCCACATCGACGTAGAACCAGCTGTCCAGTATTACGCTGAGCAGGCATATGGTGATTATGACCTTGGTGGTGATGATGTTAATGGCCACCAGTTTGCTGGTGACGGCGGGGCTGGTCAGGGCCCGGGCCAATGAAGCAAAGATGAGTCCGGAAGCAAATACCACGGCGGCAAAGGACGCTGCGACGATCATGCCATCTCCTCCATTTTCCTCAGCATACGGTGCACCTTCCAGTCCCGGAGGCCGCCGGCGAACTCCGGGGTCAGGGCGTGGACCAGCAGGCGGTTATCTTCCAGGGAAACCGTCAGCGTGCCGGGGGTAAGGGTAATGCAGTTGGCGAAAATCACCCGGCTCAGCGGCGACTGCAGGGGAGTTTCAACCCAAACCAGCTGGGGATCAACCTTGCAGCCGGACAGCACGATACAGGCCACATGCCAGGCCGACTTCAAAATCTCCCACGCCATGACCAGGGCCACCAGTATTCCGTAGGCCAAGGGCTTGAGACTGAACCTGCCCCCCCTCCTCTCCGGGCTGCGCCAGAACAACATGAGCAGAGCGGTGACCACTGCTCCCACCACCACGTGCTGCCAGTCCATACTGCCGGAAAGCAAAAACCAAAAGCCCAGGAGCAGGGCAAACTTGATGATGGACCTCAACTTTAGCAATTTAAAGCACCTCCGCAAAAAAGACCATCTGCTTTTGCCCCAAAAGGCAAATCAGACAGCCGCAATCCAGTATGCAGGTCCCCACCGGATTCTGTGAAAAATTTCACTCCGCATCCAGTATACTCCCATTGCAGACAAAAAGAAAACGGCTCTGCACCTGAAAAAAGGCCAAATTGGGGCTGTTGCAAGTTTCCTGGCGCAGTTTGTGCGCTTTCCAGCTGGATTTCTGCCGCAACTGCCCCTACCCTCCGCTTCCCGCCTCACTATTAGTGAAACTTATCGCAAATATTCTGCCATATTGGTTTGACAATACTGACAGCGGGCGTGTAGAATTAATTATCTTAACGGCGTTAATAGGGCAAATATTATTCACAGAGGAGGAACCAGGATGAAAACCCTCATTGCCTATGTCAGCAAACACGGCTGCACAGCAAAATGTGCCCGGCTCCTGGCCCAGTCCCTCCGCAATCCGGCAACCCTGGCCGACCTGGCCCGGGACAACCCCGACCTCGCCGAGTACGAAGGAATAATACTGGGCGCACCCCTCTATGCCGGGAGCATCCCCTCCCGCGCCAAGGCCTTTTGCCGGCATAACCTCGCCCGGCTGAAAGAGAAGAAACTGGGGCTCTTCATCTGCTGCGGCCTGGAAGACCAGGCCCAGGCGCAACTGGAGTCCGCCTTCCCCCCGGAATTGACCCGCCATGCTTCTGCCCGGGCATCTTTTGGCGGCGCCATCGACCTGGAACGGCAAAACTTCCTCGTCCGCACCCTGCTCAGGAAACTGATGAAGATTACAGAAAGCTACGAGGCCATCGACCGCCAGTCCATCCAGGACTTTGCCCGGCAATGGGAGCAGGTGTAAGGGAAAGGAGACCGGTAGAATGAAGAAAGCGCTGAAAATCGCCGGGCTGCTTGTCCTGGCTCTGGCCGTAACCGTGACAGCCGCGTTGTGGTCGTCTATCCGGGAGCTGAAAAAGCTTGCTGCAGAAGAAATCCTTGCTCCCGATCTTTCCGACGCAGCCGACGGAACCTGGCGGGGGCGGACAGACTGGAAGTTAATCCAGGTGGAACTGGATGTCACCGTCCGGGACGGAGAAATTACCTGTATTGAGCTCATCAAACACGTCAACGGCCGCGGGGCAAAGGCCGAAGCAATTCTCGACCGCATCCTGGCCGCCCAATCCACCGATGTCGACGTAATCTCCGGGGCCACTTTCAGTTCCAGGGCCATTCTCCATGCCGTGGCCGATGCCCTCAATAACAGCAAATAACCGCCGCACAAAAAGGGACTTTTCCTTGCAGGACAAGTCCCTTTCTCTTTTACAGTTCTTCTGTTTTCTGCAACTCCCGGGTCTCTGCGCCGCGCAGGCCGGAAATCCCCGCCCGCCAGGCGCCGGTAATGCCGCTGGCCAGCAGGTACACCGCCACCCCGCCCGCTCCCAGGACGTCCAGCCAGCGGGTGACGACATGGTTGGGAGCTGCGGCCACGGCGGCCAGGGCTGCCAGCACCCAAAAATCCGCCAGGGCCTTGGCCCGGTACAGGTTGCTTTGGCCGGCAATGATAGGGTCCGGCGCCTCGCGGTGGAGGCGGCGGTAGCGCTGCCAGAACCAGGTGTTTACCGCCAGGCCCAGGCAGGCAATGACCAGGCCGGGCCAGACATTGCCGCCGGGCTGAAACCTGCCCGCCCTGCTGGCAGCCGTGGCCAGCATGGCGACGCCGGAGACCACCAGGGCTGCCGCCACCGCCCAGGCCGTTGTCTTTTGCCACCGCGCCCGGGTCCGGGGAGAAAATTCGCCCCGGGCCAGGCGGCGAAAGACCAGCCAGGAAATAACCAGGGCCAGCAGCTCGACGCTGCGGCGGATAAAGTCCGCCAGTTGCGCGGTGGAACGGCTGACCAGCACGGCGTAGCCGGTGGCCAGGGGCGCCCAGGCGCTGAGGAGCACCGCCGCCAGCAGGGTGCGTTCCCGCTTTTTGGACGCTGCGTTATCCTTGCCCGTCACATTACCACCCCAGGCAGGAAAACAGGTAGACCAGGGGCAGGATGACGCAGGCGGTGACCAGGGGAACGGTGAGGGTGTCGGCGCCGCGCCAGGAAAAGAGCTCGGTGAAGCCGCTTAAGGGAGCGGCGACCAGGGCCACAATGAGGCTGACGTACCAGGACTGCCGCCAGTAAAAGAACATGGTCAGGAACACCGCCGCCGCCGCAAAGGCCATCATGGCCCAGGTGCCTTCCCAGGTCTTGGCCCCCTCGATCCAGCGGTGGATCACATGGCGCTTGCCCCAGAACTTACCCACCAGGGCAGCGGCGGCATCGCCGAAGCCCCAGGCCATCACCGCCACCGGGATGAGGTAATGCCACCGGCGGCCCAGCAGCCCCCAGAACACAGCGATGAGGAGCGAAAAGGAAAGCTGGACCATGAGGAGCTGCTTGCGCAGTTCGCCGCCCCGGGCGGTGCGGTCGACAAACCCCTTCTTGTAGAAGGGTGTCCGTTCCAGCAGGATGAGGACGGGATAAGCCAGCAATACCAGAAGGAATGAGGCGGCGATGGCCATGTACCACTTGGCGAAGAGCCGCACCAGGATGAAAACGGACATGCTGTACCCGACGTGCTGAAATTTGCGCACCACTTCCTTGGGGGTCCTGGTCCATGCCCGCAGGGCGGTGGGCAGGGCCACCAGGATGACCAGGTAGTAAGCCATGAGTATGGCTGCGCCGATGATGTCGTCGATCATTTTGCCCCCTCCTTCCCCCGGGTTCTGGTCCGGGCAAAGTTCTCGGCAATGACGGCAAAGAACTGCACCGCGGCTTCAATGTCCTGAGGTTCAATCCCCTGGGCTGCTATGGCGAAGAGGTCGTTGTAGATGGCCTCGATGCTGTCCGCCATGCTGCGGGCCCGGGCGGTGAGGCAAACCAGGCTGGCCCGCCGGTCGCTCTCGTCCTTCTCCCGCACGATTAAGCCCTTGCTCTCCAGGGAATCCAGGGCCCTGGACACCGCCGCCTTGCTGATCTCCAGCTCCCCGCTGATTTCCTCCTGGCGCAGGCTGCGGGGCCGGGTCAGCAGGTGCAGGAGGATGTTGCCCTCAGCGCTGGTCAGACCCAGGGGCCTGAGCCTGTCGTTGAGAATCTGCCGGGCAGAGTGAATTATGCAGTTGGCGTGCACCCACACATCCCTGATACTGGCCATTGCTCTCCTCCTTAGTTAACTTGTTAACTATATTCAGTATACACCATTATAGTTAATTTGTTAACTATTCTATGAGCGCAGAGACCCAATATGCACAAAAAAAAGCCGGCATCCGGCTTCATTTCTTTCTGCTCCGGTAATCTTCCTCGATGGGCCGCTTCCAGTCGGCACAGAGCCGGTCGCAGCGAAAGTCGCTGACGGCTTCGTTGACAACCTGGTAATTGAGGCGGACTCCCTGGGCGTCGGCGTGGAAGTTGGCGGTCATGTCGGCGGAGATACCCATCCGGCCGGCCACGGCAAAGGCGTCGATGTTGGCGCCCAGGAAAATAAATTCCCAGCCGTGTTCTTTCCTCTGCTCCTCCACCATCTGCTTTATTTGCGGATAGGTGTATTCCCGGCTGGAATTTTCCATGCCGTCGGTGATGATGGTAAACAGCACCCGGGCAGGGGGATGGCCTCCGACCCTGTGGGCGGCCTTGATGGCAGCAATGGTCGTGCCCATGGCGTCCAGCAGGGCGGTGGAGCCGCGCACAAAGTACTCCTGTTCGGTGAGGGGCTTGACTGTTCTGAGGTCGGCCCGCCGGTGAAGCAGTTCGTACTCATGGTCAAAGAGCACGGTGGTAACCAGGACCTCCCCCGGGGCTGCCTGCTGTTCTGTGAGGACGGCGTTGTACCCGCCGATGGTGTCCGCTTCCAGCCCCGCCATCGACCCGCTCCTGTCCAGAATAAACACCAATTCCGTCAGTTTGTCGGCCATGACATCATCCTCCTGTCTGTGTTTTCACCCCCAGGATACACCATGGCCTGAACAAGGAGGTCGCCTGAAAAGCGACATTTAGGCGCCCAGCAGGGGCTGCTCATATTTAAAGAGCAGCTGGTTGATTTCCCAGATATTGTAGATCCCGTTTTCGATGTGGTAGCGGATGATCAGGTCAAAGAGCTGGCTGCGGGACAAAGCGTAGCCGGCCCGGTTGAGCAAATCTTCGGTTTCCCGGAGGTCGAGCTGCAGGGCAATGGCCAGGGCCACCGCCGTCTTTTTGCTGGGCGTATAGGCGGGGTTGCAGCGAATTTTGGAAAAGAGCTTGCGGTCGATGTTGGCCCGCTTGTAGACCTCCACGTCGGTCATGCCCTTGGCGTCGATGAGGCGAAAGAGGGCCTGGGCAAAGGTTTCTTCCCTTGTGGCCAGGAGGTCGGTAAGGTCGGGGAGAGCCTGTCGTGCCGGATACGCGTCCAGACTCTGGTAGAGCGGGGGAGGCTCTTCGGCCAGGTGCCGGGCGATATAGTCCTCCACCCGGCGCAGGGCATCCCGGCTGGGCCGGAATTCTTCCCGGTCCCGGATGACCAGGTACACTTCCATGTCGTCCTCGGCGCCGGCCAGGTACTCGGTGATGGCGGAGACGGCGCACTGCAGTGCCTTATCCTTGGGAAAACCGTATATTCCCGCCGAGATGAGGGGAAAGGCCACCGAACTGCACTGGTGCGCAGCCGCCAGTTTGAGGGAGTTGATGTAACACTGGCGCAGCAGCTGTTCTTCTCCCTGGCCGCCGCCGCGCCAGCGGGGGCCGGGGGTGTGGATGATGTACCGGGCCGGGAGCCGGAAACCCTTGGTAATGACGGCCTGGCCCGTCTCGCAGCCGCCCAGGGCGTCGCATTCCCGCTGCAGCTCCTCGGCGCCCGCCGCCCGGAAGATGGCCCCGCACACCCCGCCCCCCATCTTCAGCGCGGTGTTGGCGGCGTTGACGACGGCGTCGACGGCCATTTTGGTAATGTCGTTCTGCACAATAACAAAAGGCATGGCGCCACTCCTTTCGGTCTTCGGGACCAATTCCTGCCCATACATTCGCCGCCGGGCTCTGCCGTTCCTGCCCAAAGCGGGAAAACCCGGAAGCCGGTTTATGCCCGGCGTCCGGGTCGTTTAATGTTAAGCGTTATGTCTGCCCCCGGCCGGTACCCGTCCAGGGTGGAAACCAGGGCCACGAGGGTGCGGGCCAGGACCTCCTGCACAAAGGGAACCATGGTGATGTCCCTGCCCCCGATTTTCAACTCCACTTCCTGCTCCAGGGGGCACTCGTCCCACTTTTTTTCGCCCCGGAGCACCGCCGCCAGAAATTCGCGGCAGGACATGCCGCACAGGGCGCAGCAGTCGGCGCTGAAGTCGGGGAGCAGCTCCCCCACCTTTTCTTCGACGTAGTCCGTAAGTTCCTCGCCCTGGGTGAGGGAGTTGAAAACGGGCACGCCCTTGTATTCCTTAATGCCGGTATTGGCCACCCGGCCGGCCACGGCCAGGGTGTCGGGGCCCATGAGGGCATCCACCCCTTCCAGGTCGTGGCCGCACACAATTTTCGGGGCGTTAATATCCTCTACCCCCTCCAGCACCACCCATTCCTGGTCATAGAAGGACAGGATCTTATCCATGGGCAGCCGGACGGGAAAGAGAAAATCCGTTTCCCTTAAACCCCGGGCCGTCACCAGCTCGGCGCCGGCCTGGCGATGGCGGTAGGTATTGGTCCCGGGGGTGTCTATGGCAAAGGCTTCAAAGTGGATGTCCTTGACCGAACCCACCGAATAGCGCCTTTTTTTCAGGTTGCGGAGCAGCTGTTCCACCGTGGTGGTCTTGCCGCTGCCGCTGATACCGATGACAGATACCACGCGCATGGCGCTCACCTCCAGTACAGTGCTAACACGGCCGCCGTCGCCGCCACCGCCGCCGCCATCAGCAGCCAGTCGCGGCGATGGAGGCGCGGCCACTCCAGCCAGGTCCGCCTGGGCCGGGCCCGGAAGGCGCGGGCCTCCATGGCCACGGCGACGCGCCGGGCCCGGATCAGCGCCCCGGCCACGGCGGGCATGAGGATGTAGGAATAGATGCGGATTTTCCTGCCCAGGGGCACTTTGTCCAGATCCACGCCCCGGAGCTGAATGGCCGTCAAAGCCGTGCGAAATTCTTCCATAAAGACGGGGATAAAGCGGACGCCCAGCAGCACCATATAGGCCAGCTCGTAAGGCACCCTGAGCTGAACCAGGGCGGTGACCAGTTCCTGGTAATTGCGCCGGGACAGGAACATGGCCGCCGCCAGGATGACGGCAATCCTCAGTACCGCCGCCGCAGCGGCCTGCACTCCCCCTGAGGAGAGGAGGACATGTCCCCGCCATTCCAGGAAGACGCGGCCGGAAGAGTTGGTCAGGCTCTGGGCCAGCACCAGGACCAGAAACAGCCCGCGGTAGCGTTTGAGCCGCCTGCCCAGCCGGGCGGGAGAAATACCCATGGCCGCCAGCGCCGCCAGGGCTAAGGCCAGCACCGCCGCCAGCCAAAAGGGATCGCCCAGGGCCAATGCCAGGGTGGTAAAACAGAGCACAATCAGCAACAGGGTCCGGGTATCGGGAAACCGGCTCACGTCAGCCGGCCCCCTTTCAGGGTGACGGCCGACCTGCACAGCCGCCGGCAAAACTCATGGTCATGGCTGATGATGATGTAGCCGACGCCCCGTTCCCTAATGCCTTCCAGCGCCTTGATGAGCTTGTTTTTGCGGGCCCAGTCCAGGCCGGTGGAAGGCTCGTCGAGGATGACGAATTCCGGCTCCAGGGCCATCACCGCCGCCAGGGCCAGGCGCTGCTTTTCGCCGTGGCTGAGGTGAAAGGGAAAAGCCTGGGCGTACTGCTCCAGCTCAAAGAAGGCCAGCAGCTCAGCCACCCGCTCCTCGACCTCAGCAGGGGAAAAGCCGCGGAAACCCAGGGCAAAGCCGATTTCATCGGCGACGCTGGCGGCAAAGAACTGGCGTTCCGGGTTTTGGAAGACATAGCCCACCCGGCGCCCGCGCTCGGCCAGGGAGTATTCCTGCACCGGGCGCCCGTCCAGGCAAACCTTGCCGGCGGTGGGCTGCAGCAGGCCCATGATCAGCTTGCCCAGGGTGGTCTTGCCGCTGCCGTTGCTGCCCATAAGGGCCAAGGTGTCGTTGCGTTGCAGGGTCAGGTCGACGCCCCGCAACACTTCCCGGCCGGAGGGCCAGGAAAACCATACCTGTTCCAGGCCAATAAAGGCGCTCATGGGCTCTCACCGTACACCCGCGCCAGCCAGGCCGCGTCCACCTGCCCGGGAACGGCTTCCAGCCTGCCGTTCCGAAGGCAGTAAAGTTCATGGGCCAGGGCCAGCTGGTCCAAATTGTGCTCAACCATCAGCACCGCCGTGCCCCGGTCCAGCAGCGCGGCGATGATGTCCTGGATGCGCCGGCAGCTCTCGGGATCCAGCTGGGCGGTGACCTCGTCGAGGATCAGCACCCTGGGTTGCATGGCCAGCACCGCAGCCAGGGCGACAATCTGCTGTTGGCCGCCGGAAAGCTCGTTGGGGTTGGCATCCAGCAGTTCTTCGCACCCGGTGTCCCGGGCGACCCGGCCGATGCGCTCCCAAATTTCGGGCACGGGCAGGGCCAGGTTTTCGGGACCAAAGGCCAGTTCATTCAAAACCCGGGGCAAAAAAAGCTGGGTCTCGGGATCCTGGAAGACAATGCCCACCCGGGCGGCAATCTCCGGCAGGGTTAAATCGGCCAGGTTCTGCCCGTCCAGCAAGATCCTGCCCTGGACCTCAGCGGGAAGCAGGCGGGGGATAATCCCCGCCGCGGCCAGGCACAGGGTGCTCTTGCCCCCGCCGCTGGGGCCGATAATGCCCGTCAGCCTGCCCGCAGCCAGGGAGAGGGAAACCCCGTCCAGCACCGCCTGTCCGCCGGGCCAGGCCACCCGCAGGTCCTCCACCGTCAGAATTGCCTTCATCGAATGTCGACCTCTGCGGCAAACTTGCACCAATACTGGCCAAACTCGCGTTGCCGGGGAATGACCAACAACGGCCCCATGCCGCCGGAGCTCTTGCTGCCCAAAGGCTTGCCGTCCTTCAGCCAGACTAGGTAGATGTGGTTTTCCCGCAACATCTCTTCGCCGCTGTACGTCACGTCGTAACCGTCCAAAGCCTTTACTGTAATCACGCTGTCGGCGTCAATCAAGCCGGGTTGCACCGCTTCCACAACCTGCAACAGGGGCAGGCCGGTGTAGACCGATTCCTCGGGGGCCTTGCCGCTGGAACGCAGGACGGCGGTAAATTCTTCCCCGCCCAGGGCCTCGATTTCTTCCAGCGCGATGCTGCCCACTTCTTCGCCCCCCGCCTTGATTACCAAGGTGGCCGGCTCCCGGCCTGCCATGCTGCGCCAGTTGAGCCACGCCAACACGGCCGCAGCCGCTGCCAGCACCACGATGACGGCTATGAGAATATAACTGCTCTTTTTCATCTCTTCACCTCCGCTTCATCGACCCGCCGATCTAAAAGAACCGGGCCAGTTTTCGTTGCAGCCCGTACGCCACCAGACCGCCCAGGCCCCCGGTCAATATGGCGGTGACTACCGGGAGCAAGAAGGGTACCAGGGGCAAACGCCAGACGGCAATGCGCATGATCACCACCATGACCAGAAAGGAACCGGTGATGTTGGCCGCCGCCCCGCCGGCAAAGGCCCGGGCCGGGGTGGTTGGGCCGGGTCTGAGGATGAGGTAGACCAGTTCCACGGCCAGGCCGGGCGCGGCATAGCTGACAATGCTGAAGGCGCCGTGATTGGCAAAGGGCAGCAATATGACGATAATGCCCTGCACCAGGCCCACCAGCAGCGCCGAACCGGGCTTGTTGCCGGTCAGGCCGTAGGCCAGCACAATCCAGAGCATATAAAAGGCGCCGGCAACCACGCCGCCGGGAATGTAAAGGGGGCCGGTAATAATTTGGGACAAAGGGGTGACAATTGGCTTAATGGCCAGGCCCAGGGCCGCCATCATGGTGATGACGACCAGGTCCTGGGTGGAAAAGGGCTTAAACAGTCGCTTCAAGTGCTGGGTCCCCTCCTTTCAGGCAGGCAGAAATCCTGACAATAAAAAAACCACGCCGGCGCGTGAGGACATGAAAATAAACAAGTTTCTTTCCGCACCGGGAGGCGCAGGAGTTTCCCCCTGCACCCTGTCGCCCGCAAGTGCATACCCCCTGGCTTAGCCCTTGCGGGTCGAAACTTGCTTCTGCTCCTGTAGTATGTTCTCTGTGCGAAGAGCATAATCCTGCCCGGGCGAGAAAAATTTTTTGCAGGACAATGGCGCCGGCGCGCCGAAATACTTTTGCAGAGAGGAGAAATATGCATGGACAAGATCTTGCTCAGCGGCCGCCCCCGCAGCGGCAAATCCGCCTTTATCCAGGCCTGCCTGCGGGAAACGCCTCTGCCCCTGGGCGGCTTTGCGGTACAGCGCCTGACCAGGAACGGCGAGACGTGGGCTTTTCGGCTGCTGGACCTCCATGAAGAACCCTATATCACCCATTTGGAAACCAGCCGCCATTTCCCCGACATCGCCATTTTCATGGCCAGTCCCGGCAAATGGCAGGGCATTCCCGCCGTCTTCGACGACAAGGGCAGCCGGGCCCTGGCCCGGTGCCTGGAGGGAAACGGCCTGGTAATAATGGATGAACTGGGCATTTACGAACGGGATGCCCTGGAGTTTCAGGCCCATGTCTTCCGCGTCCTGGACAGCCCCCTGCCGGTGCTGGGCGTGCTCAAGGACAAGTCCAGTCCTTTTTTGGACAAGGTGCGCCGGCATCCCGCCGTCTCCGTCCTGCCCTTTCCCGCCGCAGCCAGCCAGGCTGCCGTCAGGGCCTTTCTGGACCAGGTGCGGTCACGGTAATTCCTCAAAAAACAAGAGAACGGCTCGCGACGAGCCGTTCTTTATTTGTTACTCTGCATCAGCCTCTTGAGGGGGGACAAGCTCCTCTCCTTCGTGGGCTGAGACCTCTTCTCCCCTGTGATGCCTGGGCACGCACAATACGTCGCACGGGAAGATTTCGGTGGGATCGGTGATATGGGGGTTGGCGTCAATCAGGGCCTGGAGACTTACTCCGAAACGCCGGGCGATGCTGAACATGGTGTCCCCCGGTTGCACGGTGTACCTGTCCGGAAAGCCCTTGGGACAGTGTTTGGGCTCCCGGCACTCTTCCCGGCAGGGCACGCAGAGCACGTCACAGGGGAAGATCTCGCTGGGATTGGTAATCTGCGGGTTGGCGTTGATTAAAGCCTGGAGGCTTACCCCAAAGCGCTGGGCGATGCTGAACATGGTGTCCCCCGGCTGCACGGTGTAGCGGCACCGGAAGCCCGGCGGACAGCTGACGGGCATCCGGCACTGCGGTTCACAGGGCACGCAGAGCACGTCGCAGGGGAAGATCTCGCTGGGGTTGGTGATCTGCGGGTTGGCGTTGATTAAAGCCTGCAGGCTTACCCCAAAGCGCTGGGCGATGCTGAACATGGTGTCCCCCGGCTGCACGGTATAGCGGCACATGAAGCCCGGCGGACAGCTGACGGGGACGCGGCATGGCGGCTGCGGTCCCGGCACGCACAGCACATCGCCCGGGAAGATTTCATTGGGATTGGTGATGTGGGGGTTGGCATTGATGAGGGCCTGGAGGCTTACGCCAAAGCGCTGGGCGATGAAGAACATGGTATCCCCGGGCACCACGGTGTAGCGGCCCTGGAAGCCTGGCGGACAGCTGGCAGGAACCCTGCCTGAAGGCGGCCCTCCGCCCGGCACGCACAGCACATCCCCGGGAAAGATCAAAGACGGGTTGGTGATATGGGGGTTGGCGTTGATTAAAGCCTGGAGGCTTACGCCAAAGCGCTGGGCGATGAAGAACATGGTATCGCCGGGCTGCACGGTGTAGCGGCCCTGGAAACCCGGGGGACAACTGGCCGGGACCCGGCCGCCCCGGAAACCCATTTCCTGCCCGTCAAACCACTGGCAACAACCGCTTTGGATTCTGTCTTCCAAAAAACAAAACCTCCCTTCCTTGGTGTCGTACCATAATATGAAGGGGAGGCAAAAAGAGTAATAGGCAATTGCCGCAGCCTAGAATCCCGCACCGATGTCGGTGCGGTAATACATATCTGTGAAGGCTACCGTCCGGGCCGCAGCGTAGACCCGCTCCCGGACCAGGGCCAGGGACTCCGCCGCCGCAGCCAGGGTGAGGACGCGGCCGCCGGCGGTAACCGCCTGCCCCTGCCGCAGTTCGGTGCCGCCGTGGTAGACTTTGACCTGCCGGGCGGCAGCTGCCAAACCTTGAATGGGGTAACCCCGGCGAAACGGCCCGGGGTACCCGCCCGAGGCCAGCACCAGGCAAAGGGCTTCCTCCCGGGACCACGTCAGCTTCTCCGGCAGGCCGCCCCGGGCCACCTCCGCCAGCACCGCCAGCAGGTCGTCCTGCCACAGCTGCAGGATGGCCTGGGTTTCGGGGTCGCCGAAGCGGGCGTTGAACTCCAGGACCTTGGGACCGTCACCGGTCAGCATGAGGCCGGCGTAGAGCACGCCCTTGAAGGGCGTCCCGGCCTCCGCCATGGCGGCCAGGACCGGAGCGATGATCCTGGCGCCAATCTCTTCATGCAGGTCGCCGCCGAGCAGGGCAAAGGAAGCCACGGCGCCCATGCCGCCGGTGTTGGGTCCGGTGTCACCGGCGCCGATTCGCTTGTAATCCCGGCTGGGAACCAGGGGCAGCCAGCGCCTGCCCTGGGCCAGCACCATGAAGGAGAGTTCCTCGCCTTCCAGATACTCCTCGATGACGGCGGGGCCGGAGAGGGTCAGGGCGGCCTGCCGGGCCTCTTCCCCGGTCATGGCCACCGTCACCCCTTTACCTGCCGCCAGGCCGTCGGCTTTGATAACCACCGGCGCTCCCCACCGGGCCACCGTTTCAGCTGCCTCCCGGGGGCCGGCAACCTTGACGTACCTGGCCGTGGGAATACTCCAGGCCGTCATCAGCTCCTTGGCAAAGGCCTTGCTCCCTTCCAGACGGGCCGCCGCCCGGGAAGGGCCGAAGCAGGGTATGCCCGCCTCTTCCAGGCAATCGCTGACGCCCGCCAACAGCGGCGCCTCCGGCCCGATTACCGCCAGGTCCACGGCCTGAGCCCTGGCCCAGGCGGCCACCTCCGGCCCCGAGCAGGGATCCAGGTTCGTCACCTTTTCTGCCTGCCCCTCCAGGGCGGCGTTGCCCGGCAGCCAGTACAATTTGGTTAACAGCGGGCTTTCCAGGATGCGGGCGGCCAGGGCATGCTCCCTGGCGCCGCCGCCGATTAACAGCACGCGCACTCTATCGCCTCCTAGTGCCGGAAATGGCGGATGCCGGTAAAGACCATGCTGACGCCCAGCCGGTCGGCGGCCTCTATGGCCCGGGCATCGCCCTTAGAGCCTCCGGGCTGGACGATGACGGCAATGCCGGCCGCGGCGGCGGCTTCCACCACGTCGGGGAAGGGGATGAAACCGTCGGAGGCCAGCACTGCGCCCCGCGCCCTGGGTCCGGCGGCTGCCAGGGCTGTGCGGGCGGCGCCGATGCGGCTGGTGCTGCCGGAACCTATCCCTACAGTCATGCCGCCCGCCGCCACCACGATGGCGTTGGATTTGGCGTGCTTGGCGGTATACCAGGCCAGGCGGGCGTCTTCCTCCCAGCCCGGGGGCGGCGGAACGCTGCCCGCCACCCGCCACGGCCCGCCTTGCCCCCCATCGGCCTGCTGGACCAGCAGGCCGCCGGCAATGCTCCTGATGAGCAGGCCCGCTTCCTTCCGGGGCGGACAGGCCAGCAGGCGCAGGTTCTTTTTGCCGGCCAGGATTTCCCTGGCTGCTGCGGTGAAGTCCGGCGCCGCCACCACCTCCAGGAAAATTTCCGCCAAAGCCGCCGCCGTCTCGGCGTCCACCGGACAGTTGAAGGCCACGATGCCGCCGAAAATGGAGACGGGGTCGGCTTCCCGGGCCCGGACAAAGGCCTGGACCGGGGTGGCGCCTGTGCCCACCCCGCAGGGCGTCGCGTGCTTTACCGCCACCGCCGCAGGCTGGCTGAACTCCGCCGCCAGGGCCAGGGCGGCATGGGCGTCGTTGAAGTTGTTGTAGGACAATGCCTTGCCCTGGAGGGGTTCAGCCCAGGCCAGGGCATCGGTCTGCCCCTCCCACCGGTAGAGGGCGGCCTTTTGGTGGGGGTTTTCCCCGTAGCGGAGTTCGGCGCCCTTAACCGCCGCCAGCGTCAGGTGCCGGGGCAGTTCATCCCCCAGCCAGGCGGCGATGGCGGCGTCATAGGCGGCAGTGTGGGCAAAGGCCGCCTGGGCCAGGCTGCGCCGCTGCGCCTGGGACAAGTCCCCCTGCTCCCGCAGGGCGTCGAGAACGTCCCGGTAGTCTACGGGCCGGCACACCGGGATGACGTCGGGGTAGTTCTTGGCCGCCGCCCGCAGCAGGGCCGGTCCGCCGATGTCTATGTGCTCCAGCGCCCGGTCCGGGGTGCACCCGGGTTCGGCGGCCACCCGGGCAAAGGGGTAGAGGTTGACCGCCACCAGGTCCACCAGGCCTATGCCGTGGCTTTGCAGCTCGGCCAGGTCCCGGGGCTCGCTTCTCCGGGCCAGAATCCCGCCGTGGATGCGGGGGTGAAGGCTTTTTACCCGCCCTTCCAGCAGTTCGGGAAAGCCGGTGACCTCCTGTACCGGCGTCACCGCCAGGCCTGCTTCCTCCAGGGCCCGGGCGGTGCCGCCGGTGGATACCAGCTCGACACCCAGCTCTGCCAGCCCCCGGGCAAAATCCGCCAAACCCTCTTTGTCGTAAACGCTGAGCAGGGCGCGTTTAATCCGCATATGCAACCTCCTCGCTTTCATTTTTCGGCCCCGGCTTGACCTGGTCCCGGGCAAAGGCCGTCACCGCCTGCACCAGGAGCCGGTGTTCCTGGACCTTAATGCGCGCATGCAATGTTTCCGGGCTGTCGCCGGGCAGCACCGGCACCGCCTCCTGCAAGAGGATGGGGCCGGTATCCATGCCCTCGTCCACCAGGTGCACCGTGCAGCCGCTGAGCTTGACCCCCCGGGCCAGGGCCTGGGCCGGGGCGTCCAGCCCCGGGAATGCGGGCAACAAGGAGGGGTGCACGTTGATGATGGGTGCAAACTGCCCGATGAATTCCCGCGGCAGCAGGCGCATATAGCCCGCCAGCACCACCAGGTCGGGCCGGTAAGGGGCCATGGCCCGGGCCAGCCGGCGGTGGTAGCCTTCCCGTCCCTCCCCCCTGCGCGGGGCCAGGGCAAGAACCGGGATGCCTGCCCGGCGCGCCCTGGTCAGGGCCCCGGCCCGGGGATTGTCCGACGCCACCAGGACGATGTCCGCCACGCCGCGCCGGTGCACCTGGTCGATGAGGGCCTGGAGATTGCTGCCCGCGCCCGAGGCCAGCACCGCAACCCTGTACTTACTCATGGATACGCACCCGCCCCGTGCCCGGCTGAAGCGTGCCGATGGGCCAGGCTTCGATGCCGGCGCCGTAGCAAAGGGCGATGAACTCCTGCACCTGGTCGGGCTCCGCCACCACCGTAAAGCCGATACCCATGTTAAACGCCGACCACAGCTCCTGCCGGGGCACCCCGGCCCGGGCCATGGCGCTGTAAATCCACGGCTGGGGCCACGATCCCGCCTGCACCACAATGTCCAAAGTATGGGGCAGGGTGCGGCCGGCGTTGCCCGGCAACCCGCCGCCGGTAATATGGGCCATGGCCTTTGCCCCCTTCTCGGCCAGGGTCCTGGCCAGGGGCAGGTAGAGGCGGGTGGGCCGGAGCAGGTATTCCAGCAGCGGACCGTCGCCGCCGGGATAGGTTTTTTCGGCCTCCAGCAGGCCCCGGTCCAGCAACAGGCGCACCAGGGAGTAGCCGTTGCTGTGCAGGCCGGAACTGGCCAGGCCCACCACGACGTCGCCGGCCCGGCAGCGGCAGCCGTCGACGATTTTGTCCCGTTCCACCACGCCGACGGCAAAGCCGGCCACGTCGTAGTCCCCCGGCGGGTAGAAACCCGGCATCTCCGCCGTCTCGCCGCCCAGCAGCGCGCACCCGGCCTGGCGGCAATAGCGGGCAAAACCGGCCACCACCGCTTCGGCGGTGGCGGCGTCCAATTTGCCCACCGCCAGGTAATCCAGCATAAACAGGGGCTGGGCGCCGCTGGTGGCCAGGTCGTTGAGGCACATGGCGGCGGCGTCCATACCCGCCGTCCGGCCGCGCCCGTTGGCGATGAGCAGGCGCAGCTTGGTACCCACCCCGTCGGTGCAGGCCGTCAACACCGGATTGACGTAACCCGGGGGCAGGCCAATCAGGCCCACAAAGCCCCCCACCCCCGCCAGGACGTGGCGGGAGTTTGTGCTCCGGGCCAGGCGGCGGTAGCTTTCCACCAGGGCTTCGGCGGCAGCCGTGTCGACGCCGCTGGCCTTGTAAGTCAGTTCTGCCATCAGCCTTCCCTCCTTACAGGATGATTGCCCAGGAAACAGCCCAGGCAGAGGCTGTCGGCGTCCAGCCCCACTGCCTCGGTCATGCCCCGGCAGGACAGGAACTGCAGGCTGTCTGCCCCCACATGCCTTGCGATTTCGTCGGGCTGCATGCGGGCGGCGATGAGCTCGTCCCGGGTGTCGATGCCCAGGCCGCAGCCGTAGGCGATGGGGGGAGAGGCGATGCGCAGGTGGACCTCCACGGCGCCGGCCCGGCGCAGCATGGCCGTCAGCCGGGTGCTGGTGGTGCCCCGCACCAGTGAATCGTCCACCAGCACCACCCGCTTGCCCTTGACCACTCCGCCGATGGCATTGAGTTTCAGAGCCACCCCCTGCTCGCGCTGGCGCTGGGTGGGCTTGATAAAGGTGCGGCCCAGGTAGCGGTTGCGAATCAGTCCCGTCTCGTACGGCAGTCCTGCCTCCTGGGCGTAGCCGGCAGCGGCGGACAGGCTGGAGTCCGGCACCCCCAGGACGATGTCGGCCGGGGCGGGGGCTTCCCGGGCCAGGATGCGGCCCAGTTCCCGCCGCACCATGTGCACGTTGCGGCCGGCAAAGATGCTGTCGGGACGGGCAAAGTAGATGAACTCAAAGACGCAGAAGGCCTTGCGCCGGGGCGGCAGGAGGGGGAGGGAATGCAGACCGTCGGCGCCGATGGAAATCAGCTCTCCCGGCTCCGCCTCCCGCACCAGTTCCGCCCCCACCGCGTCCAGGGCGCAGGACTCCGAAGCGACGACCCAGCCCTGGGGCAGCTTGCCCACCACCAGGGGGCGGATGCCGTGGGGGTCCCGCAGGGCCATGAGGCGGTCGGGGGTGAGGACCAGCAGAGCATAGGCCCCCCGGATCTGGCTCAAAGCCGAGTGCAGCGCGTCGGTGAGGTCGGTGGTGGTGGCCCGGGCCAGGAGGTGAGCCACCACTTCGCCGTCGCTTCCGGTCTGGAAGATGGAACCCTGCTGTTCCAGGTGCTCCCGGATTTCCGGGGCGTTGACCAGCCGGCCGTTGTGGGCCAGGGCCAGCTGCCCCCAGCGCCCGGTAAAGAGCAGGGGCTGGACGTCTCCGGCCGCCGGGCCGCCGGCGGAATAGCGCACGTGGCCGATGGCGGCGGGGGCATCGATGTCCCCGGCGGCGAAGTCCCGGAACACGTCTTCCACCAGGCCGGCGCCCCGGTGCAGGTGCAGGCCGTCCTTGCTCCAGCAGATGCCGGCGCTTTCCTGGCCCCGGTGCTGGATGGCCACCAGGCCGACGATGGCCGTCGTCACGGCATCGCCCCCCGGTGCCCACAGGCCAAAAACGCCGCATTCTTCGCAGATCAGCTTACGCACCGGCAAACACCTCCGCCAGCGTCCCGGTCCAGGCCCGCTCCATTTCCGCCAGGCTGAGGCGGATGAGGTCGCCGATGACCAGCTCCGGTTCCGCGCTGACCCGACCCAGTTCGGCAACGGGCACCCCGTGCTCCCGGGCCAGCTCCCGGAAGGCAGCCAGGTCTCCGGGCTCCACGGCCACTGCCACAGCGCCGGGAGATTCGGAAAAGAGCCAGAAATCGGGGCGTCCCGGCCAGGGCAGGGACAGCTTCAGCCCGGCCCCGGCGGCCAGGGCCATTTCCGCCACGGTGACGGCCAGGCCGCCGTCGCTGACGTCGTGGGCCGCCTTGACCAGCCCCGCCGCCACCGCCCGGGGCAGCAGGCGGCACAGCCGGGCTTCCAGGTCCAGGTTGACCCGGGGCACCGGACCGGCCAGGTCTCCCGTGCGCGACAGCAAGTACTCGCTGCCCCCCGGCAGGGGCTGGATTTCCCCGGCCATGACCAGCATCTGGCCGGGCCGGGGCGCGATGGCGCAGGCCCGGGCGACGTCCTCCAGCAGCCCCACCATGCCGATGACCGGCGTCGGGTAGATGGCCGCATCGCCGCTCTCGTTATACAAACTGACATTGCCCCCAACCACCGGCGTGTCCAGGGCCAGACAGGCCTCTTTTATGCCGGCAATGGCCTGGGCCAGGGCCCAGTACTGCTCCGGCACCTCGGGGCTGGGGAAGTTGAGACAGTTGGTCACCGCAACTGGACGGGCGCCGGTGCAGGCCACGTTGCGGGCCGCCTCGGCCACCGCCCGCACAGCGCCCTGGCGGGGGTCCAGGCGGCAGTAGCGGCTGTTGCAGTCGATGGCAGCCGCTATCCCTTTGCGGCTGCCCGGGAGGCGCAGCACGGCGGCGCTGGTTCCCGGCCCCTGCACCGTGTTGCCCCCCGCCAGGTAATCGAACTGCTGCCAGATGGGGCGGCGGCTGCAGATGTTGGCGCTGGCCAATAGCTGCAGCAGGGTGCGGTTGTAGTCGGGCGGGGGCAACTGCCGCCACACCTCTCCCGCAGGCGCCGGCGCCGGCTCCTGCATGGGCGGATTGCGCCGGGGAACGCCGTCGGTCAGCAGGGCGGCGGGGAGACGCCCCACTTCCCGGCCGTGCATGCGGACAACCAAGTCTTTTCCCGCGGTGACCTGACCGATGTCGGCAGCCTGCAAACCCCGGCGTCTGAAGGCCTCCTGCACTGCCGCAACGGCCCGGGGACGCACCACCAGCAACATGCGCTCCTGGGACTCGGAGAGCATGATTTCCGCCGGCGTCATATCTTGCTCCCGCACCGGCACCCGGGACAGTTCCAGCTCCATGCCGGCGCCGCCCCGGAAGGCCATTTCGCTTCCGGCCGAAGTCAGTCCGGCGGCGCCCAGGTCCTGGATGCCCACCACGTCGGGATTGCCGGCCAGTTCCAGGCAGGCTTCCAGCAGCTGCTTTTCGGCCAGGGGGTCGCCCTGGACTACAGGGCTGTCGCCGTCTTCCCGGTCCAGCCCGGCCGAGGCAAAGGCGGCGCCGGCAATGCCGTCCCGGCCCGTCCTGGCCCCCGCCACCAGCACCCGGTTGCCCGGACCGGAGGCAACGCCCTTCATCAGGCGCGCCAGGGGCGCCACGCCTATGCACATGGCGTTGACCAGGGGATTGAGCCCGTAGCAGTTGTCAAAATACACCTCGCCCCCCACCGTGGGCACACCCAGGCAATTGCCGTAGTCGGCCATGCCGCGGACGGCGTCCCGCAGCAGTTCCCGGTTGCGGCTGTCCGCCAGGGCGCCGAAGCGCAGGGAATTGAGCAGGGCCACCGGCCGCGCCCCCATGCTGAACACGTCCCGGACGATACCGCCGACGCCGGTGGCCGCCCCGTGGTAAGGCTCCACCGCCGAGGGGTGGTTGTGGCTTTCGATTTTAAAGGCAACGCCCATGCCGTCGCCGGCGTCGATGACCCCGGCGTTTTCCCCCGGACCCTGGACCACCAGGGGGCCCTGGGTGGGCAGGGTTTTGAGCAGGTGCCGGGTGTGCTTGTAACTGCAGTGTTCCGACCACATCACCGCCAGCATGGCCAGCTCAAGCTCATTGGGCTCCCGGCCCAGCTGGTCCACGGCGGCCTGGTATTCAGTATCGGCAAGACCGTACTTTTGCCAAATTTTCAGTTCCGGCATTGCGCTTCCTCCAGTCTTTTCAGGACTTCCCGGTACCCCTCCAGCACGTCGCCGCTGTCGTTGCGGAAGCGGTCCTTGTCCAGGCTCTCGGCGGCGCCCGCCCGCCAGAGGCGGCAGGTATCGGGAGAGATTTCGTCGATGAGGAGCAGCTCGTCCCCGGCGACGCCGAATTCCAGTTTAAAGTCCACCAGGTCCAGCCCGGCAGCGGCAAAGATTTCCTTCAGTACGCGGTTTACCGCCAGGGCCCGGCTGGCCATGGCGTCGCACTGCTGCGGAGTGGCCAGCTGCAACAGGGCGATGTGCTCCCGGGTGAGGAGGGGATCGTGCAGGCGGTCATTTTTCCAAAAGAACTCCACCAGGGGCGGAACGATTTCCAGGTTTGGCTCCAGCCCCAGGCGCCGGCAGATGCTGCCGGCAGTGCGGTTGCGCACCACCACTTCCAGGGGCAGCAGCCGGGCCCTCCTGGCCAGCATGGCGGCGCTGCCTGCCAGGGCCACAAAGTGATTGGCGATGCCGGCCTCAGCCAGGCGGGTGAAGAGCAGGGCCGAAATCTTGTTGAGCAAGGCCCCCTTCCCCGGCAGCACCGCTTTCTTTGCCCCGTCCCCGGCGGTAATGGCGTCGCTGAACTCGATGATGCAGAGGCCGGGATCGGGGGTGGCCCAGACGGATTTAACCTTGCCTTGATGCAACAGCTCCCTTTTTTCCATGTTATCCCCTTCCTTTTTCAATCCCCGCGCGGGCCAGGATGTCGTCCACCCGGGCCAATAGGCGCCGGAGATCAAAGATTGCGTCCAGTTCCTGCTCCGTCAGAAGCTCCCGGAGCCGGGGCTGCTCCGCCGCGACCTGCCGCAGCGAGCCGCCCCCCTGCCAGACCTGCATGGCCGCCGCCTGCACCAGGTCGTAGGCCTCTTCCCGGGTCAGGCCCTTGTCCACCAGGGCCAGCAGCAGGGAGCCCGAAAAAGTCAGCCCCCGGGAAAGCGCGATGTTCTTCTGCATCTGCTCGGGGTAGACGTGGAGGTCCCGGAGGATGTCGGCAAGCCTGTGCACCATGTAGTCCACCAGGATGGTGCTGTCGGGGAGGATTACCCGTTCCGCCGAGGAGTGGGAGATGTCCCGCTCGTGCCAGAGGGCGACGTTTTCCAGGGCGGCCAGGCTGTTGGCGCGCACCACCCGGGCCAGGCCGCAGAGCTGCTCGCAGCCGACGGGGTTGCGCTTGTGGGGCATGGCCGACGAACCCTTTTGCCCCGGGTAGAAGGGCTCCTCCACTTCCCGGGTCTCGGTGCGCTGCAGGTTGCGGATTTCCAAAGCCACCTTTTCAATGGAGGCGGCGATGAGGGCCAGGGTGGTCATGAGGGCGGCGTGGCGGTCCCGCTGCAGCACCTGGGAAGATACCGGCGCCGGCTCCAGGCCCAGTTTGGCGCACACATACGCTTCTATTTCCGGGGGAATATTGGCGAAGCTGCCCACCGCCCCCGACAGCTTGCCCACCGCCACCTCTTTGCGGGCGGCGGCCAGGCGGCGGCGCTGGCGCAGGAATTCCTGGTACCAAAGGGCAAATTTGAGCCCCAGGGTAACGGGCTCGGCGTGGACGCCGTGGGTGCGCCCCATCATCACGGTGTACCGGTGTTTGTCGGCCTGGCGGGCCAGCACTTCCAGCAGTCCGGCCAGACCGGCGTCGATGATGTCCACCGCCTCCGCCAGTTGGCAGCTGGCAGCGGTGTCCACCACGTCGGACGAGGTGAGGCCGTAATGCAGGTACCGGGATTCGGGGCCCAGGCTTTCGGCCACGCAGCGGGTAAAGGCGATGACGTCGTGGCGGGTGCTCTTTTCCAGCTCCAGGATGCGCTGGACGCTGAACCTGGCCCCGGCCCGGATTTTTTCCGCCGCCTCGGCGGGGATGCGTCCCAGCCGGGCCCAGGCCTCGCAGGCCAGGATTTCCACCTCCAGCCACAGCCGGAATTTGTTTTCCAGCGTCCACACCCGGGCCATCTCGGGGCGGGAATAGCGCTCAAGCACGGCCTTCCACCAGCTTTGCACGCAGTTCCGCATCCCCGGCCAACACGCGCCGGGCCTGGTTCCGGCGCAACTCTTCCAGCTTGTCCGCCAGACGCCCGTCGCGCAGGGCCAGGATCTGCACCGCCAGCAGGGCGGCGTTGCGGGCGTTGTCGATGCCCACCGTCGCCACCGGTACCCCCGGCGGCATCTGCACCACCGAATACAGGGCGTCCCGGCCCTGGAGGGGGCCCGCCGCCAGGGGCAACCCGATGACCGGTCGCCGGGTATGGGCCGCCACTACCCCGGGCAGATGGGCGGCCAGGCCGGCGGCGGCGATGAAGACCTGCACCCCTGCCGCTTCCGCCTCCCGCACAAAAGCCGCGCATTCCGCAGGGGTGCGGTGGGCCGACAGCACCCGCACCTCCGTCTCGACGCCGAATTCCCGCAACAGCTTCCAGGCCTCCTCCGCCCTGGGCCAGTCCGAAACGCTGCCCATAATCAACGCCACTTGCATAACAGCACCTCCCGCAGTTTTGTCTAAAATTTAAAGCCCAGACAGGGTAGGTTACGGTCAGAAACCTACCCGCCTGGGCTTTTATCCCTTCGGTGTAGCTGCGTACACGACGCAACCTGTACCACTCGGACCCAAAAATGGGAACCCTAGGTACACTTTCCCCGTAGTCAGGCAATTTACGGTTGCCTGGTAGAGACTCCCGAGCCCTATTCCCGGGATTATACGAGCTGCTATTCAATTACACTTTCATCATACCCCTGCCGGTTGGACAAGTCAAGGAAAACCCTGTTCTTTCGCTTCTTGCTCTTTTTCAAAGGAAAAAAGGCCGGCTGACGCCGGCCCTTGCCGTTAGTGCGCAATGAAGTGAAGCAGGGAAGCCAAAGCCAGGATGTACACCAGCCAGTGCACTTCCTTGCCCTTGCCGGAAACCAGTTTGACAATGGGGTAGGAGATGAAGCCGGCGGCAATCCCGCTGGCGATGCTGTAGGCAAAGGGCATGAAGACGATGGTCAAAAAAGCGGGGAAAGCTTCGGTGAAGTCCTCGAAATTGATGCCGGTGACAGCGCCCATCATCAGCACGCCGACGATGATCAGGGCGGGGGCGGTGGCTGCACTGGGCACCATGCCGGCCAGGGGGGTAAAGAACAGGGCCAGCAGGAAGAGAATACCTACTACCACCGCCGTCAGGCCGGTGCGGCCGCCTTCAGACACGCCTGCGGTGCTCTCCACGTAGGTGGTGACGGTGGAAGTGCCCAGCAAGCCGCCAAAGACAGTACCGACGGCGTCGACCATCATGATTTGCTTGATCTTGGGCAGGCGGCCCTTTTCATCCAGGTAGCCGGCCCGGGCGCCGGTGCCCAGCACGGTGCCCATGGTGTCAAAAAGGTCGACGAAGACCAGGCTGAAAATGGTGATAAAGCCCAGCTTCAAGGCAGCGGCCAGGTCGAACTTGAAGGCAATTTCGCCCAGGGCCTTGAAGTTGCTGGCTATGTCGAGGCTGATGAAGCTCTTCAACCCTGTGGGAATGCTGGTTACAGTGACGGCAACGTCCTCAGCCAGGCCGTATGCTTCTGGACCCACTCCCCAAAACCAGCCAATGAAGGGGGCGCCGGCAGCATATGCGGCGGCGCTGGGGAAGAACCAGCCCAGGACTGTGGTGATCAGGATGCCCAGCAGGATGGCGCCGCGGACCCGGGCGGCCATGAGGATAGCGGTGATAATCAAGCCCAACACGGCCAGGAAAACCGGAGGCGAAGCGATGTCGCCCAGGCTGACAATTGTCCCTTGTCCCTGGACGATGATACCGGCGTTGGAGAAGCCGATGAGGGCGATGAAAAGACCAATACCGGCAGCCACGGCTTTCTTCAGGGAGGCGGGCACCGCCGCGTCAATCCAGTCAATGGCTCCGGTAATTGCCAGGATAAAGAAGACGGTACCGGAAATGACCACAGCGCCCAGGGCGGCCTGCCAGGAAGCGCCGAGGCCGAGAACTACCGAAAAAGCAAAAAAGGCGTTGAGGCCCATGCCGCTGGCCAGGGCAAAGGGATAGTTGGTTACCAGACCCATGAGGATGGTGGTCACGGCCGCGGACAAAATGGTTGCCGTCATGATGGCGGTAAAAGCGTTGGGCGTGTCAATGGCAGCGGAGAGAATGTCGGGGTTGACAAAAATGATATAGGCCATGGTCATAAAAGTAGTAATGCCGGCGACAATCTCGGTGCGCACTTTCGTGCCGTGTTCCTTGAGCTTAAAAAGCTTCTCGAACATTCAAGTCCCTCCTGTTATAGAGATGGTATATAAAAAATCCAGGTGCAGGTCGACAACGACAACCTACCCCTGGATTTCTGCCCACGCCCAACTGAGCCCATACCGCCCGGGCATGGAAAAAACAAAAGGGTAAGTCCTCGTAGTCAGACAATTTACGGTTGTCTGGTAGAGACTTTCGGGCCATATTCCCGAAATTATACGAGAACGCATTTTTGAATTTGGAACCACGTGACTAATCATAGACCATTGCAACCAAATGGTCAAGCCCTTGCAAGAAAAAATCAGTCACGCTTGTCCTGAAAAAGGATTCGACAATGTGCGCCCAAAGTCCTCCAGACAACGCCGTGGTTTAGTTGTCCTCTGTATTATGCACTGGGCGCTGTCTTTTTATATAAGCGACATCCCCAAAACGCCACTGGGGCGGTCCCCAATGGCTGGTTTTGTATTACTCCCACTCGATGGTTCCCGGGGGCTTGGCGGTGATGTCGTACACCACCCGGTTGACCTGGTCCACTTCCCTGACGATGCGGGCGGAGATGCGCTCCAGGACCTCCCAGGGCAGCCTGGCCCAGGCGGCGGTCATGGCGTCGGTGCTGGTGACGGCCCTGACGGCCACCAGTTCGCGGTAAGTGCGCCGGCCGCCGGCGACACCGACGCTGCGCACCCCGGGCAGAACGGCAAAGTACTGCCAGAGCTGGCGGTCCAGGCCTGCAGCAGCAATTTCTTCCCGCACTATGGCGTCGGCCTCCCGGAGGATGGCCAGGCGTTCTTCCGTCACTTCCCCCACAACCCGTACGGCCAGGCCGGGACCGGGGAAGGGCTGGCGCCACACAATGGCATCGGGCAGGCCCAGCAGGGCGCCCACTTGCCGGACTTCGTCCTTAAAGAGCTCCCGCACCGGCTCGCACAGTTCAAACTTCATATCTGCCGGAAGCCCCCCTACATTGTGGTGGCTTTTTATCGTTTCGGCGCTGTCGCTGCCGCTCTCGATGACGTCGGGATAGACGGTGCCCTGGACGAGGAACCTGGCTTCGCCCAGTTGCCGGGCGGCGGCTTCAAACTCCCGGATAAACTGGTCCCCAATGGCTTTGCGCTTGGCTTCGGGATCGGTTATGCCCCTGAGGCGTTGCAGGAATCTTTGCTGGGCGTCGATCTTTACCACTCTGATGCCCCTGTCTGCAAAGGCAGCCATTACCTCCCGGGCTTCGTTTTTGCGGAGCAGGCCGTGGTCTACAAAGAAGCAGGTGAGCTGGTCGCCCACAGCCTTGTGGACCAGCGCAGCGGCCACCGCAGAATCCACGCCGCCGCTGAGGCCGCAGATTACCTTCTCCCCGCCGATTTGTCTTTGCACTGCTGTTACAGTCTCTTCCATGTAATCTGCCATGGACCAGTTGGGCGCAATGCCGCAGATGCGCAGGAGAAAATTGGCCAGTATCTCCCTGCCCTGGGCGGTTTGGAAAACTTCGGGGTGGAACTGGACGCCGTACTGCTTCTTTGCCGGGTGCGCTATGGCTGCCGCCGGGACGGCCCGGGTTGCGGCTATAACCTTAAATCCTGCCGGGACTTCGGCCATATTGCTGCCGGGGCACAAGCGAATCTGCAGGGGGCGCGTAATCCCGCTAAAGAGGGGATCGTCCTCCATGTCCACCGTTTCCTCCCCGGCCTCCCCTGCGTTGCCCCGCTCTGTCTTGCCCCCCGCCAACTGGACCATGAGCTGCATGCCCGCGCCTATGCCGAGCATGGGCCAGCCCCTGGCCAAAATTTCCGGGGACAGGGCGCCCTGCCCGGGACCGGGCGCGCCGGCGGAGTCGCCGCACAGGACCAGAGCCAGGGGATTACAGGCTTCTATCTCCTGTACGGGGGTGCTCCAGGGCAATATTACCGACCATATCTTCAGTTCGCGGATGCTCCGGGCCAGCAGCCGGCTGTGCTGCCCGCCGCAGTCGATGATGACAACAGGTCTTTTCACAGGCTCCACCTCGCTGAAAAAGTCCGCAGGCTTCTTTTTGTCAATAATACTCCTTGGCAAAGAAGTTGGCAAATCCTGCGCAAAAAATTTTCGCCCTTAGTGTTCCCCGTGCAGGCAAAAACCCGGCCCTTTAAGGCCGCTGTATTCCTTGCCTCGGATATCCACCAATAACGCATAGTATGCCGCCAAGCCTTGGCGCATTTACAGCAAAAGACGGCTTCCGGCACTGCCGGTCGCCGTCTTTTTGGGTATTCTGCAGGGGCTGCGGCGCAGTCTCCATTGGAAGTTTTCAGCTGCGCTTAACGGGTGGGTACGGGAACGGTGTTTACCAGTTTGGCGATGATGGCCTGGGTGCTGACGCCCCTGAGTTTGTCCTCGGGGGTGAGCAGAACCCGATGGGCCAGGACCGGAACGGCCAGTTCCTTTATGTCGTCGGGGATGACGTATTGTCTGCCCCGCAGCCAGGCCAGGGCTTTGGCGGCCCGGGCCAGGCCCAGGGAGCCCCGGGGACTGGCGCCCAGGTACAGGGCGGAGATGTCGCGGGTGCGGCTGCACAGTTCTATGATATAACGCACCATATTGTCTTCCAGCTTGACCTGGGCTGCCGCCTCCTGGGCAGCCAGCAGTTCGGAAGCGGTTATGACTTGTTCAATGGTCTCCAGGGGGTGGTGTCCGAATTCCTGGGTGCGTATGATTTGCCCCTCCGTCGCCGCGTCGGGATAACCAATCTCCAGGCGCAACAGGAACCGGTCCAGCTGGGCTTCGGGCAGGGGGAAGGTTCCCTCGTACTCGATGGGGTTCTGGGTGGCAAAGACCATAAAGGGCTTGGGCAGCGGCCGGGTCACGCCGTCTACGGTGACCTGGCCCTCCTCCATGGCTTCCAGGAGACTGGATTGGGTTTTGGGAGAAGTGCGGTTGATCTCGTCGGCCAGGACGATGTTGGCCATTACCGGGCCGGGGCGATACTGGAATTCCATGGTTTGCTGATTGTATACGGTGACCCCCACCACATCGGACGGCAGCAAATCCGGAGTGAACTGGATGCGGCTGTACTTGCTGCCCATGGACTTGGCCAGGGCCTTGACCAGCATGGTCTTGCCCAGCCCGGGGACATCCTCCACCAGGACGTGACCTTGGCAAAGCAGGGCCACCGCCACCATTTCCACAACCCGGGCTTTGCCCAGCAATACTTTGTTCAGATTATCCAACAGGGCTTGAATTTTTTCCGTTGACAATGACAATACCCCTTTCTGCAGTTAAATCGGTTATCTGCGGCGGCGGTTGGCCAGGCGGTGCCAGAGCAACCGCAACAGCGAATAGTGCTTTTTCGCTTGAGCAGGCGGCTGGACGTCTGCAATGCCGCCGTACACCGCAGCTTCCAGACTGTCAACCATTTCCGCAAAAACCGGCTTCATCGGCAATTCCTCTACACGGTTTACGTGTTCCCGCGGCGTCTCCCAGGGTTGGCGCTGCCAGCCAAAGAGGCGGAGCCGACGCTGGATTTTTTCATACAGGGCGGCGACGCTGATCTTGCGCCATTTGTGCCACAGTATGGCCGCCGCGGCAAGCACTGCCAGCAGAACGGCCCCTGCTGTCGCCAGAATCCCCGGCCAGACGGCTCTTTCGGGTTCCGGCTCTTCCTCCTCGCCGGGGAGTTGTGGCGTAGCAGGCTCCTGGCCGGGATCGGGTTCGGGGTCGACACCGGGCTCCTGGGGCTCCTGAGGTTCGCCGGGGTCGGGCTCACCCGGGGAACCGCCGGGATAGACCCGAGGCAACGTCTGCCCGGGAGTAGCCTCAAAGGGCACCCAGCCGTAATCGTCAAACCACACTTCGGCCCAGGCATGGGCGTGGCGGTTCTGGATTACGTAACCGCCATCCTGCCGGGTACCGGAGCTGTAGCCTATGACCCAGCGGCTGGGCAAACCCACCGCCCGGGCCATAACCACAAAGGCCGAGGAAAAGTGCACACAGTATCCTTCTTTCTGCTCAAACAAGAACCAGTCGACAAAGTCAGTTCCCGACGGCGGGTACTCGGTGTCCAGGGTGTACTGCCATTCCCCGCTGCGCAACGCCTCGGCCAGGGCCATGGCCTTGTCATAGCCGTTGTCGGCACCGCTGGTAATGTTGTGGGCCAGCTCTCTCACCCGATTTGGTATGTTTGGCGGCAGGCGCAGGTAAATGCGGTCGGCCTGGGCATGGCCCAAACTGCGGAGCAGTTCGGGGTCGTCGTACGGCAATACGGCCTCCATGACGTAAGTATCGCCTTCCTTTAAGCGGGAGGCGGTCAAGAAGGTGTAGTCCATGTAGGCGTACATGGTATTCACCGCCACGGGCAAATAGGTTGCGTAGCGCACCCCCGGTCCGAGCTGCAAGCTGCGGATAAAACGGGGAACGAACAAAGTATTGATGCCGTGCTCGCCCATGGCGGTTACGGTAACGGTTACCTCCCGCCCCTGGAGGTGCTGGGGCCCAAAAACCGGAACGGGCTCCAGGGTTTTTTGCGCAGCCGTCCAGACCTGACTGTGTCCGATATATGTCACCCGGTAATCGCCGCGCAGGTAAACGGGCACCGGGGATTGCACAAAGAGCACCGGCTCGCTGTCTTCCCGCAAGGGTCCTCCCAGCCTGCTGGCTTCGCTGTACCGGCTATAGCCGACGCGGGCAGGACCGCCCTCCCTGGGTCCCGGCCACTCCCATCCCAGCAGGTTTTCCCACCATGCCTCCTCAAGGAAATTGCCTGCGGGCAGCGCCCAGGCCACGGCAGTCATTAGCGCCACCAGCACCAGCAGGCTGCTCAGCCAGCGGTGGAGAGGAAAGAATGTGTCCCACTGGACCCGGGAAGTTGCCATTGCCGCCAGCCCCAGCACCGTATACAGGCTGACGGACCAAAAGGCGTTCTTTCCCGCCCATAAATTTACAGTTGCCAAAAGCGCCGCGCCGAAACCCAGCAACACCAGAACGCCCCGGCCGCGGCGAACCAAGACTTTGTAAACCGTTTGGGCGGCAATCACGCCCAACAGAGACAGGGTTGTGGATGTCAGCGTCAGCACAGTCATGTCGCTGGCACTGATGCCGGCCAAATCAGCGGCAATCTCTCTGACCAGCATGTTCAGCCAGTTGAGCTCGAAGATACTGCCGGCAAAGAAACTGCGGTGGATTATTACCAGGGCAATGAACACCTTGGCCACCCACGCCTGGCGCGGGATGGCCAGGTCGGCAACCAGGAACAATACCAGTGCCGCACCCAAAAGGTCCACATTGATAAATTTCATCGCCGCATTGAGTCCAAAAATCAGGGGCAGCAACCACAGCCAGCTCAAAAAAGCAAGGAAAAGCCTGCGTCCCCTCTGCATTACAGCACCTCCCCAGTGCGATGCAGACTGAGATCATCTGCTTTGGCGATATTGACAACGCTGACGCCGGGGCCGGACCAGGGGCGGCTGGGCTTGCCGGCGCCCACCTGGATGACGGTGACGGCGTTGCCCCGGCCCGAAATGCGGTACATAATCTCGCCGATGCTTTGTCCCTGCTTGGCGGTGACAATTACGATGTTGCTGTTATGCAGGGCCAAATCCCTGTACAGGGCCTGACTGTACAGCACCTTGCCGGTCGGAGCAATGCCGGCCAAATGCAAAAGCAAGTAGAAATACTCGGCCCGGTTGGAAACCCGCAGGCTTCCGCTGTGTTCGCTGAAATTGCTGTAGAAGCGGACGGGGATTCTCTGCAGCAGGGCGGCCTTGACCAAAGACGCCGCCACCGAGACGGCTTCCTCAAAGTCGGGGCCGCCTTCCCGCCCCCAGGCCTCGGCGGAGCAGTCCAGAACCACCAACGAAGAGCTCATCATGAGCGGGTCAAACTCTTTGCTGTGGAGCTCATTGGTTTTGGCCGTGGCCTTCCAGTGGATGAGACTGAGCCGGTCACCCGGCTTGTATTCCCGCACCCCCGCCAGCTGGATTTCACCCTGGTTGACGGCTTTTCTTGCCACCGTCCCCTCCAGCCTGCGGGGGAAGAAGCTGAAAGCGTTCAGCGGCACCGTCCGGGGGTATACCACCAGCTTGTCATCTGTCCAAATTTGGTTCTCATAGGTCACCATGCCAAAAGGATCTCCCGATTGGACAAAGACCGATCTCCAGTAGAAAATGCCCCGGGGAAGCTGGCGCAGGCTGTAAGTGACATAACGGGCCCCTCCGCGCCAGGCCCAAACCATGTTGCCGCCCGGACGGCCCATAACCTTGTCTGCCAGGTCCGCCGGCACGTTGTCCCTGACCCCCAGCCACGGCCAGGGCAAGTAGCTGCTGACTTTTGCCACGAGCATTACCCGTACTTCCGATCCTGCTTCCAATATCTGTTGCCGGGTGCGAAACGTCCTGACAATTTCTATGCCCCGCCAATCCCGCCACTTGTACACCAGGATTAAGACAGCGCAAAGCAGGCTGAGATAGGTCAGAAACCACAGCACCGGTTCCTGCAGCCAGGCGGCATAGGCAAGGGCTGCCCCGGCAAAGACCGGCAGAATCCAGAATTCGTAACGCAACTTGGTCAATAGCAGTCCCCCCAGGGAACATTTTATCAATTTTATATATTCTCTTTCCCCGCGCCGAAAGCCTTCCGCCAGTGCAAATTTTATCCAACTGTAACTTTTTGGGAATAAAGAAAAATGCCCCTGGTTGCACCAGGGACATTCTTTTTACATCATTGGCATGCCGCCGCCCATGCCCTCAGAACCTTTTTCCTTTTCAGGGATATCGGCCACAACCGCTTCGGTGGTCAGGAACATGGACGCAATACTGGCGGCATTCTGGAGAGCGGAACGAGTGACCTTGGCCGGGTCGACAATGCCGGCCTTGAACATGTCTTCATACACCCCGGTAAGGGCGTTGAAGCCGACTCCGGGCGGCTCGTTCTTAAGGCGCTCCACAACAACGGAGCCTTCCAGCCCGGCGTTTTCGGCAATCAGGCGCACAGGCTCTTCCAGGGCCCGGCGGATGATGTTGACGCCGGTGAGCTCGTCGCCGGTGACGTTGATTTTGTCCAGCACCTTCATGGCGTTGATAAGGGCGGTGCCGCCGCCGGGGACAATACCTTCTTCAACGCCGGCCTTGGTGGCGGAAAGGGCGTCTTCAATGCGCAGTTTCAATTCTTTAAGCTCGGTTTCGGTGGCAGCGCCGACTTCGATGACGGCTACGCCGCCGGCCAGCTTGGCCAGGCGCTCCTGCAGTTTCTCCCGGTCAAAGTCGGAGGTGGTGTCTTCAATTTGCGCCTTGATTTGCGCAATGCGCTTCTTGATTTCTTCACTGTCGCCGTAGCCGTCGACAATGATGGTATCTTCCTTGGAAACCTTGACCTGGCGAGCGCGGCCCAGCATGTTAAGTTCAACATTCTTGAGCTCCAGGCCCAGCTCTTCAGAAATTACCCGGCCGCCGGTGAGGATGGCGATATCTTCCAGCATGGCCTTGCGGCGGTCGCCGAAGCCGGGCGCCTTGACAGCCACGCAAATGAAGGTGCCCCGCAGTTTGTTGAGAACCAAAGTGGCCAGGGCTTCGCCTTCCACGTCCTCAGCAATGAGGAGCAACTGCTTGCCCTGCTGAACGATCTTCTCCAGGGCAGGGAGGATATCCTGGACGTTGCTGATTTTGCGATCGGTAATGAGGATATAGGGTTCTTCCAGAACGGCTTCCATCTTCTCGGTATCGGTGACCATGTAATGAGAGAGGTAGCCGCGGTCAAACTGCATGCCTTCCACGATATTGAGGCTGGTGCCAAAGCCCTTGGACTCTTCTACGGTGATGACGCCGTCCTTGCCCACTTTTTCCATGGCTTCGGCAATGAGTTCGCCGACTTCTTCGCTGTCGGCAGAAATAGCCGCAATGCGGGCGATATCTTCCTTGCCCTCGATGGGCTTGCTTATGTTCTTGATTTCGTCAACGACGGCCTTAACCGCTTTTTCAATCCCCCTGCGCATGAACATGGGGTTGGTGCCGGCAGTGACGTTCTTTATGCCTTCCCGGATAATAGCCTGAGCCAGCACGGTGGCAGTGGTGGTGCCGTCGCCGGCCACATCCTGGGTCTTGGTGGCCACTTCCTTGACCAACTGGGCGCCCATATTTTCAAAGGGATCTTCCAGTTCAATTTCCCGCGCAATGGTTACGCCGTCATTGGTGATGATGGGAGAGCCGAATTTTTTGTCCAGCACTACGTTGCGGCCCTTGGGACCAAGCGTTACTTTTACTGTGTCGGCCAGGGCATTGACGCCCCGCTCCAGGGCCCGGCGAGCATCCTCTCTGAAGCGAATTTGCTTAGGCATTAAGTATACCTCCTTCAGCTGAAAATTAAATTATTTAATTACGGCCAGAATGTCCCGCTCGCTGAGAATAAGGTATTCCTGGCCATCCTTTTTGATTTCGGTGCCAGCGTACTTGGAGTAAATGACCCTGTCGCCCACTTTAACTTCCATTTCCTGGCGGGTGCCGTTGTCCAGCACTCTTCCGGGTCCTACGGCAATGACTTCGCCCTCCTGGGGCTTTTCCTTGGCCTTCTCGGGCAGAACAATGCCGCTGGGAGTGACTTCATCTTGCTCCAACGCTTTGATAACTACACGATCGCCAAGAGGTTTGATATTCAACGGATATACCTCCTTTTTGGTTTTGTATTATTAGCACTCGTCGGTGGCGAGTGCTAATCGCAAGTATAATTTTACGTTTACCCCCGGCACGAGGCAAGAGTCAAATTCCCCAAATTCCCGCGATTAGCCGGAAATATCTGCCCCGTTCTCCCAATTTCTCATAAATATGGCTTCTTCTATCTCAAATTTCCTACCATACCAGTATAACCCTGGGCTGTGCGTTTATTCAAACCGCCTGGACATTGGGGACGGTTCTTTTTGTCCAGTCCACGCGGGGCAAGAAGAAGCCCTGGACAAAAAGAACCGTCCCCTATGTCTGGACAAAAGGAACCGTCCCCAGTGTCCGGCCCAGGTGGCCATGACGCAGATGGCGGCGATGGTGCCCCCCTTGCCGCCAACGCCGCTAAAGGCGCCGGCAGAAGCCGTGAAGAGCGCGGCGGCCAGGACCAGGGCAACCATGACGTGGCCCAGGCTCTTCAGGCGGCTTGGCGACGACATGCCGATGTAGGAAGCGCAGGCCGCCATGGGCGCCAGGGAAGCGCCCTGGGGAAACAGGGCCGGCAGCACCAGCCCGGCGGTGAGGGTGACCACCGCCGAGGACAGCACCGCACCCCGTTGCAGGCGGCAGTTGAGCAGCCAGGTCAGCAGCCCCGCCCCCAGCGAGACCAGCAGCGTCGGGATGAAGTCCATCTCACATCCCTCCCAGAATCCTGAAGATGAAGGCGGTGGCCAGCACCGCCGCTGCGGCGATGGTCCCCAGCTTGCCGCCGAAGCCTTCATAGACGGGCTGGACAAGGTAAAAGATAACCCCCACCAGCACGCCGGTGCAAAAGACCATGGGCAGGTCTGCCAATATTGTTGGGGAGGACATGCCGGCAAAGGAAGCGGCGTAGGCCGTGGCCGCCAGGTTGCCCGGGAGGAACAAGGCCGCCAGCAGGCCCACCAGCCCCGACGCAACGCACGCGTCCAGGCCCAGGATGGTCCGCGAGGCCCAGGTCGCCGCGATGCCCGCCACCCCCGCAGCCAGGATGGGCAGCAATTTGCCTTCTGCCCGGCCGGGATTTTTCCGCAGGTCCAGGAAATGGAAAACAAGAGCACAAAGAAAAATGAGGCCGATTGCCGCCAGAACATACAGTTTCCATCCCCCGGTCCCGGCCAGGCTGCCCGCCAGGAGGCCCAGGCCGACCGCCGCCAGGATTATAAGGCTGATAACAGTCCTGCTCACTTACAATTCCACCCTCCAAGGATTGCAGTATATGTTAAAACGCTGGCCGCGGGCAAAGCCCACCAGGGTCAGGCCCGCCTCCTCCGCCATGGCCACCGCCAGCGACGTCGGCGCCGCCCGGGATATCACCAGGCCGATGCCCATGCGCCGGCATTTGGTCACCACTGCAGCGGAAATCCGGCCGCTGATCAGCAGGCACAAACGGGAGGGGTCACGATCCTCCAGAACGATGTTGCCGGCCAGTTTGTCGATGGCATTGTGCCGGGCCACGTCCTCCCGAAAAACGAGGATTTTATCCCCGGCCAGAGCCGCGGCGTGCACCGCCCCGGTTTCGCGAAACAAGGCGGAGGCGGTGGAGAACTCCGCCATGAGGCCGGTTATCCGGGACGAGGAAAGCCTGAAGCCACCCGGCCCCTGCCGGCGGAGGGACTCCTCTCCGGCGGACGCCGGCGCCAGTTCCAGGACGGCCTGCCTGCCCCCGGCGTCCAGGGCCAGCGCCCTGATGTCACTTTTGGAGGCCAGCAGGCCATTGTTGTACGCATAGCCCACCGCCAGCTCTTCCAGGTCAGCGGGAGTGGCAAACAGAGTTGTGCACCGGCGGCCGTTGACGACGATGGTCAGCGGCCATTCCCTGGCCAGCCAGTCGGGCTTTTCCACAGCTTGTCCCTCGCTTACCGAGAGCACCAGGCGCTCTTCCTTTTGGTCCATGGCCGTCCCTCCCCGTACCGCCGGGAATTATTGACAAAAAAAATGGCGGGAATGCATGGGAATCGAACCCACCACGGACATACCCTGCCCGCTACTGGATTTGAAGTCCAGAGAGCCCACCAGGACTCATCCATTCCCGCTACTATTATACTGTGCCCGCGGCCGGGAGGCAAGTTTTCCCCGGCTCACACCACCGCCAGCCGCTTGTCTCCGCCGGGGGGCAGCACGCGCCCGATGGGCCAACCCAGCCCGGCTGTGACCAGGGCGTCGGCATCCTTCGGCGGCAAACTGAAGAGCAGGCCGCCGGATGTCTGGGGGTCGAAGAGGAGGTCGACCTCGGCGCCGGACAGTTCCCGGACAAACTCCACCATGCCCTTGTTGTATTGCAGGTTGCGCTTGGCCCCGCCGGGCACCAGGCCCATTTCGGCGTGGTCCCGGGCGCCCGGGGCCAGCGGTACATTTTCCCAAATTATTTCCGCCCGGGTGTCGCTGGCCGTCATCATCTCCCCCAGGTGCCCCAGCAGGCCAAACCCGGTGATGTCAGTGCAGGCGTGGACTTCCAGCTCCCGGGCAGCCCGGGCGGCCCGGGCGTTGAGGGTCGTCATGATTTCGGTTATGGCCGCTACCTCCCCAGGGCTGGCCAGGCCTGCCTTGATGGCAGTACAGACAATGCCGCTGCCCAAAGGTTTGGTCAGCACCAGGGCATCCCCCGCCCGCGCCCCGGCATTGGTCCAGATGGCCCCGGGATGGACCAGGCCGTTGACAGCCAGGCCGTACATGGGGGTGTCGTCGGCGATGGAATGACCGCCGGCCAGGCGCGCCCCCGCCTCCTGGACTTTGTCGGCGCCGCCCCGGAGAATGGTCTCCAGCACCGCCAGGGGCAGGCAACGGGGAAAGGCCACTATGTTCAGTGCCAGCAACGGCTCGCCGCCCATGGCGTAGATGTCGCTGAGGGCGTTGGCCGCAGCCACCTGGCCAAAGGCATAGGGATCGTCCAGCATGGGCGTAAAGAAATCCAGGGTGCTGATCAAGGCCAGGTCGGGGCTGAGCTTGTACACAGCCGCATCGTCAGCGGTGTCCGCCCCCACCAGCAGGCGTTCATCGGGTTTGAGGTTGAGACGGCCAAGGACGCTGGCCAGGTCCGCCGGACCCAGTTTAGCCCCTCAGCCGGCCGCCTCCACCATCTGGGTCAGGCGAATTTCTTCAGCCACGGAGATCACTCCTTAACAAAAATTGCACGAAGGCCTGCTGGGCCGCCGAACGGAGGCGCCGGGACTGAACCAGCCAGAAATTGCGCCGCAGTTCCAGTCCTTCGACGCACGCCCAGGCCAGGCGGCCGCTGTCGGTGTAGTCGGCAGCAGCCGCTTTGGACACCACCGCCACCCCCAGGCCGCGGGCGGCGGCTTCCAGCAGAGCCCTGGAGCTGCCCAGCTCCATTATTATCTTCATATCATCGGGATCATAGCCCCTTTCGGCCAGGGCCCTTTCCAGCACCTGCCTGGTGGCCGAACCCTGGGTGCGTTGCAACAGGGGCTGCGCCAGCAGGTCCTCAACGCCGACCTTGTTCTGCCGGGCCAGGCCATAGTCGGGGGCAAAGACCGCCACCAGCTGGTCTTCAAAGACGACCTGGGCTTCCAGGGCGTCATCCTGGGGCTGGTAACCCACCACCGCCAGGTCCAGCCTGCCGTCCAGCAGGGCAGAGACGATTTCTTCGCTGGACCCCACCTCCATGCGCACCTCCAGTTCGGGGTGCAGGGAGTGAAATTGGCACAGCAACTGCGGCAGCAGGTAGTCGCCGGGAGTGGTGCTGGCGCCCAGGGCCAGGCGGCCCTGGAGGCGCTGCCGCACACTTTCCAGTTTGTGCAGCACCGCCTGCCAGTCCTGCAGGAACCGGCGGGCCTGGGCATAGAGGATGGCCCCCGCTTCGGTGGTCTCCAGCTTATGCCCCCGGCGGCGGAAGAGCTCCACCCCCAGGTCCTGGGCCAGAGCCTGCATCTGCATGCTCACCGCCGGCTGGGACAGGTGCACCCGCTCGGCGGCCCGGGAAAAGTTACCCGCTTCCACCACGTGGACAAAGGTTTTGAGAAAGTTGAGGTTCACGGTATCACCCCCGCAGTTTCGCTCCGGGAATGCGCACATCCCCCCGGCGCCGGGTATAACCGGCGCCGTCCAGGTATTCCAGCAAGGGCAGGGCGTACTTGCGGCTGGTGCCCAAGTAGTCCCGGAACTGGGCCAGGGTCAGCTGGGCTTGGTCCTGGAAGTGCCGGGCCAGGCGCGCAACAGCCTCTTCCACCGCCTCCCGGGCAAATACCAGGTCTCCGGCCTGGATCAGAGCCCCTTCATCGCGCAAAAGCTGCACCACCGGCCCCACCTGGCCCAGTGCTTCCAGTTCCGCCCGCTCGGGGGGTGCAAAGAGGTTCCGGCGCACCAGGGCCAAAATTTGTTCCCTGAGTTGGGCCTGGGCCTCGTTCAGCTGCACCCGGTGCTCGGCCAGGGCCAGTTCCTGGCCGCGGATTTCAACGCCCGTGCCAGGCAGGGCGGCTTCCAGCAGGGCGGCAAAGCCGCGGCTGCTGAGGCCGGGCAACAGCCTGGTGCGCACCTCCTCCCGGGGCATGCCCTGGCGGAGGGGATGCTCCTGGTGCCACCGGGCCAACAGAGCGCGCAGATCCTGGCTGAACTGCCGGCTTTCGCTGAAATACCAGGTCTCGCCGTCGGCGGCGAAGCTGAGCACTGCCTGCCCTAGTTGGGCCAGACCCGCATCCAGTTCGGCGGGGGCCAGCTGGGTGCGGGCCAGCAGCTGACTCCGGGACAGGGGACGACCGGCCTCCTGGAGATAGGAGAGGGTCACGGCGGCAGGCTGGCCTTTCTCCCGCACCAGCAAGTTGCGCACCACCGCCTCCTTGCGCCGGCTGAGGCGGCGCCGGCCCGTCTCGATAATCTCGCCGCCGCCGATGGTGGTCACCGGCGACCACGACCGGATTACATAGCGGTCGCCCCGCACGGCCACCACCGGTTCGTTGAGGCGGAATTGCACCAGAGCGTCGCCGCCGGGTTCCAGCACATCTGTGCCCAGCAACACCGCCCGGCCCAGGGTCTCGCTGGACCCGCAGTGAAAGCGGATGCGGCTGTTGGTAACCAGGGGCGGCGCCGAGGGCAACAGTTTGAGGCGAGCGGCGACCTTGTCCACCGCCTCCAGCCCCTGGCCTTTAAAGAGGACCTGGCCCCGGCGCACATCCTGCCTTTCCACCCCGGCCAGGTTCACCGCCACCCGTTGCCCCGGCTCGGCCCGGGCCACCTGGTTGCCGTGAACCTGGAGCTGGCGTACCCGGGCCTGGATTTCGCCGGGCATCAACAGCACCTGGTCCCCCTCCCGGAGGGGACCGTCCAGCAAGGTCCCCGTAACTACGGTGCCAAAACCCTTGAGGACGAAGGCCCGGTCCACCGGCAGCCGGGAAAAGCTGCGCCGGGGCCGGGGCGGCGCGCTGCCGACGGCCTGGACAATGGCCTCCCGCAGCTGATCCAGACCCTGTCCTGTGGGAGCGGCAACCCGGATGCGGGGCGCCGATTCCAGGAAAGTCCCGGCCAGGGTCTCGGCGATATCCGCTTCGGCCAGTTCCGCCGTTTCCTCGTCCACCAGGTCCACCTTGGTAATAACCACAATGCCCGCCTTTACGCCCAGGAATTCCAGAATGGCCAGGTGTTCCCGGGTCTGGGGCATGACGCCTTCATCGGCGGCCACCACCAGCAGGACCAGATCGATGCCGGCAGCGCCGGCCAGCATGTTCTTGACAAAGCGTTCGTGTCCCGGCACGTCGATGATGCCTGCCCGGCGCCCGTCGGGCAGGTCAAACCAGGCAAAACCCAGTTCGATGGTGATACCCCGTTGCTGTTCCTGCTGGAGACGGTCGGTGTCGATGCCTGTCAGGGCCCGGATCAGGGTGGTCTTGCCGTGGTCGACGTGGCCGGCGGTACCGATAATTACATTACCCATTTTGCTCCCCCTCCAGGACTGCCGCCACTGCCGCAGCTGCCATGGGGATTTCTGCGGCGCCGACGGTGCGCAGGTCCAGCAGCACCGCCTCATCCCGCACCCGGGCCACAACCGGCACCCGTGCCCGGCGCAGCGCCGCCGCCAGCTCCCGGGCCGGCCGGGCCGAGGTAATCTTTACCGCCCTGGTTTCCAGCTGATGCAGGGGCAGAGCGCCGCCCCCCACCGGGCTGGTTTCGGCCACCACCTCCACCTTCAGGGGCAGGGCAGCCAGGGCACCTGCCAGCTCCCGGGCCCGCGCCTCCACGGCTTCCAGGGGCTCGGTGAGCATGGCCAGCACCGGAACCTTTTTCCAGCCCCCATTTTCCACATACAACGCCAGCGTGGCGGACAGGGCGGCCAGAGTTACCTTGTCGCAGCGCAGGGCCCGGGCCAGGGGATGCTTCCTGAGCCGGTCTATCCACTTTTTGGCCCCCACCACAATGCCGCACTGGGGCCCCCCCAGCATCTTGTCGCCGCTGAAGCAGACCAGGTCGGCCCCGGCTTCCACGCTTTCCTGCACCGTGGGCTCGTCAATGCCGTATGGGCGCAGGTCCACCAGAGTGCCGCTGCCCAGGTCGTCCAGCACCGGCAGGTTGTATTCCCGCCCCAGGGCCACCAGTTCGGCCAGGGTCACTTCGTGCTGAAAACCCACCACCCGGTAATTGGAAGGGTGCACCCGCATCAGCACGCCGGTTTCGGCGGTGATGGCACGGCGGTAGTCGTCCAGGTAGGTCTTGTTGGTGGTACCCACTTCCACCAGGCGCACGCCGCTCTGCTCCATCACTTCCGGCACCCGGAAGGAGCCGCCGATCTCCACCAGTTGTCCCCGGGAAATGATGCCCTCCTTGCCTCTGGCCACTGCGGCCAGGGCCAGGAGCACGGCGGCAGCGTTGTTGTTGACGGCCAGGGCGGCCTCGGCCCCGGTGAGGCGGCAGAGGAGCTCTTCCACGTGGGCGTGGCGCGAGCCCCGCTCCCCCGAGTCCATATCCATCTCCAGGTTGCAGTAACCGGCAGCGGCCGCAGCGGCTTCGACGGCTTCCGGGGCCAGGGGCGACCGGCCCAAGTTGGTGTGGATGATGACCCCGGTGGCGTTGATGACGCGGCCGGGGCCGGCCTGGGTAAGCTGCGCCAAACGGAGCTCCACCCGGCGGCGCAGTTCCGCGGCCGTGGGCACTGCGGTGTCGCCGGCCAGGATGGCCCGGCGGGCCCGGTCCAGTTCCCCTTCCAGAGCAGCTTTGACCTGGGTCCGGGTATACCGTTGCATCAGTCCCGCCCACTCGGCGCTGTCCAGCAGGCTGCCCACCTGGGGCAGTTTGCTGAGGTATGCCTGCATTTATTTCCCTCCTTGCCCGTAAAGACCAAAGTTCCAATTAATGATATTATAATATATTTTTATATACCAGTCGAGCAAACACCAAGGGCCCTGCCCGGGGGCAAGGCCCTTCTCTCCGTCACTTTTTGCGCTTGGCGGCCAGCAGCCTCTCCATGACCTCGTCGGCCTTTTCTTCCTCCGCCGGCGGGGCGGGCCTGACTTTGCCCCGCCGCCTGCCCCTTCCCGGCAAGCCGCCGAAGCGGCGCAGGGCTATATCCGCCGGCCACAGGACGATGGCGGCCAGCGCCAGCCACCAGGTAATGTCGGTGGACTTGCGGGGCGGAGCAGCCTTGACATTAAAGACCTCCTGCGGCTCGCTCAGCACCCGGCCGCCGGTTTGGGCGGCGATTTGCTCCAGCAAGCCGCGCCCGGAATAACGCTGGATCTGAAATTCCGGCGGGTACGGCACGGCGAAGCCGCCCAGGGCCTGGGCGACGACAACGCCGTCCCGGCGCCGGGTGGCGCTGAGGAGGTAGACTCCCTGGCCTGCCTGCTCCAGGCTGGCGGTGTACATGCCCCGGCCGGCGGGAAGCAATTCCAGTTCACGCTCATTGCCCCGGGCATCCACCAGCGTCACCGCCAGGCTCTCCCCCTCTTCCAGGGGGCTGGTCAGGGCGGATATCTCCACCCCGGCGCCCTGCAGGCGCGATTCCAGGGCAATGTCCCCGCTGGAACCGCTGGGGGTTACCCAGCTCAGGATGTCCAGCCACAGGCTGGCAAACCCGGGATGGGCCAGGAAATCCATGCTCCACATCCCGTACGTGTCGCTGGTGAAGGCCACCGCCCGGCCCAGGCCGTACTGCCAGCGGGCCAGAAGCGGGTGGTCCCGGTGGGTGCCCAGAAGCACTTCAGCCAGCGGCTTGGCGGTGGAGGCGATGTAGCCACCGAAACCGGGCATATCTCCCGCCAGGGCTACGGCGTCGGGATGGAGCAGGACAGGGACAAAGGGCTCCTCCACCAGCCACTCTCCCCCCGCCAGCACCGTCTCCTGGATGAAAATCTCGGGCAGGTCCCGGCCCTGGAGAGCTTCATAGGAACGGCCGTTGCCCTCTTCGGCCAGGAAGCGCATGTGCCGGCTATCGGCCTGCTCGCCCAGGGCAATGGTGCTGATGGATATACCCCCCGCCCGGGCCCGTTCCAGCAGGCTCTGGTAATTAAACTGGCTCCCCTCCTGGCCGTCGCTGAGGAGGATGATGTGCTTGGCCTTGGTACTGCCCTCCAGCATTCGCACCGCCGCCTCCAGGGCGTGGTAGATTACAGTGCCTCCTCCTTCTCTGATTCCCCTGATGACCTCTGCTATTTTTTCCTTGTCGGCGAGGGGAGTGAGGCCAATCTCCTCATAGTAACTGGTGTCGAAGGTTATTACGCCCAGGCGATCCCGTTCCTTGAGGACATCCAGGGCGCGCAGAGCAGCGTTTTTGGCCATATTCAGCTTTTCGCCGGCCATGCTGCTGGACTTGTCGATGACCAGGACCATGTCCAGGCCGGGCAACTCTTCCTTTTGCTCCACTTCCATACTGACGGGCAACAGCTCTTCCAGCGGGGTGTCCTGGTACATACCCAGGCCAAAGGAAGTCCTGCCGCCCGTGGCCACCAGGCCGCCCCCCAGCACCCGGACAAAGTTTTCCAGGGCCTGCATTTCCGCCTCCTGAAGGGCGTAGGCCGGCACATCGGCCAGAACCACCGCCCTGTAAGCGGCCAGGGCGACGGGGGAGAGATCTGCGTTGTCGGCGGGCCGGGTGTCCACCGCCAGGCCCGCGGCGGTAAGGGCCCCGGTCAGGGCCGCGCCCTTGCCGGGCCTGCCCTCCACCACCAGCACCCGGGGCGGGGCCTGGACAAAGGTAAGGCCGTCCATGGAGTTGTTGCGCGCTTCGGTATCCACGGCAGGCTCGATGCTGGCCCGCACCCGTTGCAGATTCTGCCCCTGCACCACCAGGGGAACCGAAAAGGACTGGCTGCCCGGGGACAGCTCCACCTCAGTCCGGAAAACCAGGTTGCTGCCCCAAAATACCATCAGCTCTGCCGCTGTGGCCACCGTGGATTCCACCGTCACCTCGGCCACCACCTCCTGGCCCGGCCAGGTGTTCTTGGGCAGCGCAATATTGCCCACGGCCACTTCATCCCCCTGTTCGGTGCTAAGGGGGAGAACGTCGACGGGAATGCCCGCCCTGGCCAGCAGCTCGGCCTGAGCCAGGGCGTCGCCGCTGTTCTCCAGGCCGTCGCTGATGAGGACGATGCGGCTGCCGCTGCCCGGCAGCAGGCTGTAAGCCGTTTCCAGAGCCCTTTGCAAATCTGTAAACTCTGCATCCACCTCTGCCCCGGTGACGGGCAACCCTGCCATGGCAAAGGGCTTGAGCAGGCGGGTGTCGCGGCCGAAAGCCACCACTGCAGCCCGGTCCTTTGGCCCCATGGCCTTTAGGCTGCGGCTGATCCAGGGAATATAGTCTTCACCCCTGGCGCTGTGGGACCGGTCCAGGAGGTAGACGACACTGAATCCCGGCACCGCTGTCACCAGGTGAGGCCCGGCCAGGGCCAGCACCAGGAGGGCGATGATGGCTCCCCGCAGGCCCAGAATTAACGCCCGGGAGCCCGGGGGATAGCGACGGCGCCCGTTGTACACCGCCAGCAGCACAGCACCCGGAAGCAAAAGCAAGAGGTACCAGGGACTGGCGAAGCTAAGACCCATAGTTATCCACCCCCCATTCCAGCGCCACCAGCACCAGGGCGACCAGGAGCAGCGGCCAGAGCAGCGGGGTCTTGGCCACGCTCAGGGTCCCCGCCACCGACCCGGCTGCCGTCTCCAGTTCCCGGCGGGCGGCCAGGGAATCGGTCACCACCGGAGCGTTGACGGCCACCGTCTGCTCCCCTTCCGGCGACCGGTAAACATATACGCCGGCCCTCAGCCTTGTGCCCGCCGTCAATGGTTCTGAAGCGCCGGCGGGCAGCAGGGAGACGTCGCCGCCCGGAACGGCCTGGCCGAATTTGAGCGGCACCGGCGGCTGGCTGTGGCCGGTAAAGCGCTCCAGGATGTTGCGCAGCAAGATGGGAAAGGCGGGGCGCAGGGGCAGGTCTCCTGCCTGCACGGCGAAGCCAAAGACCACCAGGGGGCAGCCCTGTTGCTGGTACTCGCTGGCCAGCAAGCCCCGGTCGCTTTCCAGCAATCCGCTTCCTCCCACCACCGTCTTACCGAAACCGATGCTTACTTCGCTGAAATCGGCATAGGTCATAAGGGGATGGGGCAGGGGACGCAGTGCAGAAATCTGTACCGGCGGCCCCGTGCCGAAGTGGGGATTGGGGTGGGGCGGATCGAAGACCAGCACCGGGGCAGCGGGCAATTCCCCGGGCAAAAATCCGTCCAGGACAAAGACATCGTACAGCTCCGCCATCTCCGGCGTATAGGCTTCGGGAGCGACGCGGCTGACCGTCAGGCGGGGAAAGAGGAGCAGGCCCCGCTCCAAAAAGAGGTTGCCGGCGCTGACCAGGAGCAGGCGCCGGGGTCTGTCGCTCCGGGTCAGAGCGTAAAATTCATTGTCCAGAGCCACCTGGTCGTCGGCGCTGATGAGCACAGCCTTGTACCAGGAGCTTTGCGGCAAATTGCGCCACACCAGCACCTTCCGCTCCCCCGGGGGCAACTCCACCCCGCGGCGTCCCACCGGAACCCCGGCGGCATCCCGCACCTCCACCTGAGCGGCAAGGGGCCTGGTGCCGTTGTTGTATACGCTGACATAAACCTGTTCGCCGTCGGCCACCACATCTTCCAGCAAGAGGTTGCCCACCTCGGCGCCGCCCACGGCGACAAAACTGAAGTCGGCCTCGGGAAGGCGGGCAAAGGAGCTGAAGCAGCCGGCGCTGAAAAGTATGACATGGGCGCCGCCCTCCGCCTTGGCCATATTCTCCGCCAGGGCCAGGGCGGCATCGAGATTGGCCCGGGCCGAATCCACCTGTATCCGGTCCAGGGCCTGGAGCAGCGTAGCGGCATTGACGTTGAAGCCGCTGACCACAACAGCTTCTTCACCCATGGCAATAAGGGCCAGGCGGTCTCCCGGAGCCTTGCCCCTGATCATGGCCCTGACCTGGTCCTTGGCCAGTTCCAGGCGCGTCCCGCCCTTTTCGGCCACCGCCATGGACATGGAAGTATCTATAATTATGACGCTGGTCCGGCTGACACCGCCGATGACGGTGACCACCGGCCGGGCCAGGGCCAAAACCAAAACCAGGGCGACGAGAATCTGCAAAGCCAGGAGCAGGCTGCGCAGCAGTCTGGACAGGCGCAGGGCAGGGATGTTGAGGCGTTCCAGGCGCAGCCAGAGCATGATGCTGGACACCGTTTGGGGGCGGGTGCGCTTTTTTAACATGTACAGCAGAATGATTGCCGGAATTGCCAGCCCTGCCAGCAGGGCCAGGGGCGTCAGCAGCGTCATGCGCCCTCCCTCCTTTTACACGGGTTTCAGAATTGCCGGGGCAATTTTGCCCAAAAAGTCCACGGGGTTGTCGGCGGGGTTGTACTGAAAACAGGCAATGCCCCGGGAAAGGCAAAAACCTTTAATTTCTGCGGCATGCCGGTTGACGCTCTCCCGGTACGCAGCCAGCGTAAACTGGTCCAGGTCGATGTCTTTTTTGGCCCCGGTCTCGGAATCCACCAGGGTGACGGAGCCCAGCCAGCCCGGCTCCAGTTCGTCGGGACTGATGACGTGGAAAACCAGAACCTGCTGGCGGGCCGCCAGCAACTTTTCCAGCCCCCGCTGCCAGGGGCTGAGAAAGTCGGAAATCACTACCGTAAACTGCAGGGGGCGGAGCAGGCGGCCCAGGGAAAGGAGCAGGGCATTGAGATCGCCCTCATGGCCAAAGCGCTGTTTCTCCAGAAATGAAATGAGCCGCGGCACCGCGCCCCGGCCGTGGACCGGCGGCAAAAAACTGTCTACAGCCTTGGTCCCCACCGCCACCGCCACCCTGTCGTAGGCCCGGAGACTGATATAGCCCAGAGCCAACGCCAGCCCCAGGCTGCGGTAACCTTTGTTGTGCTCGCCCCAATCCATGGAAGCGCTGCCATCCACGGCGATGTTTACCGTGGCGTCCAGTTCACCGCGGTTGAGGCGGGTGTAAAGGCGGCGGCTGCGCCCGTACAGCGACCAGTCGATGCGGCGGATGTCGTCACCGGGCAAGTACGGCCGGTAGTCGGCAAATTCCAGGGACGAACCGTACTTGTTGGTGAGGCGTTTGCCGGCATTGCTGCCGGTCAGACCCCCTTTGTGCCTGAGGATGAGCCGGTCCAGGCGCTTTAAATCCAGGTCAAAGGGCAGGGCCATGTCCTAGCCCCTTCCCACTTTGGCCAGAATGGCCTGGACGACGGCGTCGGCGCTGACGCCGTCGCCCTGGGCTTCAAAGTTCAGGAAAAGTCGGTGCCGCAAGGCGGGCAACGCCACCCGCTCGACGTCGGCAAAACTTACGTTAAAGCGCCCGTCCAACAGGGCCGCCACCCGGGCGGCGAGGATAATGCTCTGGATGCCCCGGGGACTGGCCCCCACCTGCACGTAGCGCCTGACCTGGCTCGGGGCCAGCATGCTGTCGGGATGGGTGGCGGCCAGGAGATTGAGGGCGTAGTCCAGGACTTTGTCCGCCACCGGCACCTCCCGGGCCAGGCGGTTTACCGCCAGGATTTCCTCCCCCGACATGACGGGCCGGGGCTGGTACTCGGATACGCCGGTGGTGCGCAGGACGATTTGCCGCAATTCGGCCACGCTGGGATAGGGCACCAGTATTTTAAAGAGGAACCTGTCCAGCTGGGCCTCGGGCAGGGGATAGGTTCCCTCCATCTCCAGGGGGTTCTGAGTGGCGATGACGAAGAAGGGCTTGGGCAGCTCCCGGGTCTGGCCGAAGACGGTAACCACACCCTCCTGCATGCTTTCCAGCAAAGCGCTCTGGGTCTTGGGCGTGGCCCGGTTGATCTCGTCAGCCAGCACCAGGTTGGCAAAAATCGGACCGGGGCGAAATTCAAAATCGTCGCGCCCGGCCAGGATGAGGTTGGTACCGGTGATGTCCGCCGGCATCAGGTCGGGAGTAAACTGGATCCGGTTGTACTCCACTGCAAAAACCTGGGCCAGGGTCCGGGCCAGCAGAGTCTTGCCCAAACCCGGCACCCCTTCCAGAAGGACATGGCCGCCCGCCAGCAGGGCCGTCAGGGTGAGGTCCACCACTTCTTTCTGCCCCACCAGGACGCGGCCGATTTCTTCCCTGACCTGAGCAAGTTTTTCCAAAAGCTTTGTATCCATGTCAATTGCCCCCTTGCGGTGCGATGGCTTCAAAATAGCTGCGCACATAATCTTCCAGTTGACGCGGGATTTCGCCCCGGCCCAGGGAGCCCAGGGCGCGCTGGCGGTAACCGCTGAAGTAATTGCCGTAGTCCTGGCCCAGGCCCGGGTCGATGCGGAGCAAATCCCGCAGGGTATATTCTCCGCCGTCCCCTTCGCCGCCCAGGCTGAATTCGCCCTGGCCGGGGATGTAGACAAACTGGTGGGGAGAGGCTCCTGATCCGACGGGACTGGCGCCCTGGCCTTCGCCGGAGCCCTGGCCCGAACCTTCTCCCGAGCCCTCGCCGGAGCCCTGGCCGGAACCTTCGCCCGAACCCTCGCCGGAACCCTGGCCGGAACCTTCGCCTGAACCCTCTCCAGAACCCTGGCCGGGGCCTTCTGAGCCGGAACCCTCCCCGGACCCCTCCCCGGACCCCTGGCCGGGGGTGTTTTCCTCCCCAGGCGTGCCGTCCGCCACCTGCCCGGCCTGGGCCAAAGCACTTTGGGCAGCCTGGGCATCCAGGCCGCTCAGGCGCTGAACCAGCTCCTGCCATTGGCCCGGCTGGGCGGCGGCGGGGTCGGCCGCCAGCTGGCGCAACATGTCGCCCAGGTCCTCAAACCGGTCCGGCAAAGCCTCTGCCAAATCGTCAAGCCTTTGTGCCAACTCACCGGCGAACTGGGGATCGCCGGCAGCGGCCCGGGCCAATTCCTGCGGAGACATGCCCTGCATAAGGTCCTCCAGCCCCTTGAGGGCGGCGGCCAGTGACTCCAGCTCCCGGGTTTCTGCCTCCAGCAGTTCCCGGGCCTCCCGGAGCAGGAGTTCCATTTCCTCGGGTGTTTGCGCCTCCAAAGCCTGGCGCACCAAATCCTCCAGTTGCTCCCGTATGCCCTCCAGCAAGGGGTCATCCTGCGGCAGTTCAGCTATAATTTCCTCCAGCTCCTCTGCCGTTTCCTGGCGCAGTTCCTTCAACTCCCGGAGCTGGTTAAAGGAGCGGGCCAGGCCGGGGGCAATGATCATGGCGACAACCACCAGGACAATAGCCGCCAGGGACAACGCCGCCGGCAGGAAAAAGCGGCGGCGCTCCGCCCGATATACGGGCGGATTTTCCCTGAAGTACGCACCTGCCTCCTGGCGCAACATGGCCAGCATGTCGCCCTCCCGGCCCTGGTACTCCACCAGGGTCTGGATCCGTTCCCGACTGTTGAGATCCCGGTCCAGGCGCCGGGCAATTGCCAAATCATCGGGCCGCTTGATAAAGAGGATGACTGCTCCTGCCAAAACTGCGCCCAGGCTGAACAGCCAGCGCCATGGCCCCAGGCCGGCCCAGGGCGCTGCAGCCAAAACGCCTGCCGCATAGCCTGCCAGCCCGGCTGCCGCGAGGAAGAACAGGCCCGCCAGCCAATATTCCAGGCGGCATTGACGCCGCACCTTTTTCAATCCGGTCAGTTCCTGCGGCCATGCCATAACAGAACCTCCCTGCACTGCAAAAGTTTATTTACAGTAAGACGTTACCGAATCTGCTTTTGTTTACCCTTTGCGCTTGCCAATAAGCGGATTGACACCCCGGGCGGCAATCCTCAGGCAAAGGAATGCGAAGGCAGAACTGGCCAGAAAAACCAGGTGCCAGAACTTAACCGGGCTGTTGACAAAGGGGTAATGGGGCAGGAAAAACTCGAGCGCAGCACCTGCCTCCTCGGGGAAAACCCATTCCAGCAATGCCGCGGGGTTGAGGATGAGCAGGGGATAGGAAAGCACCGTCCCCGATTGATAGAAAATCTCCGAAAGCAGGATCGCCAGGATCAGCGTCCCGCCCGTGAGAAAGCCGGTCAAAGCATAGGAAGCGATGATGGCGGTGATGGTGCGCCGGAACAGGGCAGAAAACATCACCGACCAACAGCCCACAAAGAAGGCGGTGCACAACTGGGCCAGGAAGAGAGTTGCCAGTTCCGCCGGGGAGACTCCGCCCATGAGAAAGACAAAGCCGTACAAAGGCAAGCTGGCAACCATCAGCAGCACCACTGCACTGAGGCCGGCCGCCAGTTTGCCCAGAACAATCCCCCAGGGGGTCAGCTGGGTGCAGGCCAAAAGGTCAAAAGTCTGGCGCTCCCGTTCGCCGCTGACGGCGTTGCCCAACAGGGCGGGCACCGAAAAGATGACCAGGCCGGACTGGAGAAAGGCAAGGAAAGCGAACATCGCCCGGCCCAGCTCGGAAAGAGAGTCGTAACCCATGCGCACCGTGCTGAACATGGCGCTGAAGAAGAGCAGGGCGAAACCTCCCAATCCCAGCAGGTAGAGGGAGACCATGGCAAAGGTGCGCCAGGTGCGCATGCGGATGCGCAATTCTTTGGCCAGCAGGGGGTTAATTCTCAGGCTCGGCATTGCCGTTCACCTCCGTAATTTCCATAAAGATCTGCTCCAGATTGCCGCTGCTGGGCGAGAAGGAAAAGAGAGTGAAGCGATTGGCCATCTCCCGCAGCAATCGAGCCTGAGTTTCCCTGTCGCCGCTAAACACGGCCTCCAAATGGCCGGAATTGGTCACCGTAGCTTCCCGTACCCCTTGCTGCTCCAACAGCCAAAGCCTGGCCTCCTCCAAACGGTCGGCCACGGCGATTTCGATGATGACTTCTCCCCTGACCCGGGCCAGCACATCGGAGACGGGACCGCTCAGGGCCAGCACCCCCTGGTTGATGATGCCCACGTGGGTACAGAGCTGGGCCAGCTCGGCCAGGATGTGGGAGCTGATGATTATGGTCTTGCCCATGCGCTGCAACTCTTTGATGATGTTGCGAAACTCCACCCGCGCCCGGGGGTCCAAACCCGAAGCCGGCTCGTCCAGAATAAGCACCTCGGGGCGATGGACCAGGGCCCGCGCCAGGCACAGGCGCTGTTTCATACCCCGGGACAGGTTGTTGACATAACTGTCTTTCTTGTCCGCCAGCCCCACCAGTTCCAGCAGGCCGGGGATATCCCGGCGCACTTCGGCCAGGGTGCGGCCGGATACTTCGCCGTAAAACTCCAGGTATTCATCGACCCGAAGGTCGTCGTAAACGCCGAAAAAGTCGGGCATGTAGCCCAACAGCCGCCGGGTGCGGCGCAGGTCACGGGAAACGGGCACCCCCCCGATTTCCACTTCACCGGCAGTGGGAGCCAGCAGGGTAGCCATTATCCGCAGGGTCGTGGTCTTGCCGGCGCCGTTGGGGCCGACAAAACCGTAAATGCTGCCCTGGCTGACCACAAAGCTGAGGTCCCGGACGGCGGCAAAATTTCCGTAGTACTTGGTCAGGTTGCTGACCTTAATCATTGAACCGGCCCCCCTTCACAGACACATCCATGCCTGTGCGGTGAAAGCCAAAATTGCCTTCAAATTCTATCCGCACCCGCAGGCGATTATCGTAGATCAGCTCTTCCACGTGTTCCAATAGTATGGAATGAACCGCTCCGCCCAACAGCACATCCCATTCGGTCAGGATTTCCCACTCGTCCCTGGCGTAGTTATACACCTGCAAACTGCCCGAACCGTGGCCCCAAAGAGGGTCCATGTTGAGGTAAAAATCGCCTTGGGTGAAATCAAGGTTGGGGGGGAAGGCAAAGACCAGTTCGACGGCGCCGGGTCCTATGAACTCATAGCTTCCGTCCCCTCTTCCGGATATCATGTTGCCGGACTCTGCCACGATTTCGGGGAACAAGAACCGGCGCGGGATGTCCGCTGTTTGCTGGTCAAAGGCGATGTTATCCAGGTCCAGACGCTGAAACCACATGTCCAGGGCCACCACTTTGTCGGCCCCTTCTGTCGCAATTACTCCCCCATCGCCAAAGCCCAGGAATAAGAACGACGCGTTGGGCAGAAGTTCGTAAATGTCATACCAGCCGTAAAACTGCGAGGCCGAATAGCGCCTCAGTAATTCATGTAAATCCACCTGGTATAACGATGACGCGTCCACTTGCCTGCTCTCTCCCGCCCCCAGGGGGCCAACCCTGTACCAATGTTCACCCAGGCGAATGTAGCTGTCAAACATGGCGTATCCGGTATTATTGACCACCTGGACCGCCAAGGTAACCTTATCGCCTTTGTGCACAGCCTGAACGGCAAAATTGCCCGGCAGAGACAGGTAATCGGTAGCGTAAAAGCGTTGTACCGACCACAGGGGCGGTCTGGCAAAGCTTATGCGGGTTCCGTCTCCCGTCCAGGTCACCGTTCCCCCATCCCCGGCAGCGAGGGCGTCGGCCTGGGCAACCAGCGTCACCGGTTTTCGGTTGGGGGTAAAGACTCCTGCGCTGCTTTCGGCGTAAGCCAGATTTTCGCTGCACACCTCAATGACATTGAATTGGTAAACCACCCGCTCGGAGCCCATACCAATGCGACCGGCAGCAAAGGTGCCGGCGACAAAGAGAACGGCCAAAAGGGGAATGGTCACCCAGGCCCACTCGCGGCGATCCAGTTTGCGCAGAATCACCCAATTAATCGGCCCGGCCAGGAGAATGTAAACCAGGAGCACCAAAAGCAGCTTCCCGGGAGAAATAGCCTCTGTGGCCTCGCCCTGGGCAATGGCGTTAAAAATACTGCGAAAAGCCCACGACTCGCCTGGCACAACGGGCTGGGTGGCAACGGGCAGGAACAAGAAGAGTTTTCGCCAAAAGGCGATGCTGTTGCCCATATCGTCCAGGGGCGGGGCCGTCAAATCCAATGCCGACCACAACACCACCCCTTTCCCCACCGCGTTCTGGACCAGCAGCGGTATGTCGCCGGAATGGTGCAAAACAACGCCCAGGCTTTCCCCCAGGACGATAGTATAATTCTGTGGGGGGATGGGAACGGGAAGCTCCAGGACTTCCAGGTCCCGGGCGCCGACGGCGCCAATCCCCCGGGCGCGGACGGGCGCCAACTCCTCCGGGATCAAATCCAGGGCGCGCTGCCCGCCGCTGCCGCCGCCCAGAACCAGGACTCCGCCCTGTTCCACCCAGCAGCGCAGGTTTTCCTTCTGACGTGCGTTGAGCATGATGGGCTCCGGATCGTTGACGACAATGGCCCTGAAGTTGACGGCAAAGGGGAGGTGGTCCAGATGCTCGGGACCAATTCTTACCAAAAAGGAATTGGGGAGGGCGTTGACCAGTTCACCGAGCCCCTGGGTACTGCTCCCCAGCACTCCAATGTATTTTGTGTTTTGATAATCGTCACTGGAAGCAATGCCAATCCGTTTCAATTCCCTGCCCCGGGAATCGCTGAGGACGATGACCGGGCTGTTTCCGCGCCAATTCTGACTCGGCGGCAGGTGAAAGACCGCGACGGCGCTTGCCCCGGCCTCCACAAAGACCTCCTGGCTGTAATGTCCTCCGAGACTGACGGTAAGGGTACCCTGCAGGTCCTCACTGTCCTTGTTTATTACAGTGACCTCCAGCCTGTTCCAGGTGCGCATATGGAACAGCGAATTGCCCAGATTCAACTTATAGTTGAGTTCGTACCCTTCAGCCCGGGCAACGCCCGGCGCCCAGGCCAGCAGCAAAATGGCCAGGGCCAGGACGGCCGGCATCTTTATCTTCATTACTTGCTACCTCCATTCCGATGCATTGTTGCCTCGCAACGATTGGGTGCCAAATCTGCCTCCCGCCATTGCGGCGCAGCATTCCCTGCCCGCCGTTGGAAAGGCGCGTGCGCCCAACAGATTTTAGCATCCATGCCCCGGCAAATTGCCGCGGGGACTGCATGTATAATTCCATACCGCACTCCCGGTTCCCTGCCGCAGAAATAAATATTGCAAGCAATCGGCAAAGGCAATTGCTGCACGGTACCGCCGCCCTATGCTTCAATTCCGCGCGATTTCCGAAATTTGCCTTTCGCGTTGCCAACGCGGCAGCCCGCCAGCGGGATTATCGTGACTCGTCGCCCGGAGACGGAGACAGCCGGGTCAGGGAAGCGGCCAGGGCCTCAGCGGTGACTGTATGCCACGGGCTCCCCTGGTACCAGCGCGGAGTCAAACCGCCTTTGCGCCTGGGCACGCCAAAGCGCCGCCCCCACAACCCGGCGACGTCCAGGGCCACGGCATAAGGCAAGTACTTTTCAAAGCGCGCCGGGCCGCCGGGCTTTTCCCGGTCCATGGCCAGCCACTGCCGCAATCCCCGGGCCTGGTCCAGGAGTTGCTGCCCCGCTGGGGTGGGCACCGTCAACGCCCGGAGGAAAAATCCGGTGGCGGCATTGATGCCAAGGCCCGCTGCGGGCATGGTCCAGCCCAGATGGGTCGCCAGCCAGCGCCCCCACAGCCAGGTCAGGCCTGCCGCCGCCGCCAGTTCCGCCGCCAGCACCAGGGCCACTGCAGTCCAGCCCCAGTCGTCGGCCAGTCCCGGCAACCGGGCGGCGGTGCTGAGGGCGAGCATGGCCAGGGCGAAGCCCCAGAGCATAAAGCCCAAAAAGGCCAGGGTAACCCCAACAGACACCGGCAACAGGCGGCTGCTCAGGACGGCGCCCGCCGCCGCCAAAAACGCAGCGGGGTAAATCCGGCCCCGGTTAAAATGCAGCAGTTTGCCCCGCGCCAGCGCCAGCAATTCCCGCTTTTGCCGCTGCCGAGCAGTGCGCAGCAGAGTCCTGTCCCGGTGCAGAAAAACGGCCTGGTTGCGGGCAAAAAGGGCCTGGAGCAGGGTCTCTTCGTCCCGGGGCAGGGGCTGCCCGGCGCCGCCTCTGACCAAAGCGTACTTGCCCGCCTCCTCTACTATCAGCAGGCGCCCCTGCACCGCCAGGCTGATGACGGATGCCGTAAAGGACCTGCTGTCGTATACTCCGGTGCGCACATAGCGCAACAGCGCCGGCGAGGCCTGGGCAGGGAGAGCGGAAACGGGCTGCACCTTGCCTGCAGGCCGCCGGCCCCGGTGCAACCAGAGCAAGCCGTACCAGCCCAGGAGCAGGGCAAGCAGACCGAGGCTGACGGCGGCGCCGGCATTGTCCCGCAACCACCACCGCAGCCGGTATTGCCAGGCTGACGGCGGCAAAGCACCCCGGGGCCAGGCCACGGCGCAAACCAAGTTTTCACCGGGCGCCAAAGGACGCGTGGTTGCAAAGACAATTTTTTCCCCCTCGGTATAATGGAAGACCTGGCTGTCCGTTGTCCCTGCGCCGCCGATAAAGGACGCCGCCAGGAGTTCCTTGTCCTGCACGGCCTCGGGCAGCTCCAGGCTGAAAGTAACCTGGTCAATTTCCCGGTCGAGGAAGTACCCCGGCAACAGCCATTTTATTTCCTCCCGCCCCCCGGCAACAGCGGCCTGGCGATCCAGGCTGTAGACCAGAACCAGGCGGCACCGACCGCGGGGCAGGGGCTGCCGGGGACTGCCCACAACCAGGCGCCTGCCGCCGTGAATGCTTTGCCAGGTCCACGGGACGTCGGCGCCGTTTACCTGCACCTGCACAACCTCCAGTTCCGCCAGCCGGCGCCGGCCCCCGGCGTCCCTGTACAGGCCGGGGAAGTCCCGGACAAACCCGCTTTGAAAACTGCCGTCATTGTCCAGGACAATTTCTTCCCGCACCGTCAGGCGCCGGCTTTCGTCCAGCACGGCGCGGGCATCCAGGCTGAGAATGCGCTCCCTTTCCCGGGGCAGGTCGGCATAGCCCCGGGGCCAGGACACTTCCACAACCATAGTCTCCCCCGGCTCCAGCGGCCGCACAGCCTCTACCTTCAGCCAATCCTCCTCTTCCAGCGTGCTGGTCCAATCCCTGTCCCTGCCCCCCACCAGGGCCCCCCACCGGGAGAAGCCGGGGCGGGGAGTGCGGGCAAAGTCCACGCTGACCGCCACCCGCTCCGCAGGCCAGGGCCAGGGGCCCGCCGCGGTCCACACCAGGGTTTCCAAAGACTCATGGAACCGGAAGAGGCGCATGCTCCGGTAACGCAAAGTAAACACGTAACGGCCTGGCGGAAGCGTGCTCCCCATCGTCACCGTCAGGCCGTCGGGGCAGTCCGTCAGGGTGTATGCCTCCGCACGGCCATCCCTCAACACTTCCAGGATTTCATAAGCACAGGCCTGCCTCAGGCCGTGTTCTGTCTCGTGCCAGCGGGGGAGCAGGCGCTCAAAGGCGGGGCTGTCCTGGTGAACCGTCAGGATTACAGTTTCCGAAACTTCAATTCCTCCCTGGGGCAAAATGGTAATCCGGGCCAAAAAAGACTTGATGCCGGGTTCATCCGCCGCCGCCATTTGTCCCCGAACCGGCACAGGATACAGCACCAGCAGCAACACAAGGACGAAAACAAGCTTCCTGGCCACAGGCACCACCCTTTCAGCGTTTTTGTAACTTATTGAATTCTATTGGATAACTGCATTTTCCTGCAAAAAAAAAATTGGCTTGCGCCAAATTTTTTAGTCCTTTGCCCTTTCTTCCCGATCCTGCCAGTACCTGCTGAAGTATTCGTTGGTGGTGCAAAAGCTCTGGGGCTCGGCCAGGTCGATGGCCAGGCGTCCGTCCAGGTGCTCCAGTTCGTGTTGCAACAGTTCAGCCAGGTCCCCCTCGGCCTCCGCCGTGTGCACCTGCCAGTTGAGATCGCGATAGCTGACCGTAACCCGGCGGTGGCGCCGGACCTGAAACCAAATGCCGGGGTAGCTGAAGCAGGAATCCCAGACGACAAACATCTCCTCGCTTTTTTCAGTAAACTTGGGGTTAATCAGGACCCAGGGCATGCCCTGGTGCTGGATGACCACCACCCGCCGGTGCACCCCCACCTGGGGAGCGGCGATGCCGCGGCCGTAGCCCATGCGGTGACGAAAATCCAGCAAAGTATCGTACATGTCCCGGGCCAGGGCGTGAATTTCCGCCAGCTCTTCCTGCCGCACCGGCCGGCTGGGCTGGCGCAACAGGGGATTGCCCAACTCAATTATGGGACGAATTGCCATTGCTCTCACCTCTCTCTGCGCCTTGCGACTTATCCCAATACCTTCAGTTTACCGTCGGCGGCCTTGGGCACATCCGCCATTATCTTGGCTGCCAGGCCCTCGCCCAGGGGCATTGTTACAATCAGAGAGTTTGTCTCGCCAAAATCGTACAGCCCTCGCACCTGTTTGCCGGTGTCCACGGCTACACAGGCCGGACACCCCTTGTGCCTTTCCTCTTCCCCCAGGGTCTGGCAGCATCTTTTGCCAATCAGCTCTGCCCCTTCCCCAAACATTTCGGCATGGGCCTGGTTGCACCAGACCACGTTCATATCCCTATCCACCACCATGATTTTAAAAATGGGAGAAGAGACCACTGCCTCCCCCAACAGCCGGGCCATCTTCGTATCCATTGCGCCCCCCAATCCAGATATACTGCCGAGAAGTTCTCCGCCCCGGGCCAAAAATCCTTTCCCGGCGCAGGACGAATCACTAAATAAATATTTAGAATTGTTCTTGCAGTGGGCTGTAAATTGTGCTACCATACCCTTAATCATTAGCGGAACGACATCATGTTGCAAGGAGGGACGCTATGCAGCCGGTATTGGAGTTTAACGAGGTAAACAAGAGGTTTTCCGCCGGAGGCAAGGCTGTCCAGGCCCTGGACAAGGTGAGCTTTCAGGTGCCTCCGGGGACGATCTTCGGCCTCCTGGGACCCAACGGCGCCGGCAAGACCACCACCGTCAAAGCTGCCTGCGGTCTGGTTACGCCGGATTCCGGCTCCGTCACTGTGGGGGCTGCGACATCCTGCGGCAACGCAACTCCGCCCTGGACCAGGTGGCGGCGGTGCTGGAGGGAAACCGCAACATTTACTGGCGCCTCACCCCCCGGGAAAACCTGGAATTCTTTGCCGCCCTCCGGGGGCGCCGGCCCCGGGCGGTGAAAAGGGAAATTGACGACCTCTTGTGCCTCATGGATTTGGCGGAAAAGGCCAGAACCCCCGCCCGCAAGCTGTCCCGGGGCATGCAGCAAAAACTCGCCCTGGCCGTGGCCCTGGTCAGCGGCGCGCCCGTACTCCTCCTGGACGAGCCCACCCTGGGCCTGGATGTGCACACTTCCCTGGAAATCCGCAACCACCTGCGCCGGATTGCCCGGGAGGAAGGCCGCACGGTGCTGGTTACCACCCACGACATGCACGTGGTGGAGGATATCTGCGCCCACGTGGTCATCATCGACAAAGGACGGGTGGTGGCCAATGACAGCACGCAAAACCTGCTCCGGCTTTTCCGCTTCCGCTCCTACGATCTGACGGTGGGAGAACTGGCGCCCGACCAGTGCGAAGCCCTGGCGCGCATCCCCCACCTGCACCTGGAAGAGAACAACGGCTCCTGGCAGATTTCCCTGGAGGTGGAAGACCACGCCCTGCTGTGGCAAGTGCTGGACATCCTCCGCACCCGGCACACCTCCATTGAAGCTATCCGCCGCCGGGAGCTGAATTTTGAGGGAGTCTTTATGGAGATCCTGGGGAGGTCGGAAACATGAGATTGGGTTTGGCTCTTATAGCTATGATAAAAAAAGAGCTGATTACGCGGTCCAGGTACATGGCCAATGCCCTGGGCACACTGATTACCCTCTACCTCGTCTTCATGCTCATGTTTCTGGGCGTGCAGGGCCTGGCCGGCGGGGCCATCATGGGCGACGGCCTGGAAAGCCTGGTGGTGGGCTATATAACCTGGTTTGTCCTCCTCATCTCCTACCAGGCAGTCCCCTACACCATTTTGTCTGAAGCCCAGCAAGGCACCCTGGAACAGCTCTATACGGCGCCCCTGAGCTTCGGCGCCCTGGCAGCCTTTAAGCTCATCGCCGAAATCCTGGTGGACATGGTTTTAGCGGTCCTGCTTTTGCTCTTTATCATCGCCACTACGGGGACAAGCCTCCACCTGGATATCCCTTCCCTGCTGCCCTTGTTGCTGCTGGTCATCATCGGCGGCAGCGGCCTGGGCTTTCTCCTGGGCGGCGCGGCCCTGCTCATCAAACGCGTTCAGCCCTACCTGCAAATCGTCCAGTTTGCCATCATCATCCTGGTGGCATCCCCCGTTAAGGGGGTGTGGCGCTGGCTGCCGGTAACCCTGCCTGCCCACTGGATGCGCCAGGTAATGGTCCGGGGCCAGGGTTTGTCCCAGGTACCCCTGCCCGATTGGCTTGCCATGATTGGAGCTGCCCTCATCAGCCTCACCCTCGGCGTTGTCGTGTTCCGGCTTTGCGAACTGCGGGCCCGCCAACTGGGGATCATCGGCCACTTCTAGCACAGCGTGCGACAACGGCGCAACCGCAGTGAACCAAATGACATTTGTTGCCGCTCATACCAGTGTCAATATGTATTGGGAGGATTGACCTATGCAGAAAATTGTTGCCGCGGCTGTCCTGGCTGCCCTGTTCCTGGCCGGGTGTTCCGGCGCCAAGGGCGGCGATGCCGATCCGGCCGAGATCTTTGCGGCCATCAAGGACCACGTCCGGGCAGACCTGGAAGCAGCCGGTTACAGCGACGAAGATTTTCAGCTGCAGGAACTGCCTGGTTACAGAATCGTTAATTTGCAGGGTGCCGATTTCGAGCAGTTGCCTCCCGGTATCCGCCCCGACGATTTCCGGGAAGGCTACATGCTTGAGGCCGACATGATGCTCAACGCCGACAGGATTATTCTCTTCCAGGCCGAAAAAGGCAAAGCCGGCGCCATCCAGGATGCCCTGGAGCTCTATCAGGCAGCCCAACTGCAAATGTGGGAACAGTACATGGCCGATCAGGCCGAGAAGGTGCGCAACACAATTATTTCTGCCCGGGGCGATCTGGTAATCTACATCACCTATCCTGATGCCGATGCCATTGCCGACATCTTCGCCAAGCATGCAGGGCGGCGGTAGCGCCGCCCCGGGGGAGGAGTATCGTGGTTTTTAGCAGCCTGCTCTTTATATTTTACTTTCTTCCGGCGGCGCTGGGTCTGTACTACCTGGCGCCGCGCCGGTATAAAAACCTGGTCCTGTTTCTGTGCAGCCTCTTTTTTTATGCCTGGGGCGAACCGGTGTACATCGTGCTCATGCTCTTTTCCGCCGCCGTGGATTACAGCGCCGGCCGGCTGATGGGCAAGTATAACGGCAACAAGGCTGTCCGCCGCTGGTGCCTGACGGCTTCTGTGCTGGTCAATCTGAGCCTGCTGGGCTTTTTTAAGTACGCCGATTTCCTCATCGCCAACCTGAATTTCCTGCTGGGCAGCCGCATTGCGCCCCTCAACCTGCCCCTTCCCATCGGCATTTCCTTTTACACTTTTCAGACCATGTCCTACACCATCGACGTCTACCGGGGCCAGACAGACGTGCAAAAAGATTTCATCGCCTTTGCCGCCTACGTCTCGCTGTTTCCCCAGCTCATCGCCGGCCCCATTGTCCGTTACAGCACCGTGGCCCACCAGCTCCGGCAGCGCAGCGTCGACGCAGAAAAATTCGCCCTGGGCATCAAGCGCTTTGCCGTGGGCCTGGGCAAAAAAGTGCTGCTGGCCAACAACATCGGCCAGCTTTGGGCACAGATCAAAGATACTGCGCCGGCCGACCTGCCCGTGCTGACGGCCTGGCTGGGCATCGTCGCCTTCGCCTTTCAAATCTATTACGATTTCAGCGGCTATTCAGACATGGCCATTGGCCTGGGCAAGATGTTTGGCTTCGATTTTCTGGAGAACTTCAATTATCCCTACATCGCCCGCTCGGTGGCGGAATTCTGGCGGCGCTGGCACATTTCCCTGGGCACCTGGTTCCGGGACTACCTCTACATTCCCCTGGGGGGCAACCGGGGCGGCGCCGCCAAAGCGGCGCGCAATCTCCTGATTGTCTGGTTCGCCACCGGCTTTTGGCACGGCGCCAGCTGGAATTTCGTGCTGTGGGGCCTGTACTTCGGCGCCCTGATCGTGCTGGAACGCCTTTTTTTGCAAGCCTGGCTGCGCCGCCTGCCCGCCGTCCTCAGCCACCTCTACCTGTTGCTGGCGGTGTGTTTCGGGTGGGTCATCTTTGAATTCAACGGCCCCCAGGCCCTGGCCTACCTCCGGGTGATGCTTGGGCTGGGGAACAATGCCCTGCTCGACCCCGGACTGATATACATGCTGGCCACCAACGGGGTGCTCCTGGTCATCCTCGGCCTCGGCGCCACCCCCCTGCCCAACGCCCTGTGGGAAAAGGTCATTGCACCCAGGGGGAAAAGGCGGGGAGCAGTGCTGGCCCCGGCTTTCTGCCTGCTCATCCTCGTCGTCGCCACCGCATACCTGGTGGACTCCAGCTACAACCCCTTCCTGTACTTCCGCTTTTAGGAGGGATGCCAAGTGCAGCGCCTATCCGACCGCTTGCTGATAACGGCCTTTGTCCTCTTTCTGGCCGCGATGCTCCTGCTCAACATAGCCACAGTTGACCGCGCCTTTTCGGAGCGGGAAAACCGCTACCTGACCCGGCGCCCGGAACTCAGCCTCAGCTCGGTGTTTTCCGGCCGCTTTTCCCGCCGCTTTGAAGAATACATCACCGACCAGTTTGTCTTCCGGGATCAGTGGGTGTTCCTCAAAGCCGATGTGGAGCGGTTGCTGTTGCGCACCGAAAACAACGGGATTTTTCTGGGCAGGGACGGCTGGCTGCTGGAAAACTTCCAGCGCCCCGGGCCTGCCCTGGCCCGCAACATCCAGGGCATCAACCGGTTTGCCGACGCCTTCCCGGACATCCGCATCCACGTCCTCCTGGCGCCCACATCGGCGGCGGTGTACCCGGAAAAGTTGCCGCCCCTGGCCGCCGTCTGGGACCAGCGCCAGGTGCTGGCCGAAGTGGCACAAAGTCTCCGTCCCGGCATTGCATTTGTCCCCGTCCTGGACGCCCTCAGGGCAAGGCGGGACGAGTACCTGTATTTCCGCACCGATCACCACTGGACTATGACCGGAGCCTACTACGCCTACCGCGAACTGGCGGACGCCCTGGGTTTTTCACCCCTGGCCCCCGAGGAGTTTCACCGGGAAACTGTGGCCCGGGACTTTCAGGGCACCTACAGCGCCAAGGCCAATCGCCGCCGCATCCGCGGCGACGCCCTGGAGGCCTGGCGGCCGCGCACGCCCCGACCGCTGACCATCACCTTCAACGACCGCCCGGGCAGCTTTGACAGCCTCTTTTTTCCCCGGCACCTGGAGGGCCGCAACAAGTACGACTATTTCCTGGACGGCAACCACCCCCTGGCGGTAATCAAAACCAGCCGGCCCGGGGGCAAGCTGGCGGTGTGCAAGGACTCTTTTGCCCACGCCCTGCTGCCTTTTCTGGCCCAGCATTACGCCGAAATTCACGTCATCGACCTGCGCTTTTTTACCGCCTCCCTGGAACAGTACATCCGGCAGCAGGAAATAGACCAGGTCCTGTTTCTATACGGCCTTTCCGCTTTTGCCAGCGACGCCGGCCTCACCAGCTTCCGCTGACGAGTCCGGCGGGACGGTTACAGGGCGGCCGTTGGCGCATACTAGTACGAGGTGATTGCATGACTCCCCTGGTTTTGGCATACGGCGACGTCATCCTCCGTGACCGCATTCCTGCCGATATCGCCGACCACCGGCGCTGGCTGACTTCTGAAACGGCCTGGCTGGAATGGGACGCTCCCTGGGAAAAGATCGATGAGCGCTGGGTGCAAAAGTACCTGCAGCGCATGGCGGAAACCCTCCGCCGCCCCCTGCCGCCCGTTCGCTCCACCCTGGAAATCTGCCATCGCGACGGCACCCACATCGGCATGGTCAATGCTTATTACATCGACGGCGACAAAGAGAAACCGGCGGTTGGCATTACCCTGCGGGAAAGCAGGTACTGGGGCCGGGGCCTGGGCAGCCAGGCCTTCCCCCTCTGGCTGGATTACCTGTTCCGCGCCGGCGGCTACCCGCGCCTTTACTGCCAAACCTGGTCGGGCAATACCCGCATGGTCCGGCTGGCTTTAAAATGCGGCTTCCGGGAATCCCAGCGCCTGGTCAATTGCCGGGAAGTGCAGGGGCGGCGGTACGACGCCCTGACCTTCGTCCTGTCCCGCTGCCGGTTTGCCGGCCTGCCCGTCCCTGACCGGCGGTGATGTTCCCTCTTTACCAGCAAAAAGCCCGCTTCAAGCGGGCTTTTGTCTTTGCTATCTCCGGGCATCCAGGTACCGGGCAGCGCTGAGGGCGGCCACCTGGCCTTCGCCGACGGCTTTGGCCAGCTGGTACGGACGGCCGGTTACGTCGCCGGCGGCAAAGAGGCCGGGGATGTTGGTGGCCATGTCCCGGTCCACCTTGATGTGCTTGTCTTCCAGGGCCAGGCCGGGGACGATTTGGGTGGCGGGCAGCTGTTCCTTGTGGAAGAAACAGCCGTCCACTGCCAGCTCCCGGCCGGATTTGAGAACGAGCCGCTCCAGCCGTGTGCTGCCTGCAAGTTCAGCGGGCTTATCTTCCAGTATTTCCACGCTGTCCGCGACCCGGTACTCGCCCTGGTAAAGGGGGAGGTACCAAACCCGGTCCGCCAGCTGGGCCAGCAAATTTACTTCCTCTTCGCCCTCGGGGGAATCGGCTACAACGGCCACCCGCTTGCCCTTATAAAAATTCCCGTCGCAGGTGGCGCAGTAGCTGACGCCGCGGCCAATGAACTCCACTTCCCCGGGCAACGGCCGGGCGATGCCCACCCCGGTGGTGATTATCAGCGTGCGGGCCTGGACAGTCTCCTGGCGCAGCTGGAGTTCAAAGTAATCGCCCATGGGGTAGACTGCAGTGATGGCTTCGGTGCTGGGCACGATCCCCTGGGCCCGGGCATGGTCGAGGAAACGCTGGCGCAGCTCTTCACCCCGGATACCCGGGAAACCCAGGTAGTTGTCAATGCGGTGCGCCTTGTGCAGGGCCGGGCTGCACAGTTTGGCGCCGAACACCTTTACTTCCTTGCCCCGGGATCGGGCGTTGATGGCCGCTGACAGCCCCGCCGGGCCGCAGCCGATGACAGCAATATCCAACACAGTGCTCCCTCCTCTCAGTATTGTGGCCGCTAACAAAAATGCCCCGAGGGCATTTTTGTCAGTCCAGAGCGGTCAGCTGGGTGCCGGGGAAATAGTGGGCAAGGATTTTCTCCAGGGACCAGCCCTGGCGGGCCAGTTCCCGGACCCCGTACTGGCTCATGCCCACGCCGTGCCCGAAGCCGCCGCCATAGAAAGTTACTTTTTCCAGGGCCTCATCGCCCTGGGTTTCCCAAATCACGTGGGCGCTGGGCAGCAAACTGTAATTGTTCAGGGTGCTGCCGTCGTGGCGCACCAGCGTAATGGGCCGCTGGGCGCTGCCCTGGGGACGCAGGACGTGACGAATGTAGTATTCCCGCTTTACCCGCCAAGTACCGTTGCTGCCGACGATATCAACCCACATGAGGACGCCTCCCTCGCCCCTGCGGGCAGGAATCAGTTCCAGCAACTGGCCCACGGGGTCGTCGGGAATCTCTTCCACCGTTTCAAATTTTCCGTCCGCGTTCTGCCGCTCCACCGTTTTCTCGTTGACAACAAATACGCTCTTCAGGTTGTCGGCTATAATTTCCTGAAGCTGGTCGGCCGGCACAGTAAAATGCCAGCGGAACCAGGGCGAAGCCTCATCGTAGCAGCCCGGAGGAGGGTTGCGGATGAAATCGGCATAGTTTTCTTCGCTGTATTCCTCTCCCCCGGGAAATTGCGCTTTGCTCATCAGCCAGGGTTTCGGCGTGCCCGGAAAAGCCTCGTTTCCGCCGGTTCCTTCGCCCCATACCTCATGGTAACTGGCAGTATACCCGCTGCTGGTGGAAAAATACCGCACCAGCGCCGGCTTGCCGTCCCGGGCGAGGTACTGCCCCCGGGTAGACTCCACCGCTGCCCGGGCGGCGGCAGTGGTTCCGGAGTTATTGTAGACCTGGCTGAGGACGCTGTCCACCACGTGGGCAGAAGTGGCTCTCCACTGGGAAGCATAGAGGTTGCCCAAAGCGTAAGTCCTGGCCACCACGGCCTGAACGGCCAGGGCCTGCGGACCAAAGGACTCGGGCATCTCCCCGGGCAAGACATAGCAGAGGTATTCCTCCAGGGGAACTTCATTGACTATCACCAGATTCCCGCCCATATTGGCCACTTCGATGGTGCCGGGATAACTGGGAACGCCCTGGGCCCTGATGACAGAGGGCAATCGCAGCTTTCCCTGCGCCTCCAGGGGCGTGAAGATTAACCGATGCTGAAAAGTTTCGGTTCCCATCAGCAGGAAATCCCCCTGGGCGCGAAGGGTAACGGAGCCGGGTTCCAAATCCAGGCTCCTGCCCGTCACCGCCTCGACGACCTGCCACCGGCCCGAGCAGGCAATTTCCACCTGGGCATGGTGAATTCCCCCAAATCCGGTGGTGTTGATGTTGACGCGAATGACGTCGGGCACGTACTCCTGGGTGAGCACGGCCGCAGCCACACGGCCTTCCCGCCCGTACAGGTTCAAGGCGTCCATGCCCACCACCGGTGCAACTTCTTTACCCTGGAAAAAGACGGTAAAGTACTCCGCCAGGTCCTGCCAGCCCAGATGCAGCCATTCGGCCCGCTTGTCCTCCTCCAGCAAGGTGAGGAGTTTGTCGTGGCCCATGGGCTCCAGGGGCTTGGTCAGGGCGGCGTCGCCGACAGTCAGCGCCAGCAGGGGCTGGTTTTGCCCCGCAGTCACCGATACCTGGGAAGGAGGAGCGTCCTTCGGCTGCCACCGATTCCCCCGCCGCTCCAGACTCAACGCAAAGCCGGCTTTGCGTCCCCCCTGCTCCAGGATGATTTCCGCCCGGGCCTTGAGGTCCCAGGTCAGGCGCACCTTGCCCACGGAATAGAGGGGCATGCCGAATTCCTGCAGGTTTTCCGCCAGCTCGACTAAGGAACCCGACAGCCCGGCTGTCTTTTCAGCCGCCAGATTATCCATAAACTCAACGGCGGCCAGCCGGGCGGAATGGGTCATATTCCCCACCCACCAGGCGAAGACCAGAAAAGCCGCCGCCGCCAGCACCAAGAGCACTGTTGTCACTCTGCCCGCCTGTTTGGACATTTTATCCCCCCACTTCAGCCTTTCTTTTTATAAAAAAAGGACCACAGCGGCCCTTACTCAGCGTACTCGTATAGTCTTATGCTGTCCAGTATGTGCGGGAAAAAGGATGCGTACTGGGCATGCAGACCGCTTTGATAAGAAAGGGTAATCAGATAAGTGTAAGTCTGGGTCTGCTTGTTGCGGTCAGTCAGGGAACGGCGGAAGTAAATCTGATGCTTTCTCAGCATGTAACCCGCTTCAATACCTTCGGCAACGGTGTAGCTTGCCTCGCCAAAGCCGGGCAGGGTTACCGACTCCTGGCTGAGGACGCGAAAAACATGAGGCTTGTTGTCGATGCGGTACTGATCCGGGTTCAGGGTAATGGCGCTGATAATATGGATATCCAGGGTCGCCCGCAGTTCGTCTTTGAGGACAAATTGGGATTGGGCGTCATAGTACAGGCTCCAGCCGACGCCGGGGACATCCATGGAAATACCGTAGGGATCGAATTTCATGGGAACCCACTCACGGCCTTCAGGGTTATAGGCGTGACCGACATTCTTGTCGGGAGCGTCGTGGATAAAAATTGCGTAGCCGGCGCCGCCGAGCAACAGCGCCACCAGGACAATGACCAGAATGGTGATAACCCTGGTGCTGCTTCCGGACCGCTTGGAAGTCTTTAAGGAGCGACCGCAGTTACTGCAGGATTTCGCAGTATCAGCCACCTCTGTGCCGCATTCCGGGCAAAGCATTAATTTTCCCCCCTCAGAGGATTGTAGTCTCTTCCTAATTCTACATAACTGTTGTCAAATCCTCCCAGAGGGAAAAACAATTTTAAGTCTCCGCCGGGTTCCTGGCAAAAAATATCTTCAGCTCTGCGTCCTGTCTTCTGGGAACCAAGTACAGGCAGGTCTGGGCGTCCCAGCGCTCTTTGACAGGATAGACAATCATCTGCGCTTCCCGCCGGTCCTTGACCACCCAGGCCCGCGCATCGGCTTCCCAATGCTTGTCCACCAAGTACACCTTCACAGCCAACACCCTCACCCTCCTGTGCCTGTTCTCCGCTCTATTATACAGAAGGGGCGGGGCGAAATTTGTCAAATCCCGTCCGGGCATTTAATTTTTCACTGGCAGCATCAAAAACAAAAAAGCAAGGCCATGGCCTTGCTCCCGATCGAAAAAAGCCCGGTCAATACCACAATTTTTCCAGACCCCGGTAAATCCAGCGGGGCGCCCTGAAGATCCAGCTGAAGCAATCTACCTGGCACAGGCGGGTGATGCCAAAGGCTCCTGCCGTCAGCAAGCCCGCCTCGGCATACGCCAACTCTCCCCGGGCCAGTCCGATGACGAGGAGAAGCGCGGTGCAAAAATAGGCAATATTGCCGCCCACCTCAGACCAGGACCACGCGCCGGCGATGACTGCGCCCAGCACCGCGGCCAAAACAACGAGGAAGCACCCTCCGTAGAAAAGAAACAGGAACTCGGGGTATTCCGCCGCCACATACACGTAAAACAGCAGGGGCGCGCCGAGGGTCAGCAGCACCAGCAGGGAAGGATGGCGCCAGCGCCGGAGCAAATGATAAACAGCCAGGCTGACGGCCACCGCCGCCGCTGCGGCATAAAAAAATTCCGGCGCCGTCCGTTCAGCTTCACCCAGCCCCCAGAGAATCAAGGCCGGCAATAAACCAATAAGTACAGCACTGATGTCACGCATAGTCCATCCTCCTCCTGTGTTTCATTTCGCCGCAGGGAATACAATTTCCTGCCTCCCTCCGTCCCGGAATATTTGCACATTTGCCGGACAAAACTGCCGGCAAATCCCCTGGTCAGGCCCGGCAAATGTGATATAATGAAAGTGATATCTTTCATTTACGGAGGAAAACATGAACAAGCCCATCGCCCTGTTGCCGATGCTGTTGCTGCTGGCGCCGGGAGTGGTGATTGGCGCGGGCCTGACGGCCAGGAACTTCCGCCTCTACTACCCCCTCTTTGCCGTGCTCATGGTGGCCTTGCTCATCAACGTGGCCATGATGATCTGGCATCGCCACAAAGAACAACACCGCAAAAAATAAAGCGCAAACGCCCGTGCGGTTATAATTAAGGCTGTCGCAATGGTTGCCACAACCGAAGCGACAGCCTTTTCGTTTCGGCTAAAGACCGGAGCCAAGGCCATAACAAAAGCAGGGAAAGCAAGCTTCCCCCGCTTTTATTTAAGGAGGTTTGCGCAGTCAGCTTTTCAGCGAACTGCTGCGGTTAAACGCAGAATATAAAATATATATTGTAAAATGATTTTATCGTATAGAATTATTATCAGAAAAATGTTCGAAAGGAGGTATGTTATGACTTAATAAAGAACGTGGATTTAACAATAAATAATTAGGGGGGAAAGTTTTGAAACGGTATTTGCTTACTTTTATCGCAGTCGCAATAGTTATTATCTTATTACATGTGAATACCTGCTATGCTGCTGGTTTACCTATGAGGAAAAATATCTTTTAATTTTATCCTGCCACAGCTATACCGCATGGCCGTTTGATTTTTATTTTCCCTTTCCGTACTTTATGTTCAGGGTTGACGGGGACAACATTGAGTGCCTTCAAGATGCAACAGCCAGAAAATTTGTCGCTCCATTCAAAGATGAAAAATATAATCGCTTGGAGAATTTCTCGCAATACGTAAAGGCCACCGCCCGCAACCGGCACACTGTTGCACGCGCCAAGGACTACATGAGCGTGCAAGACCTCATTAAGGGAAATAATATTGTTATTGAAATTCAACCCACAAAAATCACCAAGGCAACTCCCCTTGTTTACGATACGAAATTTACTGTTTTAAAGGAGTACCGCGGCTCATGTCCAAGGGATTATGTGTTCCTGCCAAGGGAGCTCGATGTCAGCAAAAAGTATATAATTTTTCTCGAAGAAGTTGACGATGGCGACGGCTACTACCTGGTCTCCAGAAACAGTATTTTTCCGAGGAAGACAAAGAATACACCATCATTAAGGACGCATTGAGCAAATAAATGGTTAAGAAGCGCAAATTCCTTTTAAGATTTGTTAGCGTCAATCTGGCTGTTTTAGCTGCAATTTTGGTGATTATGACAACTAAATCTAATATTCCTTTAGCATATGTACTGGGGATTGGGCTTTTGACAAGCGGCCTTGTTTACCCGGACAAGGCACCCGCAAGCAAAACTATTTCCGGTTATATCCTGGGGCTTATTATAGGCTCCATGGCTGGGTATGGGACATATCTTTTCCTGATTATGGATTGGCGATGGTCTCTGCCGCCAAGGCTAATTGTACTGGCTATTCTCCTGGTAGTGTCTTCTGTTCCTCAAGTACTGCAAATAGCGGTATCCGATCACAACCCATGGGTTATCCTGTGCTCGTTGCTGGTTACGGGGATTGCAATAAGTATAATATTTTTCGGGTTGCTCCCAACGCCATTCCTTTCCCTTAACAATTCATTGATACTGTTATTCTTGATACCCTCTCTAATTACAGTTTCTCAGCATGTCATCGCAAAGTATTTGTTTCGATCCGGCTAAATAACCTGCTTGTGCGTCCCCAAAAGTACTCGATCGCCACAGTAGTTTTCAGCCTTTGCAAAAACTGCCAGTCCGGCCGAGGCGCCGGGCTGGCAGTTTCCGTTATTGGGCTTTTAATCCTCAGTTGCCGGTGTCGAACAGCCAGTACGGGGTAAACATGCTCTTGGCCACCAGGTTGCCGTGGTCGCCGCCGGTCTCAGTTTCGTACATGCCGTGATCGGCATAGATCAGCACCCGGCCCCGCCAGTTTTCCACCAGCTGGCGGACGTATTCGTCGGCCTGGCCGATGGCGTCCAGGGTGTTCTGGTGCAAATCGCCCCAGTCGTGACCGGTGGCGTCGATGTCTTTGTAGTGGACGAAGAGCAGGTCATGGCTCTGGCCGATGACGCTCAGGGCGTACTGGGTCTTTTCGTCATCGGTGCTACCGTCGTTGTTGCGGTCGACGTTGAAAACCGGCTCCACTTCCAGTTCCACTGTGTTCAGGGGCCCGATGACGGCGGTCATGACCTTCCCTGCTCCGGCCTGGGCAAAAATTGTGGGCACCTCCAGGCGCCGGGTGCGCCGGTCGTGGACGCCGGTAACATGGGGCAGTTCCCCGGACAGGGAGGAAGCCACGTTGACCGGAGTGATGGACGGGTAAGCAGACATGGATACCGCCGGCTCCGGCAGGGTGTCTAGAAACGGCGTATACCCGCGGCTGCTGGCATATTGGTATTGGTGCAGACCAAAGCCGTCCAGCAGGATGACCAGGATGGGCACCCCCTCCTCCAGCGCCTGCAGGGAATCGGCGTAGACATCGGTTATGCGTTTGGCGGGAGGGTCCAGGACAAGGCCCTTGGCCCGGGGAATGACAAGTTCATCCCCCGCCATATAGCCCAGGCAGTTCTTGTCCAGGATAAAACGGCCGTCCTGGCGCAGCGGCTCCACCCGGCCGTCGGCGCCGACAACCGCGGCCGTCCTGCCCTCCAGGCTGACATAGTCCTCCAAGTCAACGGTCCGGTGCCGGTAGAAGGTGGTGGCCGTCAGTTCTTTTCCTTCATGTTCCACCGCAGAGCTTCCCCGCAACGATGCGGAAATGGAGTAGCCCTGTTTGTACAAGGCTCCCGCCGACAGCCGGGCGATGTCTTTGCCCGGCTGGATGATGGTGAAGGCCTGGTCGACGGGCAAATCCTGGGCGATGATGACTATTTCCACGATGTTCTTGATGTTGCTGCTCACCGGGTGGTGGAGGTTGATGGCCTCCCAGCCGTTTTCCCGGCTCAGGGCCAAATAACACTGTTCGAGATTGTCGTTGTCGATGAGGGCGCTGAACCCGTCGGCGGCGATGAAGAGGATCTCCAGGCGTTGGCCGTACGGCTGGGCCTGCTCGATGACGGGCGCCAGGGGCGCCGCGGCAACGGTTTTGTCCTTGTGCTTCAGCTTCACCGTCTCCGGAACATCCTGCAGCCCCCTTATGGTCAGGGGATTGTCCACATCCCCCAGGACTGTCAGGGTCAGCCGGACGGGTTCTTCCCCGCAACCCGCCAGCAAGCTGCCCGCCAGCGCCAACAGCAAGCAGGAGGCAAGCAGTTTCAGTCCAAATCCCTTTGCCATCGCGCTCACCCTTGCCTGCGGGCGCTTACTCAACAGCGCTGATGGACAGGAGGTACTTTACCGAGGCGCTTTTGGGAAGATCCGTAAAGGCAGAGGACAGAATGCCGTCCTTGCTGCGGATGAACACGATACCCTTTTCCAGGTCAGCGGCGCTGACTTCCACGGTATAACCGTCTTCGGCTTCCAGCACATAGGCGTCGGCAGCTTTGAGATTGAGCTTGTCCGCCAAATCCTTGAGGCTGATGCCGCTGTCCTCGCCCACCTGGGCGGAGGCGAAAAATTCCAGGCCTTTTTCCACGAAGACAAACCCGACATCGCCGGCGCTCACTGCCACCAGGTTCTTGACATGCATGCCTTTGGGCAGGTCGGGACCACGGAAGGCCGGCGCATTATCGCCCTGGATGACGATGCAGTTCCCGGCAAAGGTGGCCCATTCCTCATTCTTTTCAAAGCCGTCGGAGGCCAGCATATATACCGAAGGCGAGGCTTGTACATCTTTAAGCAAATCGGAGGTTTTTACCGCCTTGGCGCCGGCCTCAGCCTCGTAGTCGACGACATCCAGCCTGGTCTGCAGGGTTTCGAAGAAGAAAATCTTGCTTACAGGACCGCCCTGCCCGCCGCCGGTTTCCTTGCGATTGATGGTGATCTTGACGGTGTTTTTCACCCAGTACATGGATTCTTCCTGGGGAATGTACATCCGGATGGGGCGGTTTTCTTCGTACAGGGGTTCGCCGTCAATCTCATAGGCCAGGATGATCTTTCCCCTGGCGACGATGTCGCTGGGAACCTCGACGGAATAACCGTCGCCGGCGGTAAAGCGCACGGTGTCCATATTATCGGCGCTGATGTTCAGGTGCGCCAGCACGGTTTCCAGCAGGACGCCCTTGATGGGGTACTGGTCGACGCTGCCGTCATCCCTGGTCCTGACTATATCCTCGGTGACAGAATCCAGCTTCATCAGGTCTGCCACTGAGATCTTCACTTCCCCGGCTTCGGGGCTGGCGATTGTTATGAAATCGTCTTCACCGGTATACTTGTCACCGGGGTCATCGGTTTTGCCGCCGCAACCCGTCAGCAGCAACATAACGGTGAAAAGAACGGCCAGCACGGTCAAATGGGACTTATGCAACTTCATTTCTTCCCTCTCCTTTGTGTGTTATTGTTTTCACAAAACCACCGGCATCCCAGTTCCCCGGCATCCCCCCTTGCCGACAAAGCAAAATAAAAACAGACTCTTGGAAAAGAGTCTGCACAATGCAGTACAGCAAAAAATACAGTTCTGCCTGCAGCTCCTTTCCAAACACGGGAGGCAGCGCCGTTTCCAGCGCTACCCAGCGGTCAATGTTTCATAGTTTCCCTTAGAAACAAAGACTCGGAGCAAAGTATTGCATTTGCCTTCAGTCTATAGACAAATAAAAAGTTTGTCAAGGGCGGTCTCTTTAGTCCGGCGGCGCCCCGGCGGCATCCCGGCACTGGCACAGGCCATGTTCGGCCTGGACCACTTCCAGCCGGGCCAGCACCGCCTGGAGCACGGCTCCTGCGTCGGCCTGGCCGTTAAATCCGGCGTACTCGGCGCTGCCCCACAGGTTGCTGCGGGGAAGATCCCGGACGGCGGCGGCCAATACTTCATACATATTCAGACACCGGGCAACGGCGGGATTTTTGGCCAGCCTGATAAAACAATTTGCCTGTTGCTGGAAACCGGTCACCGCAATATCCGCCCCCAGTTCCAGCAGCATCATGGCGACGTAGTAGACATAATTGCGCACAGGCACAGCGGTAACCACCAGGCAGTTGCCCACCTTGTGCAGCGTGGCAGAAAGCGCGGCCTGCAGGCGCACCTCCCGCTCGATCCGGCTGGTCACCCGCAGCACCCGGAGCAAGTCGTTATAGGCAACCCCGCCCTCTTCCAATATCATGGCCAAATCGATGAGCGTGGAATTGGCGGCGGTGGTCAGGTACCTGGTGTCGCCCATAATCCCCGCGCCCAGCGCCAGGGCGAGGTTGGCATCCAGCCGTCGCTCCAGACGGCGGCACACCTGCCACACCAGCTGGCAGGCTGAATCGCTTTCTGCATGGAGCGACGCCAGAGCGCCTGCCAGCAGTTTGTTGTCGGGGTGATGGTCGATGAGCAGGTACTGCGCGGGCATGCAGCCGGGGAGCTGTTGGGGGTCAGCGGTATCCACCAGGATGACGAGGTCGTACTGGCTTACATCGGGCTGGAATATGACCTGCATGCGCAACCTGTACTGCAACTCCCGGGCATGCTCGCTGACGGTCCGGGGCACAGCCATGTCGGCGCCCAGGACCGACGCCAGGACGTAAGCCGCGCCCAGGGCGTCGCTGTCGGCGTCGTCGTGGCAGAGAACCAGCAGGTTCCGGTCCATGTTGTGCCTGAGCACTTGGATAAATTCGTCCATGGTCTCACCGTCCCCGGATCAAATGAACTTGCCCCACATCACGACTTCCGTTTCCAGGTCTACATTGTGCTTTTTCTTTACCTCGGCCTGGACTTTTCTGATCAGCCGGTAAATATCCCGGGCCGTGGCCTGGTTATCGTTGATGATGAACCCGCAATGCTTTTCCGACACCGCCGCGCCGCCCAGACGAACGCCCCTGAGGTTGCAGGACTCGATGAGCTGACCGGCATAGTGGCCGGGAGGACGGCGAAAGGTGCTGCCGGCGCTGGGTTTGTCCAGGGGTTGTTTTTCCCGGCGCCGGCGGGTATACTCGTCAATTTTGGCCTGGATGGCCTCGCCGTCGCCGGGGGTCAGTTCCATCTCCACTTCCAGCACCACGTTGCCGTTGCGCTGGAAGATGCTGGTGCGGTAGCCCAGTTCCAGTTCGGCGGCGGAGTAGTGGACCAGTTCGCCCCGGGGCGTCGCCGCCAGCACCCGGCGGACGACGTCCTTCATTTCCCCTCCGTAGGCGCCGGCATTCATCACCACCGCCCCGCCCACTGTGCCGGGAATGCCGCTGGCAAACTCCAGCCCCGCCAGGGAATTGGCCAGGGCAATGGCACTGAGCCGTGTCAGCGCCGCTCCGGCCTGGGCCGTCAGGGTGGTACCCGCCAGCCTGACCTCGGCCAGATTTTCTCCCAGCACCATTACCACGCCTTCCACGCCCTCATCGCTGACCAGAAGGTTGGTGCCCTTGCCCATGACATACCACCGGATGCCGGCGGCATTGCAGTAGTTAATTACCCCGACCACCTGGCTGTAGTCCCGGGGCAGCACCATGTACTGGGCGGGACCGCCCACCCGAAAGGATGTGTACCTGGCCATGGGCTGCTGGCAGAGGACAGCGCCGACGGCGGTAATTGCTTCCAAATCGGATTTTACATCCACTGTAACGACCTCCCAAACTCCGTCCGGCACAGGATAGCATAGCCATCCTGTCCGGGATAATTCGCGCCGGCAGGAAAAGCGGGCGCCGGTGCAGAAATAGAGAGCAACACCCACCAGGAGGGACAATCGCATGACCCTTGATAAAAGCAAGTTTTGGGCTCTTGCCTGTTATATTCCGCCCCTCTTTGCCCCGATCCTCCTTGTGCGGGGCAAGGACACCCTGGCCGCTTTCCATGCCAGGCAGGCGTTTGCGCCCTGGCTGGTGATGGCCCTGGCGGTGACCCTGGGCCTGCTTCCCGGCAGTTTTTTTGCCGTGGCCAAATGGCCGGCCGTCCTGGGCCTGGGGGCCTATGCTCTCTTCTTGTTGACCCACGGCGTGGTTATGGCCGCCAGGGGGGAAACCGTCCCCCTGCCCCTCATCGGCCAACACATCCACGCCCTGCTCGGCAAAAAATAACCTGCCGACGGCGGAAAAAAGAACCCGGAACTGGGTTCTTTTTTCATTCCAACTCCAGCTCGTCACCGGGCGCCATGACCTCCACCCGGACCTTGCCCCGGGCTTCCACCTCGGCCTTAAACTGGTAAGGATCCTGGCGAATCAGCTCAAAGGTGTTGTAGTGCATGGGAATAACCACTTTGGGGTTGAGCATCTCCACCGCCAGTCTCGCGTCGGCGGGGCCCATGGTGTAATTGTCGCCAATGGGCAGCAACGCGTAATCGATGTCCTCCAGCTGGCCCAACAGCCGCATATCTGAAAAGAGTCCGGTATCCCCGGCAAAGTAGATGCCCCGCTGGTGGAAGTTGACGTAAAAGCCGCAGGCCAGCCCCCCGGCGACCCCGGCGCCGTGCAGGGCAGGGGTGAAACGCAGGTAGCCGAAGGGAAAGTTGGCCCTGCCGCCAATGTGGCCGGTGTGAATGCGGCTGACCCCCTGACTGCGGCAGAGGTTGCCCACCTCAAAGGTGGAGATCAAAATGGCGTTATTGTGCTGGCAGATTTCCACGGCGTCCCCCAAATGGTCGGCGTGGGCATGGCTGACCAGCACATAGTTGACCTCAATGTTTTGCGGGTCCAAATCGCCGGCCCCGGGATTGCCGTTTATGTACGGGTCAAAGATGAGGCTTTCCCGGCCGTTGCTCAAAATAAAACACGCGTGCCCCAAGTAGGTGAGTTTTACCATCTGCTCGCCCCCTTGTCTCATTATCTCTTTGCCCCGCGCCCCAATACGGCGCCGGGGGTACTTGCTGACACAAATTCTCCTCTGCGCCGTCGCAAAAGTCATGGGCCAGCTCCACCGGCAGCGCCCCGTCCACTGCCGGGCGCGCCGCCAGGTACCTGAACCTGCCCACCCGGCAGGCCCCGAGCCTGGGAATACTGCGCAGGGATAACATGTGCACAGCGCCCGCCGTCCCAACGCCCCGGCGGGCGCCGGGTCCCCTTCCGGCGGCCGCAAGCAGCCGCAGACCTTCCCTGGTCAGCATGGCCGCAGCGACCAGAACGCGGGCGCCCGTCCTGAGCAGCCCCCACAGCCCGGCCGCCGCAAACCAAAACAAAGCCGCAATGTTCATGGCGCCGCCTCCCGTACCTGATGTTCCAGTATACGCACCGGCGGCGCCGGCTGCAACTAAATCAGCTTCAAGTTTCGGGCCTGTTCCGCCACCGTCTCCGTCACTTTGTTCTTTAACTCCTCCGGGGCCAGTACTTCCACCTGGTGACCGTGGCTGAGCACCCACGGGAAGATTTCCTCCAGGGTGCTGACTGACTTGTGGAACTCCAAACTGCCGTCGGGCAGGTCCACTAATTTGTCGGCCCGCTGGCCGTGGTACTCCCGCACAAACCGGCTGTATTCGGGGCTGAAGCGCAGCACTACCCGGTAGTCCATTTCTCCTTTTAAAACGTCCCAGCAGCGCGTGGAATAATCGTCGTAGTTAAAAGAGGGATCGGGCTGAAAACCGGTTTCCAGCAACTGCGCTTCGAGAATCCGGTCCAGGCGGAATTCCCGAATGGCCTTGCGCACCGTGCAGTAGGCCACAATATAGTATTGGTGGCGAAAATAAATGGTATACGGGTGAATAATCCTTTCGCTGCACTCGTCGCTGGCAAAGGCGTGGTAGCGGATGTGCACCTCCCGGTGCAAGCGCACGGCTTCAATGAAGGTCTTGAGGATCTGCCCTTCCCGGCTGCCTCCTCCGGGCAGCTCCACCCGAAAGTGCTGGTAAATTGCGCGCAGATAGCTTTGCTGCAGTTCAGGCAGAGTGGAAATAAGTTTCCGGGTCAGCTCTTTGCCGGCATCCACCACGGGATCACTGCCCAAAGCCTCCAGCAGCCGGTTCATGAAAACCAGGGCCATCAGTTCGGCAAAGGAGCACTGCAACCCTTCCAGCTTATAGCCGTCCAGCATGAAATAATAACATTTTCCGTCGCGGACTTCTTCGGTGACCGGAAACACGCGGGAGAGGCAATCCAGGTCCCGGTAAACTGTGCGCAGGCTGACCTCAACCCCCAGGTCGTCCCTCAGTTCCCGATGCAGATCTTCGGCTGTGCGTCCGCTTTTCCAGCCGTCCAGGGCCCGCAACAGGTAGAGTTGGCGCTCAACCGCGCTTACGCTCAAAACCGCACCCCCCGCAGCATACGTTTTCCTAATATTTCGCTGCATTCTCGCCCATTTCCTGCCTCGGCGCCGGCCCGAAAAAGGAACATCCTCCGGCAACGCGAATTATATATAGATAAGGAAGCGCAACCCCTGCTTCCGTGCAGCGCCGCCGGTTGGCTAATCCGGGGACGGGCCTGATATTAGCCCCAATAACACCGAGGAGGAATTATTTTGCGCCTCTGCAAAAAATGCCGGACTCTGCTGGAACCCCAGGATAAGTATTGTGCTTATTGCGGGCGGCCTGTGGCCGCCAAAAAGAAGTCCCGCTGGATTATCATTGGCCTTTTGGCCTGCCTGGCCCTGGCGTTGCTGGCTGTCGCCAACCTGGACCCGGAAAAACACAAACGCCCGCGCAGTGAAGAGCATCTTGCCCTGGGCTATCAATACCTCGAAGAACAAAACTTTGAGCAGGCCATCGCCGCCTTTGACCTGGTGTTGCAAGTTGAGGCCGGCAACACCGAAGCCATCCTGGGCAAGGCCAAAGTCTTTCTGGCCATGGGCGACACTGAGGAGGCCAAAGCCATCCTGCAGCAGGCGGCGACCCGGCACCCTTCTGCTGAAATCTACATCTTGCTTTTCCAAATCTGCAGCGCAGATGACATCCTTTCTGCTCTGGAAATTCTGCACCAGGGATATGAGCTTACCACAGCAGAGGAATTGGCTGAATTGTGGGCAGAAGAAATGGCCAAGATTACCATTGAGATTGAGAACGCCAGTCCCGCCCTGGGCGAAACGGTACGCCTGAGGTTGCTCTACGGCCACATTCCTCTGCCCGCCCATTGGAAAGTGGAATACCCGGGCCAGATGGTTCCCCGGGAGCACGGCATACTGCTGTCGGCGGAGGAACCCGGCCTGGTCACCGTCATCGCTTCCACCGGCACTTTCGCCCGGGAAGCCCAGGTCCTGTTTACCGAACCCGCGCCTCCGCCCGGAGAGATTGAAACCCTGGTGCTGGAACTCAACCGGCTCTTCACCCTGCCAGCTTTTCAGCATCCCGATGACATTCCCGACGACACCCTTTTGCAAATCCTGTATTTTTGGGCACAGGAACAAACCGGGGAAATGGTTATCCCCGCTGCAGAAATCGACGCCGCCTGCCGCCAAATCTTCGGGCCGCACAGGCAACTCCCCCAGCACCGCTCCACAGTGTTGCTGGTATGGGACCCCGCCGCCGAAACCTATGAGGTAATCCCCACGGGCTTTGAATGGGCCAATGCAACGCACCTGCTCAATTCCGGCGCAGCCGGGGATGAATTCTTTGTCGAAGCAGTGCATATTACGCTGTACTGGGCTCACTACGATGAAGATGACAACCTGATCAATGCAGTGCAAGATGAAAAGGGCAATTTCGTCGGCTATTACGGCGAGGACGAAGACATTCCCCAAGACATACTGAAGCAGCTTCCCCGCCGACGTTATGTTTTTGCCAAGAGCGCCGGGGGCGAGTTCCACCTGATTAAGAGCGTACTCCTCGATTGACTGCCCTGTGCCGAAGCTGAACAAACACCAGCTCAAGGCTGGTCAGGTTGCTTACAAACCTGCGGTTTGATTTGCCGCAGGGTTTGTTGCCATGCTTGAGGTCCAAATAATTTTTGAAATATCGTCGCAATATATTTATACTATACTAAAACGCGAATAATCGAAGGGAGGGCAATGTCATGAAGAGGATATTAGTATTTGGATTATGCTTTCTGTTAATTTTCGTCACCTGTATAGCTGGTTGTTCGTCGCCAAATGACGGAGAGCAGGACATAACTTACTTAATCGATTTTCCCGTTTTAAACGAACCCCCCCGGAAGATAGACGGCGTGTCTTTTTCCCCCGCAATTGACTTCAGCCAGTTAAATACCCCGCTGCCCATATACGAGGTATCCGCAGCGATGTATTCCGAAGACGAGCTGAAAACATTGGGGGAAACATTTGACTTCCGGTTTGAAGATGTGAGCAGGAACGAACAGTTCTGCCATTGGTACGCCCAGCCCGGTCACTACCTGACTGTTTTTGGCGCCAGCTGCTTCATCTACCAGAAGGAACCGGAAAACGTCGACCCCACTAAGCCATTTCCCGATGACGAAGTTCTGCGGCAGGCGGCAGAAGAATTTCTCAAAAAGAACAACCTGATGCCGGAAGGTTTTGTCTACAGCTTTGTTGCCGACGGGGTGGTGGCTGAGTTTGGTTCGGGAGAACGTTATGTGGAATCCAGGACGGTAAGCTTTACCCGCTACATCGACAATGTGCCGGTATACGGCAACTCCCGCCTGGCTGTTTCCTTTGATCGCGAGTTAAACATAACAGCGGTAGATTCAATTTACCGGCCCATTGTTGCCCAGCTCGATGCGCCCCCGGCGAGAGATGCTAGGAAGATGCTGGAGTTGGCCGTGAAAAAAGGGCGAGGGTTGTTTGGTTTCGACCTCGAAAAAGAATCGCCCCAGGTGACTTTGCATGTTACCGAAGTCAGGCAGACCTACTGGGAAGATGAGGAAGCTGACTGCATTTATCCCGTATTTCATTACACCGGTGACGTGTACAACAAAAAGGGTGAGAACATTGGCAAGTTCGTGGCAATGGAACAAAGTTTTTAATAAGCGCATCATCAGTGGCCTGGCTGTGCTGGCGCTGGCGGCGCTGGCCGTTGCCATTCTGTTCTCGCCCGGATGTTTGTTGCCGACCTTCGGGCCGGAGGCGACGGTGCTGATTAACCCGGTATTTAATGACTTCAGCCCGATCTCCGAGGTACGCCAGGCGGAGGGAAAAGAGAAGCAGGATATACTGGACTGGTACAAACAAATAAAGGTCGTCAAAAGAGTGGGCAATCCGTCGGTGTCGACGGAACCTCCCGTCCCCTCGATCCTGATAACACCCGGCCAGTGGGAGTCCGGAAAAACAAAGAAGAATGACATAATGTTGGTAGATATTGCCGGCGAGTACTTTTACTTGATTTGGGCAGTAAATGACAACAGGCCGGCAGTGTACTTGTGCAGGCAGGAGAATATTGAAGCGCTGTTCAACCAAATGCGCCAGGAGTATAAACCGATTATCATACCGTAATGCCGGGTGTCCTGGGCACGGTAAAGTTGGCAATAAAACAAGCTGTCGGCAGTTGCCGGCAGCTTATTTTATTGCCCTAAGCGCAATATACATGCTCCGGTCAAGGCTGGTTTTGGTGCAGCAGCTGAGATGCGCCGGACCGGAAAAACAGCCCTGCGGCAAGGGCCGCAGGGCTTGTCAATGGGTCTTATGAGGCCGGATTTGCTTACCTTGGCTCCGGTGCGTGCTTCCCGCTCCACTGAAACTGGCGGACATTTACGGTCCACTGGTCTTCATACCTGACCTGGACGGGGAAACCGCCCCTGACAATTACCTTATATCCCTGCACCGTCGCCCATTCGCCGGCGCTGCCCAGATTTTCTGCAGCCGCCAGTTGGCGGGACAACTGCCACAGGGTGTAGTACGGGGGTTGGCGTGGGAAATCCTGCCATTCCAGTCCCCCCCCATCCAGGCTGATGAGCAGGTTGTCGGGCCCGTATTCCAGGCGCAGGCTGCCTCCGGGCATGTCTATGTCCAGGCGCAGGGTGTCCCCCCTGACCTCCCTGACCTGCATTTCAATATCGCCGTCCTTTTGGTGAAAGGCGATGCTGTATTGCGCCGTCCAATACTCCTTCCCGGCCTTCTCCGCCCACTCCCGGGCCCGGACGTCGGGGCTGCAGCCGGCCAGGGCAAGGACGACAAGGCAAAGGACGCAGAGCCTTTTCATTGCCCCAGGGTACCCCTCAGCACGTCGCTGCGCGTGACGATTCCCACCAGGCGCCCGTTCTCCACCACGGGAACCCGGTTGACTCCGCGGCGAACGATGATCCCGGCGGCCTCTTCAATGGGGGCGTCGGCCTCCACTGTGGCCACGTCCCGGGTCATGACCTGCTCCACCGTGACGGCAGCGGTCTTTTCCAGTTGGCTTTGGAACCGGCCGACGTCGTCCAGGAAAATTATGCCGCCCAAAAGCTCCAGGTACCTGGGGGGCCGCGGCGTTATCCGGGTGGCCAGGAGGTCCTTTTCGCTGAGCATCCCCACAACCCGTTCGCCCTCAACCACCGGGGCGCCGCTTACACCACTGTCCAGAAGGAGCCTGGCCGCTTCCGCCAGACTGTGCTCCGGTTTCAGGGTCACGACATCCCGGGTCATAATTTCCGACACCCGCACATGCATCGCCTCCACGTACATTTTATTTATTTCGACAAAAAATATTCCCCGGGAAATTTATGTCGAAGCTTCCCGGGCCAGGCGCAACCAGGCTTGCGGCAGCTTGGCCAGCACGTCCCGGGGGAGCTGGGAAGCTGTTCCCGTTTCCCCGGCGGCCAGTTCCGACGCTGTACCCAACAGCCAGGCAGCGGCGCAGGCGGCGGCGAAGGGTTCTGCGCCCTGGCAGAGCAGGCCCAGGAGCAAGCCGGTGAGAATGTCGCCAGAACCGCCGGTGGCCAGGCCGTCGGTTCCGGTAATGTTGACGGCGGCGTTGCCGTCGGGGTCGGCGATGCATGTGCTGGCGCCCTTGAGGATTACCGTGCACTGCCACTGCCGGGCCGCCCGCCGGCACGCGTCCAGCGGCGCCGCGACCACCTCCGCCACCGGGGCAGCCAAAAGGCGCGCCATCTCCCCGGGGTGGGGGGTAACCACGGTGGGCGCCGGGCGCCGGGGTATGCCCGGGGCCAGGACGTTTAAGGCGTCGGCGTCCAGGACCAGCGGCAAAGGAGACTGGAGCAGCAAATCGGCAAGCGCCCGGGTTCCCGCACACTCCCGGCAGCCCGGGCCGATGGCTGCCGCACGGTATTTCTCCGGCTCCACCAGTTCCACGGCTTCGGGGCTCAGCGCGCCCTGTTCGGTATCGGGCAGGGGCAGGGACAGGGCCTCCCACAGGCTGCTCTGGATGACGGCGTTGACCTGTTGCGGGCAGGCAATGGTGAGCAGGCCCAGGCCGCCCCGCAAAGCGGCAGTGCCGGCCATTATCGCCGCCCCGCTCATCCCCTTGCTGCCCGCCACCAGCAATCCGTGGCCGTAACTGCCCTTGTGGCTGTCGCGACGGCGTTGGGGCAAGGCCCGGGCGGCGTGGGCGGCGGTGTTGAGGACCAGGCCGGTATTCCGCAGCAGTTGCGGGGGCAGGCCAATGGCGTCGACAAATACCTTGCCCGCCGCCTGCCGGCCGGCGGGGGTGTACAAGCCCGCCTTGGCCAGGCCGAAGGTGGCGGTGGCCCGGGCCACAACCGTCGAACCCGGGGGCGGATAAAATCCTGCCGGCAGCCCCGAGGGAATGTCCACCGCCAGCACCGGGGCGGGACTGGCATTGATGGCCGCGATAATCTCCGCCGCCGTCCCCCTGGGCTCACCCCTGACGCCGGTGCCCAGCAGCGCGTCGATTATCAGCTCCGCAGAAGCAAACTGCTCTCCTCCCCTGTACTTTTCCCAGGGCAAACCGTATTCCCGGTACATCCTGAACTGGGCGGCGGCATCCCCCTGCAACTCCAGGGGGTCCACAGCTGTAATTACCTGCACCGGCAGCCCCCGGGCCGCCAGGTGCCGGGCCGCTCCCCACCCGTCGCCACCGTTGTTGCCGCCACCGGTTACCACCGTCACCAGGCCCCGGGGGGCAAAGAACTCCTGGGCTATCCGGGCTGTAAAACTGGACGCCGCTTCCATCAGAACCAGGCCGGGAACGGCATATTCCTCCATGGCCCTTTTATCGATGGCGCGCATCTGGTCTCCATCGGCCAGCCACATCACTTCATCCCTCCGCAATGCAAAATGCCAGCGCCCGTTGCTGGTCGTGAGTCAGGGAAATATGTATGCGTTCAATGCCCTTGTCTCTGGCGGTTTGCGCCGCCCGCCCCCGGAGCTGCACCCGGGGGGCGCCGCCGGGCTGGTGCAGGATTTGCACCTGTTGCCAGCTGTGCCCGGCCAGGCCGGTACCCAACGCCTTGAATACCGCCTCCTTGCCGGCAAAAACCGCCGCCAGCCGGGATGACCCCTTGGGCCCCGGCGGCGCCTGGGCAATTTCCTCAGGTGTGTACAGACGCTTCATTAAGCCCGGGTTTCGGGCCAGCGCTGCGGCTACCCTGGCAATCTCGATGCTGTCCACGCCAATTCCCCGTATCAAGGCTCAGCCTCCCCACCCTTTTTCCCAATTCTGCTGTTTCTATTTTATTCCACTTATTGTTTCCAATCCAGCCCAAAAAAAAGCGGCGCAACCGCGCCGTTAATTGCCTTTATTGAGTCCCGGGGGAACAACAGGTCTTTTGCCCGGGTTGCCTTTGCCGGGGTTGCCCTTGCCCGGCTTATTGTTCCCCTGGCCGGGATTTTCCGGATTCCCCGCTTCGAATTCATCCAGGAATTCTTTCCAATACCTTTTGCCCTTGCCTTTGGCAACCAGGATGGCTTCTGCTTCCTCTTCCGTCCAGCCCCGGGCCAGAATGTAAAGCACCTCGCCCCGGGCCACCTTGTAGCGGCCGGCCAGGTCGGCAACGAAGGCCTCGTCAGCCCTGGCTGCCGCGGAACTTACCAGTTCCCCGATGCGACGGCATTGCGCCTCAAACTCGCCGCGGTCCAGGCCCGCTTCCCGGACCAGGGTCTCCAGGGACGCGGAGCCCCTGCGCCGGACCAGGGTCTGCAGCTTGCCGCCGCCCATGGCTTCCATAACCAACAAAGCCTGGAGGTCTTCAGGGGCAACGCCGCGGTTCAGTATACTGGACAACTGCCCCGCCGGATGCCCGAATTCCGCCGCCAGCAGGTGGGGCAGCCACTCGGGCCCCGACAGCTTTGGCGGTTTGCCCCCGGCCGCGCCCTTGTCCTGTAAAAACTGCCCCGGCGCCAGCCCGGAATCCCGCAACTCTTGAAAGATATCTCCAGGCGACAATTGACCCGCGGCAGCCAGTTCCAACAGGGCTGCCACTTCTTCCGGCGTCAGGCCTTCGGCCAGCATCTCCTCGGCCAGCCTGCTGCTGATGCGGAACTGCTCCACGATGGCCTGCACCAGGGGGTTGTCGTGCCAGGGCTGTACTTCGACGCTGCTCACCAACTCGTCATGCAAATGGGCCAGGGCGGCTTCCGCCACCGGTTCGGAATCATCCAGGCCCGCCTGATACCTGGCGTTGAGATAAGCGCGCAGCGAAGAAGACTGGCGCCGGCCCCTGCTGTGGGGCAAACGCACCATGTGCACCCGCACCCGGACGCCGCGGCCATCCAGGGCGCCCAGCAGGCGCTCCTGATCCAGCGGCGCTCCTTCCGGGGCGGTGACAAAAATATCCTGCTGATCCCGGGCCAGCTCCCGCTCAACACAGCGGGCAAAGACGGCCCCCAGGGCGGAGTACACATCCCCGGGCCGTTCCAGGCCGGCCAGCAGCTCCTGCCCCGCCCGGTTGCGGCCATGCCAGGCCAGCAAAGTGTAATCCCGGGCATACACCAGTTCGACGCTGGGATTGACATCCAGGGTGAGGCTAAACTGTTCCGGCTGCGGTCTAAAGAAGTCCAGCAACGGGACCGCCGCCAGGATGAGGACTGCGGCGGCGGCCGCCAGCGGCAGCCAGCGGCGGCTGGCCGCGAGGACGATCCGGTCCCCCACCCCTTTGCCCCGGGGCGGCCGGCCCCGGCGCAGGACAAAGTCGCCCCGGTCGGTGAGCACGCAGTAGCAGTCGGCCTGGATATCGCAAATTATTCCCGTCCTCATCCTTCATCCCTCCCCAGCCCCAAGTACGTAGCCAAAAAAGGAAAATCCTCCGCCCGGTCCGCCACCAGCAGCAAGGCCAGGAAGTAGCGGCGCCGGTTGGCCAGGACCTTCCTGGTCTCCCCCGTCAGGTCGGCCAGCTCCTGGAGGGGCAGGCGCCCCGTATCCACAATCCGGGCATGCATCCCGGGCCGGGCAACGACGGCCCGCGCCGCCCGCAACAGCCGCTCCCTCACCCCCTGCTGGCGCGGGGATTCCCGGGCCAGATCGGCAAAGGTGATATCGTACTGCGCCAGCAGGCCGGCAAACTCCTTCAGTTCCGCCGCCCTCTCCAGGCGCAGAAATTCCTCCCCGTAAACGGGCGCAGCCCTGGTCCGGGGCATCTCTTCCACCGCCACCTCCCGCCGGGCGCGGCGGCGCGCCGCCCGCTGGTAGTCGATGAGCCTGCGCTTGATAATCATGGCGGCAAAGGTCTCAAAGGAAGCCCCTCGCTGGGGCTGGTATATGTCCAGGGCGGAATCCAGGGCGATGAAGGCGATGCTCAATTCTTCATCCCGGCCCCATTCCAGGGTGCGCCGGCAGTGGGCCGAAGCGACTTTATGGACATAGGCTTTGTATTTTTCCAAAAAGCGATTGCGGCTGACTGGATCGCTTTTGACAGCGCTGAAGTCCATCGGCTCCAGCCCTCCTTTGTACTATATTCGCTGCGCTGCAGGCCGGAATGGGGAATTTCGGCCGGCCAAGCAAAAAGGACCGCCGGCGGCAGTCCGCTACAGTTCACCCTCAATCCTGGTTTGGTCGAGCCATTGCGAGTACAGGCGCACGAAACCCGCCCGGCACACTTCCAGGTCCATTTTGTACTCCTTGAGCACTTTGAGCTGGTCTTCCAGGTGACTGCCCCGCAACACTGTAATCACCAGTTTGCAGGTATTTTCCAGTTGCCGGCAGTGCTGGTGCAACACGGCCAGGTTCTCGGGGGTGATGTCTTCGTGCATCACCACCCAGTTGTTGTCCTTGTTGGCAAAAAACAGGCTGGCCAGGCGGACAATTTCCGGGTCCTTGATGACATGGATGGCTATCATCAACAGAGCATCTTCCAGCGTGCTCTCCAAAGTGGGCACCCAGATCACCTTGTTGCCGTTGGCTTCTCCCGTCAGCGACTCCGGCAACAGCACCAGCGAAGGCCTGCTGTTTTCCAGCAAGTACAGGCGGTGACTGGGATTGATCCCGTCATGATAGGGATGCCCTTGTCCCACAAGTATTTGCGCTGTAACGGTCGACAATGCTCTCACCTGCCCCAAGTTCCATTCTCCAACCTGTTACATTCCATCACGGCAACGAAAAATCCTGCTTTTGGGTCAATATTTGCACTTGCAAAAATGGCAAAGGCCCGCAATGCGGGCCTTTGTTTTTTTACTTGCCGCTGCGGACGGCCACCAGAATGCTCCAGGCCAAACCGCCGTAAATCTGGACAACAGCGACACCCAACATAATCCAAGAAGAAGTTTCCATTAAGCGTCAACTCCCATCCCGGTTTTTTCTTCCACCGCAGCCTGCCGGCTCCGCAGGAACATCAGGGCAAATCCGAGGATGATGGTGATGGCCACGACCAGCCAGCCGCCGAGGACCAGGTGGATGGTCTCGTAACCCTCATAGTTTTCCCTGATGTTCTGGATGATCCACATTACGCTGATGCCCAGCAGGGCCAGGGGGGTGACAAAGCGGATCATGATGTCCCACCACTTGCCGAACTTGATGGTTCCGGTTTCATTGAAATATGTCCGGATTTTCTCGGCGCCGTAAATCCAGCCCACCAGCAGGCATTCGATGATGCCGATGACAATCAGGTTAAAGTTGTTGGTAAAGTAGTCGACGATGTCCAGCCAGTACAAACCGGCCCTGGTCGCAAAGATCAGCCCCGCTGCAAAACCGGCGACGCAAACTGCCAGCAAGGTCCTGGAGCGGTTCCACTGGAACTTGTCCACCAGACCGGTGACGACGCCCTCCACTAGGGAGAAAGCCGAATCTATGAACACTCCTTTACTATGGATTGTATATCAGGATTTCTGGAAGAAATCCGGATACCCAGGTGAAAGGAGCTGTTTTATTTTTATGTGAAGTATTTTACACCACCCCCCAAAATCCCGCCAAAATTGTTCCTATATTCACATGTCCCTATTAAAAGAATAATCCCACTCGTAAATTTCCTTTAGAGCGTCAACGCGTTTTAGCGGGCCAGCAAAGGGGGTGTTCCATATTATTCCAGCTTACACAGGTGAAAGTTTTCCCATTCACGCTTCCCTGGTCCCGATTTCCTTCCCCGCGATATCGTGATATAATCAAGGCAAAACTGCGGCGGTGAAGTCAATGTTGGAAAACAACGGCATACCTCTGTACTTGCAGCTCTACGACAAGCTCAAGCAGAAAATCATCCGGGAAGAATGGCCCCAGGATTCCGCCATCCCCACCGAAGCCCAGCTGATGAAGACTTACGGCGTCGGGCGCGAGACGGTGCGGCGCGCGGTGCTCAAACTGGTGCACGAAGGTTATCTCTTCCGCCAGCGGGGCAAGGGGACCTTTGTCTGCCGCAGGCGCCCCGAGGACGGGCTGGAACAGCTGGTTTCTTTTACGGCAGAAATGCTGGCCCGGGGCTACCGGCCGGGCACCCGGGTGCTGGAGGTGGCCCGGCAAAAACCCGACGCCAGTATAGCCGGCATCCTCCACTGCACCGGGAGCGAAGAAATCCTCTACATCAAGCGCCTGCGCACTGCCAACGAGCTGCCGGCGGCGGTGGAGGAATCCTACCTGCGCAGCGACATTTTCGGCCCCCTGGATGCCGACAAACTGGAAGGCTCTTTTTACGAATACATGGTTTACCAAAAGGGCATCAAACCCGGCAAGATCGTGCAGGAGATAAGTTCAGGGCTGGCCGACGCCGAGACGGCCCGGCTGCTGGAAGTGGAACCCGGCCACCCCATCCTCCAGCTCTCCCGCCTCATGCACACCGTCCAGGGCGTTCCCTTCTTCTGGATGGTCTTCCGCTACCGGGGCGACACTTACTCCATCAAGACCAAACTGGATTTAGCATAAAAGACCCCATCAGCCGTGATCAGGTCTTTTCTGTTGCGCTGCGTCCCTGCCGGCCGGTCGCGCGCAGGCGGGCAACGCACCAAAATATTTAAGCCGCCGTTCCCGGCCGGGAGGGCGGCTTTTGTATGGGAAAGATATGGGCCTCAGCCGATGGTTGGGCAGTCCAGGGCCAGGGTGCCGCCGGGGTTGAGGATGTTGTCGGGATCCAGGTGGCGCTTGATGGCCCGGAGAAGCTCCAGTTGGTTGCGGCCTATGCATTCTTCGTACCAGGGGGCCAGCATGCGGCCGATGCCGTGGTGATGGCTAAGGGCGGCGCCGGCCTTGCAAATGTGGTCGATGACCTTGGCCTGGTACTCCAGGTATTCCTCGGTACCCATGCGGCCGATGAAGATGAAGTAGAGGTTGGTGCCCTGGGGATAGAAATGGGAAGAGTGGGACATGCAGATGGTTTGGGGCCGGGACTTGCAGAAGGCCCGCACCTCCCGCCACACGTCCTCCAGGCGGTCCCAGGGCACGGCGCATTCCAGGGTGTCGATGATGATGCCGTAGTCCTGGAGGTCCTCCCGCAGGTACGGGTCGAGGAAGCGGCCCTCTTCCCACTTGCGGGCGACGTAGCCGGTGGTGGACATGGCCCCATATTTTTTGGCAATCTGGCGGATGCGACGGGCCACCAGGCGGGTATAACCGGCGTCGCCGTCGGCGGTACCCAGCAACAGGCAGCGCTCATTGGGCTTGTAACCCCGGGCCCGCAGCATGGTGTCCAGAACGGTGCCTTCGACGCCGTACAATTTCATCCCCACTTCGGTCTCTTCGGGGTCAGAGAGGCGGAAGACAGAAGGCATGCCGAACTCGCCCTGGGAAATCTCCCGCACCGCCTCCAGGGCGCTCCTGTAATCGCGGAAGATGTAGCTGAACCGCCGGGTGTTTTCGGGCCGGTACTTGAAAATCTTGAGGGTGGCCTCCACCAGGATGCCGTAGGCCCCCTCCGATCCAATCATAATCTGGTCGATGTCGGGTCCGATGGCGGCGGCAGGGTACTCCTTGGTGACGATATCCCCCACGGGAGTGACATATTCCTGGCAGATAACCAGGTCCTCGATTTTCCCATAGTAGGTGGAGTTCTGGCCCGCTCCCCGGGTGACGATCCAGCCCCCGATGGTGGAGGAATGGAAGGACTGGGGCAGGTGTCCGCCGGTATAGCGTTCCCTGGTGCCGAAGATCTCGGGGGCGTTGCGCAGGGCCTCCTCGTAATCGGGGCCCATCATGCCCGGCTGGACGGTGACGGTCTGGTTGACGGGGTTGAGCTTGACAATCTTGTTCATGTGCACCCGCATATCCAGGGAGATGCCGCCCCGGGGACACTCTGTCCCCCGCATCACCGAAGAACCGCCGCCAAAGGGCGTAATGGGCACCTTGTTTTCCCGGCACCAGCGCACCAGGTTGCGCACGTCTTCCTTGTGCCGGGGGCTGACCACGGCGTCGGGCAGGTTTTCAATTTTCTTTTCCCGCAGGCGGATGAGGTCGTAAATCATCTTGCCGTACGCCACCCGCAGGCGGTTGTAGTCGTCGGTGTGGACGTTCTCGGGTCCCACCATGGCCCGCAACTCGTCCAGTTGTTTGGGGCTGAGGCGGGAAGGAATGTCGTATTCCACCCTTTCTTCGCCCACGTTCTGCTTGACCTTAAAATCTTCGTCGGTCATGCCAAAGGCTTCTTTCATCAAGGCATACAGGCGCCTGTTGGGATGCTTAAAACAGTCGGGGTAACCCCATTTAAATATCGACCTGTATGATTGCGGCGGCGGCGCCTTGTGGTACCAGTCGGGATAAAAGGTATTTTTTTTGGCCATGCTCTCTCCTCCCCTTTTATTAATGGTATACCGCCTTTCCTTCGCCCATGTCGGCGGTGGCGATGAGGGGTACACCGGTGCCCGCCAACCGGTCCAGCACCACATCCCCCGGCCGCAGCCTGCGCTCTACCCGCACAGCGTTGATCTCTTCCATGCAGGCAAAAATGCGGGCCAGGGGCACCTCGCCCCGGGTGCGCACCGGCAGCACGGGGAAATCGGGGAAGCAGGTGCGCACGGTGGTGGTCAAAGTGCGGCTGGGATTGGTCAGCTCTTTGCCGGCGTAGGCAATGCCCCGGGCGCACTTGTTGCCCCGGACTTTCAGCCCCTCCCCCCGGCCGCTGACCTGCAGGCGGCAACCCTGGGGACACTGGATGCAGATCAATTCCTTAGCCATTTTCCTCTCCCCTCAAACTAAGTTTTACCGCTCCCGCCCCGGCGGGCAGGTCGGCCAGATCCAGGACAATGCGCTCCATCTCCGGCGGCCGCAGCACAGGATAGCGCTTGCGCAGCACGGTCTTGTCGCCGGCGGAGATTGTGAGCCGGGCGTTGCCAATGGTGCGATTCGCCCGCAGGTAGATGACCGCCTTTCCCCCTGCCGCCAAATCCAGGCGGCCGGGTACGGCGTAGAGGATATCCCCTTCCGGGACCAGCTCTGCATGGTTGGACGGCTGCGTCCGGCCCAGGGCATACGCGGCAGCGGCCCGGCCGGCAATTTCCCCGCTTTCCGAGACGTAGTCCACCAGGTCGTTGACGTGGAGGGCGTTGCCGCAGCTAAAGAGCCCCGGTACGTTGGCGGCCAGGCGCTGGTCGACGACGGGCCCGCCGGTGCGGGGGTTGAGTTCCACCCCCAATGGCTCCAGGATGTCGTTTTCGGGAATCAGGCCCACCGACAGGACCAGTGTGTCGCAGGGCACAATGCGGCCGCGATCCGGCAAGGGCCGCAGGTTTTCATCTGCCGGACACACCACCACTCCCTCCACCCTTTCCCGGCCCAGCACCCGGGTAACGGTGGTGCTGAGGTGCAGGGGAATGTTGTAGTCCTGCAGGCACTGGACAAGGTTGCGGGTAAGCCCTGAGGGCTCGGGCTTGATCTCGTATACTCCTTCCACCCGGGCTCCTTCCAGCACCAGGCGCCGGGCCATGATCAGCCCGATATCCCCCGAACCCAGGATGACGCAACGCCGCCCCGGCAAGTACCCCTGGATGTTGATCATATGCTGGACGGTGCCGGCGGTGTAGATGCCCGCAGGGCGCTGGCCGTGGATGAAAATCTGGCGGGCAGTGCGCTCCCGGCAGCCGGTGGCCGCCACCAGGGCCCGGGCGGTGAGCTGGAACACCGCCTGTTCCCGGTTCTGCATGGTGAGGACAAACCCGTCTCCTGCCCGCTGCAGTTCCAGCAAAAAGGTTTCAGTCCAAATGGGAATGTTGCGCCGGCGCACCGCTTCAATGTCCCGCCATGCATACTCGGGGCCGGTGAGCTTTTCGCCGTAGCGGACCAGGCCAAAGCCGTCGTGGATGCACTGCTTGAGGATTCCTCCCGGCCGGCTTTCCCGCTCGACGAGGCAGACTCCGGCCCCGGCATCGCAGGCGGCGGCCGCAGCTGCCAGGCCCGCCGGCCCTGCGCCAATGACTATGACGTCCCAATCCTTACGCATCAGCACTTCCCTCCCCGGGTTCCTTGGTGGGCGCCAGCACCAGTTCCGAGCCCGGCCTGCCCTTGACTACCCGGGTGGGCGGCACTCCCGTCTCCCGGGCCAGGATATCCAGCACGGCGGGGGTGCAGAAGCCGCCCTGGCAACGCCCCATCCCCGCCCGCACCCGGCGCTTGACAGCATCCACAGACAGGGCGGGCACGGGACTCTTGACGGCGGCCACGATTTCCCCTTCGGAAACGGCCTCGCACCGGCAGACAATCCTGCCGTAGGCGGGGTTGCTCCGGATCAGCAGGGCCCGTTCTTCCAGGCTGAGGTCGGTCAGGCGGGGATTGGGACGGCGGACGGGGTTAAAACGGGGATTGGGCCGCACCTCCATGACCCCGGACAGCAGCTTTACCGCCATCTCCGCCACATCCCGGGCGATGGCCGGAGCGGCGGCCAGTCCCGGCGACTGGATTCCCGCCGCATGCACCAGGTTGGCGACGTACTCCGACGGCTCGACGACGAAATCTTCTTCAAAGGTGCAGGCCCGCACTCCGGCAAAGTAAGTGATGATGTCCCCCGGCCGCAGCCGGGTGTTGAGGGGCAGGTGCCGGGACAGCAGGAACTCCATGTCCTCCGGCCCCGTGGACCAGTCTTCCCGCCACGGCACCTCCACGGCGTTGGGCCCCATGAGTAGATTGCCTTCCACGGTGGGGTTAATGCCCCCGCCCTTGGTGTGGGCCTTGCTGCCCAGCCTGGGCATGGCCAGGACGCCGCTTTGATATGCCCGCGTCTTCTTGTCCAGGATGGCAATGGTCCCCTTGCGGCCGTGAATGGTGAAGAAGCGGTCGTTGGCCCAACCGGCCACCTTGTCGGCCCACACCCCGGCGGCGTTGACGACCACCTTGGCTCTGATCCGGCCCCGGTTGGTGAGAACCCGGGCAATGCGGTCGTGCTCCATGGCAAAGCCCTGGACCATGGTATGGAGAAAGACTTGCGCCCCGTTTTCCACGGCGTTTTCGGCGAAGGCCACTGTAACATCATAGGGCGCCACCACCCCCGCCGAGGGCAGCAGCACACCTCCCCGCTGGGCAGGCGTGGCATAGGGCTCCCTCCGGAACACTTCCCGCCGGGACAGGAGGATTACTCCGTCCACCCCCTTTTGCAGCGCCTGCTGTTTGGCCAGGGGGGCCAACAGCCTGTACCAGCTCTTTTCCAGCAGGATAAGGGAACCGCACCGCTCCAGGGCAAAGCCCAGTTCCCGGGCAGCCTGGGTGTACATGCGGTTGCCCAGAATATTGTAATGCAGTTTCTTGGTGCCCCGGGCCGGAGCAATGCCGGGATGAATCATGCCGTTGTTGCGGCTGGAGGTCTGTTTGGCCACATCGTCTTCCTTTTCCAGCACCGCCACCCTCAGCTGCCAGCGGGTCAGCTCCCGGGCAATGGCGCACCCGATGACGCCCCCGCCGATGACGATGACGTCAAACTGCTTTCCCTCCAGGGTGTTGTCCCGTACCGGGGGAATGTATTCCCGTTCCCGTTCCAGGCCCTCCACCTCGATGTCGTTGACCACCCCTTTAAACCCCTTGCCGGCGGCAGCGTAGCCCGCCCGGATATAGTCCTGCCAGGTCCTGACCCGGCCCTCCAGCACCACAGACCTGCGCCACGGCCGCGCCTCCAGCTTGCCAATGCCCAAGGCATCCAGGGCCTTTTGCACTGCCCGTATGTTCGCCATGCTCCCCTCCCCTTATATCCGAATGTCCGGACTTTATTTGTACTACTATCTTATGACCCCGGCCAAAATCTGTCAAGAAAATCCACTTTCTCCGCCCTTACGTCCACTTTTCTTCACCCTTCTGCGCATTATATGGTAAGCTGGTTACGGAGGTGGATTGCATGAAAATTCGCATTGAGCAGGTTGTCGACTCATTGTCCAGGGGTCCCGTGCTGAGCCGTGTTTTGATAGTGCTCTTCCGGGTGCTGGCCGGAGTGGCGGTCTTTCTCGGCCTCATCTTCGCCCTCACTCTTCTGGGCGCCGTCGTCAACTCGCTGGGTCACGATGCTGTTCAGGCCTTAGGTATGCTCATTGCCCTGGCCGCGGTAGTCTTTTATTTCTTCCTGGCGGTAAAGGTCCTGCTCTACAGGGCAAAATGCTTTTCTGCCCATTCCGGGGACGTTTACCCCGTCATCTCCCTTTCCGCTCTGGCCCTCAAGGCCAGCGGGGAACTGTCGGCACTTTTTGCCAGCGCCTGGGGGCTGTTTGCCGGCATCGCCATCTGGTTTACCGGCGACTTCCTGCCCGCCGTCGCTTTCCCGGACTTCATTGAATCCATTGAGATTTCCTTTTTCTCCGGGCTGCTGGCAGTCGTGGCCGGACAAATCTACGCCGTGGCAGTGCTGCTTTTCTTCTACCTGCTCGCCGAACTGCTCCGGCTGCTCACCGATATTGCCGCCAAAAAATAAAAACCCGCAGACGCGGGTTTTTTAATTGTCCAGCTTCATGTCGCCGGGGCGAATCCAGTTCCAGCGCCGCAGCACCCAGGCGAAGAAGAGGCTCAGCGCCGCCGGCCCGATGAAGTGCAACAAAAGCACTTTGAGGAACACATCCCAGGTAAAGCCCATCTCCATGAAAGTCATGATTTGGCCCACCAAACCGCTGGTCCCCATCCCCGCCCCGGCCTTGTTGTTGACCATTTTGAAGACCACCGTGGCCAGAGGTGCCAGAACTATGCCCGACAGGGTAGGGGGAATGAGGATGAGGGGGTTTTTGACGATGTTGCCGATTTGCAGCATGGAGGTGCCGATCCCTTGGGAAATGAGTCCGGGCACGCCGTTGTCCCGGTAGCTGGCCACGGCAAAGCCAATCATTTGCGCCGAGCAGCCCACGGTGGCAGCGCCGGCGGCGATGCCCTCCAGGCCCAGCATTATGGCGATGGCGGCGCTGGAAATGGGCGCCGTCAAGGCCAGCCCCATCAAGGTGGCCACCAGAATGCCCATGACAAAGGGCTGTTGCTGGGTGGCCCACATGATGGCATCCCCCAGGGCCCTCATCCCCGAATCAATGGGGGGACCGACGAACCTCGCCACCGCGTAACCGACGCCGATGGTAACCAGAGGAGTAAGGATGATGTCCAGCCTGGTCTCGCCGGCAATGAGCTTGCCGCACTCAGCCCCCAGCAGGGCGGCGGCAAAGCTGCCCGCCGGTCCGCCCAGCTGGGCCCCCGCCGCGCCGGTAATGGCCGAAGCAAAAAGTACGAACCTGGGCGCTTTCAGCCCGTAGGCCACGGCGACGCCAATGGCCGCCCCCATCAGGCTGGGGTCCATGGCCAGCCGGCCCATTTGCACCAGAAAATCCAGCCCCAGCTGTTCCCCGGCGGTCTTGACGATGAGCCCGATGATCAGGGAGGAAAACAGCCCCAGAGCCATGAAACTCGTTGACGTAACGAAATAAGTGCGCAAAGAAAGGTCTACGCCCTTTCGGCGCAAAAACTCCCGCATTGCAATCACCTGCCCGCAAGAATTTGGCTCACACCTGTATTATCCTACATATTGCCAAAAAGGCAAGAACAATGCGGGTTCTTTCGGGAAACACCCAACTTCCCCATAAAAACAAAAAAGCCCCGGTCCACGCACCCGCGGCATGCTTCCGTCCGTCAGCGCCCACATGCTGAGAATGTTTAGCCTATGCACAAAGAGGACCAGGCCTGTCGGCCTGGCAGTCGGAAACGGTTTTACGACCTACTCCAACACTGCCGGTTTCTTGGGGCTGTAGAACACGCCTATGCACATGGGAGTTACTATTCCCAGATTCCCGATGAAGGCCAAAACAGCTCCCAAAGCCATAAGTAAAGCCTTCAGCATTTTCACACCTCCCCGCCTTTTTCCCAATTTTAACATAGTAATACTGTGCTTTGTCCGGGTCTGGGACCAAAATGACATTCTCCCGGACAAAAAGTAGGGTTTCGTCATTTTACGACTTTTTTCAACCCCGCATCGGCCATGTCAACCAGGCGCCGGCCCGGGCCGGTGGTCAGTGCCGTTTGCAGGGCAAAGCCAAAACTGACCGCCAGCGCTGCCGGCTTTATGGATGATTCAGCACCTGCCAGGCTAAAACCCAGAACTGCAAAGGTTACAGCCACGACCATCAACGCCAGCCGGGGTCTTTTGGTCAGCAAGTACAGGGCAGTCGCCGCCGTTACCCCAAGGTACACCCCGAGCGCACCACCCAGGGGCAATACAGCCGCAGCCCAGCGCGCCAGGGCTGCTCCCAGAACAAACAGGGACACAGACAGAATTAAACAGCGGTCATAGCTGCTGCAGTGGGTGCCCCCGGTAAACAGCCTCAGGCTCAGGGCGGCCAGGGCCAGGGCCAGGGCCGGGGCGAATAAACCCAACAGCGCCGCCAGACCCAAGGTCGCGGCCAGGGTGATGGCAATCCCCAGGCTCAGGCTCAAACCGTACTCAATTTTGGCCAGTTCCACTTCGTCCAGCCCCGCATCGGCATACAGGGCGACGGTAATTCTGTGGGCGATACCTTCAAGATCAATCATCCCGTTTCCCCCAATATTATTTTGGGCAATTCGATTGTCAGCCGGCACATTCCCGGCAGCACATCGTAAGCCATGTTGCCCTGCAATCTTCGCACCGTCCTGCGCATTATGCCAATCCCATGGCCCCGCCTTTGCTCAGGTTGGGCATAACAGCCTTCTGTTTGCAATTTCTTTTCCAAATCGGGGACGGGACGATAGGTGTTTGCGATTTCAAATATGTAGTCCATCAAATCGCCCCGTATGGTTATGGCCAGCTTTTTGCCGACAGATCTGGCCGCGGCCTCAATGGCATTGTCCAGGGCATTGGCCAAAATTGTGACGAGAGAAATTACCTGCTCGGCGCCGGCCAGGAGAGTCTCCTGGCAAGAGTATTGCACGTCGATGCCCAGGCTTTTGGCCTTGGAAATCTTGGCATAGAACAGGACGTCTACTTCCTTTAACCCGGTGTCCACGTTGAAAAGGCTTTCACTGTAGTTTTTTATATAGGCGTCCAAGTACCGTTTTAGGCCGTCCAGCTTTCCCAACTGGGCTAAGCCCGATATAACCGTCATATGATTGTATAAATCATGCCTGTGTTGCCTGTACATGAGGTTTTGCTCTTTAAGATTTTTTATTTGCATCAGTTCCAGCTGCTGTTTCTGCATCTTGATGCTTGTAATATACAGTTGCCTGATGATACAAATCGAAGTAATGCAGAGAACAAACACTACCACGCGCAGTATTTCAGTGATTAATACTGAAGGATAGAAATAACCCAGCCTCTCTGCCCACGAACCTGGGACAAGGATAGTGAGCAAAAATACTTGAATGGAAAAGATAATGATTGCCCACCTGTAGTACCTTTCCATACTTACACTTCCTCATTTTGCGGGTTGAGAAAGAGAGAAAACCCAGTCCTTTTCAAAAACAGGATAAGCAGCAAGGTGGCGAAAATCTGGGGGGCAAAGCAAAGCAACTTCAAAACGAGGCTTTCGCCAAGCCGCTCCAGGGAGACGAAATGCCTAACTATCAAGATGTTATAGTATTCAACCAGCAAGTAAAGTGGCAGTGCAATGATAACGGATACTCCCCGCTTCCAGGCATTGGCGGTCTCCACAATGCCGAATAATACGGCCATGGCGCAAGCGTAAACAATCATATGCAGGGCAAAGAACGAAGTGGTCTTGCGAGTGAAATTCGAAATTACTCCGGTAATCGCCCCGACAAACATCAATTTGAGCCGCGGCAACCTGGTTCCGGACAAGGTATTGGCCAACCATGCAACCACTAATGCTTCCGGGATAGAAAACAGAACAATGTCCAGCACCGCTCACACGCTCCTTTCTGCGGAGATTTTTTTTATTCTGCGGCGAAACTCCCCGTACAGCTTCTTGGACAGGGTGGCGTTCTTGCCGTCTGCAAATTGCAAGCCATACGATGTCCGCGAATAGGGCTTTACAGCCGTTATGCGGTTCAAATTGACTATGTAAAACCTGCTGGAGCGAAAGAAATCCTGCCCCAGTTTGCCCTCCATCTCTTTTAAGGAGTGGCTGGCTTCCAGCGTCCCCTGCCGGCAATGTATGGTTACCTTGTTGCGGTTTGCTTCGACGAAATAAATATCCTTTTCGCGGAGAAAGTATCTGCCTTCTCCGGTGACGACCGGGACAATGCGGCCGGCATCGTCAGCCTTGTGCATAATGCGCCCCAGGGTTTGTTTCAGCCTGGCGGCGTCCAGAGGTTTGACAATATAATCGGCGGCATACAGTTCCACAGCTTCCCGAATGTATTCCGGATGAGATGTGATAAAAACAAGCTCGCAAAAGGGCAGTTTCCTCCGGATCAATTTTGCCAGTTCCAGCCCCGACCGCCCGGGCAGCCCGATGTCCAGAAAGGCCACGTCCAGATGGCAGCTGCCCAAAACCGCTTCCAGCTCGCGCCCGGTCTCAGAACAACAGACAATCTCAACCCCCCAGGCCGCCAAAAGCCCGGCCAACATTTCCCGAAAGCACCGGTTGTCCTCCACGATTACACCCCTGAGCATTTTGCCAACCTCGCCAAAGAATTTTGGGTTTCGACTCTTATTGAGATAATACATTTAAAATTTCTGCAAGTACAATATATATTATAGATGGAAATTATAAAATCCTGCTCCTCAACCCAGATAATTGTCGCAGGGCTTTAAATGCTTTTCCCTCCAAAAGCCGGCAAAAACATGCAGGCGGCCGTGCAGCCGCCCTCTATTAGAACTATATCGTTAGATAACCTAGTGATTCTAAATTTTTTCCATTTTGTCTTATTATCCCGCAAAAGTTTCCGCAAAGTCAAGTTTTTTTACGCCTGCTCCCCTCCCGGAGATTCGGCCTTTTGACTCGCTGAGGGCCTGCTCCTGTCCCCTTCCCGGATTGCCGGGAACGGGCCCCCTGTCATGACAAAGCCCTGCGGCAACCGCAGGGTTGTCGGTCAATCAGCCGGCACTCCCGCCAGCCTGGTCCTATCGGTGCCAAGACAAAAGCTGCTGGCCAATTAATCCGCCTGTTGTCATTATAGGCAATGGGCAGGAGATGTTCAAGAAGTTTCTGGTAATATGCATATTCCCGCAACGGGTTCGCGTCAGCGCCGGGATTGCAAGTACGCCGACACAGCGACCGCCGTCTCCCGCAGGAAATTGTCCAGCTTGGCCAGCGCCCTCTGCGCCAGGGCCGGAGGAACGGGGTAATGGGCTTCCGCCAGGCTGGCGGCAATGGCAGCGATGGTGTCGCTGTCCCCGCCGATGGAAATGGCCAGTTTGACCACCTCTTCAAAGTCCCGCCCTTCCAAAAAGGCGACAATGGCCTGGGGAACCGAGCCTTCGCAACTAACGTCAAATGTGTAGTGCGGCCTGATTTCAGCCAGGGTAAATGAGATGTCGTAGTAATCGGCGACGTAGCTGCGCAGCTCTTCCTTGGCGCACCCCTGCCGCAGTAGGAAAATGGCCGCCGCCACCACCTGGGCGCCTTTAATCCCGCTGGGGTGGTTGTGGGTGACTTCCGCAGACAGCCGGGCCAGCAGCCGGGCCTCGGCCAGTGAACGGGCGGCCCAGCCGGCAAAGGAAACCCGCATGGCCGAGCCGTTGCCCCAGCTCCCGTACGGGGGAGCATCCGGGGACTGGGCCCAGGCTGAAAAGGCCCGGCCGTAACCGGCCTGGGGATAGCGCCGGTAAAAGGATCTCAAACCGGCGGCCACCGCGTCGCGGACCAGGGCCTGGGCGGCCGGGTCGCTGCACAGGCCGGGTCTGACCACTTTGCCCAGCGCCTCCATCATGCCCGCCGCTACGGCATAGGTGAGGACGGTGTCATCGGTAAACCTGCTCCTGGCCGTGATAAGCTCCCCTGGCATGTGCTTTATGTTGGCCCATTCGTATTCCGATCCGGCGATGTCGCCGATCATGGCCCCCACCATGACAAGGCCGGCCATCTGCCTCCCTCCTTCTTACAGGTAATAATTCCCTGCCGGCAGCAATTCTCCTGCCCCGTCCAGGCCTGTACACGTTGACGAAAGCAGGATGCTATGATAGTATAAAGTAAAGTGCAAATATGGCGAACAAAACATGAATAAAGTAAGAAATCTCCGAATGCAGCGAAACTGCAGTGGGGGATCCGCCTTATGGGGTGAATCGCAACTGCGGTTGCGAAGGGAGACTTGGGCTCCCTAACCCGTCAGCTAACCCCATAGGAGTACTCCGAGCGTATGATAACTCTTCGTGAGCTATTATGCGTTTTTTGTTGCCCGAATTTTGGGCAACTCCAATAACCGGAAAGGAGGGGAGCAATGGTTCTCTTAATCGGCCTCCTGCTTCTCCTGGCCACTTTCTCCACCAAAATTGCCGCCAGACTCAGCGTGCCGGGGTTGGTTGTTTTCCTGAGCCTGGGCATGCTGTTTGGCAGCGACGGGCTTGGCCTCATTCACTTTGACAACCCTGTCCTGGCCCAAACCTTCGCCAATATCTGCCTGCTCTTCATCCTGTTCGAGGGCGGGATGCGCACAAAAAAGGAAGTGCTCAGGGAGGTCCTGGTACCCTCCATGCTGCTGGCCACCGTAGGCGTAATCATCACCGCCCTGGTGGTGGGATTATCTATTCACTGGTTGCTGGGCCTGGCCTTGCCCTACGCACTGCTCATAGGCGCCATTCCCTCTTCCACCGACGCGGCGGCGGTGTTTGCCCTGCTCAAGAACAAGCAGCTCAAGGGCAGGGTCCGGGGCACCCTGGAATCGGAATCGGCTTCCAACGACCCCATGGCCATCATTCTGACCACCGCGATGATCCAGTACATTCAGGGACAATTGGGCAGTCCCGGCCTGCTTGTGCTGAACCTGGTCCTGCAGCTGGTCATCGGCGCCGTCGTCGGCTTTTTGACAGCCAAAGCAGCGGTTATCCTGTTTAACAAATTGCGCCTGGAAGCCCAGAGCTTTTACTATGTCCTGGCCCTGGGCGTCGCCCTCATCAGCTTCGGCCTGGCCGACCTGGTGTGGGGCAACGGGTTCCTGGCCGTCTTTGTCACGGGGGTAGTGCTGGGCAATTCCCGCTTTGTGTTTAAGCGGGGCATCGATTTGTTCACCGAAGGCATATCGACCTTTTGCCACGTTGCCCTGTTCCTGATGCTGGGGCTGCTGGTTTATCCCAGCGAAGCCATTCTGGTTTGGCGGGAAGGACTCATCGTCTCGCTGGTTCTGATGTTTGTGGCCCGCCCCATTGCCGTCTTTCTGACGATAGCTTTTAACAAGTACCCGTTGCGGGAAAGGATATTCCTCAGCTGGGCCGGCATAAAAGGATCCGTCCCCATTGTGCTGGCCACGTACCCGCTGGCCGCCGGCTTTGAGCAAGGGGCCTATATCTTCAACATCGTCTTCTTTGTCGTCCTGATTTCGACGATCTTGCAGGGCTCCACCATCGACTGGTCGGCCAAGAAGACAAATTTGTATATCGGCACCAGGCAAAACTCCCCTCATTCGCTGGAGCTCATATCCCTGGAAAAATCCCAGGTGGAATTAATGGAATGCGATGTCGGCAAGCACTCCCCTGCCGCCGGCAAAAAGGTGATGGATCTGGGCCTGCCCAAGCATGCCCTGGTGGTCGGCATTGTGCGCAACAACGACATCATTACCCCCCGGGGCGCCACCCGCATCCAGGCCGGGGACATCCTCTTTATTCTCGTCCGCTACATGGATAAAGCCGCCGTGTTGCAGTGCCTGGAAGAGGGCGGTCCCGGCGCCGCAGTCGCCCGGCAAACTGAAACAGGCAGCAACTCCGAAAAAGCACTTTTCGAAAACGTGGTGTAATACATGCCGCCAAGCGGAATTGGCCTGCATCATCGCAAATTTCGGCCGGGCCCAAAAGGCCAGCGCTGTCGTCCTGGCCAGGCCCCAAACAAGCAAGACTCTCCTCACTATATGCGCGGCCCCGGGATAATCCCGGGGCCGGCTTATATTACTTTTAATTATTGGACGCTCTTTCCCGTTTGAAGCACATGAACCAGTCCAGGCAATAGGTGTCCTCGCCCTGGTTCTCCATGCGCTCCCTGGCGACGCCGCAGGAGCCCGCAGGCGGGATAATGACGTCGTCGCCGGGACGCCAGTCGGCAGGGGTAGCGACGTTTTCGGCGTCGGTCTTTTGCAGGGCCTGGACAATCCGCTTGATCTCATCGAAGTTGCGCCCGGTGCTCAGGGGATAATAGAGTATCGTCCTGATTATGCCCTGAGGGTCGATGATGAATACGGCCCTGACCGCCTGGGTGTTGGACTGGCCGGGCTGGATCATCCCGTACTTCCTGGCCACTTCCATGCGGATGTCCTCAATGAGGGGGAACTTTACCTCCACATTCTTCATGCCCTTCCACTCCAGTTCCTGGATCTTGCGCAACCAGGCGATGTGGGAGTAGAGGGAGTCCACCGACAAGCCCAGGAGCTGGGTGTTGAGCTGCTCAAACTCCTCGGCCATGGACGCAAAGGTCATGAACTCGGTGGTGCAGACGGGAGTGAAGTCGGCGGGATGGGAGAAAAGTATCACCCATTTGCCCTGGAAGTCTTCGGGGAAGTTTATTTCCCCCTGGGTGGTGACAGCCTTGAAGGCAGGAGCCTTGTCACCAATCAACGGCATTCTGTAGAACTCGGTGTTTTCCATGCAAAAACCCTCCTAACCAGTACTTGCTACTATCAATAATAGTAACTATTACTGATTTTGTCAAGGGGTTTTTGCTTTCGCCAGGAAAAAATAAGAGGCTGCCGCCCACGCCTGACGCCGGGCGGCAGCCTGTATTAGATGTTTACGCTATTAAGCAGCCTGGGATGCCTTCCTGGCTTTTCTCCGGTGCTCGAGGAAAGAAACCACGAAGAAGGAGGCGACGATGACGGCAATACCGACCCAGGCATATTTGAGCAGGCCCATGACCACCATTACGTCGATACAGTCGTGGCCGACACCGGCAGCGCCGTATGCGGCATAATCAAAGATGGTGAAGAGGAATGCCGAGCCAAAGATTAAGAAGAAACCGTACAGGAACCCGCCAATGATGGCGCCGCGCCGGCCGCCGGTGGCATTGCCGAAAATCCCGGCTACGCCGCCGGTAAAGAACGCGCCAATGATGGATACCAGGGGCACTACGCCGAACACAGCCGAGCTGACGAACATGGCGACCACCATTCCGACTACGGCAGTGACAAAGCCAATCATCAGGCTGTTGGGCGCAAAGGCAAAGAGGACAGGCACGTCGAGGGCGGGAATGGCGCCGGGCACCAGCTTGTCAGAGATACCCTTAAAGGCAGGCACCAATTCGCCGAGGAACATCCGAACCCCCTGGAGCAGGACCAGGATACCGGCGGTGAAGCCCAACGCTTTGAGCAGGCCAAAGAGGATATAGTTGGCGCCGCCGGAAATTTCGCCCACGGTGGCGGGTCCGGCCAGGATGACCAGCAACAGGTAGAAGAAGCCCATCACGATGGATACAGACATTGCCGTGTCTCTGAAGAAACCAAGGGATTCAGGCAGCTTCATCTCTTCGGCGTTCTTGGACTTGTCCCCCAACAGGCCGCCGATAAAGGCCGCCGGCACTGTTCCGAGGGTGGTCAGGTGGGCAATGGCAAAGTTGTCGTTGCCGGTTACCCTGCGAACCATGGGCTGCCCGACGGCAGGCAGCACAACCATGACTATGCCCTGCAGGATGCTGCCCACGACGATGATCATCAATTCGGAGAACCCTGCGGCATACAGGCTTCCGGCGATGGCGACGGAGAGAATCCACATCATGTGCCCGGTGAGGAACACGTACTTAAGCGGTGAAAACCGAGCCAGCAACACATTGACCAGGAAGCCCACTGCCATGATAATGGCGCTGGTGGAAGCAATCAGCGGCACAGCAGATTGCATGGCGCCGACAACGGCTTCAGAACTGGTGGCAAACCCTTCCAGCTTAAATACTTCGGCGAACAGGGTTACAAAGGGCAGGATTTCGCTGACAATAAATCCTGCTCCGGCCGACAACACCAGCAGGCCCAGGGCTGTCTTAACCGTTCCGGACAAGACTTGTCCGGCTTTTTTCCTCTGCAGCAACAGCCCGAGGAAAGCCACAAAACCGAGAATCAATGCAGGGGTTTTAAAGATCTCAAGAATGAAATTTAAGACCGACAGCATTATCCTTCTCCCCTTTCCAGATAGTCTTTGAGTTTTTCATAAACCTCGTTGACGTCAACAAGGTTTTCCACAAAAATGACGTTGTCTTGATTCTCGAAATACTTCCTGAGGTCATCGGTGGTTACGATTAAATCGGCATTTACTCCCTTGACTGTTCCCATATCCCAGTGCTCAACTTCTGCTGTCTTGCCCAGTTTGCTCAGGGCAGACTCCACTGTCATTTTCAGAATCAGACTGGAACCGACACCCAAACCGCATACCGTTACGATTTTCATTGTTTACCCCTATCTCAGTTTCTTTTTTGGCGACAAGAACTGCGATATTAAGATATCCCCCCTCCACTTATTTTATTATCCTGGTTGCAAACCGGGGCTGCAGGCAGCCATCACCCTTCCAAGCTGGTTATGTCGTCATGACCAGTTTCTCATTCCCATCCTACCACAAGCACCCCCTGTCGTCAAGTTTTCGCCAAAGTACTGGCATCATTGTCAGTTTTTCAATGGTGAAAGCGCTTGCCGCCCGGTCAGGAAGCCTTACAAACCGGCCATGCGTTCAACCTTAACTTCAGTGATTAATTTCTCAACTGCGGCAGGGTCAATGCACCCCGTGTCCAGCTCCATGGCATTGGACACGCCGCAGGCAGCAGCCAGGGCCAGGGCGGACTGAACCTCCAGGCCCTGGTATATGCCCCAGGCCAACCCGGCAACGGTCGCATCCCCCGAGCCGACGGGGTTAACGGCTTTGATGCGGGGCACTGTGACGCGATAGAACCGGCCTTGAACAAGGGCCAGCGCCCCTTGAGCGCCCAACGAGACAATTACGTTTTCGACGCCGGATTGGGCAATCTCGCTCATCGCCCGGGCCAGGTCTGCTTCGCCGTCCAGGCGCCTGTTCACCAGAGTTTCCAATTCGCTGCGGTTAGGTTTGACGGCAAACGGTCCTGCCTTTATCCCCGCGGCCAGCGGCGCGCCGCTGGTATCCAGGATGACGGCAACACCATGCCCCTTTGCCGCCTCAATTAATCGCCCATACGTACCCGCCGGCACGCCCGGCGGGAGGCCGCCGGACAGGGTGACGATTTTCGCCCGGGGGAGCAGGCGCCGGAACTGGCTGAAGAAGCCCTCCAACTCGGCGCCGGAGACATTCGGTCCCCTGCCCAGCACCTCAGTCTGCACACCCTCTTCCAGAATCGCTATGCACACCCGGGTATTGCCCGCGATCCGCACGAAGGCATGTTCTATGCCCCTGGCATCCAGCTCGGTGGCGATAAAATCCCCGTTGCTGCCGCCCAGCAGACCGGTGGCCAGCACTGGCGCCCCTAACTGGGCCAGCACCCGGGTGACATTGAGCCCCTTGCCGCCGGCCGACTGCTTGTCGTCTGTGGAGCGGAACACCCCGCCCCGCCGAAATTCCTTAACGGTAAAGCGAATGTCCACCGAGGCATTCAAAGTAACCGTCAGTATCATTCTATCCCGGCCTTTCCTGCACTGCCGCACAGCCTTATTATCTCCGCTGCCGCCTGCCGCATCAGCTCCTTGCCCGGGGGCATGTACTCCCTGGGATCTGAGGAGGCGGGGCAGCGGGCAAAGTGTTCCTTAATCCCCCTGGAGAAGGCCAGCTTTAGTTCGGTGCCGATGTTGACCTTGGTTATCCCCAGGGCAATGGCCTTTTGGATGTCCTCCGCCGGCACGCCAGACGCGCCGTGGAGAACCAGCGGCACATCCACTTCAGCGCTGATGCGCTGCAGCCTGGCAAAATCCAGTTTGGGCCGGGACTTGTACAGCCCGTGGGCAGTGCCGATGGCCACGGCCAGGGAATCCACGCCGGTGGCGCGCACAAACTCCTGGGCTTTCAGGGGATCGGTGAGCAGGGCTTCCTGCTCGCCAACGACAACGTCGTCTTCCTTGCCCCCCACCCGGCCCAGTTCTGCCTCCACCGAGACATTGTACCGGGCCGCCAGCCTCGTCACTTCCCTGACCACAGCAATGTTGTCGTCCAGGGGCAGGCGGGAAGCATCGATCATCACCGACGGGAATCCCATCGCCATTAAATCCTGCAGTTGTCCGGGATCCTCAAAATGGTCCAGGTGCAGAGCAATAGGGACGGGATATACCTGCACAGCAGCCCTGGCCATGGCCAGCAGAAATTCGGGACCCATGTACTGCACTGTGGACGGGCTGGCGGCCAGGATGACCGGTGACTCCAGCTCGGTCGCCGCCTGGCACACAGCCTGGATGGTTTCCATGTTGTGAATATTGAAAGCGGGTATAGCGTACTGGCCCCGCCGCGCCCGGCCGAGCAACTCCCTGGTTGAAGCAAAGTTCATCCTGCACCGCCTCCCCGGCTGTCAAACACAATCTTGCCGCCGACCATGGTAAAGACCACATTGTACTCGTCGTCCACTGCTATGAGGTCGGCCTTTTTCCCCGCCTCAATGCTGCCCAGCCAGCTGTCGACGCCCAGGGCCCGCGCCGCGTTGAGGCTGGCCATGGCGACGGCATCTGCCAGCGCTGTTCCCGTCATTTCCACCATGTTTTTCACTCCGTCCAGCAGCCTCAGGGTACTGCCGGCCAGGCTGTCGCTGCCCTTAACCCGGGCAATTCCCCCTGTCACCGTTACATCCAGTTCGCCAAGGGTGTACTCGCCGTCGCTCAGCCCGCCGGCGCGGATGCAGTCGGAAACCAGCACGACGCCCCCTGCGCCTTTGCAGCGCTTGACGATGTCCATCACTGCCGGCGCCACGTGCACGCCGTCGGCAATCAGCTCGGCAAAGACTTTGGGGCTGGTCAGGGCTGCCCCCACGATTCCCGGCTCGCGGTGGTGCAGGCCGCGCATGCCGTTGAAAATGTGCACGGCAATGCTTGCTCCTTGTTCAATGGCCGCCATGGCCTCGGCATACGTGGCGTTGGTGTGCCCCATGGCAACTTTAATTCCCCTGCCGGTCAGTTTTTCCACTACCGCACCGGCCCGTTCCGGGGCCAGGGCCACCACCTTAACGCTCCCTTGCCCGGCAGCGAGCAAAGATTCAATCTCCTCCCACCGGGCGGGGCGGATATAATCCTGATGGTGGGCGCCCCTGTGCTCCACCCCGATATACGGACCCTCCAGGTATGCCCCCAGCAGCCTGGCCCCGGGCAACTCTGCCCGGCAGCAGCGGGCAATGTTTTCCAGGGCCGCCCTGGTCCTGGCCATGTCCGCCGTGACAGTGGCGCCCAAAAAGGACGTCACCCCCGTCCGGGCCAGCCACTGGGACATTGTCGCTATGGCCTGGGGAGTCCCGTCCATAACGTCGCTGCCCTTGGCCCCGTGAATGTGCATGTCGATGAGGCCGGGCAGGACGCGGTACTCGCTCAGGTCGATAACTGTTGAACCGGCTACGGGCTGCTGCAGTCCGGCAATGGTGTCCCCGGCTATGGCCACGAGCCCGTTGCTGACAAAGCCGGAAGGGGTCAGCAGGGCGCCGGCTTTAACAACTGTATTCATCGGAAACCCTCCCAAAAAAGAGCTGGTTCAGTTCAGCAAAGTCCTCAAACTTTGTATAGGGCAGGTCATTCTCTTCGCAATACGCCGCCAGGCGCCCCTTGGCAAAGACGGTGTCTGCCCACCTGGCCCCGCAGCGGTCGGTTAAGCCGTCCCCGATAAAAACCACATGCCCGTATTCCTGCTTGTACCGCCTTACGTGTTCCGCTTTGCAATTGCCGCAGGGACCGAAGTCCATGGCGCAGTCTGGCTCCTCATGATAGAATTCGTTCCTTATCCCCTGCGGCGTAAACACCAGCCTGTTGGCGTGCACGGCGGGCAGGGGCAATCCTTCGCGCCGGAAGACTGCCTCAATGGCGTTTACGTATCCCCCGCTGACCACCGCCAGGGGCAGGCCGTATTTCTGCGCGTTGCGGCAGAATTCCGGAAAGCCCGGATCGATCTCGATTTCCCGCAGGATAAAATCGATGTACTGTTGCTCCGTCAGGTGCAGGTTGGCAAAATGCTTTGCCATCGCTTCCCGGGTGCCCATTTGGCCTGCAATATACAGCCGCTCAATTTCCTGGTTGTACTGGCCGCCAAAAACCTCCACAAGCAAGGCATTGGAATCTTGTCTGGTAATGGTGCCGTCAAAATCTGCTACCAGCATGCACTTCCCCCCGGTACGGAAAGGCCCCGCAGCCCAGCGCCCGCAGACCTCGCCCCGCTGCTGCCTTCCCGTCAGGGGCACGGTCCGGGGCCTTACTACAGACATCTGATCCGCTTTCTGTACTCTTCTATATAGCCTTTGTTGATTGCATCGCCTTTGTCCAGGTTGGAACTCACCCAGATTGGCGGCTGTATGCCTTCCTGCACCAGCAAGGATATTGCCTCCACGACAACTGCCTGGAGAATGGCAAAGCCGATTACCGACGAGGTGGGTCCGAACCTGGTCTCCAGGCCCTCGATTTCCATAATGGCGTCGCCGGCTACGCCGCAGTTGTCCAGCACAACGTCGGCAAAGTCATAGGTCTTCTTCCCGCTGGGATGCCGGGACGTCACGCTGCGGGCAAATTCTTCGGACAACAGGGTAATGACCTTCATGCCCCGTTTTTTTGCCTCCATGGCCATTTCAATGGGCACGGCATTCCGGGCTGAAGTGGAAGCAATCAGCATGACATCCCCCGGGCTTACGTCTTCATTATCCAGGATGGCCTTGGCCAGCCCCAGCTGGCGCTCGGCAAAAGTGCTCAGGGGCGCCGTGGGCTCCAACGACAAGGCAGGGGTCAGTATGGCGTTGACGGGCACCAGGCCCCCGGCCCGGTAAAACACCTCCATGGCGTACATCTGGGAGTGGCCGCACCCGAAAACGTGCAACAGCCCTCCGCCCTTAATGGCCTCCGCCACCAGGGCGGCCGCCTTTTGGATATTCTCGCCCTGGGTCTCCTCGACCCGGGCCAGCAAATCTTTGATCTTCTCCAGGTACTGTTTGTACAGCATTGCTCACGCCTCCCCTTGAAGTTTGGTTTTAAGCAAATCCACCACCGCTCCGGGCGATTCGGCTTCCATGAGGCTAGCCACCAATTCCGCATCCTGCAACACAGCGCTCAGCCCCGCCAGCAGGCCCAGGTGCGCTTCATTGTCCACCGCCGCCAGGGCAAAGGCAAGACGCACCGGATCCTTGCCTTCCACGCCAAAGTTGACTCCGTCGCGCAGGGTAACCAGGCTCAGTCCCACCGCCTTGACCCCGTCTTCGGGCCGGCTGTGGAACAGGGCAATGCCCGGCGCCACCACAATGTACATACCGAACTTTTCCACGGCGGCCAGGGCGGCTTCAATATACCCGGGCTCGACAATGCCCTTATCCACCAGGAGCTGCCCCGCCATCCGCCCCACTTCCCGCCAGTCCTTTGCACTGGCCTGGGTGATGATGCAGTCCTCATGTATCACTTCGAGCAACATCAGTTATCCCTCCTGAAAAGGGTAGCATGTGACGCCCTTGACCACCCGGTTTACTTTGCCGGTGGGACTGGGGTTATCGGGATCGATGCCCAGCTCAATGGACTTCAGCAGCGCCAGCCTCTGGCCCAGGATAACGTAGGGGAAGAGCAGGAAAACATCGTCGCTAAAGGAACCTTCGTCCGCCAGGACGATGGAATATTCCACCAGGGCTTCCGCTGCCGGGTCCCGCTCCGGCATTACTGCCACCAGCCTGGCTTCCTTCTCCTCCGCCATCTCTTTAATTAAATCCACCTCGTACTGCCTGGCGTACTTGTCCTGGGACAGGAAGAAGAAGACAGTGGTTTGCTCATTGAGGAAGGATTTCGGCCCGTGCCGGAAACCCAGGGCAGAATCCGGTAAAGTGGCCACCCGGCCGGCAGTCAGCTCCAGCACCTTGAGGGCCGCCTCATGGGCCAGGCCGTTCAGGGCCGAAGAACCGAGAAAGACTGCACGCTGGGATACTTCAGGCACGATTTGCGGGAGCACCTGGTCGCCCAGCATTTTCTTGCCCAGGGAACAGATCCTTTCCACGTCCTTTGCCAGAGCGGGCAGGCGGTCGAGATTGAAAATCAGCAGGGTTGCCAGCACCATGGAAGTAAAGCTCCCGGTCATGGCAAAGCCCTTGTCATTGGAATCCGGCGGCATCAACAGCAGGAGGCAGTTGTCGGCCTGCCTGGCCTGTTGCGCCAGCAACCCGTCAGGATTGCAGGTGACGACGATATGGCGGATATCGCCCACCAGCTGGTTGGCCAGCTGGAAAGTGGCGACGCTTTCCGGGCTGTTGCCGGAACGGGCAAAGGATACCATTAACGTCGGCACATCGTGCAGGTAGTTTTTGGGATTGGTGACGATGTCGGTAGTGGCTATGCTGTTAAACTGAAACCCGGAAACCCTGTTCAAGTACGGCGCGACGCTGTCACCGACAAAGGCAGAGCTCCCGGCGCCGGTAAGGATTACCCGGGGCAGCCCGTGGGCACTGGCTCTTTCCAAAAATGCTCCAATCTCGTCCTTTCTCGCGGCAATGATGTCAAAGGTCTCTTTCCACAGGCGCGGCTGTTGGTTAATCTCTCTCGCTGTCACAAACGACTGCTTGGCTTGCATGGAACATCTCCTTCCTGTAATGTCATCATGTGGTCATTACCAGTTGAGTTACAAAGACTACTTCAGGACGACGCGATACTCAAATTTATCACCCCTGGCAATACCCTTGGTATACTCGATGATTGCGTCCTCTTCATAGGTCAGGCGCTCAATCATCATGCCAGGAGACTGGGCCATATACTGCAGCAGTTCGGCCTCATTTTTCCTGACCAGGACGGGTGTGAATATCTCTTCGGCTATGGTCAAACGGGCCTTATGCTCCTCGGTGAGGATGTCGTACAGCGGCCTGGCTTCCAGCATCTCCCTGGTTATGCCCGGGAAGCGGTGGCAAGGGATATAGGTCGTTTCCAGCATCATGGGCTCATTGTCGGCAAGGCGCAGCCGGGTAAACTGGTAGACCGGATCGCCCGGCTTCAGCCGCATTTTTTTGGCCACCTTCTCGTTGCACTTGACGACGGAGAAGTCGATTACGCTGGAAGACGGGGTCTTGCCCAGCTTTTTCATCTCTTCGGTAAAACTGTAGAACTTCAGCAAATCCTGCTTGATCTTTTTGGGGTTGACGAAAGTGCCCTTGCCCTGCACCTTGTAGATATAGCCGTTTATCTCCAGCTCCTGCATGGCCTGGCGCACAGTAGCGCGGCTGACGCCGTAGATGTCACACAGCTCCCGTTCCGAAGGAAGTTTGGTATGCGCTCCCCATTCGCCGCTTTCAATTTTCTCCGCTATGGCATCCGACAGCTGATAATACAGGGGCAATCTGCTGTCCTTATTTATCCTCAGCATTATTCCTGTCACCGTCCCCCAATGGTCATGTGGTACTAACCACTTTTTCATTATAAAGCCATGGCCGGGGGTTGTCAACTGACATTCAGGGATTCAGCAACGCGATAGTTCGTTGCCAACAGAGGATTGCTGCGCTAACATGGCGAAATGTTGGAAAAGGTGAACCCTTTTCCCATATACCGAACAAGGAGGTTTTGGCGTGCAGGAAGGCTTTATCCTCAGCCAGGTAAGGCGCTGCAACAGAAACTTATTGCTGGTGAACTTAACAATTATTTTTGTCGTCGCCTTCATTGTGTCTTTATCGTATCGTTACTTCTATAATATCCTTTTCGGCCCCTTTGCCATGGACGCCGTTTCCGTAACCGCGCTGAATGATCCCGATACCCTCAAGCACAAATTAGTCACCGTCAAGGGAATTGATGTTGGCCATTCCGGCCTGCAATACCTTGAAACCACTTATGATGAGGAAACTAACGAAGTCATCCGCACCAGGGTAATATCCGACTACATCTACCTTCAATTTTTTCACAAGCTGCTGGTGGTCAAAGCACCCCCCGGCGAAGAGAAACTCTCCTATACAGGATGGTTGCAGAAAATGCCGGAAGATCTCAAAGCCGAACTAATGAGTGCGGCGGCAGAAGAAGATGTTTCCGCTGAAGACTTCAACCAAATCGTGCTGCCTGTTATGCTGGACGCCCAGTATAACAGAGCCGAAGGGTACGCGGCTCTGCTCCTTTTGGCGCCGTTCTTCGTTATCCCGGCATGGGATTTGGCAAAGTACGGGCTGAGAACAGCCGACCCCACGGTCCACCCCATTTACAAAAAACTTGGCGCCTTCGGAAATCCCGAATCAGTGGCCAAAGACATCGATGAAGATATCGCCGGCAACGGGGTGCAGCTTCCCCAGGGCGTTGTCGTCTCCCATGGGTGGTTTGCCAAAGAGAAACTGTTTGGCCTGACCCTGGTGCCGTTGCATAATGTGCACTGGGTGTACAAGCACATCACCCGCCAAACCATAGAGTACATTCCCGCAGGCAAAGCGTATAGCCTGGCCTTCCACTTAAATAACAGGCAGGTGCTCCACATTTACATGAAGCAAAAGAATGTGGATGCGGCCATTGAAGCGATACAGGCAAAAGCCCCCGGCATAGTTTCGGGGTATTCCGACGACCTGGCAGCATTGTGGAATACAAGCTATGCAGATTTTGTCGCGGCTATAGAGAAAGAAAACAACGCCGGCTAATCGCCGCCACTTTGCCGCCATAAGCTGTGCCCACTGCCGGCAGGCAGTGGGCACAAATTTGCCCGTTATTGCCGCAGATTTCTCCCCGCAAAAAACAAATATAGCCGACTTCCCTGGGTCTGTATTTGTCCTGAATGTCGATAATGCGCAGACCGCCGTTAAAGTAAGTGATATACACCAGTTGATCATCGACCAGCGACCCGGGACGGCGTTCGTGGACGTTGTGGCATCCAAAACGCCCGCCTTTTAATTCAAACCCGGCGAATTCCACCTGGATTGTGGCGATGGGTATGGGATTTCTTTCATTGCGGATATCTACAATCCAGGCGTACTTTTCGGGCTCCTGACAATGATCGGCGCATGTCTCGTCGGTCACGATTAGAATTTCCCTTTCCGGGATGGGCAGCACGGTGCGCGTCAGCCCGCCAAAGGGGGGACACCAGTTCAGGTGCGCCACCATTTTGGAATAAGAGTAGTCTGAAATGTCAATGATGGTAAAGCCGTCCTGCCGCCCTCCGTTCCCCCTGCCCCGACTAAAACAGCCCGGCGCAAAGCGCCGGGCAATTACGTATCCGGAGCACCTTCTATAAGTTCATCAGCATTTTCCGGCGTTCCCCGGGCATTTTCTCCAGGGCGTAGCGAAAGGCTATTCGGGGCATGTGCGGCCTGTGCCTGGCAAGATAGGCTGCAACTGCATCCTCTTCATACCGGGAGACCTCTTTTAACAGCCAGCCGTAGCCTTTTAAAACCAAGTAATGCTCATCGTGCATGAGCCTGTCGGCGATTAAAAACGGGTCCAGGCCCAGCGCCCGCTGCTTGCGAACCGGGTAAATCAGGATAACTGCAGCCGCCCGGCGCACCCAAAAGTCGGGATGCTCCGTCCACGGGATAACCCTCGCAAAGAGATCATTGTACTGAGCCAGCAGCTCCCCAAAGGCATGGGTGCAAAAATCATCGCAGTCGCCCCAGCCCCGGACATACTCCTTTAACCAGCGTTCAAAGACCGGCCACGTGTCCCGGGTGTAATGCTTTCTCATCCGGAAGGCCCAGTCAAAGGCAACCACCCGAAACTGCCTTTTCCGCTGCGCAAGCAATTCTTCACAGACGGCAAGAACGGTGTCCAGGTCCTCGTCCTTAACCCGATGGAAGAACTGTGCGGACACTTTCCGAACCTCGGCGGTAACCCGGGTTGCCTTTAAGCACTCAGAGAGTTCGTTCAGGAGTTCAGTATTCACCACGCCCGCCTCCTTTGCCGGCGCCAGGCTGCGCTCCCTGCTTTATGTATTCTGCGCCGAATTATATTCCCCTCCCCCAAAGCCCTAAACCGCTTAATTCTCCCCTGCAACGGCATCGATAATCTCTTTTAGCTTCAGGCAGACGTCCTGAATGGTTTCAAAAATATTATCTGCGCTTTCGTCGGAACTCTCGGGAATCAGGCCGGGGTATTGGTACCCGATAATGTTACTGCCTAACATATTTAGCGAACGCCGCTCAATTTCCTGCCCCAGCAATTTGCTCTGTGCGTGG
>Ga0208823_1000029_pt1 | contig 116745 bp, 105 predicted proteins | sample AD_UKC075_MetaG_FD_184440 | JGI IMG/M metagenome (GOLD analysis project Ga0208823, IMG submission 184440) | Active sludge microbial communities of municipal wastewater-treating anaerobic digesters from USA - AD_UKC075_MetaG (SPAdes) (version 2) | ecosystem: Engineered > Bioreactor > Anaerobic...
GCCGCGTGGGCTTGCGATGTTGTTCAAAACCCGACTGTGCGTCGGCTGCCATGGCAAGGGTCTGCTGCTTCATGGCCCCGTAATTTACCCAGCCTGCAGCTACAGCGGGGACTTTTTCAGCATTGCCTTAACGCCTCGCTGGCCGCGGCCGCGCTGGCGGGAGCGCTGGTTGCCGGAGCCGTCTACCTGTGGTACCAGCACGAAATCGCCGGCCAGCAGGCCCGCAACGCTTTGCTTACCCAGGAGATCAGGAAGCTGGACGAGGAGATCAAGGAGATTGCGACGCTGCAGGACGAGATCGCGGCCCTGCGCGCCAGGCAGCAGGCCGTTGAGGATCTGCAGGCCGACCGGAATCTTCCGGTGCACCTGCTGAACGAATCGGTGCTGCAGTTGCCGGACGGCATCTACCTCAAGGGCATCAAGCAGGAGAGCCAGAACGTGCTGTTGACGGGTGTGGCCCAGTCGAACGAGCGGGTTTCTGAATTGCTGCGCAATCTTTCGCGCAACAGCCAATGGGTTTCCAAGCCAGAGCTGATCGAGATCGTGGCCTCCAGTCTGTCGCTGAGTGCGCGTGAACAGCGCCGCGTCTACAACTTCACGGTGCGCGTGCAACTGCAACGTGCCAGCGGCACCCCGCAGGCGGCGTCAGCGACCCCCGGTGCGAAAACCTCCTGATCACCATGGCACGCACACCTGCACCTGCACGCAAACTGGCTGTCGCCGACACATTCGAGAAAGTGGGATCGCAGTTTCGTGGTCTCGACACGCGAGATCCAGCATCCTGGCCGGCTGCGCCCCGCTACGCGCTGTTTGCCTTGGTGGCGGCGTTCATGCTCACCTTGCTTTGGTTTCTGTGGCTCAAGGGCGTGGATGAGGAGCTTGAGGCCGAGCGCGCCAGGGAGAGCGCCCTGCGCGCCGAATACCAGGACAAGCTGCAGAAGGCGGTCAGCCTGGATGAGCTGAAGAAGCAGCGGGCGCAGGTGATCCAGTATGTGAACCTGCTCGAAAAGCAGTTGCCCAGCAAGGCGGAAATGGATGCTTTGCTGTCTGACATCAACCAGGCGGGCCTGGGTCGCAGTCTGCAGTTCGATCTGTTCCGACCGGGCCAGTTGGTGGTGAAGGACTACTACGCAGAGTTGCCGATCTCGCTGAAAGTCACCGGCCGCTACCACGACATCGGCGCCTTTACGGCCGACATTGCCAACCTGTCGCGCATCGTCACGTTGAACAACTTGTCGATCGCGCCCACGACGGCGGGCAATGCGCTGTCGTTGGAGGCTACCGCCAAGACATACCGCTATCTTGATCCAGAAGAAATAGCGGCGCAGCGGGCCGCAGCCAAGCCGGGGGCCAAGAAATGACCCGAACCGCATGGATCCCGGTGGTCGCCCTCGCCGCGTGCGGCTTGGGTGCCTGCACCGCGAGCACCGATGATCTGCAGCAATGGATGTCCGATCTGCGCCGCACCACGGCGCCCAAAGTCACGCCCCTGGCAGCGCCGACACGCTATCAACCCCTGGCGTATGCGGGCGGCAACGCGGCCGACGCGTTTTCGAGCGAGCGGTTGACGCAGGTGCTGCGGCGTGAATCGGGGCCGCTGAATGTCAGCGCCTTGTTGCTGACCCCGGAACTCAATCGCCGCAAGGAGCCCCTGGAGGCCTATCCGCTTGATGCCATGACCATGGTGGGCAGCCTGGACAAGGGTGGGCAATGGGTGGCACTGGTGCGCGTGGATACCTTGCTCCACCAGGTTCGCACGGGCAACTATCTCGGCCAGAACTACGGGCGAGTGACGAAAATTTCAGAGAGCGACATCACCCTGAGGGAAATCGTTCAGGATGCAGCGGGTGAATGGATCGAGCGCCGCACGACGCTGGAGCTTCAGGAGAACACGAAATGAGTAAGTGGGTGCACGCTGCGGCGCGTCTGATTGGTGCGTGGGGACTGGGGGGAGCGCTGCTGCTGGCTGCATTGGGCGTATGCCATGCGCAACCGCGTATCCAGACGGTCACCAGTTCGATCCAGGGCGGCTCCGAGGTCGTCCGGATTGAGCTGAGTGAACCCCTGGCCGCCTTGCCCGCCGGGTTTGTGGTGCAGTCGCCACCGCGCATCGCGCTGGACTTCCCTGGCGTGAAAAGTGACCTTGCACGCAACGCGGTCGAACTCAATCATGGCAATTTGCGCCTCGCGCACGTGGTGCAGGCCGAAGATCGCACACGCGTGGTGCTCAACCTCAACCGTCCTACCAATTACCGTACCGAGATTCAGGGGCGGTCGCTGCTGGTGTCGCTCGATCAGGTGGCCACCGCGACGCAGGTGGCCATGGAGCCGGCACGCGCGTTTGCCGACAGTGCCAACGAGTCGGCCTTGCCGCTGCGCGACATTGATTTCCGGCGTGGTGTCGAAAACACCGGCCGCGTGGTGGTCGATCTGGCGAACAACCAGGTGGGCGTCGATATTCGCCAGCAAGGTCAGAACCTGGTGGTCGAATTTCTGCGCAGCAGCCTGCCCGAAGGCCTGCGTCGCCGGCTGGACGTCACCGATTTCGGCACGCCGGTGCAGACCATCACCGCGGTGCAAACGGGTGACCGCGTCCGCTTGGTCATCGAACCCAAGGGGTTGTGGGAGCACAGCGCGTATCAGAGCGACAACCAGCTGGTGGTCGAGGTTAGACAGCAGAAAGTCAACGCCGACAAGCTGACGGACGGTCCGGGCTATCGGGGCGAGAAGTTGTCGCTCAATTTCCAGAATATCGACGTTCGATCGCTGCTGCAGGTGATCGCCGACTTCACCAACTTCAACATCGTCACATCCGACACGGTGCAAGGCAGCCTCACACTTCGTCTCAAGGACGTCCCCTGGGATCAGGCGCTGGACATCATTCTTCAGGCAAAGAGCCTGGGCATGAAGCGCAGCGGCAACGTCCTGCAGATTGCACCCAAGGAAGAATTGGCGGCCAAGGAAAAATCGGAGCTTGAGGCCCAGGCGGCAATTCGCGACCTCGAGCCCTTGCGGACGCAATCCTTTCAATTGAACTACACCAAGGCGGCCGAGATTGCGCTGCAATTGTCGCGTTCGGGCGGTGCAGCCACCGGGGGCACCGCGGGCAGCCGCAGCCTGTTGAGCGCGCGCGGATCGGTCATTGCCGAGCCGCGCACCAACCAGCTTTTCGTGTCCGACATTCCGTCGCGGCTGACGCAGATTCAGGAAATGATCGCCAAGCTGGATGTGCCGGTGCGACAGGTCCTCATCGAAGCGCGCATCGTCGAAGCCACCGACACCTTCGGCAAGTCGCTCGGCGTGAAGCTGGGTGGCGCGGATCTGCGGGGCATTCGCGGTGGCGATGCGGGCTACAGCATTGGCAGTGGCAATCGATTGGCGCTCGGCGCCAACTATGACGCGATCTCGGCCACCACTGGGGCGTCCGGCGCAACGTCGCTGACATCGCAGATGGTCAATTTGCCAGCACAAGGCATCAGTGGCACCTCGGCGGCCACATTTGCGATTTCGCTATTCAGCTCGGCCGCCAATCGATTTCTTAACCTGGAAATCTCGGCGCTGGAGGCCGACGGCAAGGGGCGCGTGGTTTCCAGTCCCCGCGTGGTGACCGCCGATCAAACCAAGGCGTTGATCGAGCAGGGGACCGAGTTTCCGTATCAGCAGGCCACATCGAGCGGCGCCACGTCGATCGCTTTCCGCAAGGCGGTGCTGAAACTCGAAGTAACGCCCCAAATCACGCCCGAGGGCAACATCATCCTGGATCTGGATGTCAACAAAGACAGTCCCGGCACGCCGGTCGAGGGTGGAATGTCGATCAACACGAAGCGTGTCAAAACGCAGGTGCTGGTGGAAAATGGCGGCACGGTGGTGATCGGCGGCATCTTTGAGCTGACTGAGCGCGAAAATGAAAGCAAGGTGCCCATGCTGGGTGATATTCCCGTCTTGGGCAACTTGTTCAAACAAAAAACGCGCCAGGCGGACAAGCAGGAAATGCTGGTTTTTATTACGCCGAAAATGATTTCGGATCGCGGTGCAGTTCGTTGAATTGTTTTACGTCCTTTTAAATACAGGTTGGTGATATGCGAAAGCTAGGTTTGGCTCTCGGGCTTTCAGTGGCTGCGCTACTGTCTGCTTGCGGTGGCGGAGGTGGCAGCCCGGGTGCCACCCAAGATATGTACAGTATTACGGTGCGTGCAGAGAAGACCAGCTTGCCCATTAATATTGGACATGTCGGCGCAGGCATAGGTGCCAAAGCCCCGTATACCACCACAATCTATGTCGATGCCAAAGAGGGCGCCGATCCGATTCAGGGGGGCAAGGACATTTTCTCGTGCAATGTGTCGGGTGGATTGGATACGGGGGCGTTGTATTATCTGGATGGAGACCCCAGCCACGAAGACAGTAATAAAAACCCGCTGGCTTATCGGTCCATCACGCTGGGGGCCAATTCAGGTGGAAACTCTTTCCATTTCCATGCGGGTGACCAGGCTGGTGTTGCCACCGTTACGTGCGCGGTCACCGATCCGCGTGACAAACGGGTCTATAGCGCCAGCGTGAACATTACCGTTGGTGGCGGAACAGGGACAGGAAAGCCTGCCAGCGTATATGCTGTTGCCAAGTCAAGCTATTTGGGCTCTCAATACAACGTCAATAATATCCCGGGCAACATTGGTATCAATGCCATCGTCATGGACGATGCCGTTCAGCCCGTTCCCAACCCGTCCGCGGCCAATGTGCAAATCCGCATTTTGGGCAACACAAGTGCTGCGCTGAACGCTCGCCTGCTGTCCGGTTCCCAGAGCGGAAGTGTGATTCAGGTCGCCACGCAAGGTGGTGTGGCGCTGTTTTCGCTCTCCAGCGGGCCTGCGCGCGGTGCAATCCTGCTGGAATTGAAGGCCGACCGTTATGACAACAACGTCACCAACGGCATTCAGGATCCGATCGTCCAGTGGACATCCATTCCTGTGGTCGATGGTGTGTCTTCGCTCCCACTGGCATTGAGCGCGGTAACGCTGCAAGCGAACAACGGTGTCCCGTTCGCACAGGCGCTGGAGGCCACCAATGGCACCCCGCCGTATCAATGGACGGTCGTTTCGGGCGCGTTGCCCGCGGGCTTGTCGTTGAGCGGTGATGGCGTGATCCAGGGCACGCCGGTGGCGGAACCCGGAACCTATGTCGCGAAGGTGCGCGTGACCGATGCCTTCGGCGCCTATCAGGAGGCGCCCGTCACGATCACGCTGTCCGGCACGCCCATCAAGATCGACACGACAACGATCAGTGCCGCCACGGGCGTGCCCTACTCGTATGCCTTGATGGCATCGGGCGGCGTCAGTCCCTACACGTGGGTCGTGACAGGCGCCATGCCGCCGGGGCTGAGCTTGAGTTCGAACGGAATGATCAGCGGAACCCCGACGCTGGCCGGCAACTACGCCGTGAGCGTTCGCGTGACCGATCGCGCGGGTGCCACCGCGCAAGGCAACCTCACGATGACCATTGGCGTGCCCTTGGCCATCAGCACCACCAGCATCAGTGCGGCCACCGCCATGCCGTTCAGCGAAGTGCTGCAGGCCGTGGGTGGCGTGTCGCCCTACACGTGGACGAGGCTGGATACCGGCGCGGTCATCCCCGATGGGGTGTTCAGCGGCTCTTATCCGGTGGCCGGCACCTACACCATACCGATTCGTCTGACGGATGCGGCGGGCACCAGCGTCAAGGCAACCCTCACCGTCACGGTGGCTGGTGCTTCGGTCGAGATCGGCACCAAGTCGATCAGTGCCTCGACGGGCGTGCCGTTCTCGTACGTCTTGTCGGTGTCGGGGGGCGTCAGTCCGTATACGTGGGCATCGGTGGGTTCCATGCCGCCTGGACTGAGCTTGAGCTCGAGTGGACTGATCAGCGGCACACCGACGCTGGCGGGCAACTACACGGTAGTCATCAGCGTGACGGATCGAGCGGGTGTCACCGCCCAAGGCAACCTCACGATCACCATTGGCGTGCCGCTGGCCATCAGCACCACCAGCATCAGCGCGGCGACGGGCATGCCGTTCAGCTACGTGCTGCAGGCGGTGGGTGGTGTGTCGCCCTACACGTGGACGAGGCTGGATACCGGCGCGACCATCACCAATGGGGTGTTCAGTGGTGCCTATGCGTCGGCCGGCACCTACACCATACCGATTCGTCTGACGGACGCCGCGGGCACCAGCGTCATGGGCACCCTCGTCGTCACGGTGTCTGGCGCCTCGATCGGGATCGCGAGCACGTCGGTCAGTGCCGCCACGGGCGTGCCTTTCTCGTACATGCTGGCCGCGGCCGGCGGTACCAGCCCCTACACGTGGGCTGCGGTGGGGCCCATGCCGCCCGGACTGGCCTTGAGCTCGGCGGGGTTGATTGCCGGGACGCCGACGCTGGCGGGTATCTACACGGTAGCCGTCAGCGTGACCGACAGCACGGGCGCGACTGGCCATGGCAACCTCACGATCAGCATCGGCGTGCCGTTGGCCATCACAACCGCCAGCATCACCGCCACCACCGGCCAGCCGTTCGGGTATGCGCTGCAGGCGATTGGGGGCGTGTCGCCCTATACCTGGACGAGGCTGGACACCGGCCAGCCCATCGTCAACGGTGTCATCACCGGACCTGTCAACGGGGCTTACGCTGCCGCAGGCACTTACGCGGTGCCCGTTCGTCTGACGGATGCCGTGGGTACCAGCGTGACAGGAACGCTCAACATCGCTGTCTCCGATCCTTCATAAGCAGACGCTCGGGCCTGTTTGCCGGTATGCTTGGCCGGCAAACAGGCCGGTCACTCTGTTCCTCGACCGGCTCGGGGACACGCATGCATATCGTTCTGGTGGGCCTGCCGGGCAGCGGCAAGTCGACGGTGGCGCGCTCGCTGGCGCGTCGCTTGCAATTGGCATCGGCCGACTCTGACCAGGTGATCGAGCAGCGCCTGGCTTGCAGCATTCGCAGCTATTTCGATGCGCATGGCGAGGCGGCATTCCGCGACGTCGAGGAAGTCGTGATCGACGAGCTGACGTCAAACCCCTCGCGGCTTGTACTGGCCACGGGCGGCGGCGCGGTGTTGCGGCCCGCCAACCGGCGGCGGCTGCATGAGCGAGGCACCGTGATCTACCTGCGCGCTTCGCCCGAGCAATTGGCTCGGCGCCTGCGCCACGACACCAAGCGCCCCCTGCTGCAGGTGGCCGATCCGCTCAAGCGGTTGCGCGACCTGTATGCCGAACGCGATCCGCTGTACCGCGAATGCGCGCATTTTGTGGTCGACGCGCATGGCACCACGCTGTCGATGCTGGTCAGCCGCATCCTGATGCAGCTTGATATGGCGCCACCCGCACCGCCGCCCCCACCTGTTGCTCCACCGCAGGGCTGATCGCTGCCCGCGCGCTGCCGTGCCGTGCGCGGCCCATCGCCGCGCGCTGGCAAAGCCGCATCGCGTGCCCATACACTCGCCGCATGAACGGTTTTTACTCTTCCGAACGGGTGCGCATCGACTTGGGCGACGAGCGCAGCTACCACATCGCCATCGGCACCGGCTTGCTGGCCGAGCCGGCGGCGTTCGAGGTGGCGCGCGCCGGCTCGGCGGCGCTGATTGTGACCAACACCACGGTCGCCCCGCTGTATGCCGACGCCCTGGCACGCGCGCTGGCCGGCCGGCATTCGCAGGTGGCGCGGCTGGTGCTGCCCGATGGTGAGCAATACAAGACCTGGGACTCGCTCAACCTCGTCTTCGACGCGCTGCTCGGCGGCGGCTTCGATCGCAAGACCACGCTGTATGCGCTGGGCGGGGGCGTGGTGGGCGACATGACCGGTTTTGCCGCCGCCTGCTACATGCGCGGCGTGCCTTTCGTGCAGGTGCCGACCACGCTGCTGGCGCAGGTGGATTCATCGGTGGGCGGCAAGACGGCCATCAACCACCCGTTGGGCAAGAACATGATCGGCGCCTTCTACCAGCCGCTGGCGGTGGTGTGCGATCTGGATTTGCTCAAGACGCTGCCGGCGCGCGAGTTGTCGGCCGGCCTCGCCGAAGTCATCAAGTACGGCCCCATCGCCGACATGGCGTTCTTCGACTGGATCGAGGCGAACATCGACGCCTTGCGCGCCTGTGACGCCACCGCGCTGGCGCACGCCGTGCAGCGCAGCTGCCAGCTCAAGGCCGACGTGGTGGGCCAGGACGAGCGTGAATCGGGCCTGCGCGCCATCCTCAACTTTGGCCACACCTTCGGCCACGCCATCGAGGCCGGCATGGGCTACGGCGCCTGGCTGCATGGCGAAGCGGTGGGCGCCGGCATGGTGATGGCGGCCGAGCTGTCGCGCGAGCTGGGGCTGGTCGATGCCGCCTTCGTGCAGCGCCTGACGGGGCTGATTGATCGCGCCGGCCTGCCCACGCGCGGCGCCGTCATCGACGCCGACGACAACGCGGGCCGCTACCTGCAGCTGATGCGCGTCGACAAGAAGGCCGAGGGCGGCGAAATCCGCTTTGTCGTCATCGACGGCCCCGGCCGCGCCGCCGTGCGCGCCGCGCCCGATGCGCTGGTGCGGCAGGTCATCGACCGCTGTTGCGCATGACGAATGCTTCTATATTGATAGCTGTTTGCGCCCGATGGGAATGCGCTGGCGGCCATTTTTGTTCTTGATCGCATGACCCTGGCGCGCTACGCCTGCGACCCGGCCCGATCACGCGGCCGGCGCTACGCCGTCAGCGCAGCGCCCACGCGCGACGACTTCCAGCGCGACCGCGACCGCATCGTCCATTCCACCGCCTTTCGCCGGCTGGTCTACAAGACGCAGGTATTCCTCAACCACGAAGGCGACCTGTTTCGCACCCGGCTCACGCATTCGATCGAGGTGGCGCAGCTGGCGCGCTCCATCGCCCGCGCGCTGCAATTGAACGAAGACCTGACCGAAGCCATCGCCCTGGCGCACGACCTGGGCCACACGCCGTTCGGCCATGCCGGGCAGGATGCGCTCAACGACTGCATGGCCGCGCACGGCGGCTTCGAGCACAACCTGCAAAGCCTGCGCGTGGTCGATCAGCTGGAACACCGCTACCCCGACCATGATGGGCTCAACCTCACTTTCGAGACGCGCGAAGGCATCCTCAAGCACTGCTCTGCCGCCAACGCGCGCCTGCTCGACGCGCGCGAGCCCGGGGGCGTGGCGCGCCGCTTCATCGACGGCACGCAGCCCGGGCTGGAGGCGCAACTGGCCAATCTGGCCGACGAGATCGCCTACAACGCGCACGACATCGACGACGGCGTGCGTTCGGGCCTGCTCACGCTGCAACAGGTAGCGACAGTGCCCCTGTTCGCGCGCTTCGTCGCCCAGACCCGGCGCGACCACCCCGGTCTGACCGACCGGCGCGTGCTGTACGAATCGATTCGCCGCATGCTGTCGGCGCAGGTCTACGACGTGATCGACACCACCAGCGGCGCCCTTGCCGCCGCCGCCCCGCAGGACGCCGACACCGCGCGCCGCAGCGGCCCGCTGGTCGCCTTCAGCGCCGGCATGCGTGCCCAGTCGGCCGAGCTCAAGCGCTTTCTGTTTGCCAACCTGTATCGGCACCCGCAGGTGATGGACACCACGTCGCAGGCGCGCCAGGTGGTGTGTGAGCTGTTCGCCGTGTATTGCCAGCGCCCGCACGAACTGCGCCCCAGCTTTGCCGAGCGGCCCGACCGCGAACGCGCCGTGGCCGACTACATCGCCGGCATGACCGACCGCTTTGCCCTGCGCGAACATGAGCGCCTGACCGGCCAGCGCCTGCTGACATGAGTGGCCCAGCGTCAAGTCCTGCCTGCCGCCTGCGCCTGGCCACGCCGACATGAACGCGACGCCTCATCCAACGCCGCGCACCGACGCCGCCTGGATCGTCATCCTCGCCGGCGTCAGCGCCGCGCTGCACGTGGGCAAGCTGCCGCCCGCGCTGCCGGTGTTGCAGACCGAGTTGGGCATCACGCTGGTGCAGGCGGGTTTTTTGCTTTCGCTGGTGCAATTGGCGTCGATGGCGCTGGGCCTCGTGGCCGGGTTGATGGCCGACGGCATCGGGCTCAAGCGCTGCGTGGTCGCCGGCCTGGCCCTGCTGTCCGCGGCCGGGGTGGCGGGTGGCTTTGCGCACGACGCCAGTGCGCTGCTGGCCTTGCGCGCGGCCGAAGGGCTGGGCTTTTTGCTGACCACCGTGCCCGCGCCCAGCCTGGTGCGCCGCACCGTGGCGCCCGCCGCACCCACGCGCATGCTGGGCGTGTGGGGCAGCTTCATGCCCTTCGGCACCGCCACTGCACTGCTGACCGGGCCGCTGGTGATGGGCGCGCTGGGCTGGCCTGTGTGGTGGTGGCTGACGGCCGTGTTCTCGCTGGCGATGGCGATCTGGGTCGTCATACGCGTGCCGGCCGACCCGCCACGCGCCGCGCCGCGCCTTGCCGATGCCGTGCCCTGGCAGCAACGTCTGGCGCAGACGCTGGCGGCGCGCGGGCCGTGGCTGGGCGCGCTCACCTTCGGCGTCTATTCGGCGCAATGGCTGGCGGTGATCGGCTTTCTGCCGTCGCTGTACCGCCAGGCGGGCTGGGGCGGCGCCCAAGCCGTTGCCGTGACAGCGGTGCTGACGGCGGGCGTGGCGGCGGTCAACATGGTCGGCAACATCGTCGCGGGCCGCCTGCTGGCGCGCGGCGTGCGGCCGCAGGCCTTGCTGTGGACCGGCTTTGCCGCCATGGCGCTGGGCGCGTTTCTGGCCTTTGGCACCCCGGTGGCGGGCAGCGCGCCGCTGCGCTACGCCGGGGCGCTGCTGTTTTCATGCGTGGGCGGCTTGATCCCGGGCACGCTGTTTGCGCTGGCGCCCACGCTGGCGCCGGGTGAGCGCAGCATCTCCACCACCGTAGGCTGGATGCAGCAGTGGTCGGCCGTCGGCCAGGTCAGCGGCCCGCCGCTGGTGGCCTGGGTCGCCAGCCAGGTGGGCGGGTGGCAGTTCACCTGGGTGGTGACGGGCGCGTGCTGCGTGGTGGGCGCGCTGCTGGCGACGCTGATCGGGCGGCAGCAGAACGCGTTGCGCGAACGGGCTTGACCGTGCGGGGCGAAACAGCCGGACGCGAAGGACGCGAAGGACGCGAAGAATACGCGAAGGACGCGAAAGAACAGCCAGAAGATTTTTTCGCGTCCTTCGCGAAACCTTTGCGTCCTTCGCGTCCGGTTTTTGGTTCTTCGGCGCCCACACCCGTTGATTCCATAAAAAATCGGCCCTGGCGCTTGTCCCATCAGTGCAGCCAGCTATCAAATCAAGAGTGATCGCCGCCCACCATCCGCAGGCACAATCGACCCATGCGCACCGATCCCGACGCCCGCCCCGTGCCGACCGACACCGTCATCGCCGACACGCTCCGCTGGCTGGAGCGTGCGGTGATGGGCCTCAACCTGTGCCCGTTTGCCAAGGCGCCGCACGCCAAGGGGCAGATTCATTACGCCGTGTGCGAAGGCGCCGAGCGTGCCCACCTGCTGGACGCGCTGCGCGCCGAACTGCAAGCCCTGGCCGCCGCCGACCCGGCCGAGCGCGAAACCACGCTGCTGATGGCGCCGCGCGGCTTTGACGATTTCCTCGACTTCAACGACCTGTTGGACGACGCCGACGCCGTGCTGGCCGACCTGGATCTGGAAGGCACGCTGCAGATCGCGCCCTTTCACCCGCGCTTTCAGTTTGCCGGCACCGCTGAGGACGACATCACCAACGCCACCAACCGCGCGCCGTACCCCACGCTGCACCTGATCCGCGAAGCCAGCATCGACCGCGCCGTCGCCGCCTTCCCCGAGGCCGAGGCCATCTACGAAGCCAACATGGCGACGCTGGAGAAGCTGGGGCAGGACGGTTGGGCGGCGCTGGACGTGGGTCCGCAGCACGGCGGGGCCACGTCATGAGCAAGCCACATTCGCGCCGCAGTGCTACTAATTCGATAGCTGCTCGCGCCGACCCCAAGCGCGCCCGCGGCGCCAAAGAGGCTGAATCCGCCGTGCTGGCCGAGCTGCGCCCCGGCCAGTCGGTGGAGTTATTGAAAGAGCTGCACATCCTCACGCGCGAGGGCAAGCTGAATCAGGATTCGCGCCGCAAGCTCAAACAGGTCGGGCATCTGGTGCAGTTCATCGAGAAGATCGTGGCCGAACTTGGGGCCCAGGGCGAGCCGCTCACGCTGGCCGACCACGGCGCGGGCAAGTCGTACCTGGGCTTCATCCTGTACGACCTGCTGCTCAAAGGGCAGGGCAGCGGCACCGTCTACGGCATCGAGACGCGGCCCGAGCTGGTCGAGCGGTCGCGCGCGCTGGCCGAGCGGCTGGGCTTTGAGCGCATGCACTTCTTGAACATCGCCGCTGCCGATGCCACGCACGACGCGGCGCTGCCCGAACGCATCGACATCGTCACCGCGCTGCACGCCTGCGATACAGCCACCGACGACGCCATCGCGTTTGGCCTGGCCAAAAAAGCGCAGGCCATGGTGCTGGTGCCGTGCTGCCAGGCCGAACTGGCCGCCGGCCTGCGGCAGTCGAAGGCGCTGCAACTGTCGCGCACACCGCTGGCCGAGCTGTGGCGCCACCCGCTGCACACGCGCGAAATGGGCAGCCAACTGACCAACGTGCTGCGCTGCCTGTACCTCGAATCGCAGGGCTACAGCGTCACCGTGACCGAACTGGTCGGTTGGGAACACAGCCTGAAGAACGAGTTGATCATCGCCCGCCACACCGGCCAGAAAAAGCGCAGCGCGGGCGATAGGTTGCGCGCGCTGCTGGATGAATTCGGGCTGACGGCGCTGCTGCCGTTGCGTTATCCGGCGTTGGCGGGATGAGTGTTGTCGCCGGGCGATGCGGCTTCACACAAACCGCTCGTCATTCCCGCTTTCGCGGGATGACGAGAAGCCAAACGCCTTAGACCTCGGTTGTCACGGTCGATTGCTATTGAAAAAATAGCTCGCTGCGCTGATCCGATAAGCGCCAGACCGCGATTCGGTTACAAACCTCGCGAGTTCAGCCGCTTGTCTCAAGGCGCCCGCTGCCCGCCCGAGCAACGCTCCACGCCGGCCAGATCGCGGCGTGACTGCACCTGCGCAAAGCCTGCAGCCTGCAGCAGATTGCGCACCCGCTCGGCCTGGTCCCAGCCGTGCTCCAGCAGCAGCCATCCGCCGGGTGTCAGGTGGGTGGCGGCGTGCGCCACCAGGTGGCGGATATCGTCCAGCCCGTCCGGTCCGCTGACCAGGGCGGCGCGCGGCTCGTGCGCCAGCGCGGGCAAATGCGGGTCGTGCTCGGCGATGTAGGGCGGGTTGCTGGCGATCACGTCAAAGCGTTCGCCGGTAAGCGGCGCAAACCAGTTGCCGTGGCGCAGTTCGACGGCCAGGCCTGAGCGCTCTGCGTTGGCCGCCGCCACGTCCAGCGCGTCGGCGCTGGCGTCCACCGCCACCACGCGCGCCGCGGGCCGTTGGCGTGCGATGGCCAGCGCGATGGCGCCGCTGCCGGTGCCCAGGTCGAGCACGCGCCGAGGCGCATCGGCAGGCAACAGCGCCAGCGCCCAGTCGACCAGCGTTTCTGTGTCGTCGCGCGGGTCGAGCACGCGGGCGTCCACGTGCAAGGTCAGGCCGTGGAAGGCTTTTTCGCCCGTGAGGTAAGCGATGGGCTCGCCCGCCAGCCGCCGCTCGGCCAGCGCCTGCAGTCGCGCGTCTGCGACGGCGGGCAGCGGGTCGGTGTCGTGGGTCAGCAGCCACGCGCGGTCGTGCGTGGCACGCTCCAGCGCGTGCAGCAACAGCATCTGCGCTTCCAGCCGAGGCAGGCCACGGCTTTGCCAGTGGATCAGCGTGTCGGACAGGGTGGGCATGAAAATGCTATGCAATCAATAGCTTTAGGCGCTTTCTGTTCAAGCGCTGTGGGCTGATTTGACGTAAAGGTGGTTCGGCGCGGTGAAGCCAGGCATCCATCCGCCACCATAACGTGACGGCGACACGCGCATGGGATGGCCAGTGACTTCGCGCCCGCGCGCGTCAAGGCGCCGTCATGCGGTCGACCACGTCGCGCACGCCGGTCACATTGCGCGCCGTCTGCGTGGCGAGTGCACGGTCGGACGGGTTGGCCAGCCGCCCGCTCAGGATGATCAGGCCGCCCTCGTAACCCTCGACCGCGATGCTGCTGCCCGCCAGCACGGGCTGCGCGGACAGCGCGGCGCGCACGCGATCAGCCACGCGCTGCGCGCCGGCGGTGGAGCCGGATGCGCCGTCCCACACCTCGGGCACCTTGCGCAGGTCGGGCACGGGGATTTCGATGCGCGTCGGCGTGGCGCCCCAGGGCGTGCCGCCGGTGCCGCACCCGGCCAGCAGCGACGCGGCGGCGGCGCCCGCCAGCAGCAGCGCTGCACGGCGCACAGGGCGAAGAGGGATCGGGTCATGCATGGCATTCGTCCTTTCTGAGGCCATCCGGTCGGGCAGGCGATGGGCCGATGATAGTCAGCCGCCGTGGGGCAGGGTGCGCTCGCGCAATCAACGGTGCCGCGGCTCAGGCGTTGACTTCCAGCTCGGCCATTTGCTCGGCTTCGCGCGCGGACTGCAGCGCGTCCAGCACGTCGTCCAGGTCGCCTTCCATCACCAGCGCCAGCTTGTACAGCGTCAGGTTGATGCGGTGGTCGGTCAGGCGCCCTTGCGGAAAGTTGTAGGTGCGGATGCGGTCGCTGCGGTCGCCGCTGCCGATCAGGCCCTTGCGCGTGGCCGCCTCTTTCGCGGCGCGCTCGCTGCGCTCCTTGTCCTGCAGCCGCGCCTGCAGCACTTGCAGCGCCTTGGCCTTGTTGGCATGCTGGCTGCGCCCGTCCTGGCATTCGGCGACGATGCCGGTCGGCAGGTGCACCACGCGCACGGCCGAATCGGTCTTGTTGATGTGCTGCCCACCCGCGCCGCTGGCGCGAAAGGTGTCGATGCGCAGATCGGCCGGGTTGAGCGTGATGGCCTCGGTCTCGTCGGGTTCGGGCATCACGGCCACCGTGGCGGCGCTGGTGTGGATGCGGCCCTGCGTTTCGGTGACGGGCACGCGCTGCACCCGGTGGCCGCCGGATTCGAAGCGAAGGTGCCCGTAGGCATCGTCGCCTTCGATGCGCAAGACCACCTCCTTGTAGCCGCCCAGCTCGGCGGGCGATTCGCTCATCACCTCGACGCGCCAGCCGCGCGCCTGCGCGTAGCGCGTATACATGCGCGCCAGGTCACCCGCGAACAGGGCCGATTCATCGCCGCCGGTGCCGGCGCGGATCTCGACAAAGGCGTTGCGTGCGTCGTCGGGGTCCTTGGGCAGCAGCATGCGCTGCAACTCGCCCGCCAGACTGGCCAGCTCGGCCTCGGCGGCGGCCATCTCTTCGCGCGCCATCTCGGCCATGTCGGCATCGTCCAGCATCTCCTGCGCGGCGGCCAAGTCCTTCTCGCGCTGCAGATAGCGCGCCCAGCGCCCGGCCACGGCGGCCACCTCGGTGTGCTCGCGCGACAGCTTCATGAACTGCGACATGTCGGCCATGATGTCGGCGCGCGTCAGCAGAAAGTTAAGCTCGGCCAGGCGGTCGGTGTAGCGGTGGAGTTGGTGGCGGATCGCGGGTGTCATGGGGCGCGCGGGGCGGCGGCAGCGAAGGGGCGGTCAACGTTCCATCAGCGCGCCGTTTGGGCCGGCCAGCCGCACCGCGCGGGTGTGGACAAGCCGGCGTTCGTCAACCTGCTTCGAATAGAAACGAGGGCGCAAGCATAGAGCATCGCGCGCCGCAACCGACGGACGCCGCGCCGCTGCGGCGCCAGGGGCCGTCGATGCGTTGACTGGCCGGCGCTATTTGCCCCAGCACTCGGTCACGATGCTGCCGCTGAGGGCGCCATTGGCGCCGCGCAGTCCAGTGTGGCTGAGCGTGAACGTGCCGCACCGGTCGCCGGCCTGGGGACCGCCGGATTTGGGCGTTGCCGTCAATGTGAATGCGGCATTGGTGTTGCCCGACGCAAAGCCGATGTCATAGCGCTTGCTGGCATCACCGGACCAAGTCAGGGTCGCGGGCAGGGTGGTCGGGTAGGTGCCGCCGGCGGTGGCGGCACGCTCCAGCCACTGCTGCGCCTGCAACAGCCCGGCGCGCGCGTCGGCGCGGTGGCTGCGGCGCACGAATTCGGCGTAGCTGGGGTAGGCGATGGCGGCCAGGATGCCGATCACCGCGACCACGATCATCACCTCGATCAGCGTGAATCCGTGCTGCTTCACGGCGGTCTGGGGGCGGTGGATCATTCGGGCTTCCTCACTGCAGTTGGCGCCAGCTCGGGCGCAACGACTGCTCGGGCATGCGTGCCAGCAGCGTCTTCTGGTTCTTCACGTCAATGTCCAGCACCCTCTTGCCCTGCGTGATCAGGGTGTGCGAGCCCTTGGTGACCTGCGCGCGCGAAACGCCCAGATCTGTGCCCAGTGCGTAATTGCCATCGCCGTTGTAATCCACGATCTGTACCGATGGGCGCTTGCCGTCCATGATGTTGATCAGCGTGCGGAATTGCCGTTCGGCGTCCACCGAAGTCGAATCGCAGCTCTCGACGTCCGGGTCGACGTTGGACCCCTTGGCGGGCGCCTGGCTGTACACGGCCAGCAGGTTGCTGCCGTCGTAGAACTGCATGGGTTTGAGCAGGCGCTCTCCCACGGCGGGCAAGTCCATGTACCAGCCGTTGTAGTTGGCCCAGTTCGACGTTGACAGCGCGGTGACGGTGTCGACCGTGCCGTAGTCGCCGTTGTTCAGTTCGGTGACCTTCTGTTCGGCCAGATTGGCGTTGCCCACCCCCACGCCCAGCGCGGCGGGTGCGGGCACAGACACGCAGTTGGGGGCCGCAGGGGCACAGGCCTGCCCCGGATGAACTTCGAGCCGCTTGCCCAGGGTGCTATTGACTACGCGGTAGCGGGTGTTGTCGAGCACCGAGTACAGGGTCTGGACGTCGACGCTCTCCGCATCGTGCAGCGCTACGTTGCGGCCGGTGCCAAAGGCGACCATCATGCCGCCCACGGGCACCGTTTTTTGGTTGGCGCCGGTGCCCACGGTCATGCTGCGGTCGTTGGCGCGCACCGTGGGCGCCGCGGTAATGGGTTGGATCTTGGGGCGGCTCGACGAACCCAGCGAGGCCGGCCCCCGGGCGGTGAACAGTGGTTTTGCGCCCGCAGGGCTGCCGCGCACACCGTCGTCGGGCGTTGCGACGTTGGCCGTACCGCCAAACGCCACCTGCCATTGGTTGTCGTCCATATGGGTCAGATCGAACTTCCACAGGTTGCCCCGGTTGTCGCCGGCGTAGACGACGTCAGGGCGGCCGTCACCGTTCAGGTCGACCAGTTGTGGCGAGGCCAGGCCGTTGTCATTGGCGTCGCCGGTGCCGGGAAGGTCGGTGGTGACTGGTATGCGCCGCAGCGACTTGTCGCCATCCAGGTACTGGATCAGCAGCACTGGGCGCTGGTTTTTGCTGTTGTAGCCATTGCCCATCACCACCGCCCAACGGTTGTTGTTCATGCGGGTGATTTGCGTGGTGCGCATGGTGTTGTGGTCGTCCAGCACCGGTTGCCCTGTGATGGAGCCGATGTCGGCGTCCTCGGCCTTGGCCCGGTTGCAGGCTGCCTGCTGGGTCGTCGACAGGCCCGTGACGCAGTCGGGGGCGGGGTCGCGCGCGCCACGGGTGCGGTCCAGCTTGACGAGGCTTGCGGCGCTGGAATCCTCGAAGCCCGCAATGCCCGTGGCGCTGGTGGCGCCGGTGGGGTTGGTCACGTCCAGCACGAAGTAGCCCTTGCCGCCATTGCCCAGCGTGCCCACCAGCAGGGTTCGCCAGTCGGGAACGTAGGTGGAGACGTAGCTGGGATCGTTCGGATCCTGCACGCCCGCGCCTTGGTCAATGTCGCCCGTCATGGGCGAGCCGTCGACGAAATACTGATGGCGGTTGTTGTATTCGGGCGCGCTCAGCTGGTTCAGCGAGGAGATGACGCCGCGCGGTACATAGGCAAGCTTCTCGGTGCCGTCGGCGGCCGCAAAGCCATGCAGCATGCCGTCGTTGCCGCCCACATAGATCATGGCCGGGCGCGACCGGTTGGCGCGGGTAAAGGCGGCGTACCCGCTCCAGGCATAGTTGCTGACCGGCGCGCCCGTGTACCACACCACGGAATTGACGATGTCGCCCTGGCGTGACTTGCGCTCGCGAAACGGCTTGGCGGCGGTGTAGCCGGTGGTGTCGGAGCCTTCCATGCCGCGGTCGCCGCGGAGGAAGTTCAGGCGGTTCTGGCCCATGGTGTCGCCTTCGTCCACGCCGCTGGTGTTCGTTTGCAGCAAGAGCTTTTGCGTGGCGCTGAGGTTGGACTGATCGCTCGCCCAGCGGAAGGGCACCCCGCCCTTGTCGGCGCCGTCGGCATCCATCTGGTCGCTCCAACTCAGCACCACGCGGTTAGCGACCGAGAAACCCGCGTCATCCAGCTTGTCGGCGGTGGTCTTGCCAGCCCACCCCGGGTCCGACACGGTGCTGCCGTCTTTCTGCACCTTCTCGGCCTTGACCAAACCCTTCCAGTTGTTGGCGGGCTCATAACCCGCGGTGTACTTGCCCACGTCGTTGCGCGACGTGTTGGAGCCGCTGGTGGCGCTGGCCGTCAGATCAGGGTCGGTTTGCGAGTTGATGCTGCCGACGATTTCGCGGAAGGCTTTTTCGAGGTCTTCGCCTTTCATCACCGCATAGAAACGGCCGCGGCCATTGAGGGCGGCGTGCCAGAGGTCAAGTGCGCGAACAGGTTCGCCTCCATTGATCATGTTGGGCCATAGCTTGTTGCCTGTGACCAGATCACGAAAACTCCCGTCGTAACCAAAGGGCACCTTTGCCGTGGGGGCGATGATGTTGGGCGCGCCGGGCCAGGTGGTCGCATCGTTGCTGAAACCGATGGTGTAGGTCACCATGTGCGGCCAGGTGGCGGGGTCGTAGCGCGGGTTCCAGTAGCGCTCCAGAACCGCTGGCCGACCCACGCTATCGTTGCCGAAAAGTTCGATGCTCGGGGCATGCCGGTAATCGGCCGTCGGTTGGACAGTGCCCGTGAGCGACCCGGCAGGCTGCAGCGGATCCGCCCAGCTACGGAACGCCAAGTCAGCCACGGTGTTGGGTGTGGTGTCGCGGTAAAGGGCTACCTTGGCGTTTTGCGCAGCGGAGCCATCCGCATAAATGGTGCCGTCGGGCAAGATGCGTGGTAAAGCCGCGTTGCCTGCGCCATCCTGCTCGCCACCGTTTACGGCGCCATTCCAGCGCCCGTCGGTCATCACGATGTGGTAGTTGCGACGACACGCAAGGTAGGGCGCTCCGGTGTTGCCCGGGTCTGATGCCCATGGACTGTTGACGCCCACAGCGCGCCGCATGTAGGCATCGGCCTGAGTGAACATCATGTGCAAGGGCGTGTTGAAACTGGGGACGAGACTGTTGACGAAGGCCAGGAAGTTGGCGCGGTGAGTGCCTTGTAGCGGGCGCATGGAGTTTTGGTTCATGGCCGCGCTGTCTACGCTGTTGGCACTCGGTGCTCCACCTTGATTCCACAGGGTCTGCCAAGCCAGGCGAATCTTCTTTTCGGGCAAGAGCGTTCTGTCATTGAACACCTGATTCAGCGAAAACCGGAGTATGTTCATCCGCGGTGCGCGCGTATCCCAACTGCCGTCCGCATTGGGCGTTACGATGCTTGCGTCTACCCGTCCTCCACTGATCGACGATCCCATGCTTCCCGAGTCGTCCACCGAAACGATGACGTTCGGCGCGACATAAGGCTCCACGGTGCCGGGCGGCGACTGCGACAGATCCAGCGCCCAAGCGCCGTGTGGAACGAGGGTGGCGCCGGCGGCGAGTGCCAGCAGGGTCTTGCTGTAGCGGGGCGGGGTGCCGCGGCGGCGGGGCATGGAGCTGCTCCTGTGGTGATGGTGTTTGGGTGCTGACACGGCGTTGCGGGCGTGGGCGAATGGCGCAGCTGTCAAGACTGGCACCAGGCGGGTTCAGTCTTTCCGTTTTTGCTGCGCATAGGTTTCTTGCAGCACGACCCGGGTGGTGGGTTTGAGCCCGTACGCCACCGCGGTGATGCGATAGACGACATTGGGGGCGACGTTGAGCGGCAACAGGCTTGGCGCGCCGACGATCAGGCCCGAGCTCTTGCTGCTTTCGTCGTAGGGCAACACCTCGATCCAGTACCACCCGCCGCGGTCGGCAGCGCTGGTGTCCGCCAGGATGGGGTTGACGGGCGAGGCGGTGCTGCCTTTCAAGGCGCCCGTGTACTGGCCGTAGCGTGCACCGATGCCGGCTACCGTGAGCGCGTCGAGCGTCACTTCGCCAGGCTGCAGATTGGTCGGGGCGGGGCTGGTGGCGCTGGTGTAATTCCAGAAGTCCTGGCGGCCCGTGCGCTTGGCGCACAGGCCGTTGCGGCAACGGGTTGGCTGGGCTTCAAGAGTGGCCAGCAAGAAGCCCACATCCTGGGCTTCGAGCGGAATCTTGTCGATCGTGGAGCGGCGGCAGGTGTCGCCAACGGTGGCGTCTATCGTGCAGTCGCTGCCATCGGCGTTGTCGCCGCGAATGTCGAGCTCGGCGTCTTGCAGCAACGCCTGAGCGGCCTCGAAGGCGCGCTGGTAATCGGCGTCGTTACCGACCACCATTTCGTTGAACAGCGACGTGCGCGACGCCCACAGTGCCAGCAGCATCGAAAGAAGCACGAAGACGATGACGACGAACAGCGAGATGCCGCGCTGGCGTCGGCGTGGGGTGCGGTAGAGGGGCAGTGGCGGCACGGCGGAGCATTCCTGTTTAAAGCACGGTGCCGACCAGCCCCTGGCTGCGCAGCTGGAACACGTTGCGGAACACCAGGTGCATGCGGTTGGCGCGGTCGCCCGTGAGCGTGGTCATGTCGACCGACGTGGTGCCGTCGCAGTCGGTGTAGCTGGTGCCGGAAGGCATGCCGATGCGTTCGACGCCGTACAACACCAGGCATACCTCAACGCCTTGCACGCGCGGCCAGTCGTTGGCGGTGAGGGACGAAGCGGGCGCGTAGTAGAGCGTCGGGGTGCCGAGCATGGTCACGTCCTGCAGCAGGTAGCGCACCTGGAAGTTGGCAACGCGCTGCACGATCGGCTGCGCGGCGGCACCGTTGGCAACGCAGCGCAAACTAGAGCCATTGAGATTGAAAGCGCTCTCCACCCGCTGGTCGAGGCTGGCGGCGCCTGGTCCGGCAGCGCAGTTGCGCGACTGCGCTTGGTCGGTGGCCGCGATGAAAACCGATTCTTTGTAGTGTCGATAGCCCACGGTCAGCGACGAGGCCGTGCCATTCAACGTATCGGCCTTGGGATCGAAGCTGTTGCCGCTTCCGGATGCGGCGGCCACGGTTTCGAATGCCACCGGCGCGGCCAGCAGGTTCACCACCGGTGCGTTGCCGGAATTGAGATTCAGGTAGAGCGATCCCGCCTGGCGTGTCTGAAGGCCAATCACCCGCAGGGCGTAGGCCGCCTGTTGCTGGATGTCGCTGGCGTCGCTCACCGTCCCCGACACGCCGCGCGATGCCATGAGGGCGGCCATGGCCACAGCGACCACCAGCAAGCCGATGGCAATACCGACCATCAGCTCCAGCAACGAGACGCCACGCTGCCGCTGGCGCGCGAGCGAACGGCGTGCGGTCTTGCGCAGACCGTGGCATGGACCATGCTGGACGGCGGGGGTGCTCGAGCGTCGTGTCAGCATGTCACGCCCCTGCGCAGAAATATTGGCTTGCGCCGCTGGCGGTATAGGGTGCGCAACGGCCGGCAACGGGCAGGTATTGCAGGTGGCAAGTGCGGTCGGCGGGGCAGGTCACGGTTGCGCCGCCCTCCGTCACCGTGCCAGTGCTGTCGATCACCTTGGTGGCGTCGACGTTGTTCTTGTAGGCGGCGCTGGTGTCGCGTTCGTTCTCGCGCCAGCTGATCATCACACCCAGTTGGCGGCGGTTGGAGGCCACGGTTTCTCCGGGGGCCAGAAAAATGGTGGCATCGCCCAGCGGCAGCACGCGCTGGACGCCGCGTTTCCATTCGGCCACGTCGTAGGTAGCCAGCTCGGCGCCGTTGCAGGCAGTGGCGCTGCAGTCCTTGGCGGCGGCGGGGGTAGGGGGTGAAGCGGTCCAGCTACTCGTGTAGCTGCCGAGGATGGCCAGTGCGTTGGGGTTGACCTTCATGCGCTCGCCCAAGTCCTCGATCAGCCGCACGGCCTGGGCGCGGCGCACGCTGGTTTGTGTGTCGGTCAGCGTGCGCATCTGCACGCCCAGAATGCCCAGGATGCCGAGCGCCGCGACCACGATCGCGATCAGCGATTCGATGAGGGTGATGCCGCGTTGCTGTCGCGGCGGGGCAGGGCGCAGCGGCGTCAGTCGGTGCATGGCACATCCTCCATGGGAATGACACGAATTCGCCCGGCCGAACTCATGCAGAGGCCGCGCACGGCGGGGTTGCTGATCGACTCGTTTTGCGGTACGAGATTGAAGCCCACGTACGGACCCGTCACCGCGCCCCAGCGATTGAGGCTGAAGCTCGACGCGCCGTCGGTGCGCGAGATTTCCACCTTGGTCGGGGTGTCGTAGCGCTGCAGCTCGGTATCGCCAGCGTCGCCGCAGTTGTTGTTGCCATCGGCGTCAACGCACACGGTCCAACCGCAACCCCAGTCGGCGCCATTGATGGCGTTAGTGCAGCCATTGGTGCCGTTGGGCAGCTTTTGCACCACCACGCCACCGCCCCGCCGGATGGCCTCGGATCGAGCGTAGTACAGGGTGGAACGCAGCGTTTCAACGGCCTGCCGCACGCGCCACTGATCCATCAGCGGCTTGAAGCTGGGTGCGGCCAGCGCCGCCAGGATGGCGAGGATCGACAGCACCACCATCAGCTCGATGGCGGTGAAGCCGCGGTGCAGCGGCCGCGCCAATGGCCGCTTGCGACACATCATGGGTTGATCGTCCATCCTTGCATACTAGGTGCGGATGGCGGGGGCTGCGGCCCGCTTGCGACGAACGGCGTCAGCCGCAGGACGGGCGGGCGAATCAGCCGCCCGTGCCGGGCGCCTTGCCGCGCAGGAACAGCCGCTCGATGGCCTGCGTGGTCTGTTCGCGGTGGTCCGGATCGGCGCCGTGCAATTCGGCCAGCGCGCCGTGCATCATCTTCTGCATCAGCCCGCGCGACAGACCATCCAGCACCGCCTCCACATCCTCACCCTTGGCCAGCCGCTTGCGCGCCTTGGCCAGTTCGGCGGCGCGCCAGGCGTCGGCCTGGGCGTTGAGCTGCTGGATGAGCGGGACGACGCCGCTGGCGGGGCTGCGCTGGTCAATCCAGTGCATGAAGCTTTGCACGCCGGCGTCGATGATGGCCTCGGCCTGGGCGACGGCGGCCTGGCGGTTGGCGTGGCCGGTCTGCACCACCTGGGCCAGGTCGTCGACGGTGTACAGATACACGTCGTCCAGCGCCTTGACTTCGGGCTCGATGTCGCGCGGCACGGCCAGGTCGACCATGAAGATGGGGCGGTGGCGGCGTTTTTTAAGCGCTCGCTCGACCGCGCCCAGGCCGATGATGGGCAGCGTGCTGGCGGTGCAGCTAACGATGGCGTCGAATTCATGCAGGCGCTCGGGCAGGTCGGCCAGGCGCATCACTTCGCCGCCCAGTCGGCTGGCCAGCTTTTCGCCACGCTCAAGCGTGCGGTTGGCGATGGCGATGGCCCTGGGTTGCCGCGCCGCGAAGTGGGTGGCGGCCAGTTCGACCATTTCGCCCGCGCCGACGAACAGCACGCGGATCTCGCGCAGGTCCTCGAACAGGTTTCCCGCCAGGCGCACCGCGGCGGCGGCCATGCTGATGGAATGCGCGCCGATGTCGGTCGATGTGCGCACCTGCTTGGCGACGGCAAAGCTGCGCTGGAACAGCTGGTTCAGCGTGGTGCCCAGCGCGCCCGCGTCTTCGGCGGCGCGCACGGCGCTTTTCATCTGGCCCAGGATCTGCGCTTCGCCCAGCACCATGCTGTCCAGCCCGCTGGCCACGCGGAAGGCGTGGCGCGCGGCCTGGTCGTCGCGCAAAACGTAGGTGTGGTGGTGCAGCGCGTCCACCGGCACGTCGCCGGCGCGCGCCAGCCAGCCCAGGGTGTGGTCGATCTGCACGTTGTCGGACGCGCAATACACCTCGGTGCGGTTGCAGGTGGACAGGATCGCCGCCTCGGGTTGGCGCTGGTGCGACGTGCGCAAGCCGTGCAGCGCAGGTGCCATCTGGTCGAGCGCGAACGCGAAACGGCCACGCAGATCCAGCGGCGCGGTGTTGTGGTTCAGTCCCAATGCCCAGACGGCCATGGGGGCGATTATAAAATTGGGTGCCCGGTCGCGCTGTGTTGTCGACCATGGACTTGACCAACATCAAGAGCGTCATGCAGATTGCCGACACCTTCTGGCACCTTGCCAACTTCATGCTGCCCGCGCTGGTGATGGCGCCCGGCATGGTGCTGGCGGCCCGCTGGGTGTATCGAAATCACCCGCCTGCGCTGTCCCTGCCTGCGCAGATAGCTATCAATTTTGTAGTTTGCCTGGTGGTGCTGGTGGCCGGGCTGGCGGCGTCGGGGCATGACGGGCGGCTGTTGACCTACGCCGCCTTGGTGCTGGCCAGCGCGGCCACGCCCGCGGTGCTGGCGCTGCGTCGGCGCCCGTTCAACCAGGGCTGAACAGGTCGACCCGGTCGGTCACGATGCCATCGGTGCCCAGTTGCACCAGCCGCTCGGCCGCCCATTCGTCGTTCACGGTGTAGCTCAGCGCGCGCATGCCCATGCCGTGGACCTGGGCGACCAGCGCGGCGTCCCACAGGGCGTGGTTGCAGACGATGGCGCGGCAGTCCAGCTGGCGCGCGATGTCGGCCCAGCCGTTCCACAGCGTATCCAGCAGCAGCCCGCGCGGCAGCTGCGGCGCGGCCGTTGCCGCGCCACGCAGGGCTTCGGGGCGGAACGAGGTCAGCAGCGGCGGCGTGGCCGCGCCTTGCCACAGCCGCGCCGCGGTGTCGGCGACGACGTGGCCGGTGCGCTCTTCCACGCCGGGCGTCGGCTTGATCTCGATGTCGAGCAAGTGACCGTTGGCCCGGCACCAGCGCGCCAGGTTGGCCAGCGTGGGCAGCGGCTCGCCCGCGTAGGCCCGCGAATGCCAACTGCCCGCGTCCAGCTGCGACAGTTCGCTCCAGGCCAGATCGCCCGCGGTGCCGTCGCCGTCGGTGGTGCGCTGCAGCGTGGCGTCGTGCAGCAGAAAGGGCACGCCGTCGGCAGACAGCTTGACGTCGCATTCAAACATGCGATAGCCGTGCGACGCACCCCGGCGAAAGGCCGCCAGCGTGTTCTCCGGCGCCAGCTTGCCCGCCCCGCGGTGGGCGATCCAGAAGGGGTAGGGCCAGTCGCTCATGTTGTGCAAAGCTATTAATAATATAGCTGAACGCGCTTGATAGACAAGCGCTGGAGGCTGTTTTGGTTTGGATTCGGGCGAGCCGTCAATCCATGTTCAAGGCGATCTTGCCGAACTGCTCGCCCGATTCGAGCCGGTCGAGCGCGGCGTGCACCTGATCGAGCGCAAACGTCTGCTCGATCACCGGCCGCACCGCGTGACGCTGGCAGAAGGCGAGCAGGTCGTGCAGCTCGGCCACCGTGCCCAGCGTGGAGCCGAACACGCGCAGCTGGCGGATGAACAGGCGGCGCAGGTCGGCGCCAGGCTGGTCGCCGCTGGTGGCGCCGCAGGTGACCAGCCGGCCGCCGCGCACCAGGCTCTTCATGGCGGCGGGCCAGACGGCTTCGCCCACGTTTTCAAACACCACGTCGACGCCGCGGCCACCCGTGGCGGCCAGCGCGGCTTTGGCAACGTCTTCGCGGCTGCTGTCGATGGCGTGGTCGGCGCCCAGCGCGCGTGCCTGTTCCAGCTTGGCCGGGTGGCGCGACGTGACGAGGGTGCGCGCGCCCATCGCCTTGGCCAGTTGCAGCCCGGCCAGCGAGACGCCGCCGCCGATGCCGAAGATCAGCACCGTTTCCCAGCTGTTGAGCTGCGCCTGCGTCACCAGCATGCGCCAGGCGGTGAGGTGGTTGACGCCCAGCGCCGCGCCTTCGGCGAACGACCAGCCGTCGGGCAGCGGCAGCACGTTGCGCGCCGGCACGGTGACGTACTGCGCGAAGGTGCCGTCGCGGTGCTCGCCAATCAACTGGTAGCGCGCGCACAGCACGTCGTCGCCGCGCAGGCAGAACTCGCAGCGCCCGCAGGCAATGCCGGGGTGCAGCAGCACGCGCTGGCCCGCGTGCAGCGCGGGGTCGCCGGGGTCGACCTCGTCGATGACGCCGGCGCCGTCGAGGCCCATGATCTGCGGCAGGCTGTGCGTGATGCCGGCGCCCGAATCGCGCATGTACAGGTCGACGCGGTTGAGCGTGGCCGCGTGCAGGCGCACGCGCACGTCGCCGGCCGCGCGGGCCGGCAGCGGGCGCTCGCCCAGCGCCACGATTTCGTTGCCGCCGTGGCCGGTCAGGTAGGCTGCTTTCATGGTCAATTCGTCCCCTGGCGCTTGCTGGTATTGCGCGGATAGCTATTGAATGTATAGCTGTCTTCAGCCTTCCAGCCGCTGGCCTGTGGCCTCGTCGAAGCCGTGAATGCGGTCTTCGAGCGGCACCACCTGCAGCGTCTGGCCTGGCGCGGGCGGGGCCTCGGTTTCGTGCATGCGCAGAATCGTCCACGGGCCTTGCGGGCCGCCCAAGTGCCCGTACACCAGGCGCTCGGCGCCCAGCATCTCGACGGTTTCGACCTGCAGCGACCAGCCGCCCGAATCGACCAGGCGCAGGTGCTCGGGGCGGATGCCCAGGATCACGCCGTCGCGCACGCCTTCGATGCCTTTCAGCAAATTCATCGGCGGCGCGCCGATGAAGCTGGCGACAAACGTGGTGGCCGGGCGGTGGTACACCTCTTCGGGCGTGCCGAACTGCTCCATGCGGCCGGCGTTCATCACCATCATGCGCTGGGCCAGCGTCATGGCCTCGACCTGGTCGTGCGTGACGAACAGGCTGGTGATGCCCAGTTCGCGGTGCAGCTTTTCGATTTCCAGCCGCGTCTGCGCGCGCAGCTTGGCGTCCAGGTTGGACAGGGGTTCGTCGAACAAAAACACCTGCGGCTGGCGCACGATGGCGCGCCCCATCGCCACGCGCTGGCGCTGGCCGCCCGACAGTTCGCGCGGCTTGCGCTGCAGGAACTGGCCCAGTTCCAGAATCCTGGCGGCCTTGTCGACGCGCGCCTGGATCTCTTCCAGCGGCACCTTCTTGATCTTCAACCCGTACGCCATGTTGTCGAACACGCTCATGTGCGGGTACAGCGCGTAGTTCTGAAACACCATGGCGATGTCACGCTCGGCAGGCTCCAGATGGTTGACCACACGGTCGCCGATGCGGATGGTGCCGTCGGTGATCTCTTCCAGCCCTGCCACCATGCGCAGCAGCGTCGACTTGCCGCAGCCCGACGGCCCGACGATGACGACAAACTCGCCATCCTTCACGTCGGCCGTCACGCCGTGAATGACCTGGTTCGCCTTCGGGCCGCTGCCGTAGCGCTTGATGACGTTGTTGAATTGGATATTGGCCATGTTCAAAACCGAATACAGGACGCGAAGGACGCAAAGATCACGCGAAGGACGCAAAAAAGAAATTCAAAATGGCTTGTTTCGCGTCCTTCGCGAACCCTTTGCGTTCTTCGCGTCCGGCTGTTGGCTGTTTACTTTTCCGTGTCGACAAGCCCCTTGACGAACCACTTCTGCATCAGGATCACCACCAGCGCCGGCGGCAGCATGGCCAGGATGGCGGTGGCCATCACGACGTTCCACTCGACGTAGATCTCGCCGAAGATGGCGCGCTTGATGCCGAGCACGATGGGGTACATGTCTTCGCTGGTGGTCACGATCAGCGGCCACAGGTACTGGTTCCAGCCGTAGATGAACTGGATGACGAACAGCGCGGCCATGCTGGTCTTGGACAGCGGCAGCAGGATGTCCTTGAAAAAGCGCATCGGGCCGGCGCCGTCGATGCGCGCGGCCTCGGCCAGTTCATCGGGCACCGTCAAAAAGAACTGGCGGAACAGGAAGGTGGCGGTGGCCGAGGCGATCAGCGGAACCGTCAGGCCGGCGTAGCTGTTGAGCATCTTCAGGTCCGAGATGACCTGGTAGGTGGGGCCGATGCGAACTTCCACCGGCAGCATGAGCGTGATGAAGATCATCCAGAACACCAGGCCGCGAAACGGAAAGCGGAAGTACACCAGCGCAAACGCCGACAACAGCGAAATGGCGATCTTGCCCAGCGCAATCACCATGGCCATCACGAAGCTGGTCCACAGCATGGGCCAGCCGGCGGCGATGGTGCCGCCGCCTTCCACCTTGCCGCCAAACAGCGCCAGGCGGTAACTGCCCACGATGTTGTCGCCCGGCAGCAGCGACATGGGGTGGCTGGTGGCGATCTGCGTGGCGGTCTGCGTGCTGGCGATGAAAGCGAGGTAGACCGGGAAGGCAATGATCAGCACGCCGACGATGAGCACGGCGTGGGCGACAAAATCCAGCACGGGTCGGCGTTCAACCATGGCCAGGCCTCGCAAATCGAGCGGCCGCGGAGCAGGCCACGCCAGCGAACGCCGTCGCCGGACCTGCGCCGGCGGCGGGCGTTGTCCCCCCTCGCGCAGCAGAGGGGGGAAGGCGCGTCAGCGACTCAGGGGGGTGCCTCATGTCAATACTGAACTTTCTTCTCGACAAAGCGGAACTGGAACACGGTGAGCAAAATGACGATGGCCATCAGCACCACCGACTGCGCCGCCGAGCCACCCATGTCCAGCGCCTTGAAGCCGTCGTAATACACCTTGTAGACCAGGATGGCGGTTTCCTTGCCCGGGCCGCCGTGCGTGGCCGCGTCGACGATGGCGAAGGTGTCGAAGAAGGCGTAGATCACGTTCATCACCAGCAGAAAGAACGTGGTGGGCGACAGCAGCGGGAACACGATGGTCCAGAAGCGCCGCCAGGGCGAGGCGCCGTCGATGGTGGCGGCCTCGATCACGGCGTTGGGAATGGATTGCAGCCCCGCCAGAAAGAACAGAAAGTTGTATGAAATCTGCTTCCATACCGCAGCGATCACGATCAGCGCCATGGCGTGGTTGGCGTTGAGCAGGTGGTTCCACTGAAAACCCAGCGCCTGCAGCGCGTAGGCCACCACCCCCCAGGGCGAGGCGAACATCATCAGCCACAGCACGCCGGCCACCACGGGCGCCACGGCATAAGGCCAGATCAGCAGCGTCTTGTAGGCCGTGGCACCCCGCACCACGCGGTTGGCCATGACGGCCAGCAACAACGCCACGCCGATGCCGATGACGGCCACCAGCGCCGAGAACAGCGCGGTGATCTTGAACGACTGGATGTAGCCCGGATCGCCGAACAGCCGCTCAAAATTGGCCAGCCCGACGAATTCGCGGCTGGTGCCGAAGGCGTCTTCCTGCAACACGCTCTGGTACAGCGCCTGGCCCGCCGGCCAGAAGAAGAACACCAGCACGATCACCATCTGCGGCGCGATCAGCAGCCAGGGCAGCCAGGCGGACTTGAAGCGAACGCGCTTTTCCATGATGGGCGATTATGCGGTGCCGCCGCCACGCCCGTCGGGGGCCGTGGCGGCGCTCCGTTTGCTATCTATTTGAGAGCTTTTCAGGCCCGATGCAGCGGCGTTGGGGCGTGATCGAGGGGTGATCAGGCGCGGGCATGAACGCCCGCGCGCCGTGGGCCGCCAGCGCCCAAGCGCCGGCGGGTCAGCCCCGGTTGGCTTTCTGGAAGCGCTCCAGCTGTTCGTTGCCGCGCTTGACGATGGCGTCCAGGGCTTCCTTGGCCTGCTTCTTGCCGCCCCACACGCCTTCCAATTCCTCGTCGACGATGGTGCGAATCTGCACGAAATTGCCCAGCCGCACGCCGCGCGATTTGTCGGTGGTCTTGCGGATCATCTGCGTCACGCTGACGTCGGTGCCGGGGTTTTTCTTGTAGAAACCGGATTTGTCGGTCAGCTCGAACGCCGCCTTGGTGACCGGCAGATATCCGGTGCGTTGGTGGCTCCTGGCCGCCACCTCGGGTTGCGACAGGTAGCTGAAGAACTGGCCGATGCCCTTGTATTCGTCCGGCTTCTTGCCCGCCATCACCCACAGGCTGGCGCCGCCGATCACGGTGTTTTGCGGCGCGCCCGGCACGTCGGGGTAGTAGGGCAGGGTGCCAATGCCGTAGCCGAACTTGCTGTTGCGCGTGACGTTGCCGTACAGCGCCGATGAGCCGGTCATCATGGCGCATTCGCCCGAGACGAAGGTGGCATCGGCCGCGTTGCCGCGCCCCTTGTAGACGAACAGCCCTTGCCTGGCCATGTTGCCCAGGTTTTCGATGTGGCGCACGTGCAGCGGCGTGTTGACGACCAGGCGCGTGCCCAGGCCGCCAAAGCCGTTGTTCAGCGTGGCGAACAGCACGTTGTGCCAGGCCGAAAAGCTCTCCAGCTGCGTCCAGCTGCTCCACGACGTGGTGTAGGGGCACTTGTGCCCGCTGGCCTTGAGCTTGGCGGCGGCGCTGGCCACTTCGGGCCAGGTCGTGGGCGGCTTTTCGGGGTCCAGCCCGGCGGCCTTGAAGGCGTCCTTGTTGTAATGGAATACCGGGGTCGAGCTGTTGAACGGGAAGCTCAACATCTGGCCATTGGGCGCCGTGTAGTAGCCGGCCACGGCGGGCACGTAGGCGGCGGGATCGAAGCTGACGCCGGCCTGTTTCATCACCTCGCCCACCGGCTTGACGGCGCCCTTGCTGGCCATCATGGTGGCGGTGCCCACTTCAAACACCTGCAGGATGTGCGGCGCGTTGCCGGCGCGGAACGCCGCGATGGCGGCCGTCATGGATTCGTCGTAGCTGCCCTTGAAGGTGGGCACCACCTTGTAGGCCGATTGACTGGCGTTGAACTCCTTGGCCAGGTCGTTGACCCATTCGCCCAGGGCGCCGCCCATCGAGTGCCACCACTGGATTTCGGTCTGCGCGTGGGCAGGCAGGGCCGCGAGCGTGGCCAGCGCAGCGCTGGCGGCCAGGGCGATTGGGCGAATGGACATGGCGGTGGCTCCCCTTTCAAAGGCAGGAATGAAGATGAAAAACGGCAGCATGGCAGCGCCGTATGACACCGCAGTGTCACGCCAACGTCATTTTGGGGGCAGGCACGGGGTTTTCACGCCCGCGCGGCTCAGGGATTTCCCGCTCGCGGCCCGATGGCCCGGCCCGCGGTGCGTGCTTTGCCGGCCCGGCCGCGCCGAATGCTGCACCGCAGTAAAATTGCCGGCCAGCCGGACGTCATTTCACGGCATGCCGCCGCTTGTCCCACCAGAGCGCCGCGCTGGGCCACGCTGCTCATGAACGCTCCGCTCACGTCCCACACTCTGCTGGCCCCGGCCGACGCCGCGCCGCGCCTGCGCGAGATTCCGTACAACTACACCAGCTTTTCCGACCGCGAGATCGTGCTGCGCCTGCTGGGCGCGCGCGCATGGGAAATTCTGGACAGCCTGCGCGGCGAGCGGCACACCGGCCGCTCGTCGCGCATGCTGTATGAAGTGCTGGGCGACGTCTGGGTGGTGCGCCGCAACCCCTACCTGCAGGACGACCTGCTCGACAACCCGCGCCGCCGCGCACAGCTGGTCGAGGCGCTGCGCCACCGACTGGCCGAAGTCGAAAAGCGGCGCACGCCCGGCGAAGACGCGGCGCGCGACGCCATGGTGGGCGAGCTGCTGGCGGCCGCGCGGCGCGTGGTGGATGCCTTCGACCGCTCCTTCGACAAAGTGGCCGAGCTGCGCCGCCGCGCTGCCCGCAGCTTGAGCAAATACACGCACAAGGACAACATCAAGTTCGACGGCCTCAGCCGCGTCAGCCATGTGACCGACGCCACCGACTGGCGCGTCGAGTTTCCGCTGGTGGTGCTGACGCCCGACACCGAGGAAGAAATGGCCGGCCTCGTCAAGGCCTGCATCGAACTGGGCCTGACCATCATTCCGCGCGGTGGCGGCACCGGCTACACCGGCGGCGCCATTCCGCTGGACTGGAGGACGGCCGTCATCAACACCGAAAAGCTGATCACCCTGGGCAAGGTCGAGCGCATCGCGCTGCCGGGCGTCGAGGGCGAGGTGCCCACCATCCACACCGAAGCCGGCGTGGTGACCCAGCGCGTGGCCGACGCGGCTGAAAGCGCGGGCCTGGTGTTTGCCTGCGACCCGACCAGCGCCGAGGCCTCGTGCATCGGCGGCAACATCGCCATGAACGCCGGCGGCAAGAAGGCCGTGCTGTGGGGCACGGCGCTGGACAACCTGGCCAGCTGGCGCATGGTGACGCCCGACGCGGGCTGGTTGGAAGTCACCCGCGTGGGCCACAACCTGGGCAAGATCCACGACGCCGAGGTGGCCAGCTTCGAGCTTCAATACTTCGACGCTAGCGGCAAGAAGCTGATCAAGACCGAGCGCCTGGACATCCCCGGCGCGACCTTCCGCAAGGAAGGGCTGGGCAAGGACGTGACCGACAAGTTCCTCGCCGGCCTGCCGGGCGTGCAGAAGGAAGGCTGCGACGGCCTGATCACCAGCGCGCGCTGGGTGCTGCACCGTATGCCCGAGCACACGCGCACCGTGTGCCTCGAGTTCTTCGGTCACGCCAAGGACGCGGTGCCCAGCATTGTCGAGATCAAGGACTTCATGTTCGCTGAAGCCAAGCGCACCGGAACGCTGCTGGCCGGCCTGGAACACCTGGACGACCGCTACCTGCGCGCCGTCGGCTACAGCACCAAGTCCAAGCGCGGCGGTCTGCCCAAGATGGTGCTGATCGGCGACATTGCGGGCGACGACCCCGACGCCGTGGCGCGCGCCACCAGCGAAGTGGTGCGCATCGCCAATTCGCGCTCAGGCGAAGGCTTCATCGCCGTCGCCGCCGACGCGCGCAAGAAGTTCTGGGCCGACCGCAAGAAGACCGCCGCCATCAGCCGCCACACCAACGCCTTCAAGATCAACGAAGACGTGGTGATTCCGCTGCCGCGCATGGCCGAATACACCGACGGCATCGAGCGCATCAACATCGAGCTGAGCCTGCGCAACAAGATCGAGCTGGCCGACGAGCTGGAGGCTTTTTTGGCGCGCGGCCCGTTGCCGCTGGCGCAGATGCCCGACGGCTCGGTGCTCGGCTCGCCCCAATTGCTGGGCGAGAAGGTGCAGCAAGCACTGGCCGTGGTGCGCGACGTGCGCGCGCTGTGGCAGGGCTGGCTACAGGGCATCGACACGCTGTTCCCGCAACTGCAGGACCACAGCCTGCGCGCCAGCTGGAAGACCCAGATACGCGCGCCGCTGCAAGACATCTTCACCGGCAGCGATTTCGAGCCGGTGATGAAGGCGCTGGGCGACGTGCAGCAGCGCGTGCTGAAGGGCCGCGTGTGGATCGCGCTGCACATGCACGCGGGCGACGGCAACGTGCACACCAACATCCCCGTGCACAGCGACAACTACGCCATGCTGCAGACCGCGCACGAGGCGGTGGACCGCGTGATGGCGCTGGCGCGCCGCCTGGACGGCGTGATCAGCGGTGAGCACGGCATCGGCATCACCAAGCTCGAGTATTTGAGTGACGACGAGATCGCGCCGTTTGCCGACTACAAGCAGCGCGTCGACCCGCAGGGCCACTTCAACCGTGGCAAGTTGCTCCGAAATAAAGAGCTGCCCGCGCACCCTGGGCGCCGGCTGCGGGCCGATCTGAGCAATGCCTATACGCCCAGCTTCGGGCTGATGGGGCACGAGTCGATCATCATGCAGCAGAGCGACATCGGCGCCATTGCCGATTCGATCAAGGACTGCCTGCGCTGCGGCAAGTGCAAGCCCGACTGCAGCACCCACGTGCCGCGCGCCAACCTGCTGTACAGCCCGCGCAACAAGATTCTGGCTACCTCGCTGCTGGTCGAGGCCTTTCTGTACGAAGAGCAGACGCGCCGCGGCGTGAGCCTCAAGCACTGGGAAGAGTTCGAGGACGTGGCCGACCACTGCACCGTGTGCCACAAGTGCCTCAGCCCCTGCCCGGTGAAGATCGACTTTGGCGACGTCACCATGAACATGCGCAACCTGCTGCGCAAGATGGGCAAGAAGAGCGTGCGGCCCGGCAACGCGGCGGCGATGTTCTTTTTGAACGCGACCGACCCGCGCGTCATCAACACCACGCGCGCGGCCATGACGGGCGTGGCTTTCAAGGCGCAGCGCGCGGCGGTCGACTTCTTCAAGGTCGCCGGCCGCCACCAGACCAGGCATCCGCCCGCCACCGTCGGCAAGCCGCCGCTGCGCGAAGAGATCATCCACTTCGTCAACAAGAAGCTGCCCGCCGGCCTGCCCAGCAAGACGGCGCGCGCGCTGCTCGACATTGAAGACCGGGCCTACGTGCCGGTGATCCGCGACCCAAAGGGCACCTCGGCCGACAGCGAGGCGGTGTTTTATTTCCCCGGTTGCGGATCGGAGCGGCTGTTCAGCCAAGTGGGACTGGCGACCCAGGCCATGCTGTGGCACGCCGGCGTGCAGACCGTGCTGCCGCCGGGCTACGTGTGCTGCGGCTACCCGCAGCGCGGCTCGGGCCAGTTCGACAAGGCCGAAAAAATGATCACCGACAACCGGGTGCTGTTCCACCGGCTGGCGACGACGCTGAACTACCTCGACATCAAGACCGTGGTGGTCAGCTGCGGCACCTGCTACGACCAGCTCGCGGGCTATGAATTCGACAAGATCTTCCCCGGCAGCCGCATCATCGACATCCACGAATACCTGCTGGAAAAAGGCATCACGCTGCCCGCGGAGCAGCAAGGCGCCTACCTGTACCACGAGCCCTGCCACAACCCGATGAAGCTGCAGGATTCCACCACCACGGTGAAGGCGCTGGTGGGCGACAACGTGCTCAAAAACAACCGCTGCTGCGGCGAAAGCGGCACGCTGGGCGTGACGCGGCCCGACATTTCCACCCAGGTGCGCTTTCGCAAGGAAGAAGAAATCCGCCAGGGCGCGGCGCAGCTGCGCGCCAGCGGCGCCGTGCCTGAAAAGGCCAACGTCAAGATCCTGACCAGCTGCCCGAGCTGTCTGCAGGGCCTCAAGCGCTACGAAGACGATCTGCAGAGCGGCCTGCTCGAAGCCGACTACATCGTCATCGAGATGGCGCGCCACATCCTGGGCGACAACTGGCTGAAGGATTACGTCGACCGCGCCAACGCCGGCGGCATCGAGCGCGTGCTGGTGTAGGGCAGGCACTGGTGCCCGCGGGCCAGCGGGGCGCCGGCGTGGAGCGCCCCGGCCTTACAAATCGTCCGGATGCTGAACGATTTCGCCCGCCGGCGCTGGCTCCGCCTGCGCGTCATGCTCCCGATTGAATAGCGTCCAGGTGGCCACGAACAGCGCCGCGATCACCGGCCCGATGACGAAGCCGTTGATGCCGAAGGCCGAGATGCCGCCGATGGTGGACAGCAGCACCACGTAGTCGGGCAGCTTGGTGTCCTTGCCCACCAGAATGGGGCGCAGCAGGTTGTCGACCATGCCGATGACCAGCGTGCCCCAGGCGATCAGGCCGACGCCCTGCCAGGTGGCGCCGGTGGCGATCAGGTAGATGGCCACGGGCGCCCAGATGAGCGCCGCGCCCACGGCGGGCACCAGCGACAGCAGGGCCATCAACGCGCCCCACAGCACCGCGCCGTGAATGCCCAGCACCCACAGCGCCAGCCCGCCCAGGAAGCCCTGCACCATGGCCACCACGATGCTGCCCTTGACGGTGGCGCGCACCACGGTGGCGAACTTGCGCGACAGGTCTTCCGTCATGTCCGGCGCCAGCGGCACGTGGTCGCGCAGCAGCCGCGCCAGCGTCTGGCCGTCGCGTAGCAGAAAGAACAGCAGATACAGCATGATGGCCAGGTTGACCACCAGCAGCAGGGTGTTCTGGCCGATCTGCAGGGCGCGCGTCGCCACTTCCTGCCCGCCCTGGGTCAGCGCGCCGGACAGCTTGTCGAGCACGTCGCGCACGTTCAGCACGCCAAAGCGACCCGCCAGGTCGGTCAGCCAGGCCGGCAGCGCGTTCAGGATCTGCTGGTAGTAGCCGCGAAAGTCGATTTCGCCCGCGCGCACGCGCTGGCTGAAGGTGGCGATCTCGTTCACCATGGCGCCGCCCACCAGCACCATGGGCACCACCACCAGCAGCAGGATGAAGGCCAGCGTCAGCAGGGCGGCCAGCGTGTCGCGGCCGCGCAGCGACACGCGCAGGCGCCGGAACATCCCGTGAAACAGCAGCGCGAACACGATGGCCCAGAACACCGCGCCAAAGAACGGGGCCAGCACGCCGAAAAACGCCAGCGTGACGGCGGCCAGCAGCAGCAGGAAGAAGGCGCGCTGGATGGCGGGGGTATTCATGGGCTGGGCACTATACCGGAGCGCCCGGGCGCCCGCGCACCGATACGGGCACAATCGGCGCATCCTTGGCTGTCGGGCTGTTTGGCCCCGAAAACACATCATGGCTCGCGCACACCGTGCCTATCCCAACGATCCTCCCACGGCGCTGACGGTGCACGCCAAGTCGCGCGTGCTGGAGCTGAGCTTTCCCGATGGGGCCAGCTTCCGCCTGCCGTTCGAGCTGATGCGCGTGTATTCGCCCTCGGCCGAGGTGCAGGGCCACGGCCCGGGGCAGGAAGTGCTGCAGACCGGCAAGCGCGACATCCGGATGACCGCGCTGGAGCCGGTCGGCAACTACGCCGTGCAGCCCACGTTCTCGGACGGTCACGACAGCGGCATCTTTACCTGGCAGTATCTGTACCAGCTGGGTGCCGAGCAGGATCGGCGCTGGGCCGCCTACGAACAGCGCCTGGCCGACGCCGGCGTCGACCGCGACGCGCCGATGGCGCAGAAAGCCGGCGGCGGCTGCGGACACGCCCATTGAAGAGGGCGAGAAACTCATTTTTTTATAGCTGCCTGACGTTGTCTGGCAGGCGTTATCGGCGTATTTGATTCATACCTGGCTCGGCGGCGCCGCCGGCCACCTTTGCAGGACCGCAGCCCCCATGGCCACCACGCATTTCGGATACCAGTCGGTCGACGAGCAGGACAAGGCGCGCCGCGTGCGCGGTGTGTTCGACTCGGTCGCTGGCAAGTACGACCTGATGAACGACCTCATGTCGGGCGGCCTGCACCGGGTGTGGAAGGCCTACACCGTCATGGTCGCCAACGCCCAGCCGGGCCAGCGCGTGCTGGACATCGCGGGCGGCACGGGCGATCTGGCGCTGGCCTTCAGCCGCAAGGTGGGTGCCAGCGGGCAGGTGGTGCACACCGACATCAACGAGGCCATGCTGCGCACCGGGCGCGAACGCTTGCTGGACGCCGGCGTGATTCTGCCCACCACGGTTTGCGATGCCGAGAAGCTGCCGTTTCCCGATGGGCACTTCGACCTGGTCACCGTGGCCTTCGGCCTGCGCAACATGACGCACAAGGACGCCGCGCTGCGCGAAATGGCCCGCGTGTTGAAGGACGGCGGCAAGCTGCTGGTGCTGGAGTTTTCGCAGGTCGCCCGGCCGCTGCGCAAGGCCTACGACGTGTATTCGTTCAGCGTGCTGCCCCGGCTGGGCCAGCTGGTGGCGGGCGACGCCGACAGCTACCGCTATCTGGCCGAATCCATCCGCATGCACCCCAATCAGGCGGAACTAAAAGCGCTGATGCAGTCCAACGGCTTCGGCCATGTGGACTATCACAACCTGACAGGTGGGGTTGTCGCGCTTCACGTGGGCATCAAATGCCGCTAGGCTTGATCTTCAGGCCATACTCCCCAACTACGCTTTTCACGCTTACGGAGCACAGACCAGAATGACCCTCAAGCACATTGTTTCGCGTCTCTTCACGCTGCTGCTGGCGGTGGTGCTGGTCGGCGCCTTCACCTTCGACGCCGAAGCCCGTCGCATGGGGGGCGGCAAGTCCATGGGCCGCCAGTCCAGCAACGTGACCCAGCGCGAGGCAGCGCGCACGCCGCCCGCCACGCCGGCCACGCAGGCCAACCCAGCGGCGCAAGCCGGCCCCGCCGCGGCAGGCGCCGCAGGCACCGCCGCCGCGGGCGCGGCAGCGCGCAAGCCGTGGGGCGCCATGATCGGCGGCCTGGCCGCTGGCCTGGGCCTGGCCTGGCTGGCGCATTCGCTGGGCTTGGGCGCGGCGTTCGGCAACATCCTGCTGTTCCTGCTGCTGGGCGTGGTGGTGGTGGCCGTCATCGGCATGATCCGCCGCTCGCGCAACAGCGCTCAAGGCAGCGGCAACCTGGCCTACCAGGGCGCGGGCGCCGCGTCCAACCCCGTCACCCCTCGCCAGTACAGCCCCACCAAGGTCGGCAACGACGCCTCGGCCCGTCCGTGGGAAAGCCAGGCCGCGCATTTCGACACCGGCGCGGCAGCGCCGGCCGGCGGCTCGATGATCGGCTCGGCCCTGCAGGGCTCGCAGAACTGGGGGGTGCCGGCGGACTTCGACGTCACGGGCTTCACCGATGCGGCCAAGCGCAACTTCATCGCCCTGCAGGACGCCTGGGACCGCTCGGACATCCCGACCCTGCGCGCCATGATGACCAACGACATGCTGGCCGAAATCCAGTCGCAACTGGCCGAGCGCGAGCGCACCGCACCCGGCCAGGCCAACAAGACCGACGTGGTCATGCTCGAAGCGCAGCTGCTGGGCATCGAGGAGCTGGACGACATGTACATGGCCAGCGTCGAATTCAGCGGCATGATCCGCGAAGACGCGTCCGCTGGCCCCAGCCCGTTCCGCGAGGTCTGGAACATGACCAAACCCAAGACCGGCCGCGGCGGCTGGCTGGTGGCAGGGGTGCAAGCGTTGCAGTGAAGGGGCTGCCGGGGGTTGGCGCTCGGCTCCGTGGCCACTCGCTAGCCTCCCGCGCTGGCTTTTGTTGCGCGGCGAACCCATGGCGCCCTTCGGGGCGCCATTTTCATGGGTCGCGCCACCAAGGCAGTCACAGCGCCGGCCTCGGCCGTTGTCATGAATAATCGCGGGTTATGGTTACACCGTCCCCTCTATCGCGGCTCGTCGACACGCTGGGCGAATTCACCCGCAATCTCAGGCCGCCCGGCTGGCTGGTCGACGAGACACAGCACCGGCTGGTGCTGTTCATCAACCATGTGCTCATGCAAGAGCCGGAAGCCCAGGCGCGGCTGGCGCGGCAAAAGGGGCGCGTGGTGCGCCTGCAGTGGCGCGACTTCGCCATGCAACTGGCCGCCACCCCGGCCGGCCTGTGCGAACTGGCGCCCGCCGCCACGCCCGATCTGCTGCTGACGGTGACCGACACCTCGCCGCTGGACCTGGCCCGCAACGCGCTGCAGGGCGAGCGGCCCGGCGTGCGCATCGAGGGCGACGTGCAGTTCGCCGCCGAAATGAACTGGCTGGTTGACCACGTGCGCTGGGACGCCGAGGAAGACCTCTCGCGCCTTGTGGGTGACGCGCCGGCGCACGCATTGGCCAATGCCGGCCGCGCGGTGGCCCAGGGCTTGCGCAAGTTCGCCAGCAGCCTGCCGGGGCAGGGCAGGGCCCGGGGCGAATGAAAGCCACCCGCTCCTGGCGCGGCGCGCAAGGAAGCGCGCGGTGAACCGTTTCGCGCGCGCCGCCTACATCGTCTGGATCGCCCTGCGCTACGGCCTGGACGAGCTGGTGCTCACCAGTTTCGAGCATCCGGGCCTGCGGCTGGTCGCGCGCATGGCCTCTCTCGGGCGCGACCTGTCGGCGCCGCGCGGGCAGCGGCTGCGCGAGGCGCTGCAAAAGCTCGGGCCGATCTTCGTCAAGTTCGGCCAGGTGCTGTCGACCCGGCGCGACCTGCTGCCGGCCGACGTGGCGGACGAGCTGGCCTTGCTGCAGGACCGCGTGCCGCCTTTTCCCGGCGAGCAGGCCGTGGCCACCATCGAGCGAGCCTTCGGCCAGCCGGTCGACACCCTGTTTACCAGTTTCGACCGCACGCCGGTGGCCAGTGCATCCATTGCCCAGGTGCATTTCGCCACCATGCTCGACCGCAACGGGCGCGAACGCGAGGTCGCGGTCAAGGTGCTGCGGCCCGGCATGCTCAAGGTCATCGACCAGGACTTGGCGCTGATCCGCATGATGGCCGGCTGGGTCGAGCGCCTGGCCCCCGACGGCCGGCGCCTGAAGCCGCGCGAGGTGGCCGCCGAGTTCGACAAATACCTGCACGACGAGCTGGATCTGGTGCGCGAAGCCGCCAGTGCCGCGCAGCTGCGGCGCAACATGGCGGGGCTGGACCTGGTGCTGATCCCGGAAATGTTCTGGGACATGATCCGCCCCGAGGTGCTGGTGATGGAGCGCATGAAGGGCATCCCGATCGGCCAGATCGAGCGCCTGCGCGACGCGGGGCTGGACATCCCGAAGCTGGCGCGCGACGGCGTCACCATCTTCTTCACCCAGGTGTTCCGCGACGGCTTTTTCCACGCCGACATGCACCCGGGCAACATCATGGTCAGCGTCGAGCCGGCGACCTTCGGGCGCTACGTGTCGCTGGACTTTGGCATCGTCGGCACGCTGACGCAGGTCGACAAGGAATACCTGGCGCAGAACTTCGCCGCCTTCTTCCGGCGCGACTACAAGCGCGTGGCCGAACTGCACATCGAAAGCGGGTGGGTGCCGCCGGACACGCGCGTTGACGAGCTCGAAGCCGGCATCCGCAGCGTGTGCGAGCCTTACTTCGACCGCCCGCTGAAGGAAATATCCCTTGGCATGGTGTTGCTGCGGCTGTTCCAGATATCGCGCCGCTTCAACGTCGTCATCCAGCCGCAACTGGTGCTGCTGCAGAAGACCCTGCTGAACGTGGAAGGCCTGGGCCGCCAGCTCGACCCCGACCTGGACCTGTGGGCCACCGCCAAGCCCTTCCTCGAAAAATGGATGCATGAACAGATCGGGCCACGGCGCCTGTGGCGCGAACTGAAGGAGCAGTCGCCCTATTACGCCAAAATGCTGCCCGATCTGCCGCGCCTGCTGCACGGCTACCTGCAGCAGCGCCCGCTGGACGACCTGCGCGCCGACCTGGCCGAACTGGTGCGCCAGCAGCGCCACACCAACCGGCTGTTGCAGAAAATCGTGTATGGCGGCATCGGTTTTCTGCTGGGGCTGGTCGTGATGCAGGTCGTCGTGCGCGTGCGCCTTTTCTGAGCGAGGGAGAACATGAACGTCACGCTGATGATCTTCGTCATCGCCTATCTGCTGGGCACCCTGGCCATCGGGGTGTGGGCCGGCACGCGCATCAAGACGACCACCGACTTCGCGCTGGCGGGCCGCAACCTGCCGCTGATCATGATCGTGACCACCACCTTCGCGACGTGGTTCGGCGCCGAGACGGTGATGGGCATTCCGGCCAAGTTCGTGCAGGGCGGCCTGGGCGCCATCATCGAAGACCCGTTCGGCGCCGGCACCTGCCTGATCCTGGTGGGCGCGTTCTTTGCCGCCCGGCTGTACCGCATGAACCTGCTGACCATTGGCGATTTCTACCGCCAGCGCTACGGCAAGGGTGTGGAAGTGTTCTGCTCGGTGGCGATCATCCTGAGCTATCTGGGCTGGGTGGCGGCGCAGATCACGGCGCTGGGCTTGGTGTTCAACGTGCTGACCGGCGGCGCCGTGTCTGAAAGCGTGGGCATGGTGATTGGCACCGCGGCGGTGCTGGTGTACGTGATGGTGGGTGGCTTTCTGGCCGTGGCGTGGACCGATTTCATCCAGATGATCGTGCTGGTGCTGGGCCTGTCCGTCATTGCCGTGTTTTCGGCCGAGCTGGCGGGCGGCGCCGGGCAGGTGATGAACCTGGTGACGCAGCAGGACATGCTGCGCTTCTTCCCGGAACCGACGTTCAAGGACATCGCCTTCTTCATTGGCGCCGGCATCACCATGATGCTGGGCAGCATCCCCCAGCAGGACGTGTTCCAGCGCGTCATGTCTGCCAAGGACGCGCGCACCGCGCAGAACGGCGCCATGATCGGCGGCGCGGCCTACATCCTGTTCGCCTTCGTGCCGATGTTCATCGTCACCGCGGCGGTGGTGGTGATGGGCGACCGCGCGGTGCAGATGGTGCACAACGACTACCAGAAACTGCTGCCGGCCTTCATCATGGGCCACATGCCGCTGGTGATGCAGATCCTGTTCTTCGGCGCGCTGCTGTCGGCCATCAAGAGCACGTCCTCGGCCACGCTGCTGGCGCCCTCCACCAGTTTTGTCGAGAACATCCTGGGTAACCTCTACCCCTCGATGAGCGACCGCCAGCGCCTGGTGGCCATGCGCGCCAGCATCTTGATCTTCTCGCTCAGCGTGCTGGCCTACGCCATCGCCATGCGTGGCACGTCCATCTACGAACTGGTGTCGTCGGCCTACCAGGTGACGCTGGTGGCGGCTTTCGTGCCGCTGTTGCTGGGCCTTTACTGGAAGCGCGCCACCACGCAGGGCGCGGTGCTGGCCATTTTGCTCGGGGTGGGTACGTGGGTACTGTTCTTTCCTGGTGTCACGCATCTGGGCGAGGCGTTTCCGGGTCAGCTGGCGGGGCTGCTGATGGCATTTGTCGGCATGGTGGTGGGCTCGCTCGCGCCGCAGTGGATTCACGACCACCGCACGCACACCCATCGCCTGGCGCCCCGGCCGGAGCACGCCTGACGCGCCGGGCCGCCAGGCGCGGGGCGGATCGGGTGCGCGCCTTGGGCCGACCGGCGCGGCACCACGGCGGCGCCGCAGCCCGCCAGGGCGCGCAGCCGGGCCGCCTTTTATAATGAGCGGTTTTGCGCGCGCCGCGCCGCCTGCTGGTCTTTTCATGCCCATCTACGCTTACAAATGCGCATCCTGCGGGTTCGCCAAGGACGTGCTGCAGAAAATGTCCGACCCGCCGCTGACGGTGTGTCCGTCGTGCGGTGAGCCTGCGTTCAACAAGCAGGTGACCGCGGCGGGCTTTCAGTTGAAGGGGTCCGGCTGGTATGTGACCGACTTCCGCGAAGGCGGCAAGAGCATCGCCGCCGCCAGCGGCGCCAAGCCGGTGGATGGCGCGGCCCGATCGGATGGCGCCGCGCCGTCGCCTGCGCCGGCCGCATCGCCTGCGCCTGCATCTACCTCGGCGCCACCAGCGAGCAGTCCCGCGCCGAGCGGCGGTGGCTCGACGTCGTCGGGCGACTGATCCCGCGCTGCCTGCTGCCCCATGATGTCCCGCCTGCGCCAATACTTCATCACCGGCCTGCTGGTGTGGTTGCCGATGGGCGTCACCGTGTGGGTGCTGCTGTGGCTGGTCGGGATCCTGGACAGCATCTTCCTGGGTGTGCTGGCCGCCGCGGAAGCCGTGGTGCCCGGCCTGGCGTCCGTGGGCGAGCAGCTGCGCCACATCCCTGGGCTTGGCGTCATCCTGGTGGCCCTGGTCGTGCTGGGCACCGGCCTGTTCGTGGCCAACATGTTCGGGCAGTGGTGGCTGCGCCAGTGGGAAAAGCTGATGAACCGCATCCCGGTGGTGCGCAGCATCTATTCCAGCGTGAAGCAGGTGTCGGACACGCTGTTTTCCGGCTCGGGGCAGGCGTTTTCCAAGGCGCTGCTGATCCAGTATCCGCGTCAGGGCGCGTGGACCATCGGCTTTCTCACCGGCCGCCCCGGCGGCGAGGTGGCCACCTACCTGAAGGGCGACTTCATCAGCGTCTACGTGCCCACCACGCCCAACCCCACGTCGGGCTTCTTCCTGATGGTGCCGCGTGCCGACGTGGTCGAACTCAAGATGAGCGTGGACGAAGCGCTCAAATATGTCATTTCCATGGGCGTGGTGGCGCCGCCGACGCGCGAACCGCGCGCCGGTGAGCCGCAACCCCTGCCCCAGGTGCCGGGCGTGACCGGCCCCGCCCCGTCTGCGCCGCCCGCGCAACCTGAAATCCCCGTGTCCCCTGCGCTGGCCGATTCGGCCGGCGCCCGACCAGAACTGTAGAAAGCCCACCCCATGTCGATGCGTTCCCACTACTGCGGCCTCGTGACCGAGGCGCTGATCGGCCAGACGGTCAGCCTGTGCGGCTGGGTCAACCGCCGGCGCGACCATGGCGGCGTGATCTTCGTCGACCTGCGCGACCGCGAAGGCTACGTGCAGGTGGTGTGCGACCCCGACCGCCCGGAGATGTTCAAGATCGCCGAAGATCTGCGCAACGAGTTCTGCGTGCAGGTCAAGGGCCTGGTGCGCGCGCGCCCCGAAGGCACCACCAACGACAACATGAAGAGCGGCAAGATCGAGGTGCTGTGCCAGGAGCTGACGGTGCTTAACCCGTCGGTCACCCCGCCGTTCCAGCTGGACGACGAGAACCTGTCGGAAACCACGCGCCTGACGCACCGCGTGCTGGACCTGCGCCGGCCCTACATGCAGCACAACCTCATGCTGCGCTACCGCGTGGCGATCGAGGTGCGCAAGTTTCTTGACGAGCACGGCTTCATCGACATCGAGACGCCCATGCTGGGCAAGAGCACGCCCGAAGGCGCGCGCGACTACCTGGTGCCCAGCCGCGTGCACGACGGCATGTTCTTCGCGCTGCCGCAGTCGCCCCAGCTGTACAAGCAGATGCTGATGGTGGCCGGCTACGACCGCTACTACCAGATCACCAAGTGCTTCCGCGACGAAGACCTGCGCGCCGACCGCCAGCCCGAATTCACCCAGATCGACTGCGAGACTTCGTTCCTCAACGAGCAGGAAATCCGCGACCTGTTCCAGCGCATGATCACCCACGTCTTCAAGAAGACGATGGACGTGGACCTAGGCGAATTCCCCGTCATGCCGTATGCCGAGGCCATGCACCGCTTCGGTTCCGACAAGCCCGACCTGCGCGTCAAGCTCGAATTCACCGAACTGACCGACGTCATGGCCGATGTGGATTTCAAGGTGTTCAGCGGCCCGGCCACCACGCCCGGCGGGCGCGTGGTCGCCCTGCGCGTGCCCGGCGGCGCCGAGATGAGCCGTGGCGAGATCGATGGCTACACCGAATTCGTCAAGATCTACGGCGCCAAGGGCTTGGCGTGGATCAAGGTCAACGACGTGAGCCAGGGCCGTGATGGCCTGCAGTCGCCCATCGTCAAGAACCTGCATGACGCGGCGATTGCCGAGATCCTCAAGCGCAGCGGCGCGCAGAACGGCGACATCCTGTTCTTCGGCGCCGACAAGGCCAAGGTGGTGAACGACGCCATCGGCGCGCTGCGCCTGAAGATCGGTCACGGCGCGGCGGCGCGCAAGTCGGGCCTGTTCGAGGATCGCTGGGCGCCGCTGTGGGTGGTCGACTTCCCGATGTTCGAATATGACGAGGGCGAACATCGCTGGAACGCCGTGCACCACCCCTTCACCGCGCCCAAGGACGGCCACGAGGACTACATGGACTCCGACCCCGCCAAATGCGTGGCCAAGGCCTACGACATGGTGCTGAACGGCTGGGAACTGGGCGGCGGCTCGGTGCGTATCCACCGCGCCGACGTGCAGAGCAAGGTGTTCACCGCCCTCAAGATCAGCCCCGAGGACGCGCAGGCCAAGTTCGGCTACCTGCTGGACGCGCTGCAATACGGCGCGCCGCCGCACGGCGGCCTGGCCTTTGGCCTGGACCGCCTGGTCACGCTGATGACCAAGGCCGATTCGATCCGCGACGTGATCGCCTTCCCCAAGACGCAGCGTGCGCAGGACCTGCTGACGCAGGCGCCCTCGGCCGTCGAGGAAAAGCAGCTGCGCGAGCTGCATATCCGCCTGCGCAACCCGGTCGCGGCCTGAGGCGGCGCGCGGCCTTCTTGAAGGGCGGCTGCGGATCGGCCGGCCGCCTGACGGGGCTGGCCGCGCGCATGTTCTGGGTTGTCGGTACACGCCTGCGGTGGAGTCCTACGCGGGCTGCGCGGCCACTCTGTTAGCATGGATTTTCTTTCTGGAGAACTTCATGTCCTACACCTCTGATCTCGTCGATTCGGCCACCGAAACCAAGGAACAACTGGTGACCAACCTGCGTCGCGTCGTGTCCGACGCCGAGGATTTGCTGGCCGCCACCGCAGGCCAGACCGACAGCAAGATCACCGAATTGCGCGCTCGGGCGCGCGAAAACCTGGTGGTCGCGCGCGAAAAACTTGCCGACGCCGACGCCGCCTTGCGTGCCCGTGCCCGCCAGGCTGCCAGCGCCACCGACGAGTACGTGCACGACAACCCCTGGTCGTCGATCGGCGCCGCTGCCGCTTTGGGCATCCTGATCGGCGTGCTGCTCGGTCGCCGCTGATTCATAGCAGCGCTTTTTGCGCCCCACCTTTGCCGTTCGCCATGAGCCTGCCTTCTTCCGACGCCAGCACCGCCGCGCGCGTGCGTGGCCTGTTCGCCGACGTGATCGAACTGGCGCAGGTGCGCCTGGAGCTGTTTACCGTCGAAGCGCGTCAAGAAATGGCCGGCCTGGCCAGCATGGCCGTGATGGGCGCGCTGGCCGTGGTGTTCGTCAGCTTCGGGCTGATCTTTCTGGCGATCTTTCTTACCGTGCTGCTGTGGGACACGCAGCGCCTGCTGGCGCTGGGCGTCTTCACCACGCTGTTTCTCGGCGGAGGGTCCGTGCTGGCGCTGCTGGTGTGGCAGAAAGCGCGCCAGGGCATTCGACTGTTTGGCACCACGCGCGACGAATTACGGCGCGACCAGGAAAGGCTGCGTGCGTCATGAAGGACGAAGCCGCCTTTGACCTGGCCACCCGGCGCGAGCAGTTGCGCCTGCGCTCGGCGCAGCTGCGCGACCAGATTGCGGTGCGCAGCCACATATTTCGCCCTGCCTTCAGCGCCACCGACCGCGTGCGGGGTGGGGTGCGGCGGGCGCGGCGCGTGGGCGACAACCAGGCGCTGCTGCTGCTGGCCGGCGCGGCGCTGGTTGGGGCTGCGCTGGTGCGGCCGCGCCTGGTGCTTGGCCTGGGCACACGCGCGCTGTCGGGCTGGCAGCTGTATCGCCGCGTTCGGCCCATCGTCGATGGCGTGCTGCGCCAGCTGGGTTGACGCCGGCAAAGCGTTGCGCGAGGCTGGCGCCATGGGTCAGATTTCGGCTGGCGACAAGCGCCCCTTCAAGATTCCCGAATCGGTGCTGGTGGTCATTCATACCCCGGCGCTGCAAGTGCTGCTGATCCGCCGCGCCGACGTGGCGTCCGACTATTGGCAATCCGTCACCGGCAGCAAGGATGCGCCCGACGAACCGTTTGAACACACCGCCGCGCGCGAAGTGCGAGAAGAAACCGGCATCGACGTGGCGCAGCCGGGCCACCATCTGACCGACTGGCGGCTTGAAAACGTGTACGAGATCTACCCCCGCTGGCGCCATCGCTATGCGCCAGGGGTGACGCACAACCGCGAGCACGTGTTTGGCCTTCAGGTGCCTGCGGCGACCGCGGTGTGCCTGAACCCGCGCGAACACGACGGCCTCGTCTGGCTGCCTTACCTGCAGGCGGCCGAACGCTGCTTTTCGCCGTCCAACGCGGAAGCCTGCCTGATGCTGCCGCGCCTGCTGGCCAAGGCGGCCGCATGACGGCCGAATCGATCTTCGGCGCCACGCACGACGTGCTGCGCGTGGCCACCTACAACATCCACAAGGGTGTGCAGGGCGTCGGACCGGCGCGGCGGCTCGAAATTCACAACCTGGCGCTGGCCATCGAAACGCTGGACGCCGACATCGTCTGCCTGCAGGAAGTGCGCGCCATGAACCGGCGCGAGGCAAGCTACTTCACCGGCTGGCCCGAAGTCCCGCAGGCGCAGTTTCTGGCGCCCGAAGGCTACGAATCCGTCTACCGCACCAACGCCATCACGCGCGATGGCGAACATGGCAACGCGCTGCTGTCGCGCTGGCCGATCGTGCGGCACCGGCACGAGGACATGTCCGACCACCGCTTCGAGCAGCGTGGCCTGCTGCATGCCGAAATCCAGGTGGCCGGCGTCAGCGTGCACGCCATCGTGGTGCACTTCGGGCTGATCCCGGCCAGCCGCGTGCGCCAGACCGACCAGCTCAAGCGCTACATCGCGCGCGAAATCCCACTTGACGCGCCCGTGGTGGTGGCGGGCGACTTCAACGACTGGGGCACGCGCGTGCGCCGCCTGCTGCACGTCGATTCGCTGCACGCCTTCGAAGGCCCGCGCACGCTGACCTATCCGTCGCGCTTTCCGGTGGCCCAGCTGGACCACATCTACGCGCGCGGCATGCGGCCGCTCAGTCTGGCGGCGCCGCGCGGGCGGGTGTGGAGCCGCATGTCCGACCACCTGCCACTGATCGCCGAATTCACCCTGCCAGATCGTATTGCTACATAAAACATAGCTGCATCCGCAACCAGGCTGGCCGCCCGGGCTTTGCTGCTACCATCGGTTCGCACATGAAACCATCCCCCGATCTCCCCGCGGCGGCCGACGCCACCGACGAAGGCACGCCCGTCTCGGTCAAGATCCGCGAGCGCCTGCAAGCGGCGCGCCGCCGCTTCAACGCCAACGACAACATTGCCGACTTCATCGAACCTGGCGAGCTGGAAAAGCTGCTCGACGAAGTCACCGCCAAGATGGAAGGCGTGCTCGACAGCATGGTGATCGACACCGAGCGCGACCACAACACCAGCAACACCGCGCGCCGCGTGGCCAAGATGTATGTCAACGAGGTGTTCAAGGGCCGCTATGTCAAGCCGCCCGAGATCACCGAGTTTCCCAATGCCGAGCGCCTGAACGAGCTGATGATCGTCGGCCCCATCACCGTGCGCTCGGCCTGCAGCCACCATTTCTGCCCGGTCATCGGCAAGCTGTGGATCGGCGTCATGCCTAACGAGCGCACCAACGTCATCGGCCTTTCCAAATACGCGCGCTTGGCCGAATGGATCATGGGCCGCCCGCAAATCCAGGAAGAAGCCGTGGTGCAGCTGGCCGACCTGATCCAGCACAAGACCAAGCCCGACGGCCTGGCGCTGGTGATGCAGGCCACGCATTTCTGCATGGCCTGGCGCGGCGTCAAGGACATGGACAGCAAGATGATCAACTCGGTCATGCGCGGCGTGTTCCTGAAAGACGCCAACCTGCGGCGCGAATTCCTGTCCCTCATTCCGCAAAAGAACTGACCATGCTTGTCCGCCTGCTCTACGCCAGCCGCGCCGTCGATTCATCGCCCGCCGCCGTCGAAGCCATCTGCACCAGCGCGCGCCAGCACAACGCCGACCACGGCGTCACCGGCGTGCTGGTGTTTGGCGGCGGCATCTTCATGCAGTGCATCGAAGGCGGCCGCCAGACCATCAGCGACCTGTACGGCGTGATCCAGAAGGATGCGCGGCATCAGGACGTGGTGCTGCTGCATTACGAAGAGATCACCGAGCGCCGTTTCGGCGGCTGGACGATGGGGCTGGTCAATGCCGAGCGCGTCAATGCGGGCGTGTTGCTGAAGTATTCGGAGCGCGCGGTGCTGGATCCGTACACCGTGTCCGGCCGTGCTTCGCTGGCGCTGATCGAGGACTTGATGGCGACGGCCAGTGTGGTCGGTCACACCTGATCGATGTCATGAAAATTGGCCGCCAGCGCCGGTCCATCAAGCGCCGGTAGCTCACTAAACAATAGCAATCAAATCGCTGCCGCGGCCAGGTCGGCAGGCTCGGCGCGTTGCGCATCGGCAATCGCCCGCATGGCGGAAAGCGCCTCGGCATCGGTGCGGTAGGTGCGCAGCAGCGGGTGCGGCGACAGCGCGGCGGCGGCCTGCAGCACGCGTTCGGCGGGCAGCTTCATGCCGGCGATGTGCAGCGTCACCTGGCGCGAGCGCAGCAGGCCCAGCACGCGTGTGAACACTTCGGCGCCGGTGGCGTCGATGCGGTTGATCGGCTGGGCGAACAGGCAGACGTGGCGCGTGCCAGGGTGCGCCGTCAGGTATTCGGTCAGGTTGCGCTCGAACTGACTGGCGGTGGCAAAGTCCAGCGCGGCGTCCATGCGCAGGGCGTAGGTGTCCGGCGCCAGCGGCGCCAACTGCCACAGGTGGCGGTCGCGCAGGCTGCCGTCGGGGTGCAGCCCGACTTCGATGATGCGCGGATGCAGGCGCTGGTACAGAAACAGCGACAGCGCCATCAGCACCCCCGTCAGCACGCCCCAGTACAGCGCCGGCGCGGCGGCGAGGGTGACGGCGAAGGTGGCCACGGCAATGGCCGTTTCGACGCGCGAGATGCGCCACAGACGCCCGAATTCGCGCGGCTTGATCAGCCCCAGCACGGCCGCCACCACGATGGCCGCCAGCACCGCCTGAGGCACGTGGCGCAGCACCGGCGTGAACAGCAGCAGCGCCAGCAGTACCACGCCCACCGAAAAGACGGTGGCCCAGCCGGTCTGCGCGCCCGCGTACAGGTTGAGCGCCGAGCGCGAAAACGACGAACTGGTGGCAAACGCACCCGACAAGCCCGACGCGATCTTGGCCAGGCCCTGGCCAATGAGGTCCTGGTCCTGGTCCCAGCGCTCGCCCTTGCGCTGGCTGTCCACCTTGGCGCTGGACGCGGTTTCGAGAAAGCTCACCAGCGTCACCACCAGCGTCGGCAGCACCAGTTGGCCCAGCACCTGCCAGCCCGGCCAGCCGGGCACATACAGCGCGGGCAGCCCCTGCGGCAGTGGCCCCACCACGGCGCCGCCGCGCGCTTCAAAGCCGATGGCGTAGCTCAGCGCCGCCGTCGCCACCACGATGACCAGCACGCCCGGAAAAGTGGGTTTCCAGCGGCGCGCCAGCATCAGCAACGCCAACGCGCCCAGGCCGAAGGCGGCAGCCAGCGGGTCGATGGCCGGATGGCGCAGCATATTGCCCCAAGCCACCTTGAAGCCCAGCAGCGCCGGCACTTGCGAGGTGATGATGAGCACCGCCGCCGCCTGCGTGAAGGCCATCAGCACAGGTGAATTGATCAGGTTCAGCAGCCAGCCAAACCTGAAGGCGCCCAGCACCACCTGCAGCAGGCCCGACAGCAGCGCCAGCCACACGGCCAGCTCGACCCACTGCGCGCTGCCCGGCGCGGCCAGCGGCGTGAGCGAGGCGAACACCATCAGGCAGGTCAGCGCCGTGGGCCCCACCGACAGCCGCGCCGAGGCCGAGAACAGCACCGCCACCAGCGCCGGCAGCATCGACGCATAGATGCCCGTCACCAGCGGCATGCCCGCCAGCTGCGCGTAGGCCACGCCTTGTGGAATCACCATCAGCCCGACCGTGAGGCCGGCCAGCGCCTCGCCCCGCAGCAGCGCCGCCGTGGGGCGTGGCCAGTGCAGGAAGGGCAGGCGGCGGGCGAGGGCGGGGTGCATCGGGTGCGGGTCAGTGCCGGTCGCCCGGGCGCGCTGGTCGGCGCCCGCGGGTGTTGCGGCGTTGAGCATTCTGTACCATGGCGCGCCTTGACCGCCGCCCGCCTGACGGAGACCCCGATGAATCGCTTTGTGCTGATCGCTGCCCTGGCGCTGCTGCCTGCCGCGGCGGGCGCGCAGGCCATCCGCTGCGCGGACCCGGCCAGCGGCAAGACGCTCTACACCGACCAGCCCTGCAAGGGCGGCGAGCTGGTGGTGCCCCGCCGCACCGAGGTTGAGCTGCAGCAAGAAGCCGCCCAAGCCGCCGCCGCGCGCCAGCGGGAGCGCGAGCGTGAACTGGACCGCGCCGAGCGCGCGCTGCAGCGCGAAAGACAGGCGACCCGCGAAGCCGTCGCCGCCCGTCGTGCCGAATCGCTGGCCGAATCCGACACTTGCCGCCGGGCACGCGCCGAAGCCAGCTTTCGCGCGGCCAGCTTTTCAGCATCGGCCGAGGAAATCCGCACCGCCCGGTACAACGCGGCCCTGGCTTGCGGCCAGCCGCCGCCGAGCGACATCGTGGTGGTGCAGCCCGCAGCGCCGGCCTGGCCGGTGCGCCGCCCCTGGTCGCCCGACCAGCCTCATGCCAACCGCGGCTCGGGCACGGGCTTTGGCATGCCCGCGCCGCCCATGCCGCCGCGCCCGCGCGTCGATGCGCCGCGCGAATCGGGGCTCATGGGGCGCTGACGGGCGGCGCCGGGTGGGGCGTTGGTGGTTAAACAAGGCTGCAGCGCTTTATTCAAAAGGGCAGGGTGCTATGGTTTTGCATGAGTGCCACGAGGGTGAAGAGAGCAAGGCAGTTGCTCCCTCCCCCACTGGGGAGGGCTGGGGTGGGGACCGCCCCGCCGTCGGTGCCAGCGCTGCGGCCCTCATCCCAACCTTCCCCCATAGGCGGAAGGCGTGAGTAGCGAAGCGCAGGCTCCTTGCTGCTCAAGCGTTTTTGCATCAGAGCACGGCAGGCGTCGCCCGCCTCAGCGCTGCGGCATGTCCTTGGCGCCGTAGCCCAGGCTGACGGTGGCGTCGGCCGGTATGGCGGGCATGGTGGCGTTCCACTGCTCCCACGCATCGCGCAGGGCCGCCAGGCGCTCGGGCTCGCGGGCGGCCAGGTTGGCGCGTTCGCGTTCGTCCTGCGGGATGTTGAACAGGTAGTCGTGCCCGTCCACGCGCAGGTACTTCCAGTCGCCGTCGCGGTGCGCGCGCTGGCCGCGGTGGTTCATGCGCCAGAACAGCGGGCGCTCGAACCTGGCCGTGGGATCGCGCAGCACCGGCAGCAGCGACACGCCGTCCAGCGGGTAGTCGGGGTGCGCGGCCACGCCGGCGGCGTCGAGCAGGGTGGCCGACCAGTCCATCGTCATGCAGGCTTGCGTGGTGACGCCGCTGGGTGCGATGCGCGCCGGCCAGTGCGCGATCCAGGGCACGCGTATGCCGCCTTCGGTCAAGTCCATCTTGCCGCCGACCAGCGGCCAGTTGTCTGAAAAACGCTCGCCACCGTTGTCGCTGGTGAAGACGATCAGCGTGTTGTCCAGCAGGCCTTCGGCGCGCAGCGTGTCCACCAGCTTGCCGATGCCCTCGTCCATGTGGTGGATCATGCGGCGGTAGGTGTGGATGTTGCCGCCGTGCAGGTGGAACAGGTTGTCCTTCACCTCTTGCGCCAGCGCCGCGTCGTCGCGCGTTTCCCACGGCCAGTGCGGGGCGGTGTAGTGCACGCTCAGGAAAAACGGCGTGCCACCGCGCGCGCCGTCGGCCATGCGCTGGATGTAGTCCACCGACCGATTGGTGATGAGGTCGGTGAGGTAGCCCTCGGCCTGGTGCTCGGCGTCGCCCAGGTACAGGTCGTGCGTGCCGTTGTTGCTGCAGTGGGTGAAGTAGTCGACCCCGCCCGACATGGGGCCGAAGAACTCCTCGTAGCCCGATTTGAGCGGCCCGAAGGCCGGTGGATAGCCCAGGTGCCACTTGCCCATCAGCGCGGTGCGGTAGCCGGCGCCTTTCAGCAGCGACGGCAGCGTCGGGTGCTCGGGCGGCAGGCCCAGCGTGCTGCTGCCCTTGCTCTTGCTGTTGATCGGCTCTTCGGCGGCGCCGCGCAGGCGGTACTGGTAGCGCGCCGTCATCAGGCCAAAGCGGGTGGGTGAGCACACCGGCGAGTTGCTGTAGCCCTGCGTGAACTTCACGCCCGCCGCGGCCAGCCGATCGAGCACGGGCGACACGGGGCCGAAGTCGGCGTCGCGCCCGCCGTAGCAGCCCAGGTCGGCAAAGCCCAGGTCGTCGGCGACGATGAAGATGAAGCTGGGGCGGTTTTTGGTGGTCATTTTGGCCTTCAGCGCTTGTCAGGAAAGCGGTGGTGGCTATAAAAAAAGGAGTATTTCACTCCACCTTCATGCCCGTTGCCTGAATGACGCGGCCGTAGCGCTGCGACAAATCGGCCAGCCGTCTGGCCGCGTCGGCGCCGGTCAGGCCTTCGTAGAACAGGTCCAGGTTGGCCAGGCGCTGCCGCACGTCGGGCTGGGCCAGCGCCTCGGCAAAGGCCTGCTGCAGCGTCTGCACCACCGCGTCGGGCGTGGCGGCGGGCACCATGGCGATGTAGAGCACCTCTTGCTCCAGCCCCTTGAAGCCGGCTTCGGCCACCGTCGGCACGTCGGGTGCCAACGCGCTGCGCTGGCGGCTGGTGACGGCCAGCGCCGTCACCTTGCCCGCCTTCACGTGCGGCAGCAGGCCGGGCGTGGCCAGCACGCCGCCATTCACTTCGCCGCTCAGGATGGCGGTGACGGCGGGCGTGTTGCCCTTGTAGGGCACGTGGGTGATCTTCATGCCGGTGGCGTCGTGAAACAGCTCCGCCGCCAGGTGGCCCGGGCTGCCGGAGCCGGCCGAGCTGAAGGTCACGCCGCGCGTCTTGCCGGCGTTGATCAGGTCGGCCAGCGTCTTGAAGCCGGTGGCCGGGTGTGCGCCCACCAGCAGGCCCGACGAGGCCATCACCATCAGCGGCTTGAACTCGGCCGGCTTGAACGGCATGCCCTTGTAGATGTGCGGATTGACGGTGAACGTGGTGTCGATGCCGATCAACACCGTGTAGCCGTCGGGCGCGCTGCGCGCCACCTGCGTGGTGCCGATGTTGCCGGCCGCGCCGGGCTTGTTGTCAACCACCACCGGCTGCTTGAAACGCTTTTGCAGCACTTCGGCGACCGATCGCGCAATCAGGTCCGACGGGCCGCCCGGCGGAAAGCTGTTGACGAAGGTGATCTGCCGCGCCGGATACGCCTGCGCCACCGCCGCGCCGGCCAGCAGGCAGAGCGTGGTGGCCACCAGCGCACGCCGCGCGAAGCCGCGGGTAAAGAGGGCGCGCACGGCGTTCATGGCTGATACCCCGACTGGCGCACCACCGGCGCCCATTGCGCGCGGTAGGCTTTCAGCATGGCCTCGGTCTGCGCTGGCGTGCTGGCCACCGGCGTCATCTTGGCGTCGACGAACTTGCGCTGCGTGTCGGGGTCGGCCATCACTTCGCGGATCGCCGTGGCCAGGCGCCGCACCTGCTCGCGCGGCATGGCGGCGGGCGCGAAAAAGGCGTTCCAGCCCGTGGCCACCAGGTTCAGGCCGGACTCCTTGTAGGTCGGAATGTGGCGCGCAAACGGCGAGCGCCCAGCGCCCGAGCTGGCCAGGATGCGCAGCTTGCCGCCCTCGTGCTGCGGCAGCAGCGTGTCGAGGGTGTCGAAGGCGACCGGAATCTGCCCGCCGATCAGGTCGCTGATCAGCGGCGCCGAGCCGCGGTAGCCCACCACCTGCGCCTTCACGCTGGCTTTTTCGCCCGTCATCAGCGCAAAGAAGTGCGGCAGGCTGCCGGTGGCGGGCACGCCGAAGTTGGCCTGCCCCGGGTTGGCCCGCAGCCATGCCAGCAAGTGCGACAGCTCTTTTACCGGCACGGCCGACGACACCGCCAGGCCGAATTCGTAGTCGCTGACTTGCGACACGGGCTGGAAGTCCTTGTCCGGGTCGTAGCCGTTGTCCTTGAACACCAGTGGCGCCACCACCATGATGGCCGGATTGGCCAGCATCAGCACGTTCTGCTGGGCGTTGGCGCTGCGCAACTGCTGCGCCGCCAGCCGGCCGCCGGCGCCGGTGCGGTTTTCGACCACCACCGGATGACCCAGCCTGGCGCCCAGCTTGTCGGCCACCAGGCGCGCGGCGCGGTCGCTGGAGCCGCCAGCCGCGTAGGGCACCACGATGCGCAGCGCCGATTCGCCTTGCGCGCTGACGCGGCCAGCCAGTGCGGCCGAGCCAGCCGCCAGCAACAGTTGTCTACGATGCATGATGGGTGTGTCCCTCTCTCCGCGGCGCGGCCAAAGAACGGCAATGTAGGGCGCGGATGCGCGATTGACAAAGTCAACCATTCTCAGGAATTACCCCAATGCCAGGCTCGCGACTGACCCAGCCCAGAACGCTGGACGACATGCTGCTGTACGTGATGTGGCAGGTGCAGGCGGCGGCGCGGCGGCCCGTGGTGCGGGTGTGCGAAGCCGAATTCGGCGTCACCCGGCGCGAATGGCGCATGTTGGCGCAGTTGGGGCGCGGCACCGGTGTGGCTTCGTCGGCGCTGGCCGCGCGGGCGGGGCTGGACCGCGCGCAGACTTCGCGCGCCGTCGGCGCACTGGTGCACAAGGGGCTGGTGGCGCGCACGCCGCGGCGCGGCGACCGGCGCGAAGTGTTGCTGGACCTGACGCCAGCCGGGCGCGCGCTGTACGAGGCCCTGCTGCCGCGCGTGGCGGCCATCAACCGCGAGCTGCTGTCGGTGCTGGACGAGACGCAAGTGGCGGCGCTGGACGCGCTGCTGCAGCGTCTGCGCGCGCAGGCCGAACGCATGGCGGCGGCGGTCGATAGGCCGGATTTGGCATGAAATGCGCCGCCAACGCCCTTTCAGCAAGCGCCAGAAGCTATAAAAAACATAGCTTCAAAAAATAAAAAAACCCCGCTGGCCAAGGCGAGCGGGGTGCGGCCGTCGGAGCGGGTGCGCCAAGCCAGCGCTCCGCACCACAGGCGATGCATCAGCCGCGGCGGCGGCCCATCAGAATGGCCAGCGCAGCGCCAGCGGCGGCGGCAATGGCCATCGACTTCAGCGGCTGCTCGGTCACGTAGGCGCTGGTCTTTTCAGAGTATTCGTTGAACTTGTCGCGCGCCTGGGCCGACGTGTCGGCGGCGGCGGCCTTGCCACGCGCGGCCATGTCTTGCACGCGGGTGGAAATGGCGTCCAGCGCCGGCTGCACGTCTTCGCGCAGGCTGCGCACCTTGGCATCGGCCTTGTCCAGCGCCTCGTTGGCGTACAGGCGGGCGGATTCGACCGAGCGCTCGGCCTTGTGGGCCATCTTGTCGGTGGCGTTCTGGGCGCTGTCGGTGATTTTCTCGATGGTGTCTTGCGTGTTCATGGTGCAAAAAGTCCTTTCGGGGCCTGCGGTGATGTGGAAGGGTTGGCGGGGCGCTCGCTCGGCAGGGGTGTTTTCCCTGTCCTCAAGCGTTGCCCAAGCATAAGTCACGCATGGGCCGATGGCATCAGTGCGGCGCGTTCGGCGCTGTCAGCGGGGGCGCGGGGGCTTTGTAGGAATCGGCCGACATGGACGCCACGGCCACGGCCAGTTGGTCCTGGGGCTTGGCGATGCGGCGCGGAATGGTGCCGGTGATGCGCGAGCCGGTGCCCGGCGCCGAATTGATGTCCAGCCGGCCGCCGCTGGCCTCGATGCGGTGGCGCATGCCCACCAGCCCGTGCGATGCCTGTGGCAGCTGCGACGGGTCGAAGCCCACGCCGTCGTCCTGCACCGACACTTCGGCGTGGTAGACGTAGTTGCGCAGGCTCACGTTGACCTTGTGCGCCTTGGCGTACTTGCCGATGTTGGTGAGCGCTTCCTGCACCATGCGGTAGATCGTCAGCTCGCTGGTCGCGTCCAGCTCGACCGGCTCCACGGCGATTTCGACTTCGATGCCTGAGCGGTCGGCGAATTCGCGCGTCAGAATTTCGAGCGACGCCACCAGCCCCAGGTTGGACAGCGAGGAGGGGCGCAAATCCTCGATGATGCGGCGCTTGAGCGCGATGCCCTGGTTCAGCGTTTCGGTCAGGTGCTTCAGGCGCTCGGCCAGTTCGGTGGCGTCCGGCGGCAGCTTGGACTTGATGCGCGCCACGTTCAGCTTGGCCGCTGTCAACAGGGCGCCCAGCTCGTCGTGCAGTTCGCGCGCCAGGTGGGCGCGCTCGTCTTCCACCGCTTGCTGCAGGTAGGTGGCCAGCTCGGTCAGCCGCGCGGTGCGCTCGCGCACCTGCGATTCCAGCGCGTCGCGCTCGGCCTCCAGCAACTGCTTCTGGCGCTCGTCCGACTGCCGCAGCGCCCGCGTCTGGTTGACGTACAGGAAGAAGGCGAAAAACGCCGCCAGCACGCCCGCCGCCAGGCCAAAGCGCGACACGTTCAGCAGCCGATAAAGCTCGATCCGGCGCTCGGCCACCACACCGTCGGCCTGCGCCAGCAGGGTGTCGGCCTGCTGGTGAAAGGCGCGCATTTGCTGCAGCCCGACGTTGGAAGTCATGACGAAGTTCACCACGTCGGCCCGGTCTTCCGCGCGCAGCCGCACGGCCAGCGCCATTTCGCCGATCTTTTCGGACAGCAGGTTGCGGAAGGCGAACATGGCTTCGGAGCCGCTGCCCAGCACGCGGGGCTCGATCTCGGTCAACTCACGCATCAGCCTGTCGATGTCGGCCAGCGCGGCCTGATACGGCTCAAGATAGGCGCGATCGCCCGTCAGGATGAAGCCGCGCTGGTTCGATTCGGCCTCGACCAGGCGGCGCGCCAGGGTGTTGACCGTGCGGCGCACGGCGTGCGCTTGCTGGATCTCGCCCAGGGTCTGGTTGGTGCGGACGTAGGTGTCCTCGTTGAGCCACATGATGGCAATGGCGCACAGCGCCGCGACGAACAACGTGGCGCGCAGCGACAGGGGCTTGCGCAGGCGCGGGGCGGGGCGCGGTGGGTGAAGCGATGAATCGGGCATGGCGGGGCAACTAGAATTACGCTTGAGCCGCCACGCTGTGTGGGGGCAACCTCGATGAGGAAGGCGCGCCGTGATCAGAATCGGTATTGTGGACGACCACGCCATCGTGCGTTCGGGACTCAAGCAGTTTTTCTCGGAACATGTCGATCTGCGCGTGGCGGGCGAGGCGGCCAGCGGCCGCGAAGCCATTGACCTGGTGCGCACGACCGAACTGGACGTGCTGGTGATGGACTTGTCCATGCCAGGGCAAAGCGGCATCGACGCGCTGGCCATGATCCGCGCCAAGGCGCCGGACGTGGGCATCCTGATTCTCTCCGGCTACCCAGAAGAGCATTACGCGATGAACCTGATCCGCCAGGGCGCCAGCGGTTACCTCAACAAGGAATGTGACCCGTCGGAGATCGTCGAGGCCATTCGCACCATTGCGCTGGGCAAGCGCTACATCACGCCGTCGGTGGCCGAACTGCTGGCGCAGCAGCTGGGCCGCAAGAGCGACGCGGCGCCGCACGAGCAGCTGTCCGAGCGCGAGTTCCAGGTGTTTCTCAAGCTGGCCAAGGGGCAGACGGCCGGCGACATCGCCGAATCGCTGTCGCTGTCGGTCAAGACGGTGAGCACCTACCGCACGCGGCTGATGGAAAAAATGGGGCTCAGCTCCAACAGCGACCTGACCTACTACGCGCTGAAGAACAAGCTGATTGATTGATCGGCGCGGCGCGCGGCGCCCTGCAAGAAAGCCGCCTGCTTGGGCGGCTTTTGTTTTTGCGGCGGTCGCCAGGGCGCGGCCCGCGCGGCTCAGGCCGAGCCTTTCAGCTCAAGGCAGAAGTCGATCAGTGCCTCGATGTCGTTCGACTTGTCGAACACCGCGTCCACGCCCAGCTGCTGGCAGCGCACCCGTACGTCGGGCGTGGCGTAGTTGGTCAGCACCACCACTTTCTGCGCCGGGTTGCGCTCGCGGCAAGCCTGCAGCACGCCCAAGCCGCTGCCTTGCTTGAGAAACAGGTCGACGATGGCCAGATCCCACTGGCCGGTGTGCTGGGTGAGCCATTGGCTGCCGTCGTGCTCTGTTTCGGCATAACCGACCGGCGCGATGCCGCCCAATTCCTCCAACGTGGCAATCAGGTTGTCACGGATGGTCGGGTTGTCTTCAACGAAATAAGCGCGCACTGTATTGGGGCCGGACATGGCTGTAGGTGAACGGGAGGGTGCTTCCTGCCCCGCATTCCCGCCGGAAAGGCTAAGGCGATGCAGCCGAGTCTAGGATTCGTCCGGGCCCTACTGTGCCAGCGTGCGCACCGCGCACTTGTAGGAAAACGCCTACGCCGTCGGTCGGTGGCCGCACACCGGGCAGCCCGACTGGCGCCGCACGCGCAACTCGGTCCATTCGGTGCGGCGCAAATCCAGCATCAGCAGCCGGCCCTGCAGCGACTGGCCGACGCCTGCCAGCAGCTTCAGCGCCTCGGCCGCCTGCAGCGTGCCGATGACGCCCACCAGCGGCGCGAACACGCCCATGGTGGCGCAGCGCACTTCCTCCACCGTCTGCGACGGCGGAAAGATGCAGGCGTAGCAGGGTGAGTCGGGCCGGGCGGTGTCGTAGACCGACACCTGCCCGTCAAAGCCGATGGCCGCGCCCGACACCAGCGGCCGTCCGGCGGCCACGCAGGCGCGGTTGAGCGCCTGGCGCGTGGCAAAGTTGTCGGTGCAGTCCAGCACCACCTCGGCGCTGGCGGCCAAGTCGGTCATCAGCGCCTCGTCGGCGCGCTGGTTGACGGCGCGGACCCGCACCTCGGGGTTGATCGCGGCCACGGCCGCCTGCGCCGACGCCGTCTTGGCCTGGCCGACGCGCGCCTCGGTGTGCATGATCTGGCGCTGCAGGTTGGTCAGGTCGACCGTGTCGTCATCGACGATGGTCAGCCGCCCCACGCCCGCGCTGGCCAGGTACAGCGCCACGGGCGAGCCCAGCCCGCCGGCGCCGACGATCAGCGCATGCGCCGCCAGCAGCCGGGCCTGCCCCTCGACGCCAATGTCATCCAGCAGGATGTGGCGCGAATAGCGCAGCAGTTGCCCGTCATCCATGTCGTCACCCATTCACCCCTGTTGGCCTGCTGGCGCAGCGCCATCCGGGAACACCGTGGCCGGACCTGCGCCGGCCGCCGGTGTTGTCCCCCTCCGGCGGAAGACGCGCAGCGGCGCAGGGGGAGTCATCACTCTGTCTTGGGCTCTTCCTTGCGCTCGACCAGCGTCTTGCTGACCTTGACCGGCTGGCCTTTCAGCTTGGCCAGCGCCTGCTGCAAAGGGAAGTCCTTATCGCTGCCGTATTCGGGCGGGCGACGCTGGGCGGCGGGCTTGCGCGACTCTTCTTCCAGGCGCTTCATGGCCGCCTCGCGTTCTTTTTCGAGCGCGGGGTCTTTCTTGCCTTCCTGGGTGCCGGTCAGGTGCTTTTCCAGATCGGCCTCGCGCATGCGCAGAACCGCGAACGGGCTGCCCTCGGCCGTGTCGTCGACCATGATGTCGGGCACGATGCCCTTGGCCTGGATCGAGTTGCCGTTGGGCGTGTAGTAGCGTGCGGTGGTGATCTTCAGCGCCGTGTCGGGGCCGAGCGGGCGCACCGTCTGCACCGATCCCTTGCCGAAGGTCTGGCTGCCCATCACGATGGCGCGCTTGTGGTCTTGCAGCGCGCCGGCGACGATCTCGCTGGCCGAGGCCGAGCCTTCGTTGACCAGCACCACCATCGGCACCGTCTTCAGCGCGGCGGGCAGGCGCTTGAGCGGGTCGGCCCCGCGGCGGCGCATGTAGTCCTCGGGGCGCGCTTTGTAGACCGACTTGCTTTCCTCGATCTGCCCGTTGGTCGACACCACCGTGGCGCCTTCGGGCAGGAAGGCGGCCGACACGGCGACGGCCGCGTCCAGCAAGCCGCCCGGGTCGTTGCGCAGGTCGAGCACCAGGCCCTTCAGGTTGGGCTCACGCTTGTAGATGTCCTCGATCTTGGTGACGAAGTCGTCCACCGTGCGGTCCTGAAACTGCGACAGGCGCAGCCAGGCGTAACCGGGCTCGACCAGCTTGCTCTTGACCGACTGGGTGCGGATCTCTTCGCGCGTGATGGTCACCGGGAAGGTGCGGTTTTCGTCCTTGCGCAGGATCGTCAGCAACACCTTGGTGCCCGGCTCGCCGCGCATGCGCTTGACGGCCTCGTTCAACGACAGGCCGCGCACGGCAGTGTCGTCGATGCGGGTGATCAGGTCGCCCGGCTTCAGGCCGGCGCGGTCGGCCGGCGCGCCCTCGATGGGCGAAACCACACGGATCACGCCGTCTTCCTGCGTGATCTCGATGCCGACGCCGACGAAGCGGCCGGTGGTGCCTTCGCGGAATTCCTTGAAGCTCTTCTTGTCGAAGTACTGCGAATGCGGGTCGAGGCTGGACACCATGCCCGAAATGGCGTCGGTGATGAGCTTTTTCTCGTCCACCGGCTCGACGTAGTCGGACTTGATCATGCCGAACACGGCGGCCAGCTGCTGCAGCTCCTCGAGCGGCAGCGGCGCCAGCGTGCCGCGCGCCACGGTCTGCAGCGACACCGTGGTCAGCGCGCCGGCCAGCGCGCCCACGGCAATCCAGCCGGCAATCTTGGTTTTCTGACTCATGGTGTGGGTAAGTCCTGGGAGCTTGCGCTCAATATAACCTTGGCAAATGCTTTCGGCTCGCGCGGGGGCGCGAAGTTCCGTACGGACGGCACCGTTTACCCCCGGTTGACAGTGGCGCGCTCAGGCCTTGCCCTGGCTGGCCACCGCGGCGGCGGCGCGGGCGGCCGCTTCGGCGTCGCCCAGGTAGTAGCTGCGCAGCGGCTTCAAGTCGGCGTCCAGTTCGTACACGAGCGGAATGCCGTTGGGGATGTTCAGGCCCACGATGTCGGCGTCGGAAATGTTATCGAGGTACTTGACCAGCGCACGGATCGAGTTGCCGTGGGCGGCCACCACCAGCCGCTTGCCGGCCGAAATGGCGGGCGCCATCGATTCGTTCCAGAACGGCAGCACGCGCGCCACGGTGTCCTTCAGGCATTCGGTCAGCGGCACTTCGCCCGGCTGCAGCCTGGCGTAGCGCGGGTCGCCGCGCTCGCTGCGCGGGTCGGTCGGCTCCAGCGCGGGCGGCGGGGTGTCGTAGCTGCGGCGCCACACCAGCACCTGCTCGTCGCCATACTGCTTGGCCATGTCGGCCTTGTTCAGGCCCTGCAGCGCGCCGTAGTGGCGTTCGTTCAGGCGCCAATGCTTGACGGTGGGCAGCCACAGGCGGTCCATCTCGTCCAGCGCCAGGTGCAGGGTGCGGATGGCGCGCGTCAGCACGCTGGTGTAGGCGACGTCGAAGTCGTAACCGGCTTGCTTCAGCAGGCGGCCGGCCTGCTTGGCCTGTTCGACGCCGGTGGGCGTCAGGTCGACGTCGGTCCAGCCGGTGAAGCGGTTTTCGAGATTCCAGGTGGATTCGCCGTGGCGGATCAGGACAAGCTTGTGCATGGTCGGTGGCAAGAGGCGTGAAAGCGCGGAATGCGCACAAAACCCGGCCGCGCGCGGGCCGGAACCGCCCATTTTAGAATCGCCGCGAACCGGCCCCGCGCATGGCGGGTGCGATCCCTACTGAACAAAGGACGTGCGAAGTGAGTTTTCTGTTGGCGAACTGGATGTTGATCCTGGTGGCGCTGGTGTCCGGCGGCATGCTGCTGGCGCCCATGCTGCGCGGCGGCGGTGGCGTCGGCGGGCTGACGCCAGCCGGTGCGGTGCAACTCATCAACCGCGACAAGGCGGTGGTCATCGACGTGTGCGAGCCGGGCGAATACGCGGCCGGCCACGTCGTCGGCGCCAGGAGCATTCCGCTGGCCGATCTGGAAGCCAAGCTGCCCGGCGCGGTCAAGAACAAGGCCACGCCGCTGGTGCTGGTGTGCGCCTCGGGCATGCGTTCGTCGCGCGCAGTGGCGGTGGCGCGCAAGCTGGGCTATGAAAACGCCCAGTCGCTGTCGGGCGGCATGAAGTCGTGGCGTGAAGCCAACCTGCCCATCGAAAAGGCCTGAACTCCCATGCAACCCGTCAAGATGTATTCCACCGGCACCTGCCCGTACTGCATTCGCGCCAAGCAGGTGCTGAAGGCCAAGGGCGTCGAGCGCATCGACGAAATCCGCGTTGACCTGGACCCCGGCCAGCGCCAGACCATGATGGAAATCACTGGCCGCCGCACCGTGCCGCAGATCTTCATCGGCGACACGCACGTGGGTGGCCACGACGACCTGGTGGCGCTGGACCAGCGCGGTGGGCTGGACGGGCTGCTGGCCGGCACCGCCTGACGCCGCCGCGCTGTCATGGCTGCCTGAGATAATCCCCGCCAGGCGGGCGCACGCCGCACGCGCGGCGCGTTCGTCCGCCGCCTATCTTTTCCCCTGAATCGAGATTTTTCATGGCCGATACCGATCCCGTGTTCAACATCCAGCGCGTCTACCTGAAGGAAGCGTCGCTCGAGCAGCCCAATTCCCCCGCCATCCTGCTGGAGCAGGAGCAACCCTCGGTCGAGATCAATCTGGGCGTCAACGCCGAGAACGTGGCCGAAGGCGTGTTCGAGATCACCGTCACCGCCACCGTGCAGACCAAGATCAAGGACAAGACGGTGTTCCTGGTCGAATGCAAGCAGGCCGGCATCTTCGAAATCCGCAACGTGCCCGACGACCAGATGGGCGGCGTCATCGGCATTGCCTGCCCGCAAATCGTCTACCCCTACCTGCGCGGCAACGTGGCCGACCTGATTCAGCGCGCCGGTTTTCCGCCCGTGCACCTGGCCGAGATCAACTTCCAGTCGATGTACGAACAGCAGACCGCGGCGCAGCAGGGCGAGTCGCCCATCATCACGCAGTAAGAAGACAAAAAAAGACCGCTGGCGCACGCCAGACAAGCGCGAGAAGCTATGAAAATCATAGTCATCGGCGCCGGCGCCTGGGGCACCGCGTTGGCCGTCAGCGCGGCCCGCAACCCGTCCGGCCACCAGGTCGCGCTGTGGGCGCGCGACGGCGCCCAGGCGCAGGCCATGCACGAATCGCGCGAGAACGCGCGCTATCTGCCCGGCATTCCGCTGCCGCGCGAACTGCACGTGCGTGGCGGCGACCCGGCCAGCCTGCTGGACGCCGCGGCGCAGGCCGACCTGCTGGTCGTGGCCACCCCGGTGGCGGGCCTGCGCGGCACGCTGGGCCTGCTGCAGGGCGTGGGCGTGCCGGTGGCCTGGCTGTGCAAGGGCTTCGAACTGCCCGACTCCGGCGCCGTGTCCGGCCCGCATGCCGTCAGCGTGGGCCTGATGCCGCACGAGATCCAGCGCCAGGCCGCGCCCGAGCTGCAGGCCGGCGCCCTCAGCGGCCCCAGCTTCGCGCAGGAAGTGGCGCGCGGCCAACCCACCGCGCTGGTCGCCGCCAGTCGCCACCAGACGGTGCGGCTGGCGCTGGTCGAGGCCTTTCACGGCCCCACCTTGCGCGTGTACGCCAACGACGACTTGGTCGGCGTCGAAGTGGGTGGCGCGGTCAAGAACGTGCTGGCCATTGCCACCGGCCTGGCCGACGGCCTGAACCTGGGACTGAACGCGCGCGCCGCGCTCATTACGCGCGGCCTGGCCGAAATGGCGCGGCTGGGGCTGGCGCTGGGCGGGCGGCAAGAGTCCTTCATGGGCCTGTCCGGCCTGGGCGATCTGGTGCTGACGGCGACCGGCGATCTCAGCCGCAACCGCCGCGTCGGCCTGCTGCTGGCCGAAGGCCGCACGCTCGACGAGGCCGTGCAGTCGCTCGGCCACGTGGCCGAAGGCGTCTACAGCGCCCGCACCGTGTGGCAGCGCGCCTGCCACCTGGGCGTCGACATGCCCATCACCGAATGCGTGGTGGCGCTGCTGGACGGGCAACTCAAGCCGGTCGAAGCCGTCGCCGCGCTGATGGGCCGCGACCCCAAGGGCGAACTGCTCTGAGGGGTTTCGCTCGCGCCGAATTGGAGGCAGAGCGGACGGCGACACATGGCCTTTCCCGCGCGCCTGGATGCGCGGCAGCCTGCCCGATACCGTTGAAACAGCCGGGCGCTTAAGACGCAGAAAAACCAGGAAATTTCTGGCTGTTTCCTTCGCGCCCTTCGCGAATCCTTGGCGTCCTTCGCGTCCGGTGTTCGGTCTTCCGTTTTCCAATAAAAAGAACCGCGGCCGCCACAGGGGCGGGCGCGGTTCGCTATCAGCCCTGTAGCAGGGCGCGGGTGCCGATCAGCGCTGCTGCAGCATGCGGCCCAGCATGCCGACGATGTCGTCGCTGCTGCCCAGGCCGCCCTGCGGCGCCTGGCCGTGCGGCGTCAGCTTGTCGATCAGCTCGGGCAGCACCTGCGCGATGCCGCCAGCGGCGTCGGCGTGGCCCAGGCCCAGCTTGGCGGCGATGTCGCCCACCACGTCGGGGCCCAGCGCCTGCGTCACCACGTCGGGGCTGACCGACTGGTTCTGGCCAGTGCCGATCCACGAATTGGCGGCATCACCGGCGCCCGCGCGGGTGAACTTGTCAAGCAGGCCGCCCAAGCCGCCCTGGCCGCTGTTGTTGGCCAGCATGCCGATCAGCACCGGCGCCAGCGCGGCGATCAGGCCCGCGTTCAGGCCGCCGGCCTGGCCTTGCGGCGCCTGTTGCTGGCCGCCCAGCATGCCGCCCAGCACATTGCCCAGGCCGCCCAGGCCTCCCTGCTGGTTTTGACCCGCCAGCACCGAACCCAGAACCGAATCGAGCAGACCCATGATGAGGTTTCCTATAAAAGTGAAAGGTGAACGAAATCCGTCCGCGCCGCACGCCAGCCGCGCGTGGCGAGCCGTGATTCTCGCCCACCCGCAACGCACCCGGCGCGCCGCACGCCGACCGGCACCGCCGCTGAAGTAGCGCGAAATGCCGCATCCGCGCCATTATTGGCGCAGGCGTCGCGTGGTGACAACGGGGAGCGCCAATACGACCGGGCGCGCGAGATGCTAGTGTTTGCTATAAAATAAATAGCTGCAAACGACGCCGTGACAGCGCATAGGGGCATTTGTACCTGGCGTGGGGCGCACCGCACCCGCCTACAGCTCCAGGTTGTCGATCAGTCGCGTGCTGCCCAGGCGCGCCGCGCCCAGCGCCACCAGGCTGCCGGCCGCGTCGCCCGGCTGCGGCGGCAGCAGGTCGGCGCGGCGGCGCACCGTCAGGTAATCGGGCTGCCAGCCGCGCGCGGCCAGCGCCTGCCGCGCGGCGGCTTCGAGCGCTGGCAATTGCGCCGGCAGGGCGTGCGCGGCGGCCACCGCGTCACGCGCCAGGGCGCGCAGCGCCAGCGACAGTTGCAGCGCCTCGGCGCGCTCGGCCTCGCTGAGGTAGCCGTTGCGCGAGCTCAGCGCCAGCCCGTCGGCCGCGCGCTCGGTGTCGTGCGCGACGATCTCGATCGGCAGCGCAAACTGCCGCACCAGCCCACGGATGACCATGAGCTGCTGGTAGTCCTTCTTGCCGAACACCGCCACGCCCTGCGGCTTGCCGGCGAACACGGCCATGAACAGCTTCATCACCACCGTCGCGACGCCGGTGAAGAAGCCGGGGCGGAATTCGCCTTCCAGCAAGTTGGCCAGCGCCGGGTCGGGCACCACCTTGAAGGTCTGCGGCTCGGGGTACAGGTCGCCTTCGCGCGGGGCAAACAGCACGTCGCAGCCGGCGCCCTGCAGCTTGGCGCAGTCGGATTCGAAGGTGCGCGGGTAGCTGTCGAAGTCCTCGTGCGGCAGAAACTGCAGGCGGTTGACGAAGATGCTGGCGACGGTGGCGTCGCCCAGCGCGCGCGCCTGCTCGACCAGCGCCAGGTGCCCGGCGTGCAGGTTGCCCATGGTCGGCACGAAGGCCGGGCGGTTGGCGTGGCGCAGCGCGTGGCGCAGCTCGGCGATGGAGTGGACGATGTGCATGGGGATGTTCGATGCGAGCGGAATGGAGTAAAAAAGAGCGGTAGCGCAAGTCTGGAAAGCGTGTGCTGCTATCGTTTGTGAAGCGCGCGGCACCTACCACGCGTGCGCCGCGTCGTCCGGAAAGCGGCCTTCCTTGACGGCGCGCACGTAGGCCTCGATGGCGGCCTTGACGCTGCCGTGGCCGTCCATGAAGTTGCGCACGAATTTCGGCATCTTGCCCAGGTTGATGCCCAGCATGTCGTGCATCACCAGCACCTGCCCCGCGGTGCCCTGGCCAGCGCCGATGCCGATGGTGGCGCAGCGCGGCAGCTCTTGCGTGAGCTGCGCCGACAGGGCGGCCGGCACCATCTCCAGCACCAGCATGGCGGCGCCGGCGTCCTGCAGCTCCAGCGCGTGGCGGCGCAGGGTTTGCGCGGCAGCGTCGCCCCGCCCCTGCACGCGGTAGCCGCCCAGGGCGTGCACGGTCTGCGGCGTCAGGCCCAGGTGCGCGCATACGGGGATGCCGCGCTCGACCAGAAAGCGCACCGTGGGCGCCGTCCAGCCGCCGCCTTCCAGCTTGACCATGTGCGCGCCGGCCTGCATCAGCGTGGTGGCGCTGTGCAGCGCCTGCTCGGGCGATTCGTGGTAGCTGCCGAAGGGCAGGTCGGCAATCAGCCAGGCCGTGCCCTGAACGCGGTGCAGCCCGCGCGAGACGCTCTCGGTGTGATAGCGCATGGCCTCCAGGGACACGCCCACGGTGGACGGCAGCCCCTGGCAGACCATGCCCAGCGAATCGCCCACCAGCAGGCATTCGACGCCCGCCGCGTCGGCCACGGCGGCAAAGGTGGCGTCGTACGCCGTCAGCATGGTGATCTTCTCGCCGCTGGCGTGCAGCTGCGCCAGGCGCGGCAGGCTGATGGGCTTGCGCTGCGCCGGCGGCGAGGCGGGCGGCAGGGTGCCGTAGGGGGAGGCGGGGGCGGGAGGTGGCGTCGTGTTCATGGGAAGCCTTAAAAAAACAGCCGGACGCGAAGGACGCGAAGATTTCGCAAAGGACGCAAAAGATGCAAAAACCTTAGGCTGTTTTTCGCGTCCTTCGTGAATCCTTGGCGTTCTTCGCGTTCGGTACTTGGAGGTTTAACCGGGTGGGTCAATCCGACGGTGTAAATGCCAGCCGCACGTAAATCGGCGCGTACGCCTCGGCCTGCGTGATCTCGACCAGGTTTTCCTTGGCCAGCTCCAGCAGCGCGATTAGCGTCACCACCAGCACCGGCACGCCGCGCGCGGGGTCGAACAGGTCTTCGAACGGCGCGAAGCGGCGGCCTTGCAGCTTGCGCAGCACGATGGACATGTGCTCGCGCACGCTGAGTTCTTCGCGGCTGATCTTGTGGTGCTGCACCAGCTTGGCGCGCTTGAGGATGTCGGCCCACGCGGACTGCAGGTCGGCCAGCTCCACGTCCGGAAAGCGCGGCTTCAGCGCCTGCTCGACATACACCTGCGCCTTCAAAAAATCGCGGCCGAACTGCGGCACTTCGGCCAGGCGGCTGGCGGCCAGCTTCATCTGCTCGTATTCGAGCAGGCGGCGCACCAGCTCGGCGCGCGGGTCCTCGGGCTCCTGGCCTTCGGCTGTCTTGCGGGGCGGCAGCAGCATGCGCGACTTGATCTCGATCAGCATCGCCGCCATCAGCAGGTATTCGGCCGCCAGCTCCAGGTTGCGGCTGCGGATCTCGTCGACATAGCTCAGGTACTGGCGCGTCACCGCCGCCATCGGGATGTCGAGGATGTTGAAGTTCTGCTTGCGGATCAGGTACAGCAGCAGGTCCAGCGGGCCTTCGAAGGCCTCCAGAAAGACCTCCAGCGCGTCGGGCGGTATGTACAGGTCGGTCGGCAGTTGGAACAGCGGCTCGCCGTACAGGCGCGCCACGGCCACGTGGTCGACCACCTCGGGCAGGGGCGCCTGGGCAGGCGCGTCTAGCAGCGGCTCGGAATCGACAGCCGACATGTTTGCTGCGTTTACGATAGCGCGATGCGCAGGCTGGTCAAGCGACCAGAGGGGTTTTTACCCACAAGGCGCGGCTTACAGCGTCGGGCTGGTCTGGTAGACGTAGGCACCCTGCTTGACGCGGCCAGCGCGAAACTCGGCCTGCAGGTCGCGGTCGATGTGCTTGTCCCACAGCAGGGCGCGGCCCTGGCGCTGCTGCAGGTCCAGCTCGGGCTGGGCTTGCTTCAGGTCGTCGATGAAGCGCGTGGCGTCGGACTGGTAATGCGGGCGCTGGAAGATGCGTGCGAGGGACATACACTGTGCCTTGTTATGTGGGAACCGTCCGACGGCGCCGCTGGGGGCTGCCGCGTTACGGGCGTTTCGATCCATTTTACCGGGGCACGACACCATGAAGAACATCACGCGCCGCATCTGCTGGGGGCTGGCCGCCCTGCTGGGGGCAGCGGGCATCGCCGCCTGCGACCCGCAGGCCATCAAGGAGCTGGAAGAGGGCGTTGCCACCGAGGCCGACGTGGTGCAGCGCTTCGGCCAGCCCGAGCGCGTCTGGCCCGAGGCCGGTGGCGCCAAGACCTACGAATACAACCGCCAGCCCGAGGGCATGCGCAACTACATGATCACCATCGGCCCCGACGGCCGCATGAGCGCGCTGCGCCAGGTGCTGACGCCCGACAACTTCCGCCGCGTGCAGCCCGGCATGGGGGTGGAGGACGTGCGCCGCCTGCTGGGCAAGCCCGCCAGGCAAGTGCCGTACGCGCTCAAGAACGAGGTGGTGTGGACGTGGAAATTCCTTGAGCCGCCCAGCGAGAAGAAGGCCTTCAACGTCATCTTCAGCCCGGACTACCGCGTGATCCGCAGCGAAGTCGGCCCCGACCCGGACGGGCCGGACATGCGCGGCGGCGGCTGATGCCGCGCTGGTTGCATGAGGGATCCGAAAGTCATGGCTTAAACGGCGCCCACTGACCCCGTCATTCCCGCGAAGGCGGGAATCCAGGGCGCGTCTGCCGGTGCCGCCGCCGGTGGAGGCATGGATTCCCGCCTTCGCGGGAATGACCGGGTTCGATCAAGTTGCTTGCTTGCGGAGAAAGTATAAAAACGCAACCAGCGCTTGCCTGGTCAGCGTCTGAAGCTATCAAAACAGAAGCAAGACGCGGCCCGCCAGCCGCGCCGCGTCAGGCGCCCGAATAGCCCATGTGGGCGGCGTCGGGCAGGCCTTCGGGCGCGCCGGCCACGGCGGTGGCAATGGCGGCGGCCACGTCGGGCTGCACGTCGTCGGCCGAGCGTTCCTGCAGCAGGGCCGTGAGGCCCGTGCGGCCGGCGATGTCGGCCGGCTGGTTCATCAGGCCCGACACGATCAGCCGCACGCCCTGCTTGTGGCAGGTGTGCACCAGGTTTTCGAGCGACTCGGCGCCGGTCGAATCGATGTAGATCACGTTCTTCAGGTCCAGCACCAGGGTGCGCGTCGGCAGGTGGTCCTCGATTTGCTCGACCAGCTTGGTGGCGCCGAAGAACAGCGCGCCGTACAGCCGCCAGGCCTGGATGTCGTCGCGCCCGGCCAGGTCGGGGTGGTCGGCGGCGGTCAGCCGCTCGGACCGCGACAGGCTGGAGATGCGGTAGATGAAGGTGACGCACGCCGCGAAGATGCCGAATTCGACCGCCACCGTCAGGTCGAAGATCACCGTCAGCAAAAACACCGCCACCAGCGTGACGCGGTAAGGCATGCGGTAGGTGGGCAGGCGGGCAAATTCGCGCCATTCGCCCATGTTCCAGGCCACGAACATCAGGATGGCGGCCAGCGTGGCCAGCGGGATCGAACCGGCCAGCGGCGCCGCCACCAGGATCACCGCCAGCAGCGCCAGCGCGTGCACCATGCCCGCCACGGGGCTGGTGGCGCCGCTTTTGACGTTGGTCACGGTGCGCGCGATGGTGCCGGTGGCCGGCATGCCGCCGAAAAAGGGCGTGACGAAATTGGCCACGCCCTGCGCCATCAATTCCTGGTTGGGGTCGTGGCGGTCGCCGATCATGCCGTCGGCCACGCGCGCGCACAGCAGCGATTCAATGGCGCCCAGCAGTGCCAGGGTGATGGTGGGCATCAGCAGGAAGCGCGCCGATTCCCAGCTGAAGCTGGGCAGCGTGAACGCCGGCAGCGCGGCCGGAATGCCGCCGAACTTGCTGCCGATGGTTTCCACCGGCAGCTTGAACACGCCCACCACCAGCGTGGCCAGCACCAGCGCCACGATGGAACCGGGCACCGAACTGAGCTTGCCCGAGAACTGCACCTTGGGCCCCAGCGACGGCAGCCAGCGCTGCCAGGCAATCACGATGGCCAGCGAGCCCAGCGCCACGCCCACCGCCCAGGGGTTGACGGTGTGCAGGTGGCTCCACAGCGCGCCCAGAATGCCGAAGAAGTCGCCCGGCATCTTGGGCACGTGCAGGCCCAAAAAGTCCTTGATCTGCGACAGCGCCACCAGCACCGCGATGCCGTTGGTGAAGCCGATGATGACGGCCACCGGAATGAAGCGCACCAGCGTGCCCAGCCGGAACACGCCCATCAGGAACAGCAGCACGCCCGACAGCGCGGTGGCGATGATCAGGTTGCCGACGCCGTAGCGCTCGACGATGCCGTAGACGATGACGATGAACGCGCCCGCCGGCCCGCCGATCTGCACCCGGCTGCCGCCCAGCGCCGAGATGATGAAGCCCGCGATGATGGCGGTGAACAGCCCCGCCTCGGGCTTGAGGCCGGACGCGATGGCAAACGCCATCGCCAGCGGCAGCGCCACCACGGCCACCGTGATGCCGGCGCCGAAGTCGCGCGCAAAGCGTGCCCGGTCGTAACCCTGCAGCGAATCCAGCAGGCGCGGGCGGAAGTGGAGCATGGACAGCAGGGCCATGGCGCGGCCTGTCAGCGCACTCGCATGCCCGGCTGCGCGCCGGGCGTGGGCTCCAGCACGAAGATGCCGGGGTGGGCCTTTTCATCGCCGTGGCTGGCGGCCAGCACCATGCCTTCGCTGACGCCGAACTTCATCTTGCGAGGCGCCAGGTTGGCCACCATCACGGTGTGCTTGCCCTTCAGGTCTTCGGGCCGGTAGGCGCTGGCGATGCCGGAAAACACGTTGCGCAGCTTCGGCTGGCCGTCGTCGCCGGTTTCGCCCACGTCCAGCGTCAGGCGCAGTAGCTTGGTCGAGCCTTCCACCGGCTGGCAGTCGACGATTTTGGCGATGCGCAGGTCGGTCTTGACGAAGTCGTCGATGGTGATGACCGGTGCCAGCGCTTCGCCGCCGGGCACGGCGACAGCCACCGTCGCTTCTGATTCGATAGCTGCCAGCGCTTGCGGGGCAGGCGCTGGCGGCTCAAAAAGCGCGTCAAGTTGCTTGACGTCGACGCGCTGCATCAGGTGCGTGTACTCGCCGATCTGCGCGCCGGGGCCGAGCGGCGTCTTCACGTCGCCGAAATCTTCGGGCGGCACCATCAGGAACAAGGCCACGTCGGCCGCCAGCTTGGGCAGGATGGGCTTGAGGTAGATGGTGAGAATGCGGAACGCCTCGATGCAGGTGCTGCACACGTCCTGCAGGCGGTCGTCCTGGCCGACCTGCTTGGCGATTTCCCACGGCTTGTTGGCGTCCACATAGGCGTTGACCTTGTCGCACAGCGCCATCACCTCGCGCACCACCTTGCCGGTTTCGCGCTGTTCGTACAGCTCGGTGATGGTGGGCAGCGCGGCGCGCAAGGCGTCCAGCAGCGCCACGCCGTCGGCGCTGATGACGCCCAGGCGGCCATCAAAGCGCTTGCTGATGAAGCCTGCAGCGCGGCTGGCGATGTTGATGAACTTGCCCACCAGGTCGGCGTTGACGCGCGCCATGAAGTCTTCGGCGTTGAAGTCGATGTCCTCGTTGCGGCCCGACAGCTTGGCGGCGATGTAGTAGCGCAGCCATTCGGGGTTCATGGCCAGCGACAGGTACTTCAGCGGGTCCAGGCCGGTGCCGCGGCTCTTGCTCATCTTCTCGCCGTTGTTCACCGTCAGGAAGCCGTGCACGAACACCTTGTCCGGCACCTTGCGACCGCTGAACTTGAGCATGGCCGGCCAGAACAGCGTGTGGAAGGTGATGATGTCCTTGCCGATGAAGTGGACCTGCTCCAGGTCAGGCCGGGCCATGTAGGCGTCGTAGCTTTCGCCGCGCTTTTCCAGCAGGTTCTTCAGGCTGGCCAGGTAGCCGATGGGCGCGTCGAGCCATACATAGAAATACTTGCCCGGTGCGTCGGGAATCTCGATGCCGAAGTAGGGCGCGTCGCGGCTGATGTCCCAGTCGCCCATCTTGGGCTGGCCGTCCTCGCCGGGGGCGATCCATTCGGTGATCTTGTTCAGCACCTCGGGCTGCACGGCGCCGCTGGTCGTCCACTGCTTCAGAAAATCGATACAGCGCGGGTCGGACAGCTTGAAGAAGAAGTGCTCGCTGGTCTTCAGCTCGGGCTTGGCGCCGGACAGCGCCGAATACGGCTCGATCAGCTCGGTGGGCGCGTACACCGCGCCGCACACCTCGCAGTTGTCGCCGTACTGGTCCTTGGCGTGGCAGTTGGGGCATTCGCCCTTGATGAAGCGGTCGGGCAGGAACATGCCCTTGGCGGGGTCGAAGAACTGCTCGATGACGCGCGACTCGATCAGGCCATTGGCCTTCAAGTCCTTGTAGATGGCCTGCGCCAGCGCGGTGTTTTCGGGGCTGTGCGTGCTGTGCCAGTTGTCGTGGCTGATCAGGAAGCCATCCAGGTACGGCTTGCGTCCGGCGGCGATGTCGGCCACGAAAGCTTCGGGCGTCTTGCCGGCCTTTTCGGCCGCGATCATGATCGGCGCGCCGTGCGCGTCGTCGGCCCCCACGAAGTTGACCGCGTGCCCCTGCATGCGCTGGAACCGCACCCAGATGTCGGCCTGGATGTATTCCATGATGTGGCCGATGTGGAAGGTGCCGTTGGCGTAGGGCAGGGCGGTGGTGACGAAGATCTGGCGGGGGGCGGTCATACGGGCGGCTCTCGGCAAGGAACCTGTCATTTTAGGCAGCGCGCCGGCACCGCGGCCACGCCGGGCGGCGCGCGCGGGGCGATTCATCGGCGCGGCATGAGGTCTTGGCCGCTGCGCGGCGGCCGGGCATTGCCGCGCGACTAGACTAGCGTCTTCACCGGAAGAGAACACATGAGCATTCAGGAACAGGACGTACTGCAAGCCGTCGCGGCCGTGATCGACCCGAACACCGGCAAGGATTTCGTCAGCACCCGGCAGTTGAAGAACCTGCAGGTGAGCGGTGGCGATGTCGCGTTCGACGTCGAACTGGGCTACCCCGCCAGGAGCCAGATCCCGGCGCTGCGGCAGGCGCTGATCGCCGCGGTGCGCGGGCTGCCGGGTGTGAGCAACGTGTCGGTCAACGTGACGACGAAAGTGATCGCGCACGCCGTGCAGCGCGGCGTGCAGCTGATGCCGCAGGTGAAGAACATCATTGCCGTGGCCTCGGGCAAGGGCGGCGTGGGCAAGAGCACCACCGCCGTCAACCTGGCGCTGGCGCTGGCCGCCGAAGGCGCCAGCGTGGGCCTGCTGGACGCCGACATTTACGGCCCCAGCATGCCGATGATGCTGGGCGTCAGCGGCCGGCCCGAAAGCCTGGACGGCCAGACCATGGAGCCGATGGAAAACTACGGCGTGCAGGTCAGCTCCATCGGCTTTCTGGTCGATGCCGACGAAGCCATGATCTGGCGCGGCCCCATGGCCAGCCAGGCGCTGGACCAGTTGCTGCGCCAGACCAACTGGAAGGACCTGGACTACCTGGTGGTCGACATGCCGCCGGGCACGGGCGACATCCAGCTGTCGCTGTCGCAGCGCGTGCCGCTGACCGGCGCCGTGATCGTCACCACGCCGCAGGACATTGCCCTGGCCGACGCGCGCAAGGGCGTGGCCATGTTCGAGAAGGTGGGCGTGCCCATCCTCGGCCTGGTCGAGAACATGGCGGTGCATGTGTGCTCGAACTGCGGCCACGTCGAGCACATCTTTGGCGCCGAGGGCGGCAAGCGCTACGCCGCTGAAAAAGGCATCGACTACCTGGGCGCGCTGCCGCTGGCGATGTCGATCCGCGAGCAGGCCGATTCGGGCCGCCCCACGGTGGTGAGCGACCCGGACGGCGAGGTGGCGTCGATCTACAAGACCATCGCCCGCCAGGTGGCCATCCGCATCGCCGCCAAGGCCAAGGACTTCTCGTCGAAGTTCCCGTCGATCAAGATTTCGCAGGACACCTGAGCCGCAAGGGGCCGCCGGCGCGGCGTGGCCTCAGCGGGCGCCGCCTTCGAGTTCGCGCAGTTTGAAGCGCTGGATCTTGCCCGTGGCGGTCTTGGGCAGCTCGTCCACGAACTGGATGAAGCGCGGGTACTTGTAGGGCGCCAGGCGATCCTTGACGAAGGCTTTCAGCTCTTCCTCGGTCGCTTCGGCGCCGGGCTTCAGGATCACGAAGGCCTTGGTCTTGGTCAGGCCGTCGGCGTCTTGCTTGCCGACCACCGCGGCTTCCAGCACGGCGGGGTGCTGCACCAGCGTGGCCTCGACCTCGAACGGTGACACATAGATGCCGCTGACCTTCAGCATGTCGTCGCTGCGCCCGCCGTAGGTGTAGCTGCCGTCTTCGTTGCGCACGTACTTGTCGCCGCTCTTGGTCCAGCCGCCCTGGAAGGTTTCGCGCGTCTTGAGGCGGTTGCCCCAGTACATCATGGCGGCGCTGGGGCCGGCGATGTACAGGTCGCCTGGCTCGCCGTCGGGCACGGGTTTGCCGTCGTCGCCGCGCAGCTCGATTTCGTAGCCCGGCACGGGCCAGCCGGTGGTGCCGTAGCGCACCCGGTCGGGCCGATTGGACAGGAAGATGTGCAGCATTTCGGTGGAGCCGATGCCGTCCACGATGTCGATGCCGAATTGCGCCTTGAAGCGCTCGCCGATTTCGGCCGGCAGCGCTTCGCCTGCCGACGACACCAGGCGCATCGCCACCTGGTCGCGCGCGGGCAGCGCCGGGTGCGCCAGCATGCCGGCAAACCCGGTGGGCGCGCCGAAGAACACGGTCGGCTTGACGCCGCCGACGCCGCCTGTCCAGCGCTTGAAAGTGGCCTCGGGCGTGGGCCGTTCGCCCATCAGCAGCGTGGTGGCGCCCACGCTCATCGGGAAGGTGAGGCCGTTGCCCAGCCCGTAGGCGAAGAACAGCTTGGCGGCCGAGAAACAGGCGTCGCTTTCCTGCAGCCCCAGCACGCGCTTGCCGTACAGCTCGCAGGTCCAATAGGGGTTGGCGTGCGAATGCACCGTGCCCTTGGGGCGCCCCGTGGAACCGCTGGAATACAGCCAGAAGGCGGGGTCGTCAGGCCCGGTGGACGCGGCCTTGTCCAGCGGCCCGTGGGCGGCCAGAAAGGCTTCGAGCTCGACCTCGGACGGGTGCAGCGGCGCCTGCGGGCGCGACACGATCACCTTCTGCACTTCGTGGTCGCACTTGACCATCGCGCTGGTCAGCGTGGGTAGCAGCGCACCCGAGACGATCACCGCCTGCGCGCGCGAATGCTCGAGCATGTAGGCGTAATCGTCGGCCGTCAGCAGCGTGTTGACGGCCACCGGCACCAGTCCGGCGTACAGGCTGCCCAAAAAGGCCACGGGCCAGTCGTTGCAGTCCTGCATCAGCAACAGCACGCGCTCTTCGCGCCGCAGATACAGGCTGCGCAGCGCCGCCGCCATGCGCCGCACGCGTTCGTCGAGTTGACCATAGGTCAGCGTGCCGGCGTCGTCCACGAAGGCCGCCTTGGCGCCGCGCGCGGCGTTGACGGACAGCAGGTGCTCGGCAAAGTTGAAGCGCTCGGGCGGCGGGGCGATGTCAGGCGTGGCAGGGTTCATGGTTGTCTCCAGGTAATAACGAACTTGCGAACGCGCGAGATGCCAAGGATTCGCGGAGAGTGCAGAAGAATCCAGCCCATTGCTGGTGGTGCTTCTTGCGTCTTCGGCGGAACCTGGCGTGCCCTGCGTCCGACTGTGGGGCCGGCGTTCGTCGCGCGCCGCATTGATCTTTTGGCGGCCGCGTGGTGAAATGAATTATTGTGCGTGTATCGTAAGATGCATTAAAGTGCATGTCAAGGCAGTTACCCATGACCACTGAACTTCAAGAGCGGCCGTCGGTCGACGCGGCGCCGGCCGAGCCACCGCGACACCCGTTTTTGGTCGCCCTGGGCGACCGCGTGCGCAATCTGCGCTCGCGCCGCGGCATGACGCGCAAGGCGGTGGCGCAGGCGGCCGATGTGTCGGAGCGGCATCTCGCCAACCTCGAGTACGGCACCGGCAACGCCTCGATCCTGGTGCTGCTGCAGGTCGCCCAGGCGCTGCACTGCGAGTTGAGCGAGCTGCTGGGCGACGTCACCACCTCGTCGCCCGAGTGGCTGATGATTCGCGAGCTGCTGGAGCATCGCACCGAGGCCGATTTGCGCCGTGCCCGCCAGAGCCTGAGCGAGCTGTTTCATGCGCCGGGCAGCGCCGATCGCGCGCGCACCACCCGCATCGCACTGATCGGCCTGCGCGGCGCCGGCAAATCCACGCTGGGCCAGCGTCTGGCCGACGACCTGGGCTACGCCTTCATTGAACTCAGCCGTGAGATCGAGCAGTTTGCCGGCTGCAGCATCAACGAAATCCACAACCTGTATGGCACCAACGCCTACCGCCGCTACGAGCGCCGCGCGCTGGAAGAGGCCATTCAGATTTACCCCGAGGTGGTGATCGCCACCCCCGGTGGCCTGGTGGCCGACGCGGCCAACTTCAATCTGCTGCTGCAGCACTGCTACACCATCTGGCTGCAGGCCGACCCGGCCGACCACATGGACCGCGTGGCGGCGCAGGGCGACATGCGCCCGATGGCGGCCAGCCCCGAGGCGATGGAGGATTTGAAGCGCATTCTGGCCGGCCGCTCGGCCTTCTACGCCAAGGCCGATCTGCGCCTGAACACCAGCGACCATGGCAGCGAAGAACAGTCGTTCCGCGCACTGCGGCAGCAAGTCAGGGAGGCGATTGGTATCGGTGTGTAACGTGCAAAATAGTGCATTGACCGCCGCAGAAATGTGAATTATTATTCATGTCATGCCGTTCCAGCCTTGGCGCGAGCGGCTCCTTGCCCACCCACAACGATCCGACGAGACAACTTCACGAGGACCCGCCATGACCCAGACCGCCGTTGAATACCGCACCGACCCCAGCCAATACCGCCACATCAAGCTGTCGTTTGACGGCGCGGTGGCGCGTCTGTCGATCGACATCGATGAAAACGCCGGCCTGCGCCCCGGCTACAAGCTCAAGCTGAACAGCTACGACCTGGGCGTGGACATTGAGCTGCACGACGCGCTGCAGCGCATCCGCTTCGAGCACCCTGAAGTGAAGACGGTCGTCGTCACCAGCGCCAAGGACAAGGTGTTCTGTTCCGGCGCCAACATCTTCATGCTGGGCGTGTCCAGCCACGGCTGGAAGGTGAACTTCTGCAAATTCACCAACGAAACGCGCAATGGCATTGAAGATTCCAGCAAGCACAGCGGCCTGAAATTCATCGCCGCCGTCAACGGTGCCTGCGCCGGCGGCGGGTACGAACTGGCGCTGGCCTGCGACGAGATCATCCTGGTTGATGACCGCAACAGCAGCGTCAGCCTGCCCGAAGTGCCGCTGCTCGGCGTGCTGCCCGGCACCGGCGGCCTGACGCGCGTGACCGACAAGCGCCACGTGCGCCACGACCTGGCCGACATCTTCTGCACCAGCGTCGAAGGCGTGCGCGGCCAGCGCGCGGTCGATTGGCGGCTGGTGGATGCGATTGCCAAGCCGCAGGTGTTCAACGATGCGGTGGCCCAGCGCGCCGCCGAGCTGGCAGCCGGCAGCCACCGTGGCAGCGGCAAGGGCGTGACGTTGACGCCGGTGGAGCGCAAGATCGACGGCGACACCATAAGCTATAAAAACGTGAGCATTGAGATCAACCGTGGCAAGCGCAACGCCACGATCGTGGTCAAGGCGCCGCAGGGTGAGCAGCCGAAAGACATCGCTGGCATCGAGGCTGCCGGCGTCAACTGGTGGCCGCTGGCCATGGCGCGCGATCTGGACGACGCCATCCTGCACCTGCGCACCAACGAACTCGACATTGGCACCTGGATTCTCAAGACCGAAGGCGACGCCGCTGCCGTGCTGGCCGCCGACTCGACGATGGAAGCGCACCGCAGTCACTGGTTCGTGAACGAAACCATCGGCATGCTGCGCCGCACCTTCGCGCGCCTCGATGTGTCCTCGCGCAGCCTGTTCGCGCTGGTCGAGCCGGGTTCGTGCTTTGCCGGCACCCTGGCCGAGCTGGTGTTCTGCGCCGACCGCGCCTACATGCTGGACGACGACAACGCCGCCAGCATCACGCTCGACAGCTTCAACTTCGGCTTGCTGCCGATGGTCAACGGCCAGTCGCGCCTGGCGCGCCGCTTTTATGAGGAAAGCGCGCCGATGGAAGCCGTTCGCGCGGCCGCTGGCAAGGCGCTGGGGCCGAAAGAGGCGCTCCAGCTGGGCCTGGTCACTTCCGCGCCGGACGACATCGACTGGGCCGACGAGGTGCGCATCGCTCTCGAAGAGCGCGCCGCCATGTCGCCCGACGCACTCACCGGGCTTGAAGCCAACCTGCGTTTCGCGCAGAACGAAAACATGTTCACCCGCATCTTCGGCCGCCTGACGGCGTGGCAGAACTGGATCTTCCAGCGCCCCAACGCCGTGGGCGACAAGGGCGCCTTGAAGGTGTACGGCAAGGGCGACAAGGCGCAGTTCGACATGAATCGCGTTTGAAAAAACCTGAAGTCCGGACGCGAAGAACGCGAAGGTTTCGCGAAGGGCGCAAAAGAAAAACCAAATTTTTGAATTCTTTCGCGTCCTTCGCGCACCTTTCGCGCCCTTCGCGTCCGGCTGTTTCTCTCATCGAGTTTTAAAGGAGACCACCATGTCCAGCATCGACTACAGCGAAAAAATCCCCAACAACGTCAACCTGTCCGAAGACCGCACGCTGCAGCGCGCGCTCGAGCAATGGCAGCCCAACTACCTGCAGTGGTGGCAGGACATGGGGCCGGACGGCAGCCACAACTTCGACGTCTACCTGCGCACCGCCATCAGCGTCGATCCGCAGGGCTGGGCGCAGTTCGGCCACGTCAAGATGCCCGACTACCGCTGGGGCATCTTCCTGAACCCGGCTGAGCAAGACCGCAAGATCCACTTCGGCGATCACCTGGGCGAAGACGCCTGGCAAGACGTGCCCGGTGAGCACCGCGCCAACCTGCGCCGCATCATCGTCACGCAAGGCGACACCGAGCCGGCGTCGGTCGAGCAGCAGCGCCACCTGGGGCTGACCTGCCCCAGCCAGTACGACCTGCGAAACCTCTTTCAAGTAAACGTGGAAGAAGGCCGCCACCTGTGGGCCATGGTCTACCTGCTGCACAAGTACTTCGGCCGCGACGGCCGCGAAGAGGGCGAGGCGCTGCTCGAGCGCCGCAGCGGCAACGCCGACAACCCGCGCATCCTGCAGGCCTTCAACGAGAAGACGCCGGACTGGCTGTCGTTCTTCATGTTCACCTACTTCACCGATCGCGACGGCAAGTTCCAGCTGTGCGCGCTGGCCGAGTCGAGCTTCGATCCGCTCGCCCGCACGACCAAGTTCATGCTGACCGAAGAAGCGCATCACATGTTCGTGGGCGAATCGGGTGTGGGCCGTGTGATCCAGCGCACCGTGGACATGATGAACCAGCTCAAGACCGACGACCCGGCCAAGCTGCGCGCGGCGGGCGTGATCGACCTGCCGACCATCCAGCGCTACCTCAACTTCCACTTCAGCGTCACCATCGACCTGTTCGGCGCCGACGAATCCAGCAACGCCGCCACCTTCTACAGCACGGGCCTGAAGGGCCGCTTCGAGGAGGGCAAGCGCACCGACGACCACAAGCTGAAGGGGCAGGTCTATCACGTGCTGAACGTGGTCGACGGCAAGCTGGTCGAGAAGGAAGTGCCGATGCTCAACGCGCTGAACGAAGTGCTGCGCGACGACTACATCAAGGACAGCATTGGCGGGGTCGAGCGCTGGAACCGCATCATCGACAAGGCCGGCATCCCCTTCAAGCTGAAGGTGCCGCACAAGGCCTTCCACCGCAACATCGGCGCGCTGGCCGGCGTCAAGGTCAGCCCCGAAGGCCAGGTGGTGAGCGAGGCCGAATGGAATGCCAAGGTCAAGGACTGGCTGCCCACGGCGGAAGACCGCGCGTACGTTGCCAGCTTGATGGGCCGCGTGGTCGAGCCGGGCAAGTTCGCCAACTGGATCGCGCCGCCGGTCATGGGCATCAACCGTCAGCCGGTGGATTTCGAATACGTCCGCTTCAACTGATCGGATCGCCGCCGCGCATGGCCTGGCTGGTCACCAAATACCTCATCACGGCCTTCGTGGTGGTGCTGGTGACCGAGCTGGCCAAGCGCAGCGACAAGCTGGGCGGCCTGGTTGCCGCCTTGCCGCTGGTGACGGTGCTGACGCTGATCTGGCTGTACGTCGAAGGCCAGCCGCAGCAGAAGATCGCCAACCACGCGTGGTATACGTTCTGGTATGTCATCCCCACGCTGCCAATGTTTCTGGTCTTCCCCGTCGTGCTGACACGCTGGGGCTTTGTCGGCGCGCTGGCCGCCAGCGTGGCGATGACCATGGCGACGTTCGGCCTGTTTGCCTGGGTGTTGAAGCGCTATGGCATCGATCTTCTTTGAAACCTCTTCACGGGATTTGTCATGACCGTCCTGGAGCAACCCGCCATCCTCAAGCAGCACCTGATCGACGCCGCCATCTGCATTCGCTGCGGCGCGTGCGAGGCGGCCTGCCCGGTCAAGGCCATTTCGCACGATTCGAACAACTACGTGGTCGATGCCGCCATCTGCGACATGCAGATGGCGTGCCTGCCGGTGTGCCCCACCGGCGCCATCGACAGCTGGCGCGTGGTGGCGCGCGCCAAGCCGTACACGCTCGAAGAGCAGTTCAGCTGGTATGAGCTGCCCGAGGAACTGACGCCCGCGCAACTGGCCGACGCGGGCGTGGATGAAAGCGCGCTGGCGGACGAGACGCTGGCGCAGGCCGAGGCCAGTGCGCAGTCCGCCGCTTTCGACCCCACGCAGCCTGGCACGGGCGCCGCGCCGGTCAGCCTCAACGCCACGACGCCGCCGTGGTCGGCCGCGCACGCCTACACCAACCTGTACGGCGCGCGCGCGGCTGAAAAGTCGATCACCGCCACCGTGGTCGGCAATGTGCGCGTGACCGAAGTGGGCAAGGACTACGACACCCACCACATCATCCTGGACTTTGGCGCCATGCCTTTCCCGGTGCTCGAGGGCCAGTCCATCGGCATCATCCCACCGGGTGTCGACGCCAAGGGCAAGCCGCACCACGCGCGCCAGTATTCCATTGCCAGCCCGCGTAACGGCGAGCGGCCCGGCTACAACAACGTCAGCCTGACGATCAAGCGCGTGCTGGAAGACCACCAGGGCAACCCGGTGCGCGGCGTGGCCAGCAACTACATGTGCGATCTGAAGGTGGGCGACAGGGTCGAGGTGATCGGCCCGTTCGGCAGCACCTTCCTGATGCCGAACCACCCCAAGTCGAACATCATCATGATCTGCACCGGCACCGGCTCGGCACCCATGCGCGCCATGACGGAATGGCGCCGGCGCCTGCGCAAGTCGGGCAAGTTCGAAGGTGGCAAGCTGATGCTGTTCTTTGGTGCGCGTACGAAAGAAGAGCTGCCGTACTTCGGCCCGCTGCAAAGCCTGCCCAAGGACTTCATCGACATTCACTTCGGCTTCAGCCGCACGCCCAACCAGCCCAAGAAGTACGTGCAGGACCTGCTGCGCGAACGCGCCGCCGACGTGGCGCCGCTTTTGCAGGACACCAACACCTTCATCTACGTCTGCGGCCTGAAGAGCATGGAAGAGGGCGTGTTGCTGGCGCTGCGCGACGTGGCGCAGGGCGCCGGACAAAGCTGGGACGAGATCGGCGCGCGCCTGAAGCGCGAAGGCCGGCTGCACCTGGAAACCTATTGAGCGAGGCGGCGCGCAGGCCTGCGTGGCCGCGCGCCCATCTGCGTCTGGCCTGGGTGCTCAACTGAAGCGTCAAATAGGCCGCTTGCGCTTGCTCTGACTGCGGATGCAGCTACTAAACGTGTAGCTGCATCGGTGAGCCCCGCAGCGCGCCGCGTTCCCGAGTGGACACCATCTAATAAGCATTTTCTGCGTCCGCTGCGAATCCTTCGCGTAGCTGCGTCAGGCGGTGGGCTGTCTTCAAGGCGCCGAGTGATTGCCCCGCGCCTATTTGGTCAGTATCAGCTTGCCCTGCCGCGTTTGCTGCAGCCGGTAGACCGCGCCGTTGTGGCTGATCTCGACGGTCTTGCGGCCTCGCAGCAACTGGTCGCTGGGCAGCGGCGCGGTCGCATTCGCAGGCGTGGGCTGGCCCAGCGGTGGGGCCTTGGGCGCTGTGGTCGTGTCGATGAGCGGCCGTGTCATGCGTTGACTCCTTTCCTCAACGCTTGGGCGGCTCGGTGATGAAGCCGATCTTGGCAAGGCCCGCCTGCTGCGCCGCCGCCATGGCTTGCGCCACGCGTTCGTAGCGCACGTCGCGGTCGCCGCGGATGTGCAGGTCGGGCTGGGGCGTCTTGGCGGCTTCGGCCTGCAGGCGCGCGCCCAACTGTGCGTCCGCAATCCGTTCTTCGCCAAGCCAGTAGCTGCCGTCGGCCTGCACCGTCAGGCGCAGCGTCTGTGGCAGTACCACTTCCTTTTCGTTGGCAGCGCGCGGCAGCTCGACGTTGACGGCGTGCTTCATCACCGGCACGGTGATGATGAAGATGATCAGCAGCACCAGCATGACGTCGATGAACGGGACCATGTTGATCTCGCTCATCACCTCGTCGTGCTCGTCGGCGTTGAATCCGGCCATGCTCAACCCCGCTTCAGCGACACCACGTTGCCGTCGCTGGCGGCCGTGACGCGTGCGCCGGTCACGTAATACGCATGCAGTTCGTGCGCAAAGCGCCCCAGCTTAGCCAGAATGTGCTTGTTGCCGCGCACCAGCGCGTTGTAGCCCAGCACGGCAGGGATGGCCACGGCCAGGCCCAGTGCCGTCATGATCAGCGCCTCGCCAATCGGCCCGGCCACCTGGTCGATGCCGGCCTGGCCCGCGGCGCCGATCTTCATCAGCGCGTGGTAGATGCCCCAGACGGTGCCAAACAGCCCGACGAAGGGCGCCGTGGAACCGACCGAGGCCAGAATGGCCAGGCCCGCCTGCAGCTTGCCCGTGGTGCTATCCATACGGTTGCGCAGCGCGCGCGATATCCAGTCGCTGACGTCCAGGCTGTCGTGCAGTTGCGCGCGGGTGGCGCGGTGGTGCGCGGCGGCTTCGCGCCCCCCGATGGCCAATTGGCGAAACGGGTTGGCGTCGCCGTCACCGAGCTTCGACAGCCCCTCGGCCATGTCCGACGAATGCCAGAAGCCTTCGACGCGCGCGGCCTGGCGCTTGGCGCGCACCACGTCCAGCGCCTTGATGGCGATGACGATCCAGGACGCCAGCGACATCAGGATCAGGGCGGCGAAGACCCCGCGGGTTACCCAGTCGCCTTGCGACCAGACATGCAGAAGACCGAATTGGTTGCTCATGGGCGTTTTCTTTCGTGGGGGATTCGGGCGCCGACCGGAAGGCCGTGGTGCGCACCTGGCCGGGCCGTTGGCGAAGGCGCCAAGCGGCGCAGGGCGATCAGTTATTCGAGAACAAAATTGATTGGCACGTTGAACCACATCGCTTCAGGCACGCCGTCGCGCGTGCCGGGCACGTAGCGCCAGCGGTCGCGCGCGGTCTCCAGTGCCACCTGGTCCAGCCGTTCGAAGCCGCTGGAGCGCTGCAGGCGCGCTTCCCGCGCGCGCCCGTCGGGGCCAATCAGCACGCGCACGATGACGCGGCCTGTCTCGCCCAGGCGCCGGCTCATGGCGGGGTAGTCGGGGCGCGGGTTGTTGAGATAAGCCGCCTGGGTGGACGGCTGCACCACCACCGGCGGGGCGGCGGGCGCGGGTGGACTGGCGGGCACGGGCGGCGCAGCGGCCGGCGCGGGTGTGGGCGCTGCGGCCAGGGGCGCGGGCGCGGGTTCGGGCGCGGCAGCGGGCGGTACGGGCGCGACGGCGGGCGCGGTGGGGCGCGCCTGCGCCGTCGGCGCGGGTTGCGGCGGCGCGGCCCGCGGCTTGGGCGGTGGCGGCGCGACGCGTGGCTTGACCGGCGGCGGCTTGGCGGGCGTCGGCGCGGGTGGCGCGGGGGCGGGCGCTGCCGCTGGCGCGGCTGCAACGGTGGGCGCGGGCGGCGGCACGACCGGCACGATCACCGCGGCCACGATCCGCGCCGGCACCACCACCGGCTGCAGCGGACGCACCAGCCCTTGCTGCAACGCCCACAAGGCCACGCCGTGCAGCAGCACGACGCTGCCAACAATGGTGGCTTTGCGGCCAAGGTTTGGCACTGTGATGGGGCTGGAAAGCAAAATCGCTGACATGATACGGGCGCGGGGCGCGCACGGCCGGCTTGCCGGTCGTGCGGTGCCGTGCCATCGGCGGAGGGTGAGTCAACGCGGTGGTTCTCGGCCCATCAGGCCGCCAAAAACCCACGCCAAGCCCCCCAGCACCAGAGCCAGGCTGCCCAGCACGGCCCACACGGCGGCGCTTGCGGCGGTCATGCGGCGCAGCCGCCTTGCGGCACGTCGATGCGGGCGGCGTTGTGCAGCGCTGCCACCGGATGGCTGGCCGCGCACTGCGCCACGATGTCGCGCGCGCACCCTTCGCAGCGGCCGCAGCAAGTGGCCACGCCCAGTTCGAGCTGAATGTCGTCAAAGCCCATGCCGGCACGGGCATGGCGGACGATTTCGCGGTCGGAAACGCGTTGGCAGACGCAGACGATCATGGGACGGGCGAGGCCTTTGCAAGACGGCTTGTGGCGGGAATGCATATTAAATGAGATTGATTCTCATTGTCAATTGGCATCGCGGCCCTAGGGCTTTTGTCAGTCGTCGGCGGTGCGATGGGTTGAGGCGGACGCATCGAGCAGCGCCGCTTCGGCATCGGCCAGCGTGCGGCAGCCGGTCAGTGCCATGGCCATTTCCAGCTCGTCGCGCAGCAGGCGGATCATGCGGGCGACGGCCAGCGCACCGCCCGTCGCCAGGGCATGCACGACCGGGCGGCCGATCATGACCGCGTCGGCGCCCAGCGCGATGGCCTTCAGCACGTCGGTGCCGCGCCGGATGCCGCCGTCGACGACCAGCGGCAAATTGCGGCCGACGGCGGCGCGCACCGGCGCCAGCGCCTGCGCCGTGGGCGGCGCAGTGTCGAGCGTGCGGCCGCCGTGGTTGCTGACCATCAGCCCCGCCACGCGCAGCGCCAGCGCCTGGCGCGCGTCGTGCGGGTGCAGCACGCCCTTGAGCCACACCGGAAGCCGCGTCTGCGCCTGCAGCCAGGCCACGTCGTCCCAGGTGGGCGCATGGGCGGGCTGGCCGGCGCAATAGGTGTCGGGCGCGGGCGGCGCCGGCGGCGTGGCTTGCAAGTGCACGGCGCGCACGTGGGGTGGCAGGGCAAAGCCGGCACGGCGTTCGCGGTCGCGCATGCCGTGCACGGGCGCGTCGACCGTGAGCACGATGGCTTCGAAGCCGGCCGCCTCGGCGCGTTGCAACAGCGCGCGGTTGAAGCCGCGGTCGGCTTGCCAGTACAGCTGAAACCACAGCGGGCCGCGCCCCGGGTCGGCCAGCACGTCGTGGGCGATGCGTTCCATCGGCACGCTGGACTGCGTGGACAGCACGTAGCCCGCGCCCTGCGCGGCGGCGGCCATCGCGCTGGCCCATTCGCCATCCGGGTGCGCCAGTTGCTGGTGCGCCACCGGCGCCAGCAGGATCGGGTGCGTCAACTCGTGCCTGCCCAGGCGCGCGCGCGTATGTCCGCCCGCCAGCGGCCGCAACACCCGCGGCCATAGCCGCAGCGCCTGCCACGCGGCCGCGTTGTCGCGCAGCGTGATCTCGTCTGCCGCGCCGCCGCTGAAGTAGGCCCACGTGGCCGGGTCGAGCGCGCCTTGGGCCGTCAAAGCCAGATCGTTCAAGGTGAGCCAAGAAAACATATTGCTTCAAAATTGATAGCTGCTTGCGCATGCAGGGCGGGCGGGAGAGCCCTAATTGCCGAATGGCCGCGGAGCAGGCCAGGCGGAAACGCCGTGGCCGGACCTGCGCCCGCCGCCAGCGTTGTCCCTTTGGAGTCTGCGCGGCAGAAGGCGTCGGCTGCAACGCGCGAGAAAACGGTCCATCGCGGCGCTACCTCCGGCGCCCATAGGCTGGCTATGGGCTGGTCGGTACTACCACGCTGCCTTCGTTTTTCGCACGTTTCGCTTCGACGCCTTCTGCCGCGCAGACTCCTGGGGGAAGTCGCGCAGCGCCACAGGGGGGTTCAGGTATTTGCCCACATCCGCAGCAGGTTGTGATAGACGCCCGTCAGCCGCGTCGCCTCGGCGCTTTCGCTCTCGCGCTGGCGCAGCGCCAGCAGTGCCATGTCCATGTCGAACAGCAGGCGGCGCTGCTCGTCCGACCGCACCATGCTCTCGATCCACAGGAAGCTGGCGATGCGCACGCCGCGCGTCACCGGCAGCACCTCGTGCACGCGGGTGCCGGGGTACAGCACGGCGTCGCCCGCCGGCAGCTTGACGCGCTGCGGGCCGCAGTGGTCGTGCACCAACAGCTCGCCGCCGTCGTATTCGTCGGGGTGGCTCAGGAACACGGTGCACGACAGGTCGGTGCGCACCCATTCGCCCGTGGCGCGCGAATGCAGCACGGCGCCATCGACATGCGCGCCGTAATGGTTCGCGTCCCCGCCGTAGCGGTTGAACAGCGGGTTGAATATCTTGCGCGGCAGCGCGGCCGAAAACAGCAGTGCGTCGCGCTGGAGCGCGCCCAGCACCAGCGCACGCAGCGTGGCGGCGCTGTCGCTGTCCTGCGCCAGTTGCTGGTTGTGCTTGACCTGCACCGCCTGATCGCCCGCGCTGCGGCGGCCGTCGGTCCACGGCGCGTCGGCGGCCAGCAGCAGCGTGCGCGCTTGCGCCAGTTCGCTTGCGGTGAGCAGGTTTTTCAGGTGCAGCGGCATGGCGTGGTCAAAACAGGTGTTTGAGGGTGAGTTGCACGCGGCGCGGCTGCCCCGGCCCGTAGAAGCCGCGGTACAGCGTGTCGGCGTACAGCTTGTCGGTCAGGTTGCTGACGTTGAGCTTGAGCGTGGTCATCTCGGTCAGCGTGTATTCCGCCATGACGTCGACCGTGACGAAACCGGCCGCCTTGACGGCTCGGTTGCCCTCGGGGTTCTGGCTGCCACGGTAATTGGCGCCCAGGCCCAGCCGCAGCTTAGGGTTGACGCGGTACGTGGTCCACAGGCTGCCGCTGTGGCGCGGCGTCAGGCCCGGGCGGTCGCCCTGCACCTGCGCGCCGCCGCCGCCCGCGGCCAGCACCTGGTTGCTCTGGTCGATGCGCGCGCTGGGGATGAAGGTGTGGTTCCAGAACAGTTCCCACGCGGGCGTGATGCGCCCGGCGGCGTTGAACTCCACGCCCGCGGCGTGGCGCTTGCCCGACAGCAGGTATTGCTGCGCGGCGCTGTCAGGGTCGAGGTTGCGCTCGTTGTATTTCTCGGAATAGAACAGTGCCGCGCCCAGCGACAGGCGTTGGTCGAACACGTCCCACTTGCCGCCGATCTCGAGGTTGCGGCTCTTCTCGGCCGGCGTGTTGGCCAGCGCGTTGCCCGGGCTGGCGGGCGTGAACTGGTAGGCGTCGCCCGAGGTGTTGTACGACGTGCCATACGACACGTAGTACGACTGCGTCTCGCTTGGCTGAAACAGCAGGCCGACGCGCGGGCTCCAGAGCGATTCACTCTTGTCGAAGCGGTAGCCCGGCGTCACCACGCCGTTGGCCGCCGTGCTGGCCGCGGTGTCGTAGCGGGCCTTGAAATGGTCCAGCCGCAGGCCGGCCACCAGCTTCAGGGCGTCGGTCATGGCCACCGTGTCTTGCACGTACAGGCCCAGGTTGCGCGCGTTGAAGGTGTTGTAGACCGGGTCGCCGCGCGTGTCGGCGCGCCAGTCGCCGTTGTGGGGCGTGCCGACGGTGGTGTTCAGGCCGCTGGCCGGGCCGGCGAAGTTGTTGTTGCGCCTGGCGTCGTCAACGTAGAGGTCGACGCCCGCGATCAGCTTGTGTTCGCGCCCGCCCCAGCGGAAGGTGTTGCTGTAGTCGCTTTGCAGCTGCGTCAGGTTGCTTTGGCCGATGCGGCCCTTGGGCGTGCGAATCAAGAATGTGCTGGGGCCCCAGTTGTCGAGCGTGGTGGGCGCCCCGCCCGTGGTGCCGAAGCGGATCGCGCTGGCCCACAGGTCGCGCTCGTAGCGGCCGTGGCGCAGTTGCGTCTTCAGCTGCCCGCCATCGTCAAAGCGGTGCGTGTGGCCCAGCGTGAGGTAGGTGGAGGTGCTGTTCTGCTTGTCGCTGTCCAGGCCGTAGAAATTGCGCGCGGGCAGCGTCGGCACGATGCGGCCGTCGCGGATGAACCAGGGGTGGTTGTAGTTGGCGCGGCCGTCTACTTGCAGATGGTAGAAGCCGACCGAAAATTCGTCGCGCGTGCCGATGCCCCAGCGCACGGTGGGCGCGATGCCCAGCTTGCGCTGCCGGGCGCCCCAGTTGTCGGCGTCGTGCGCCATCAGGTTCAGGCGCAGGGCGGCGTCGGGCCCGGTCTGCCAGTTGAAGTCGCCCTGCACGCGCTTTTCGTTGCCGTTGCCCAAGGTCGCGCTGGCTTCGTGCTGCGTCATCAAAAAAGGCTGCTTACTGACCTGGTTGACCACGCCGCCGGTGGAGCCCTTGCCGAACAGCATCGAGGCCGATCCCTTGATGATCTCGACACGGTCGTCGTTGAAGGTGTCGCGCTCGATCAGCGGCGCGTCGCGCAGGCCGTCGCGGTAGATGTCGCCCGCCGTGCCCAGCGAGAAGCCGCGCAGCCGCACGTCTTCCTCGCCCGTCTCGCCGGCCTGAAAGCTGACGCCGGCGGTGGTGCGCAGCACCTCGCGGAAATCGTCGAGGTTGCGGTCGCTCATCAGCTTTTCGGTCATCACCGTCACGCTTTGCGGGATGTCGCGCAATGCCTGGTCGCCCTTGCCGATCTCGGTGCGGGTGGCGCGCAGCTGCGTCTTGCTGTGGGTGGCGCCATCGCTGGCCGCCGAATCGCGCACGGTGACGGCGGGCAGCGTGCCGGCGGCGTCGCCTGTCGCGGGCTGCGCCAGTGCCGGGCTGCCGAGCGAACCGGCCAGCAGCAGGGCGCCGAGCGGCAGCAGCGGGGTGTTGCCCGAGCTGGTGTTTGCTATATAAAAATGAGCTGCTTGCGCTTGATCATCAAGCGCTACAGCCTGATTTGGCTTGAAAACACGGTCAACGGACATGGCGTAGCCCAGCAAAGTGGTGAAAGAACTTCGGCTGGCTACCTGGGCGCTTGCGGGGCGAAAAGACCGCCGCGCGCCGTTCGCTGGCGTGCAATAAAGGAATCGTGGATTCTATCTATAAATGAGAATGATTGTCATTAAAGTTGCGGCTAAGGCGAGACAGGTGGGGGGAAGTGCCGCCAAAACCAGCCGGACGCGAAGCACGCGAAGATCACGCGAAGGACGCGAAAGAGTTCAAAAAATTTTTTGAAGTTGGTCTTTTTCGCGTGCTTCGCGAATCCTTTGCGCCCTTCGCGTAAGGCTGTTGGTTTGGACGGTTACCCACAAAAAAGGGGCCTTTCGGCCCCTCGCGGTTGCGATGCGGCAGCGTTCGTCAGCTGCCGACTTCACCCATCTGGCTTTGCAGGTAGTTCTGCAGGCCCACTTTTTCGATCAGCTCGATCTGCGTTTCGAGAAAGTCGATGTGCTCCTCGGTGTCGTCGAGGATGCTTTCCAGCAAATCGCGCGAGACGTAGTCGCGCACGCTTTCGCAATGGGCGATGCCGTCCTTGATGGTGGCTTGCGCGCCTTGCTCCATCTTCAGGTCGCAGGCCAGGACCTCGGGCACGTCCTCACCCACCATCAGCTTGCCCAGGTCCTGCAGGTTGGGCAGGCCGTCGAGCATGAAGATGCGGTCCATCAACTGGTCGGCGTGCTTCATCTCGCCGATGGATTCTTCGTATTCCTTCTTCGCCAGCTTGTCGAAGCCCCAGTGCTTGAGCGCGCGGTAATGCAGGTAGTACTGGTTGATGGCGGTCAGCTCGTTCTTGAGCTGTGCCTGCAGGAATTCGATGGCTTTGGGGTCGCCCTTCATGGCGTTGCTCCTTGTGCGGGGGCCGAAAACGGCGGTTGTAGAAATCGTATCGTCAGCGCTTGTTGTAGCTCTCGATCGGCTCGTCGTTCGGCTTGGCGAACAGCGCCTTCAGCTCGTCCGACAGCGGCAGGTTCAGCGCCACGTTGCGCGGCGGAATCGGCTGCATGAACCACTTGTCGTAGTGCTTGGCCATTTCGCCTGAGGCCATCATGGCCTTCAGCTCGCCATCGACCGCCTGCTTGAACGCCGGGTCGTCCTTGCGGAACAGGATGGCGATGGGCTCGGACTGCAGCGACGTGCCCGCCAGCTTGAACTGCTTGGGCTCGCGCGAGTTGGCCACCACGCCGGCCAGCAGGTTGTCGTCCAGCACGAAGGCGGCGGCGCGGCCGGTTTCCACCGCCAGCAGGCTCTCCAGGTTGTCCTTGGTCTGCATCATGGTGAGCTTGATGTCGGCATCGCGCTCCAGCTTGCGCAGCAACTGCACGGCGGTGGTGCCGGTGGTCACGGCCACCGTCTTGCCGTCGAGTTGCTTCCAGTCGCTGATGCCCGAATCGGCCTTCACGGCCATGCGCACCTGGCTCAGGTAGGTGGTCATGCCGAAGGCCACCTGCTGCTGGCGCGTGAGGTTGTTGGTGGCCGGGCCGCAGCCGATGTCTACCGTGCCGTTTTGCACCAGCACCATGGTGTTTTGCGGCGTCATGGCGAAGTATTCAAGCTTGGCCTGCGGCGCCAGCTTGCGGATGATGCGCTCGCACAGCTCGACGTGGTAGCCGGTGTAGTTGGCGTTGGCGCCCAGCGCATAGGCCATGGGCGGCGAGGCTTCGCGCACGCCCAGCACGGCCTTGCCGCTGCTGCGGATCTTGTCCAGCGTGCCGCCAGCGGTTTGCGCCACAGCCGTGGAACCGAGCGCGGCGAGGGCGCCGAAAGCGAGCACGGGCAGGGCGGCGCGCAAGGTGTGGAAAAGGTCATGGCTTGTCTCCTTGAAGTTATGGATGGAACTGGGCAGTATGCCGTTGTGAAGGTCGCAAAAGCACCCGAATCTGCACAATAATGCAATCCATGCCCACCGAGACAAGCATAAAAATTCATCCCCGGCGCCCACGCCACCAGTTGAAAGGCCGCCAGCCGACCGACGCCGCGCGCGCCGAGGTGCGCGCGCTCATTGGCGCGCCGCCGCCCGAGGGCCACCGGCGCGACCTGCTGATTGAGCACCTGCATGCGCTGAACGACCGCTACGGCGGCCTGTTCGAGCGCCACCTGGTGGCGCTGGCCGCCGACATGCGCTTGGGCATGGCCGAGGTGTTCGAGGTGGCGAGCTTCTACCACCACTTCGAGGTGCTGCGCGACGACGCGGTGGCGCCGCGCCTGACGGTGCGCGTCTGCCAGTCGCTCAGTTGCCAGCTGGCCGGCGCCGAGGATTTGCTGGCCCGGCTGCCGGCCTTGCTGGGCGCCGACGTGGCCGTGGTGCCTGCGCCCTGCATCGGCCGCTGCGAGCAGGCGCCGGCGGCGCTGGTGGGACAGCGCTCGCTGGGCCAGGCGACGGCGCAAGCCATCGTTTCCATGGCAAATCAGGTGCCAACGCACGCGGAGAAAGCGCAAGAAGCTCCTGAAAACATAGCGATCGAGCGCTATCGAGAGGCCGGCGGTTATGCGCTGGCGCAGGCCGTGGCGCGCGGTGAACGCGACGCCGAGGGCGTGATCGCCGCGCTGGAACACGCCGGCCTGCGCGGGCTGGGCGGCGCGGGCTTTCCGGCCGGGCGCAAATGGCGCATCGTGCGCGGGTTTGCGGGGCCACGCTTGATGGCAGTGAACATCGACGAGGGCGAGCCCGGCACCTTCAAGGATCGGTACTACCTGGAGCGCGACCCGCACCGTTTTCTGGAAGGCATGCTGATTGCCGCGCACGTGGTCGGCTGCGAGGCCGTCTACATCTACCTGCGCGACGAATATCCTGAGTGCCGCGCGCTGCTGACCCTGGCCATTGCTGACCTGCAAGCCGCGCCAGACTTGCGCGATCAGCTCCCAAAAATAGAGCTGCGCCGAGGCGCTGGCGCCTACATCTGCGGCGAAGAGTCGGCCATGATCGAGTCGATCGAAGGCAAGCGTGGCGAGCCGCGCCTGCGGCCGCCCTACATCGCCGAGAAGGGCTTGTTCGGCCGCCCGACGCTGGAGCACAACTTCGAGACGCTGTATTGGGTGCGCGAGATCCTGGAGCGCGGGCCGGAGTGGTTTGCCTCGCACGGGCGGCATGGTCGCACGGGGCTGCGCAGCTTCAGCGTCAGCGGGCGCGTCAAGAACCCCGGCGTCAAGCTGGCGCCCGCAGGCATCACGCTGCGCGAACTGGTCGATGAATACTGCGGCGGAATGGCCGAGGGCCATGAGCTGTACGCCTACCTGCCCGGCGGCGCGAGTGGCGGCATCTTTCCTGCGCGGCTCGCCGATGTGCCGCTGGACTTCGACACGCTGCAGCCGCACGGCGGCTTCATCGGCAGCGCGGCCGTCATGGTGCTGGGCCACCAAGACAAAGCACGCGACGCGGCACTGAACATGATGCGCTTCTTCGCCGACGAGAGCTGCGGCCAGTGCACGCCGTGCCGCGTGGGCACCGCCAAGGCGGCGCAGTTGATGGAAGCGCCGCAGTGGGATGCGCCGACCCTGCGCGACTTGAGCACGGTGATGGTGGATGCGTCCATCTGCGGCCTGGGGCAGGCCGCGCCCAACCCGATGCTGTGTGTGCAGCGGTACTTTCCGCATGAAGTCGAAGGAGTGTCGGCATGAGCGCGGTTTTGAAGCCAAATCAGTCGCCAGCCCCTGCGGATAAAGCGCAGGCAGCTATCGAATTTGAACTGGATGGGCGCGCCGTGCAGGCCCGCGCGGGCGAAACCATTCTGCAAGCGGTCGAACGGCACGGCGTCGAGATCCCGCGCTTGTGCTTCACCGACGGTCTGCGTGCCGACGGCAACTGCCGCGCCTGCGTGGTCGAGATCGAGGGCGAGCGCGTGCTGGCGCCCAGCTGCTGCCGCGCCGTGCAGCCGGGCATGAAGGTCAAAGCCACCAGCGAACGCGCGCGCAAGAGCCAGGACATGGTGCTGGAGCTGTTGCTGGCAGAGATGCCGGCAGCGGGGTTCAAGTGGAACGATGCCGGCCCTCACCCCAGCCCTCTCCCGCAGGCGGGAGAGGGGGCAACAGCAACGCACGGTCAAGGTGCATCCCGCGGTACGCATGACTCCCTCTCCCGCCGGGCGGGAGAGGGCAGGGGTGAGGGCGTGGCATCCATCGGCCAGCACGGCGAACTGACCCAATGGACCACCCAGCGCACCATCCACGTGCGCGAGGCGCTACAAAATCTAAAGCGCGAGCAGCCCGCTGCCGACCTCAGCCACCCGGCCATGGCCGTCAACCTGTCTGCGTGCATCCAGTGCACGCGCTGCGTGCGCGCCTGCCGCGAGGCGCAGGTCAACGACGTGATTGGCTACGCCGGCCGCGGCGGCCACGCGCGCATCGTGTTCGATCTGGGCGACCCGATGGGCGCCAGCACCTGCGTGGCCTGCGGCGAATGCGTGCAGGCCTGCCCGACCGGCGCGCTGATGCCGAAAACGCACATCGGACCGCAGGCGGTCGACCGCAGCGTCGATTCCGTCTGCCCCTTTTGCGGCGTCGGCTGCCAGATCACCTACCACGTGCGCGATGAAAAAATCGTCAGCGTCAGCGGCCGCCATGGCCCGGCCAACGAAGGGCGGCTGTGCGTCAAGGGGCGCTTCGGCTTTGACTACGTGGCCAGCCCGGACCGCATCACCACACCGTTGATCCGCCGCGCCGATGCGCGCAAGAACGTCGAACATTGCGAAACGCACCCCGACTGGCGCAGCGTGTTCCGCGAGGCGACTTGGGACGAAGCGCTGGCGCTGGCCGCCGGCAAGCTGGTGGACTTGAAGACGAAGCACGGCCCCAAGTCGCTGGCCGGCTTCGGCAGCGCCAAGGGCAGCAACGAAGAGGCCTACCTGTTCCAGAAACTGGTGCGCACCGGCTTTGGCAGCAACAACGTCGACCACTGCACGCGCCTGTGCCATGCGTCCAGCGTGGCGGCGCTGCTGGAGGGCGTGGGCTCGGGCGCGGTCAGCAACCCGGTGAAGGACGTGGACTTTGCCGAGCTCATTGTCATCATCGGCTCCAACCCCACGGCCAACCACCCGGTGGCGGCGACGTGGATGAAGAACGCGGCCCAGCGCGGCGCGCGGATCGTGCTGGCCGACCCGCGCGTGACCGACATTGCACGCCACGCCTGGCGCGTGCTGCCCTTCAAGCCCGGCGCCGACGTGGCGATGCTGAACGCGCTGCTGCATGTGATCGTGACCGAGGGGCTGGTCGACCAGAATTTCATCCGCGAACGCGCCGACAACTACGCCGCGCTGGTCGAAAACGTGCAGGGCTATTCGCCCGAGGCCATGGCGCCGATCTGCGGCATCGCGGCCGAGACCTTGCGCGAGGTGGCGCGCGCCTACGCCACGGCCAAGTCCAGCATCATCCTGTGGGGCATGGGCGTGAGCCAGCACGTGCACGGCACCGACAACGTGCGCTGCCTGATCGCGCTGGCCACCTGCACCGGCCAGATCGGCCGCCCCGGCACCGGCCTGCACCCGCTGCGCGGCCAGAACAACGTGCAAGGCGCCAGCGATGCCGGGCTGATCCCCATGATGTTCCCCAATTACCAGCGCGTGGACAACGGCGCCGCGCAGGCGTGGTTCGAGGATTTCTGGGACACGAAGCTCGACGACCAGCCCGGCTACACGGTGGTCGAGATCATGCACAAGGCGCTGGCGCCCGACACCGACCCGCACAAGGTGCGCGGCATGTACATCATGGGCGAGAACCCGGCCATGAGCGACCCCGACCTGAACCACGCGCGCCACGCGCTGGCGAGTCTGGAGCATCTGGTGGTGCAGGACATCTTCCTCACCGAAACCGCGTGGCTGGCCGACGTGATCCTGCCCGCCAGCGCCTGGCCCGAGAAGACCGGCACCGTCAGCAACACCGACCGCATGGTGCAACTGGGCCTGCAAGCGCTGCAACCGCCGGGCGAGGCGAGGGCGGATCTGTGGATCATCCAGCAGATGGCGCAGCGCATCGGGCTTGATTGGCGCTATGACGATTCAGCTCCCTCCCCCGCTGGGGGAGGGCAGGGGTGGGGGCTGACGGGGCGCGTTGAAGATGCGCCGCTGGCCCCTCACCCCAGCCCTCTCCCCAAAGGGGCGAGGGAGCAAGACCTTGGCGACGAGGCGTCTGCTGGAGGTTCACGCCCTCTCCCGCCTGCGGGCGAGGGCAGGGGTGCGGGCGAGCCCACCTACCACGGCGTCGCCCACGTCTACGACGAGATGCGCCGCGCCATGCACGGCGCGATCGCCGGCATCACCTGGGACCGGCTGCTGCGCGAAAGCAGCGTCACCTACCCGTGCCTGAGCGAAGACGACCCCGGCCAGCCCATCGTCTTCGTCGACGATGTGCCGACGCCGAACGGCCGCGTGCAACTGGTGCCTGCCGACATCATCCCGCCCGACGAACGGCCCGATGCCGACTACCCCATGGTGCTCATCACCGGCCGCCAGCTCGAGCACTGGCACACCGGCTCCATGACGCGCCGCACCGCGGTGCTGCACGCCCTTGAGCCGGGGCCGACGGTGTCGATGCACGGCGACGATCTGGCAAGGCTGGGCCTGGCGCCGGGCGGGCACGCGAAGGTGCAGTCGCGCCGGGGCCAAGTGACGCTGGCAGTGCGCCGCGACGACGGCACGCCGCCTGGCAGCGTGTTCATTCCGTTTGCCTACCGCGAGGCCGCCGCCAACCTGCTGACCAACGCCGCGCTCGACCCGTTCGGCAAGATTCCGGAGTTCAAGTACTGCGCGGTGCGCGTGGCGCCGGCTTGAGGGCGCCCGGGCCTCAGCGCCCGAACGCGTCGGCCTCGGTGACGTGCGCGGTGCCGCTTCGGCGCTCAAACAGGCACAGCTCGCGGCCCAGCCGGTTCTTCATGTGCTTTTGCGGGTAGCGGCCCTGCAGCAGCAGCGCGGTGTAGCCGACGTCGTCGCTGAACAGCGCCGGCCTGCCGACCGCCTTCGTCCCGTTCAACTGGCTGGCCTGGGTGCAGGCCTTCAGCACGGCCTTGTCGTGCTGCTTCCAGGCGCCGGGCGACGCGGCCCACGCGGGCGCCGCCATGGCCGCCAGGGCGAAGGCCGCGACCAGCGGCATCGGGGAGCGTGCGTGTTTCATGGGTCAGTCCTGGGTGCTAAAAACCATGCGCGTATCTTGGCCACGCCCGCCGCGCCGCGCTGTCAGCCAACGCCTTGGTTTGCCCCGAGCGATATCGCAGCGGGTGGCTGGCGCACGCGGCGCTGCGCGAGAATTCCGCCCTCATGCAAATCACCCGCCGCCACACCCAGCGCCTGCGCCAGATGTTCCGGTCGGCCGGCTGGCCGTTTCAGGATGTGCTGGAGGCCGAGCTGCTGGCCGCCGGCCTGCTGGCGCGCGAGCGCGCCGACGCGGGCTGCGAGTGGCTGCGCGTGACCGACGCGGGCGTGGCCGCGATCAGCGCGTCGGCGAACGGCCACCGCGCCGCGCTGTCGGCGCACGAGGCGTTGGTGCAGCGCGTGGCGGCCGAGCTGTCGCGCGCCGGGCGCATCGTGTGGCGCGGGCTCGGTCTGCGCGTGCCGCTGCCGCCGGTGGCGGATCAAAATGCCGCGCCAGCGCAGGCGCAACCAGCGCAGGCAGCTATTGAATGCGTAGCGCACGAGCCGGGCGGCCCGAGCGCGGCGCCGCGCGCGCGTTGGCTCATCGCCTGCCCCGACGTGTTCTCGCTGCGCCACACCAGCGTCGAGGCCTATCTGGAACCGGTGGTGCACGAGATCAAGGTCAGCCGCGCCGACCTGCTGGGCGACTTGAAGCGCCCCGACAAGCGCGCCGCCTACCTGCAGATGGGCGGGGCGTGCTGGTATGTGCTGGGGCGCGACGCGCGCGGCCGCCCCATCGCGCAACCCGACGAAGTGCCGCCCGAATGCGGCGTGATGCAGTGCGACGAAGGCGACCGCCTGACCGTGCTGCGCCCCGCGCCGCGCCGGCCGGTGGAGCGCCTGCCGTTCCATGTCTGGATGGCGCTGGCACGCGCCACGCCGCTGCTGCCGCCGGACGATGCGCAGGGCGAGCTGGTGGGCGCGGACTGATGCGGCGGCAGAAATCAGAGCGTTTTATGCTGCATGCGCTGGCCAGGCAAGCGCATGCAGCTATCGAATAAATAGCGTCAATGCCCGCCCGCCAGTTGCGACGCGATGGCGCGCTTGAAGGGCGTCACCCGCTCGGCCACGCGCAGCGCGGCGTCGCGCAGCAGGCGCGCGGGCGGCGCTTCGGCGGTGTACAGCGTGGTGACCAGGCGCGTGGCCTCGTACAGCGGCCGCGTGGCCAGGCGGTGCGTGCGCTGGTAGCGCGCCAGCGGCTCGGGCAGGCCTACGTCGCGCCCCGCCGCGTGGGCGGCCTGCAGTTCGCGCGCCAGCGTGTCGACGCCCAGCAGCCCGAAGTTGAAGCCGTGCGCCGTCACCGGGTGCATGCCCACGGCGGCGTCGCCCACGCAGGCGAAGCGCTGCGCCACCATGTGGTGCGGGTACACGCCGACCAACGGGTAGGCGTGGCGCGTGCTGGCCAGGCGCATGGCGCCCAGGCGCTGCTCGAAGCGGCGCGTCATGTCGTCGTTGAAGGCGTTTTCGTCCAGCGTCAGCAGCGGCTCGATCTGCTGGTGCGGCAGCGTCAGCACGGCGGATGCGCGGTGCGCGCCGGTGGCGGGGTCGTCGTTCATCGGCAGCAGCGCCAGCGTCTGGCCGTGGCCGAACCATTCCCACGCGGCGTGGTCGTGCGGCTGCGGGTGCGTCATCTGGCACACCAGCATGCTGCGGCCGAAGTCGTGCATGGCCGCGCCGATGCCCACTGCGCGCCGCGTGGGCGAAAAGCGGCTGTCGGCCGCCACCAGCAGGCGCGCGGTGTGGCGGGCGCCGCTCGCCAGCGTGACGTGCGCGGCCTCGGCAGTTACATCGACCTGCGATACCGCATCGCCCGCCAGCAGCGTGATGTCGCCATGCCGGGCCATGCTGTCCTGCACGGCGTCCCAGGCCGCGCGGCGGATCAGGTGGTTGGACACCAGCCAGCCCAGTTCGCTGCGCGACGTCAGGCCGTGGCCGATCACCAGCGCAAACGGCGACGGGCCGTTCATCACGCGCGCATCGCGCAGCGGCGACAGCGCGGCCGGGTCGTACGCCTGGATGCGGTGCCACAGGCCCAGGCGCTGCAGGCGCTCGGCCGATGGCTGCGTCAGCGCGATCTCGCGCCCGTCGAAGGCCGGGTCGGCCAGGGCGGACGCGGGTTGCTGCTCCACGAGGCCGATGGACAGCCCTTGCCCCGAAAGCGCCTGCGCCAGGCACAGCCCGGCCGGGCCTGCGCCGCTGATGAGAAGGTCGACATGCATGGCCGGGCAGGGTAGCGGCCTGACGGCGACAGGGGTTTGATGCCGGTCAACCGCACGGCGCACGCGGCCAGTGCGGGCACAACGCAGCGCCGCGCGCTTGGGCGATGCGCGGCGTTCGCAGCCCGCCGCGCGGGCGCGGCGCCAGCGGCCGCTACACTGGTTTTGGGCGGCCCGGTGTTCGGGCGTGGCCCGAACCGATTTTCAACCCCGCGAGTGAACTTGCCGGCCTTTCATCTGCCCCGACTGACGCGCGCCACCGCCGCGCTGACCGAGCGCGTGTGGGTCACCGACGAGCACGGCCAGGCGGTCGAGGTGTCGGTTCCCGCCGAGCGCGCGCTCACGGTGTATGTGGACAAGCGCGAACTGGTGACGCTGATGACGCTGGGCGCGCACCCCGAATGGCTGGTGCTGGGCTACCTGCGCAACCAGCGCCTGGTGGGCGCGCTGGCCGATATCGAATCGATCACCGTCGACTGGGACGTCGGCGCCGCCGCGGTGCGCACGCGCGCGGGCATCGACCGCATCGACGAGCGCACCGCGCAGCGCGTGGTGACCACCGGCTGTGGGCAAGGCAGCGTGTTCGGCGATCTGATGGCCGACCTGGACCAGATCCGGCTGGGCGACGCCACGCTCACGCAGGCCCGGCTTTACGGCCTGCTCAACGCCATCCGGCTGCAGGAAAGCACGTACAAGTCGGCCGGCTCGGTACACGGCTGCGCGTTGTTCGCGGGCGAGCGCATGCTGATCTTCGTCGAGGACGTGGGCCGCCACAACGCCATCGACACCATCGCCGGCTGGATGTGGTTGCAGGACGCCGCCACGCAGGCCGGCGGCGACAAGGTTTTCTACACCACCGGGCGGCTGACCAGCGAGATGGTCATCAAGTCGGCGCAGATGGGTGTGCCCATCGTCGTCTCGCGCAGCGGCATCACCCATATGGGTCTGCAGGTGGCGCGGACGCTGGGGCTGTGCGCCATCGGGCGCGCCGTCAACCGGCGCTTTTTGTGCTTCAGCGCGCCCGAACGCATTGGCTGGGCGCCCGATCTGGCCTGCGCTGCCGCGGGCTGATCAGCGCCCGCGCGTTGGCGCCTTGCGCAAGCGCCCGCCCGCCCGCTGTCGCGCCATGGTGGGCCACGCTGGCGGCGCGGCGGCGGCAAGTTGCGTACAGTGCGCGACATGAACGTTTCGACATGGGCCTTGGGCTGGCGCGCGCTGTGGCGCGACCTGCGCGCGGGCGAGCTGAGGCTGCTGATGGTGGCGGTAACGCTGGCGGTGGCCGCGCTGACCAGCGTGGGGTTTTTTGCTGACCGCCTGCAGGGCGGCCTGCAGCGCGACGCGCGTCAGTTGCTGGGCGGCGACGCCGTCGTCGTCAGCGACAACCCGCCGGCCGCGGCCTGGGCGCGCCGCGCCGAAGAAGCGGGGCTGCGCCACACGCTGACGCTGGGCTTTCCCACCATGGGCCGCGCGGCCGACGCCCAGGGCGGTGCCACGCGGCTGGTGGCGCTGAAGGCGGTCGACGCCGGCTACCCGCTGCGCGGCCAACTGCGCCTGGCGCGCCACGCGCAAGACCGCGACGGCGAACCGACGCTTGACATTCCGGCGCGCGGCACGGTGTGGGTCGATCCGGCGCTGCTTGATGCGCTGGCCCTGAAGCTGGGCGACACGCTGCTGCTGGGCGATGGCGCCTTTCGCATCGCGCGCCTGATCGCGCAGGAGCCCGACCGCGGCTCGGGCTTCATGACCTTCGCGCCGCGCGTGATGCTGCATGCCGCCGACCTGGCGCAGACGGGGCTGGTGCAGCCGGCCAGCCGCATCACCTACCGCCTGGCGGTGGCGGGCGACGACAGCTCGGTGCGCCAGTACGTTGCCTGGGCCGACGCCGAGCTGAAAAACCCCGGTGTGCACGGCGTGCGGCTCGAATCGCTGGACAGCGGCCGGCCCGAGATGACGCGCACGCTGGACCGCGCCGGCAAGTTTCTCAACCTGGTCGCCCTGCTGGCGGCGCTGCTGTCGGCCGTGGCGGTGGCGCTGGCGGCGCGTGGCTTTGCGGCGCGGCATCTGGATGCCTCGGCGATGCTGCGCGTTCTGGGCTTGCCACAGCGGCGCATCGCGGGCGCCTACGCGGTCGAATTCCTGCTGGTCGGCGGGGCGGCCAGCGTGGCGGGCGTGCTGATTGGCTGCGCGCTGCACCACGTGTTCGTGGTCATGCTGGCGGGGCTGGTGGAGTCCAGCCTGCCCGCGCCCAGTGTGTGGCCGGTGCTGTTCGGCCTGGGCATCGGGCTGACGCTGCTCATCGCCTTTGGCCTGCCGCCGGTGCTGCAGCTGGCGCAGGTGCCACCGCTGCGCGTGATGCGGCGCGACGTGGGCGCGCTCAAGGTCACGTCGCTGGCGGTGCTGGCGCTGGGCGTGGCGGGTTTTGCGGCGCTGCTGCTGGCCGTCAGCGCCGACCTGACACTGGGCGGCATCGCCGTTGGCGGCTTTGCCGGCGCGGTGGTGCTGTTTGCGCTGCTGTCGTGGGGCGCCGTCCGGCTGTTGCGCGGCGCCGTCAACGAGCAGACCGCGCCGCGCTGGCTGGTGCTGGCGACGCGGCAGATTTCGGCTCGCCCGGCCTACGCCGTGGTGCAGATCAGCAGCCTGGCGGTGGGCCTGCTGGCGCTGATCCTGCTGGTGCTGCTGCGCACCGACCTGATCGCCAGCTGGCGCCAGGCCACGCCGGCCGACGCGCCCAACCGCTTCGTCATCAACGTCATGCCCGAGCAGGCCGACGCCTTTCGCGCCGCGCTGAAGGGCGCGGGCGTGACCCGGCTCGACTGGTACCCCATGTTCCGCGGCCGGCTGGTGGCCGTCAACGGCAAGGCGGTCAACCCGGGCGACTTCACCGACGAGCGCGCGCAGCGCCTGGTGGACCGCGAATTCAACCTGTCGCACGCCGCCACCCAGCCGCCGCACAACGACATTGCCGCCGGCCGCTGGCAGGCCGGCGAGGCGGGCGCGGTCAGCGTCGAGCAAGGCCTGGCCAAGACGCTGGGCCTGAAGCTGGGCGACACGATGACCTTCGACGTGGCCGGCCTGCAGGCGCAGGCGCGCATCACCTCGCTGCGCAAGGTGGACTGGGCGTCGATGCACGTCAACTTCTTCGTCATGTTTCCGCTGGCCGAAATGCCCGACATGCCGGTCACCTACATCGCCGCCTACCGCGCACCCGAGACGGTGCCCGCCAGCCTGGGCCGGCCCGGCGATGGCGCGGCCGGCTTCGACAACGCGCTGGTGCGGCGCTTTCCCAACATCACCAACGTCGACATGAGCAGCACCATCGCGCAGGTGCAGCGCGTGCTCGACCAGGTGGTGCGGGCGGTGGAATTCCTGTTCGGCTTCACGCTGGCGGCGGGGCTGATCGTGCTGTTTGCCGCCGTCAGCGCCACCCGCGAAGAGCGCGCGCGCGACTTCGCCATCATGCGCGCCCTGGGCGCCAGCCAGCGCCTGCTGGCCGGTGTGCAGCGCGCCGAACTGGCCGGCGTGGGCCTGCTGGCGGGCCTGCTGGCCAGCGGGGTGGCCATGGCCGTGGGCTGGGCGATGGCGCGCTACGCCTTCGATTTCAGCTGGACCGCCTCGCCCTGGGTGCCACTGGTGGGCGGTGCCGTCGGCGCGGCGCTGGCGCTGCTGGCCGGCTGGTGGGGCCTGCGCGAGGTGCTGCGCCGACCCGTGGTGGAGACGCTGCGGCGCGCGGCGCAATAGCGCGTTGCGGCGGCGCCGGGCGTGCCTTGCATCAACTGCATGAGCTATATGATTGATAGCTACAAGCGCTTTCTGGACAAGCGCAGGTAGCCTGGTTGATGGGTATTCGTTGTGCCTGAACGCCGCGCCAGCGCGGCCGGCGGGCTGGCGTGGCGTGGCGTGGCGTGGCGTGGCGTGGCGTGGCGTGGCGTGGCGTGGCGTGGCGTGGCGTGGCGTGGCGTGGCGTGGCTGATGCACCAAAAAGGTGAATTAGAGTGTGCGCTCTGTAGGCCAAGGCCCCGTGGGCCGGCGGTTGACCGGGTTTTTTCATGTATCCGTGGTTCACTGATCGCATGAATGATTCGCATGAAACCCATAAAACCGTCCACCTCGCGCTGCAAGGCGGCGGCGCGCACGGCGCCTTTACCTGGGGCGTGCTCGACGCGCTGCTGCTGGACGGCCGGCTGCGGCTGTCCGGCATCAGCGGCACCAGCGCGGGCGCCGTCAACGCCGTGGCGCTGGCGCACGGTTGGGCGCGGGCGCTGGCCGACGGGCAAGACCCCGCCGAAGGCGCGCGCGCCAGCCTGGCCCGCGTGTGGACCCGGGTGATGGAGCTGGGCGCGCTGGGCGATGGCGCGGCGCGCCTGGGCCGGCTGCTGATGGGCGTGTTGCCCGGCGCGTTGACCCGGCTGTCGCCCTATCAGGCCAACCCGCTCGACCACAACCCGCTGCGCCGCCTGATCGAGCGCGAAATCGACTTCGAGCAGCTGGCGCGGCTGAAGTCGCCGCGCGTGTTCGTGGCCGCCACCGACGTGGAAACCGGCCGCGCCGACATCTTTTCGGGCAAGCGCCTGACCGCGCAGGCGGTGATGGCCTCGTGCTGCCTGCCGCAGTTGTTTCAGGCGCCCGAGATCAACGGAAGGCGCTACTGGGATGGCGGCTATTCGGCCAACCCGGCGCTGGGCCCGCTGGTCGAGCTGGGCGAAACCAGCGACATCCTGCTGGTGCAGATCAACCCGCTGCGCCGCCCCGGCCCCGCGACCACCGAGGCGGAGATCGCCGACCGCGCCAGCGACCTGACCTTCAACGCCAGCCTGATCGCGCAGATGCGCACCATCGCGCTGGTCAACGAGCTGCTGACGCTTGGCGTGGCCGGCGAAGGCCACAAGCCCATTCACATGCACCGCATTGACGGTGGCGCCGCGCTGGCGGCCATGCCGCCGGCCAGCAAGCGGGTGCCGCGCCCGGCCACGCTGGAAGCGCTGTTCGCGCTCGGGCAGGACAGCGCCCGGCGCTGGCTCAAGCGCCACTGGGCCGCGGTGGGCGAAAAAAGTTCGGTCAACCTGCGGCGCGACTACGGCGACCCGCTGAAGCTGCAGGTCGAGCCAGCGACCGACCGCGATGCCGCCGACGCCGGCGACGCCGCCCGCGCCCATGCCCACGCCTGGCCGGCCTACGCGCTGTGGTCGCCCGAAGAGCAGGCGCGCGCCGCCCACCAGGCCAACGCCGCCACCCAGCAGGCGGTGCGGGCAGCCATGACCGCGCCGCCGTCCTGGGTCGCAAATCCCTAGAATCGGCGCTGGAACGTTGGCGTTTGGTGCTATTGTTAATATAGCTTCATTCGCTTGTTGGGTAAGCGCTGGAGCCTTATTTGACTGATGCAACCGATCTCGCCACGCCATTCGAGCGCCTGGGTGGCGAGCCGGCGGTGCGCGCGCTGGTCGACCGCTTTTACGACCTGATGGATCTGGAGCCCGGCTACGCCGCCGTGCGTGCCACCCACGGCAGCACGCTGGATGACGCGCGGCACAAGCTGTTCTGGTTTCTGTGCGGCTGGCTGGGCGGGCCGGACCATTACATCCAGCGCTTCGGCCATCCGCGCCTGCGCATGCGGCACCTGCCGTTTTCCATTGGCCTGCGCGAACGCGACGAATGGCTGGCCTGCATGGACCAGGCCATGGGCGAAAGCGGCGTGGACGCGGCGCTGCGCCAGCGTCTGAACCAGGCCTTCTTCCAGACCGCCGACTGGATGAGGAACCGCGATGGCTGACGCGGCGGCGGGCGCGCAGACGCCCGCGCCACCCAGCGGCTGGTGGAGCCTGGCCGTGACCACCGCCATCCAGGCCATGGTGTCGATGGCGCTGCTGACGCTGCCGGCGATGGCGCCCACCGTGGCGCGCGGCCTGGGCGTGCCGGCGGCGCTGGTGGGCGGGTACGTGGCGTTGTGCTATCTGGCAGCCATGCTGTCCAGCCTGGCGGGTGGCACGCTGGTGCGGCGCTGGGGCGCCATCCGGGTCAGTCAGCTGGGCTTGTCGCTGTGCGCTGTCGGCTTGCTGGTGTGCGCCCTGCCGTGGTGGCCGGCGGCCGCGTTGGGCGCGCTGTTCATCGGCGCGGGCTACGGACCCATCACGCCGGCCAGTTCGCACCTGCTGGCGCTGACCACGCCGGCGCACCGCATGGCGCTGGTGTTTTCCGTCAAGCAGACCGGCGTGCCGGCCGGTGGCATGCTGGCCGGGGCGCTGGTGCCGGGGCTGTCGCTGTGGATCGGCTGGCAGGGCGCGCTGGCGGTGGTGGCGGCCGTGTGCGCGGTGTGCGCCGTGGCGTCGCAACCGCTGCGCGCGCCGCTGGACGCCGACCGCCAGCGCGGCCAGCCGCTGGCGCTGGGGGCGCTGCTGAAACCCGTGGGCATGGTGCTGGGCCACCGCTCGCTGGCGGTGCTGGCGGCGTGCTCGTTTCTGTTTTCGGCGGTGCAGGTGTCGGTGACGGCGTACATGGTCACCTATCTGCACCAGTCGCTGGGCATGACGTTGCTGGCCGCTGGCGCGGCGCTGTCGGTGTCGCAACTGGCGGGCGTGGTGGGCCGCATTGCCTGGGGTGCGGTGGCCGACCGCGGCTGGGGCCCGCGCAACACGCTGATGCTGCTGGCCGCGCTGATGATGGTCGGCAGCGTGCTGACGGCGCTGCTGCAGCCGGGCTGGCCGACCGGGCTGGTGTGGGCCGTGGTGGCGCTGCTGGGCGCGTCGGCCATCGGGTGGAACGGCGTTTACCTGGCCACCGTGGCGCGCCAGGCGCCGCCGGGGCAGGCCAGCGCGGCCACCGGCGGCACGCTGACGTTTACCTTCATGGGCGTGGTGTGTGGCTCGCCGGCGTTTGGCGCGCTGGCGGGCGCGTCGGGCAGCTACCGGCTGGCGTTTGCCGCGCTGGCCGTGCCGGCGGCGCTGGCCTTGGGGCTGTTGACGTGGCGCGCGCTGCAGGCGGCGCGCGAAGCCCGGGCGGCGGGCTGAAGCTGCCGCGCTACGGCCGCGCGCTGGCGCCAGCCAGCAGCACCAGCAGCGCGCCGGCGCCGCCTTCCAGCGGCTTGGCCTGCACGAAGGCCAGCACTTCCTGCTTTTGCACCAGCCAGCCGTGCACCTTGGCCTTGAGCACCGGCGCCTTGCCGGGCGAGCCCAGGCCCTTGCCGTGCACCACGCGCACGCAGCGCAGGCCGGCGCGGCGCGCGTCGCGCAGAAAGGCGCCCAGCGCCTCGCGCGCGGCGTCGGTGCGCAGGCCGTGCAGGTCGATCTGGCCCTGCACGGCCCAATGGCCGCGCCGCAGCTTGGCGGTGACGTCGGCGCCGATGCCGGGGCGGCGAAAGCTCAGGTGCTCGTCGGTGTGCAGCAGCGTGGTGGCATCGAACTGGTCGGAAATGGCTTCGCGCAGCACGGCCTGCTCGTCGCGCTGGCGCTGCAGCGGCTGGGGCGCCACTGGCGACGGCGCGTGCACCACGCGGCCGTGCGCGCGCAAGGGCTGCGCGGGGCCGACGGCGCGGGCGAACAGGCTGTGCTCGGCGCGCGCCTTCTTTTCGGCGGCGGCGCGCTCGGCGGCCTGCTGCGCGGCGCGCGCCTCGGCCTCGGCCAGCTGCTGGCGGATCGCCTTCAGCTCCTGAAACGACTTGGCCTTCACAGCAGGCCTTTCTCGGCCATCGACAGCGCCTGGCCCGGCCCCACGATGACGTGGTCGATCACCCGCACGTCGACCAGCGCCAGCGCGGCTTTGAGCGTTTGCGTCAGCGCCTCGTCGGCGCGGCTGGGCGCCACGCTGCCGCTGGGGTGGTTGTGCGCCAGCACCACGCCGCTGGCCTGGTGGTGCAGGGCGCGCAGCACCACCTCGCGCGGGTACACGCTGGTCTGCGTGAGCGTGCCGCGAAACAGCTCTTCCAGCGCGATGAGGCGGTGCTGGCTGTCGAGGAACAGCGCGCCAAACACCTCGTGCGCGCGCTGGCCCAGGTGCAGTTGCAGATAGGCCTTGACGGCGGCGGCTGAATCCATGGCGGCGCGCTCTTTCAGCTGTTGCGCCAGCGCGCGGCGCGCCAGTTCAATCACCGCCAGCAGCTCGGCGCGCTTGGCCGGGCCGCCCAGGCCCTTGATGCGTTTCAGGTCGTCGGCGCCCGCGTGCAGCAGGCCGGCGATGCCGCCAAACGCATCCAGCACTTCCTGCGCCATTTGCAGCACGCCGCGCCCGGCGGTGCCGGTGCGCAGCAGCAGCGCCAGCAGCTCGGCGTCGCCCAGGGCGCCCGCGCCGCGCGCCAGCAGCTTCTCGCGCGGGCGGGCATCGGCGGGAAGGTCTTTCATTGGCATGGCGGCAAGTCAGCGGGGCGCTTTCTACAATCGGGCCAGTTTATCTGGGGCATGCATGACCGTCGTCGAACCGGGTTCCTTTCTCACGCTGCATTACCGCCTGGCCGGGCCGCAGGGCGATGTCGTCAGCACCTTTGGCGGGCCACCGGCCACGCTGTCGCTGGGCGCGGGCGAGTTGTCGCCAGCGGTGGAGCAGCGTCTGCTCGGCCTGCACGAAGGCGCGCACGCCAGCTTTGACATCCCCGCCGGGCAGGCGTTTGGCGAGCGCAACCCGGCCATGGTGCAGTGGCTGGCCCGCACGGAGCTCGACGCCATGGGCGACCCCCACGAGCGCTACGCCGTGGGCGACGTGATCCACCTGCCCACCCCCGACGGCCAGGGCCAGTTTGCCGCCGTAGTGCAGGCGGTGCGCGGCGATGGCGCGCTGCAGCTCGACTTCAACCACCCGCTGGCTGGCCAGCCGGTCACCTTCGAGGTGCAGCTGATCGGGGTGTTGTGATGGCGCAATCCGAAATCCTGCTGGCCGAGCCGCGCGGCTTTTGCGCCGGGGTGGACCGCGCCATCGAAATCGTCGAACGCGCCATCGCCAAGTTCGGCGCGCCGATCTACGTGCGCCACGAGATCGTGCACAACACCTACGTGGTGAACGACCTGAAAGCCAAGGGCGCCATCTTTATCGAGGATCTGGCCGAGGTGCCGCCGGGCGCCACGCTGGTGTTCAGCGCGCACGGCGTGCCCAAGGCGGTCGAGCACGAGGCCGCCGCGCGCGGCTTTCGCGTGTTCGACGCCACCTGCCCGCTGGTCAGCAAGGTGCACGTCGAAGTCGCCAAGCTGCACAAGGAGGGCTACGAATTCATCATGATCGGCCACAAGGGCCACCCCGAGGTCGAGGGCACCATGGGCCAGCTCGACAGCGGCATTCACCTGGTGGAAGACGTGGCCGACGTCGCGCGCATCCAGCCCGCGCAGACCGAGCGGCTGGCCGTGGTCACGCAAACCACGCTGAGCGTGGACGACGCGGCCGAGATCACGGCGGCGGTGAAGGCGCGCTTTCCGCAGGTGCGCGAGCCCAAGCAGCAGGACATTTGCTACGCCACGCAGAACCGGCAGGACGCGGTCAAGCTCATGTCGCCGCGGGTGGATCTGGTCATCGTGGTGGGCAGCCCCACCAGCAGCAACTCGAACCGGCTGCGCGAAGTGGCGCGCAAGCTGGGCACCGAAAGCCACATGATCGACAGCGCCGACGAATTGCGGCCCGAATGGATCGAGGGCCGCGCGCGCGTCGGCCTGACGGCCGGCGCCTCGGCGCCCGACATCCTGGTGCGCCAGGTCATCGAGCGGCTGCGCGCGCTGGGCGCCACCTCGGTGCGCACGCTCGACGGCATCGAAGAAACCGTGAAGTTCCCGCTGCCCAAGGGGCTGAAGCTCGACGGCGCGGCCGAGGACAAGCTGGCGCACCTGCGCTGAATCGCCAAAGCTATTGTTTTTATAGCTTCTGGTGTAAACAGGAAAAGCGCTGGCGCCTGTTTTTCATCTGAATTGGGGTAAGCGCCCGGCGCTGGCCGCGCCACCGCGCGCGGGGTGCGTCCGGGCCGTCTTCGATAGCCGGTACGCTGCGTGTTAGTGCCTGCTTACATGAACTCGTGAAGTTTTTCTCAGTGCGCCGCGATTTCACCCCCCACATTGGTGGGTGACTGAACGTGACTTGTCAAATTAAGCCTTTATCATTCCTTTACAGGGTGGCTGTGCACTTAGTGCCTGTTTTTCGGCGCATGCGTTGAAGCGTTGCTCGTCACCCGTTTGGTCTTCACCATTGAAGGAATGTGACGATGAAAGCTTCGAATTGGCGAGTCGGCGGGATGAGCCGCATGGTGCGGTGGGCCTGCTGGGGTACGCTGACCGCTTGTGTAGCGGTTTTCCAGGGGTGTTCAACCGGTAGCGGCGTCGAGCGCTGGCAAATGACCGAGGCGCAGGCGCCTCAGCCGGTGCAGCCGGTGGCCGGCTCCGCGGTGCAGCCCGTGGCCGTCGTCTTCTTTCGCGACGCAGGCATCGCCACCCGCCAACCCATCAACATCTACGTCAACGGCCAGTACCAGGCTTCGCTGACCGGCGAGACGTTCACCGAAAAAGTCCTGTGCCCGGGCGAGCACAGCCTGGTCGCCGCGCCCGACGACGTGCGCCAGCGTTACCAGACCAAGCAGGCGCGCAACCGCGTCAGCATCGGCAAAGAGCCCGCGCAGTACTTCCGCGTGTTTCAGAACGCCGCTGGCCAGATCGCCATCGCGGCCGCCCCGCGCGACGCGGCCCTGGCCGCCGTGCCCAGCCTGCGCACCCGCCAATCGCACACCATTTCACGCGTCAGCCGCAACGGTTGCCCCGCGGCCTGATTCGCCCATTTCTTGAGCGCGGCGTCGTGCGTCGGCGCCGCTTTTCAACCTGGACTTTGCGTTTGCGCGCCAGTCCCAACATCCGATTTCAGTCATGAACCTCCAGATCAACGTCAACAACGTCAAAGGCCTTGTTTCCACCCACAAAGTGCAATCTGGCGCGGGTGCCAAAGGGCAGCAATTGCGCCTGCAAGCGCAAAAACAGGTGAAGTACGAGCTCGTCGACGAAGCCACCCGCTTCGCTCCCGAGAACATTGCCACCAAACGCGTCGGCAACGACCTCCACATCGCGCTTGAGCAGTCGAACATCGACAGCGCGGACATCATCATCGTCGGGTACTACGACGAGGTCGATGCGGCCGTGCTGACCGGCAAGGCCGAAAGCGGCGTCTACTACAACTACATCCCTGAAAGCGGCCTGCCCACCGACGCGGTCAGCCGTCTGGGCGACAACATGCTGGCTGGCCAGGCGCTGGGTGGCCAGCCATATCCAGACGCCTTGTGGGTGTTCGGATCGGCCGGCAGCGCGATGGCGCTCCTCGGCGGCGCGCTGCTGCTGGGTGCTGCCGCTGGCGGCGGCGGTGGTGGTGGCAACAACGTCCCCGCCGCCGACAAGACGCCTCCCGCGGCCCCTGACGTGGTCGCGCTTGCCGACGGCAGCGTCGTCATCAAGCCGCCCGCCGACGCCGACGTCAAGACCGTCAACATCACCTATGTGCCCGAAGGCGGCGGTGCGCCCGTCACCGTCGTCATCACCAAGAATGCCGACGGCACCTGGAGCAGCAGTGACCCCGCCCGCGTGTCCGTGGACCCGCGCACCGGCGTGGCCGTCATCGCGGCCAGCCAGGTCAAGGACGGCAGCCAGGTCAGCGCCGTGGCCACCGACACGTCCAACAACACCGGCCCTGGCGACACCGACATGGCCAAGACGCCGCCGGAAACCAAACCTGAAACCAAGCCAGAAACCGGCCCCAACACGCCGCCCACGGCCAACCCCGACAGCGCCAGCACGCCGCACAACACGCCCGTGCAGGTCAACGTCAAGGCCAACGACACCGGCGCCGAAGGCAAGCCGCTGACGGTGACCGGCGCCACGGTCGACCCCGCCAAAGGCACGGTCAGCATCGATGCAAACGGCAACGTTGTTTTTACCCCGGCGCTTGGCGTCAGCGGCCCCGTCGTCGTCACCTACACCGTGACCGATGGAACCACCACCACCACCGGTACATTGACCGTTCAGGTGGGGTCCCAGCCCGTGCCTGTCAACACCGCGCCAGTGGCCAACCCCGACACGGCCAGCACCTTGTACAACACGCCCGTGCAGGTCAACGTCAAGGCCAACGACACCGGCGCCGAGGGCAAGCCGCTGACGGTGACCGGCGCCACGGTCGACCCCGCCAAGGGCACGGTCAGCATTGGTACCAACGGCAACGTCGTGTTCACCCCCGCGCCTGGCGTCACCGGGCCGGTGAAAGTCACCTACACCGTCAGCGATGGCACCAACACCAGCACCGGCACGTTGACGGTTGAAGTGGCGCCGCCCATCGACTTGCCCGGCCCCGGAGGCGGTGGTGGCGGCACCGGCGGCACCACCGCGCCGGCAACCGCGGCAGGTGTGCAGATCAAGCTGGACACCAACAACGACGGCACCATCAGCGCGACCGAAAAAGGCAGCAACACCGCCACCGACGTGGCCATCACCATCCCGAAGGACGCCAAGCCGGGTGACGTGATCACGGTCAAGGACGGCGCGGGCAAAACGCTGGCCACCTACACGGTCGGCACCAACGTGACCGCGGGCGAGGTCAAGACCGTCAGCGTGACGCTGCCGACCGACGGTTCGCAGATCAAGGTCACGGCCGACATCAAGGACGCCTCTGGCAACCCGGGCCCACAAGGCAGCGACAGCGCGACGGTGGGCGACACCACGGCGCCGGGCGCGCCGACGGTGGTGATCGCCGACGGCAAAGGCACGGCCGACCAAATCGACGCGGCCGACCTCAACGCCAACGGCAAGGTGGACGTGAAGATCACGCTGCCGGCCGACGCCAAGGTCGGCGACAAACTGGTGGTTGACGGCGGCACGCCGGTGACCATCACGCAAGCCATGCTGGACAACGGCTACAGCCTGGAAGTGAACAAGCCGGCCGACGGCCAGACCCTGACCGTCAAAGCCACGGTCACCGACGCGGCCGGCAACACCGGCGCGGAAGGCAGCGACAGCAGCAAGGTGGGCGACACCACGGCGCCGGGCGCGCCGACGGTGGTGATCGCCGACGGCAAAGGCACGGCCGACCAAATCGACGCGGCCGACCTCAACGCCAACGGCAAGGTGGACGTGAAGATCACGCTGCCGGCCGACGCCAAGGTCGGCGACAAACTGGTGGTTGACGGCGGCACGCCGGTGACCATCACGCAAGCCATGCTGGACAACGGCTACAGCCTGGAAGTGAACAAGCCGGCCGACGGCCAGACCCTGACCGTCAAAGCCACGGTCACCGACGCGGCCGGCAACACCGGCGCGGAAGGCAGCGACAGCAGCAAGGTGGGCGACACCACGGCGCCGGGCGCGCCGACGGTGGTGATCGCCGACGGCAAAGGCACGGCCGACCAAATCGACGCGGCCGACCTCAACGCCAACGGCAAGGTGGACGTGACCATCACGCTGCCCACAGACGTCAAGGCAGGCGACACGCTGAACATCGTGGTCAACGGCACGGCGCTGACGGGCGTGTCCGTCACGCAGGCCATGATCGACGCTGGCGGCAAGTACACCTTCGAGACCGCCAAGCCGGCCGATGGTGCGACGCTGACCGTGGACGCCACGGTCAAGGACGCGGCGGGCAACATCAGCACCAAGGGCAGCGACTCCAGCGTGGTGGCATCCAATGCCGCGCCATTACTTGCCACGGTGACCTCGGCTACTGTGTCGGAAGAAGGGCTGGCTGGCGGCAACCCGGACAGCACGGGCAATCCGACGGATACGACCAACAGCGCGACGGTTACCACGGCGCTTGGCAGCGTGAAGTTCACCGATGCCGACAGCACGACGTTTAGCTTCGCGCTTACCGCGCCAACGGGCAGCTTCACTTCTGGTGGCCAGGCGGTGACCTGGACGACGCCGAGTGCTGGCGTCATCGTCGGCAGCGCGGGTGGCGCCGAAGTGATTCGCGTCACCATGGGCTCGGCCAGCGCCTCAGGCGTCACCAACGAGTATCAGGCCAGCTATACGGTCGCGCTCAGCAAGCCGCTGGACCATGCCGCCACGCCGACCGGTGAAAACCTGCTGACCATGGGCTTCGGGCTGAAGGTGACGGATTCCGCCGGCGCATCCAGTTCGTCGCAAACCCTGACCGTGACGATCGAGGACGACAGTCCGAAAGCCGATGCGCAGGTATCGCTGGGGAATGTTGCGCCAGCGCAGGATACCAACATCATGTTGGTGGTGGACTTGACGTCCTCGATGGACAGTGACTACGCGTCTGCCTCCGATTCCGCCGACCCATCGCAAGGTTCGGGCTTTTCGCGATTGCAAAAGATGCAGGGTGCGCTGAAGCAAGTCATTGACATCTATGACTCTTTTGGTGACGTGAAGGTATCGCTGTTCGGCTTTACTTCAGCACAGACAGGCTTCAGGTTGAACTGGGCCAATGCGACGAGCGCCAAGAGCTGGATCGATGCGCTTACGACGATATCGAACGGCGGTACCGACTACCATCTGGTGCCGGATGAGGCGACCAGCGTGTGGAACACCACCGGAAAGATCACGACGACCACCAGCGTGACCGGCTATCCGATAAAGAACGTGGCTTACGTATTTACCGACGGCTCGATGAACGGAACGGCGCTTTCCACTACGCAAGAAGCAACGTGGAAGACATTGCTCAATACCAATTCGATCACCGCCAATGCGTACCAGGTCGGTTTCAACGCAACGGGCCTCAATCCCGACATGGACATACTGGCGTGGGACGGAGCTACCGTGCCACCTACCGACTTGAATTCGATCGCTGTACCAGATATGGCGAATCTGGCCAATTCACTGTCAGTCAGTGCGACGCCGCCCATGCAGGGAAGCCTGTTCCTCTCCAATCTTGACGCGGCGGGGAATACTATTCTTTCAGCGGGAGCCGACGGTTTGGGTTCGATTGTCAGCATCGTGGTGGATGGCGTGACATACAGCTATAACAAGGCGACGGATACGTCCAGCGTCACTGGGACCAGCAAGGGCACGTTCAACGATGTGACCAACGCGTGGACTGTGACGTTTGCCACCGGTGCCAAGCTGACCGTCGACATGGACGACGGTAACTACACCTACAAAATCGGTGCTGGAACGCCGGCCACGGGCGACGTGTTCAGCTTCACCATGGTCGACAAGGACGGTGACACCGGTACTGAGAGCTATCGCCTCTACAAATCAGGCGCCACGATTAACGGTGATCAGAACACGGCCAAGCCGGACGACGTCATTCTCGGAGGTTCGGGCAACGACACCATCAATGGCCTGACTGGCAACGACAGCCTGTACGGCGGTGACGGCAACGACACCCTCAACGGTGGCGCGGGCAACGACTTGCTGGTGGGTGGCAAGGGCAACGACACGCTGACTGGTGGGACCGGCAACGACGTGTTCCGATTTGCCGAGGCGGGGACGGCCAACAAGGACACCATCACCGATTTCGTGTCGGGGACGGACAAGATCCAGCTGGATAACGCGTTCTTCACGGCACTGACCGCTGAAGGCACCTTAGTAAGTGGCCTGTTCAGTTCGGGTGCCGGCGCCACCTTTGGTGCGGGCACGGTGCTGCGCTACAACACGACAACAGGCGAACTGCTGTACGACGCGGATGGCCCGGGCACGGGTTCTGCGGCGCAGGTCATCGCAGTCCTGGGTACGACGACCCACCCCACGTTGGCGGCCAGCGATATCGTGGTGATCTGATGCCGATGGCGCCGCTGCCCTGATCCAGGGCGGCGGCGCGCGTTGTCGTTCAGTAGGGAGACCGTTCCGGTGGCGCGCAGGCGTTGGATGGGCGGGGTGCACGCACCGTGACCGGTAGACGCCGCGTGCTTGCCTTGCCTGCACGCCGATGGCGCGCAGATAGGAGATGGCACGCACCGCGCTGGCAGTTTGCCTGGCTTGGGGTGGGTTGACCGAATGGCGGCCGTCGCGCTTCAGCGCCGCGCTGCCGCCCAGTCCGCCAGCATGGCTTGTGCGTAGAGGTAGTTGACGACCGCCTGGCGGTAGTCGTTGGTGGCAATCACACGCGACGCTTCCACGCCGGCAAGTTCGGCATGTGCGTTGACCAGCTCGATCAGGCTGCGGCGGCCGACCTTGAACTGCAGCTCGTACAGCTCAACCACGTTGGCCGAGGCGTCGATCTGCTGCTCGGCCGCCTTGACCTGAAACAGGCTCTGGGCCATGTCGGCCTCGGCGGTGGCGCTGCGCTGGTCGATGTCGCGCTGCAGCAGCTCAGTGCGTTGCTCGGCCGCGGCTATTTGCTTGGCGGCGCTCTGAACGGTGAAGTCGGCGCTGCGGTCGAAAAACGACCAGTTGAGCACCATGCGCGCATAGCGCTGGTTGCCGGCGCCGGCTTCCAGGTCGACGCGCGGATAGCGTTGGCGTTGCAAGGTGCGCTGCTCGGCGCGGACGGCTTCGGCTTCCAGGCGTTGGGTTTCGATGCTGGGGTGCTGTCGGGCCTGGGCGCTGGCTGGCAAGGACGTATGCGCGCGGCGAACCCATCTTGAATCTGCTGCAGTAGGCTGTAACGATCCTGTCCAGTAAGGAGAAGCTGGACACGATGGCAACGCAGATAGTCAGAAGGCGCAGGCACTACAGCGCCG
>Ga0208823_1000030_pt1 | contig 114898 bp, 111 predicted proteins | sample AD_UKC075_MetaG_FD_184440 | JGI IMG/M metagenome (GOLD analysis project Ga0208823, IMG submission 184440) | Active sludge microbial communities of municipal wastewater-treating anaerobic digesters from USA - AD_UKC075_MetaG (SPAdes) (version 2) | ecosystem: Engineered > Bioreactor > Anaerobic...
TCCCGGCAACTTCAGCCAGTGCAAGGACAGCGGTTTGGCTGAGGGCAGAAACTGCCGCGCAGACAATATCTGAACCCCGGGCGCTGAAATCCGAATGACCTGCAACTGAAAAGCCCAGGATGGATTGATCATCCCGGAAAACCTTAACTGCAATCATTATTCCGCCAGAGAAATTTTTTCGATGCTGACTTTGGTGAATGGCTGGCGATGTCCTTGTTTGCGCCGGTAGTTCTTTTTTGCCTTGTACTTAAAGACAACGACTTTTTTGGCTTTGCCATGGTCAAGGACCTTCGCGGTAATGGTGGCATTCACATAGGGTTTGCCGAGGATGAGCTTGTCATCCATGCCGACAGCCAGGACTTCGCTGAAGGAAACAGTGTTGCCGGGCTCGGCTTGAATTTTTTCAAGAAAGACAACATCGCCCTCAGAGACGCGGTATTGCTTGCCTCCATTTTCCAGAATAGCGTACATTAGTTACACCTCCATTGCAAGGTACTCGCCAAACCAAGGCAGTCTGGGAAGACATTTTCAAGCCCGGCTTGTGCGGTTAAAACTCCAACACTTATAATACCACAGCCAAATCAGTCAAGCAACAACATACCCGTCGGCAGCGGCGAATTTTTTTCATTTTTTCGCGCATAAATCCCCGTCCTGGTAATGGCAAAACCTGCAGGGTCCTGCTGAGGGAAACAAGCAGCCGCAATGGTATCGGGCCTGACGGAACGCTGATTGTCAACTTTTAGCAATAAGGTCAGTTCCGACCCCTCCTGGTCAGCGGCCAGGAGGTAGTCTCCCGCCACCTGGACAACGCAATCCAGACCGGGCAGAGAAGCGGGAAGCTCAACGCGATAGGCCACGGCGTCAACCAGGGCGGTTATTTTGGGGAAAGGGTCAGCAACGGGTGTTGCCGCCAATACAGCCAGCCCCCGGGGCATGACATTGTTGAGCCTCTCCACCACTTCCTCTTCATCTTCTTCGAGAAACACCTCCAGCAATTCCCTTTCCCCCTGGAACCCCGTGGCCAGGGGCAAGGCAAACCGCATCCGGGGCCGGGGATTATAACCTTTAGTCATTTCCAGGCGCATCCCCGCCAGGCGAAAAATACGCCACCACAATTGCTGAAAATCCAGATGGGCGATAAAAGCCATGGGGCCTTTTTTTTCATAGCACAATATCAATCGCATGGGGCTTTTCCCCCTCTCTTGAGCGGCTTGACTGCAAATGCCCCGCACACGCCGCAACGGGAACAATCTGCAAAAGTACAATCTCGGGTGACCTCAGCCGCCTTTGCTTTGGCCAGTTCCCCCAGCAAATAATCTTTGGAAACACCTATGTCAATATGGTCCCAGGGAAGGACAGCTGCCAGGGGAATTTCCCCTGTCGACGCCCCCACATCTATACCCGCCTCATCAAAGGCTTCTTCCCAAAGCCGGGGGCGAAAGTGCTCACTCCAGGCGTCAAAGCGGCAGCCCTTTTGCCAGGCGAGAAAAATTGCCCTGCCAAGCCTGCGGTCACCCCGGGCCAGCATTGCCTCCAGCTTGCTTTCCTCCCAGTCGGAGGTTTGCACCTTGTACAGAGGCGGCCGCAAATTGTCCAGGAGCAGGCGCTGCCGCCTTTCCACCTCCTGACGCTCCAGCAGGGCCTCCCATTGAAAAGGCGTATGGGGTTTGGGAACAAAGGTGGACACAGCCACAGTGATTTTCAGCCGCCCTTTCTTCCCTCGGGTTTCCCGGTACAGCCGTTCCAGGCCGCGAACCAGGTCAATAATGCCGACAATATCCTCATCAGTTTCTGAAGGCAGCCCCAGCATAAAGTACAGCTTCAGGCTGTCCCAGCCCATTGCAAATGCCTTGCGGGCAGCATTAAAGATATCCGCTTCACTGACGTTTTTATTGATGACATCCCGCAACCGCTGGCTGCCAGCCTCCGGCGCCAAGGTAAGGCCGGTCTTGCGCACTGCCTTCGTCAGCCGGGCCAGTTCCACACTGAAACTGTCGACGCGCAGGGAAGGCAGGGACACGCTGGTTCCCTCTGAAGCTATTAAATCTTTCACCAGCTCCTCGATTTGCGAATAGTCGGCGCTGCTCAAGGAAGAAAGACTGACTTCACTGCTGCCGGTATTTTGGAGCAGCTGCATTCCCTGTTCTGCCAGCTGCCCTCGCGGCCGTTCGCGAACAGGGCGGTAAAGCATTCCCGCCTGGCAAAAACGGCAACCCCGGGCACAGCCCCTGCAGATTTCAATGCTGACCCGATCGTGAACCGGCTGCACCAGGGGGACCACCAATTTGCGGGGCAGGGGATGGCTGCCAAAATCATTGACAATTCTCTTCTTAAGGGGCGGAAAGTCTCCCAGGGGTTTCAGCCCCCTGTACACACCATTTGCATCATAGGCCGGGGAATAAAATTTGGGCACGTAGATTCCTGGTATCGCCGCCAGTTTAGCAAGGGTATCCCCTTTGCCCAGGCCCCCCTTCCTGGCTTCTTTCACTGTTTCGACAATTTCCAGGATGATTTCCTCTCCTTCCCCAAGGACGAAAGCATCGATAAAATCTGCCAGGGGTTCGGGATTCATGGCCCCGGGTCCCCCAGCCAGCACCAAGGGGAAATCGCTTCTTTCAGGGGCATAGGGCGAAAGCCCAGCCAAATCCAGCATATTGAGGATATTGGTATATCCCAATTCATATTGCAGCGTAAAGCCGATGATATCAAAGGTATCCAAAGGAGTCTTTGTTTCCAGGCCATAGAGGGGCAGGTTGTGCTCCCGCATCTTTGCCTCCATGTCCGGCCAGGGGGCAAAAACCCGTTCTGCCTGTGCCCAGGGGATATCATTGATGATCTCGTATAGAATGTGAAACCCCATGTAGCTAAAGCCTATTTCATAGACATCAGGAAAGGCCAAAGCAAAGCGAAGCTCCACTTCCCCTTGCACTTTGACGACAGAATTGATTTCATTGCCTACATAGCGGGCAGGTTTCTCCACATAGGGCAAAATAAACTTGAGCTTATTCCACATGCGCTATTCCTTCCTTTCCCCCAGTTCCTTCACCGCCTCCTGGAGGGATCTTTGACCGGTTCCCGCCAAAATAAGTTTAAGGAGCTGGTGCTCAGTTAAAGTGCCGGCAAGGGCATAAGCCTCATCCAACACCGAAATCTGATAGTACCTTTGGGGGCGTATTTTCTTTAAGACATCGTTGACCTTTACTCCCGGAGAGGCCACCAAGGTGTCGGCCGCCATGAGCTGGTGCTTGCGCAGGTCGCTCTGCCTTGACAGCACATAACGCAAAAGGGGAACCATCAGTTGTCTTCTCTCTACCAAGGCATTGTACAGCAAAAATCCTGAAGCCGCAAATATTGTGGGATTAGGCGCGCCCTGCAGCAGTCGGGAAACCGCCAGGGCTCCGAGAAGGAGCCCGCAGCCAAACCCGCTGGCCACCAGGATTTTTGTCGCCCGATAATAGGATGTCCACACCGCCAGGCGGCTTCTCAGGGCGCGGCCGCCATCCAGGGGCAGGGCAGGCAGTAGATTAAAGGCCATTAGCGTCAGACTGGCATTGATAAATGTAGAGACAAAACCCTGGGGAGAATAGGGCAGCAATGCCATGGCCGCTGCAACTGCAAGGAGGTTAGCTGCAGGGCCCGCCAGGGCGATGCGAAACTCAGCCTCCGGCCGCACTTCCAGCAGCGCATCCAGGTGCATATACCCCCCTAAGGGCTGCACTACCAGCTTTTCTACTGAGCATCCCAGGGCTTTCGCCACCAGGATGTGCCCCCCTTCGTGAATTATCAGTGCCAGTAAGAGGCTGATCGTTTCCTTTGCCAGGCCTGTGGCCAACAGCACCGCGAAAAATACGACAAAGAACAGCGAAATTTTCAGAGATTTCATTACCGCACCCCCCGCCTTCTGCTAATAGGTATTTTCAGGCCCGGCGAAGATATGCAAGAAAAAAAGCCCGGCCCAAGGCCAGGCTAAAATATCGAGGTATCGCTGTGGGCTGCCACTGACAACACCAGCCCCAAAGAAATCATAGTCGTCAAAAAGGAACTTCCCCCATAGCTGACCAGGGGCAGGGGCAGGCCGGTCACCGGCATAATGCTGATGGTCATGCCTACGTTGACCAGGAGCTGGAAGGCAAACATGGCAGCGACGCCGACGCAAATATAGCGGCCGAAAGTATCCTTGGCCTCTATCCCCACTTTTAAAATTCTGGTAATGAGAAAGACATAGACCAGCAAGAAAAGGGAAGCACCGAGAAATCCCAGTTCCTCGCCAATAACGCTGAAAATAAAGTCTGTGTTCTTGGCGGGCAAGAAGTCCAGCTGGGTCTGGGTGCCCCGAAAAAGCCCCCTTCCCCAGAACTGGCCGGAACCAATTGCCACCTTGGACTGAATGATCTGCCAGCCATCGCCGAAAGGATCCTGCCAGGGGTCCTGAAAGATAATGAGGCGAGCCTTTTGATAGGGCTTGAGCAAAAACAGGAAGGCAAAGACTGAGCCAATTGCCCCGACGAGACTTAATACCGCCATATGCAACCAGCGCATCCCGGCAACAAAGAGGATGCTCCCGGTAATTGCTAAAAAGATAAGGGAAGTACCCAAGTCAGGCTGCAGAAATATGACAATCATGGGGATGCCCACGTGGGCGATGGGAACGAGTAAATCCTTCCACCTTTCCAGGCTGCGGCCCTCCTTGGCCATGGTGGCGGACAAGGTGAGGATAATTGCGATTTTTGCCGGTTCTGAGGGCTGCAGCTTAAATTTGCCAATAGCCAGCCAGCGCTGGGCACCCCAGGCAGATGAACCCTTAAAGATAACGAGAATTAGCAGGGCAAGACTAAAAAGGTACAGAGGAATTTTAAACCGCTGCCACTCAGTATAGTCGATTACCGACAGGATAACCATCCCTGTCAAACCAAAGGCTACCCAGAGCAACTGTTTTACAAAGGTCCGGCTGGAAAAAAGGGAGGCAAAGGAGGATTCACCCGTAACTGAAGAAGAGCCGACAAGGATAACGCCAAAGATTGAAATGGCGACAATGGTCAGCAACAGGATATAATCATAACTCTTCCAAAGCTTTTTTCCCAATCCTCATCACCTCACTCTTCCAGGCCGAAGTAATAATCGATAATGTCCCGGGCAACTTCAATACTGCGGCTGCCCGCCCCGGCATATTCCATAAAGACAACGATGGCAATTTCCGGATTGTCGTAGGGGGCATAGCCCACCCACCAGGAATGGGTATCCCGCCACCGCTCCATATTTTTGCGGCTGGAGCGATCGTGTTCAGCCGAACCTGTCTTTCCTGCAACGGCAAAGGGAAGGCCTTTTAAGAAAGGCGACCGGGCAGCGGATTGCTGCATCCCCTCTCTGATGACTTTGAGGTTTTCCGGAGAAAAATCCTGCTGGTCAAGGACAACAGGTTCAAAGAACTCAACGGTTTCGCCCCGATAGTCGGTGATTTTTTCCACCATGTAGGGTTTATAATGGATGCCGCCATTGGCCAGCATGGAGACATAGTTTCCCATCTGCATGACTGTAAATTCGTTGAGCTGGCCGTACGAGATTTGCACTGTATGGCCGCCTACCCAGGTTCTGCCCAGGCGGTAGTCCAGGGAACTGACCTGCTCATCCTGGGCAATGTCGTCAAACCCGGCGTTTTTTTGTGTCCGGGACATGCCGAATTTCTCAATATATTCATAGATTTTTTCCGACCCCAGGCGAGAGCCCACAGTGGCAAAATAAATGTTGCTGGAAACAGCCAGGGCGCGGCGCATATCGACATTGCCAAAAACAGCATTGCCGTAGTCATTGACAGGCTGGTTGTTGATGCGGGTTCTCCCCCCGGCGTATATCTTCTCCCTGGCCGTGACGACGCCATATTCAAGGCCTGCCATGCCAGTAACCATCTTAAAAGTGGAGCCGACGGGGCGCCGGTACTGATAAGTCCTGTCAGTAAGCTTCTTGGCCCAATCGGGCATGTCAGCGGGGATATTCTCGGCCCACCAGGCCTTGTCGTAACGATGATTGTTGTCGAAGCTGGGCTCGGTAACCATTGCCAGGATCCTGCCGGTATTGGGATCCATGACCAGGACCGCTCCTGCCCAGGCATGATCAGACTTGCCTTCATCCCGCAACTTCTTCAGTACGCGGCGCAGGGATTCCTGAGCCACCCTTTGCAGTTTCGTATCTATCGTCAGGTGAAGGTTGTGGCCGGGCTCCGCCGGCGTGCTGTTGACGGGCTCTCCCACCGGCCTGTTTTCCACATTGACCTGAACGACGCTAAAGCCGTCAACCCCCTGGAGGTATTCATCCCATCTCCTCTCCAGGCCTTCAACTCCCCGGCGATCAATTTTATTCACTCTGCCCAGGGGATGGGGCAACAAGTCTTTCTCAGGATAATAGCGCTGGGGCACAACCTGGATAACTAAGCTGGGCATGAGGTGTTTGTACTCTTCCAACAGTAAAATCGTCTCGAAGTCAACATCGGTGGCGATAACAGCAGGTTCAAACTTGCGCTGGTGCTTTGCCAGTTTCTCGCGAATAGCGTCAGGCTCCATATCCAAAAAACCAGCCAACTGAACAATGGTCTGCTCCCGCCTGTTTTTGTTTTGCTCGTCGGCCAGGGCGACGGTATAGGTGGGGACGCTGGCAGCAAGCTCAACCCCGTCAGCACTGTAAATTCTGCCCCGGGGCGCCAGTTCAATGAGGTGGCGAAAGCGGTTGTTATCCGCCATATGGGCCCATTCTTCACCTTCGATAATCTGAATCTCAAATAAATTGTAAATGAGGACGACAAGAATGAGGACGCATACTATTCGCAGCAGCCTAATTCGCCACAGTGGGGAGTTCATCTCTTCACCTCCAGTACCGACTCCAGCTTGTCCCCGGGGTGCCGCAGCTTAATAACCAGTAAACTGAGTAAATATAAAATAAGATTGGACAGCAAATGCATCCCTGCATTAATTTGCAAAGCAGGAATTAAGTCTGGAATGCCCTGAATATAAAAGATAAACGCCATGAAAGCATCCTGAATGAGCGTGGCGGCAATAAGCCTTATCCCCACAGTAAGGATATAGCTTTCAAACACCTCGTATTTAATCTCGAGAACAATAAACATGCTGACAAAGTTTAAGAGCATGTAAAGGCCGAGGATTTCTCCCAGGAGAATATCCATCACCAGGCCTGTCCAAAGAGAAGCAATAAGCAAAAACCTGCGCTCCTGCCTTATGGAGGCAAACACCAGGCAGACAAGAGCAGGCGCCAGGGGCAACCAGGGAAAGACCAAGGGCAGCAATGCGCTTTGCAAAATTACCAGGCCAGTCAACGCCAGAAGGGGCAATGCGTATTTCATTGCTGCTTACCCCCGTCCGCGGAATCGTCAACGGGAGAAACATAATTTATGATAATAAGCACTTCTTCCAGGCGCTCGAAATCCACCTCAGGACAGACAAGGGCAGACCGTTCCAAGGAAACGGGGTCATCATACACCTCTACAACCCGGCCTATTACAAGTCCCTTGGGGTAAATGCCAGTCAAGGGCGAGGAAATAATGATGTCTCCCTCACGAATATCAGCATATTGGTCGAGGCGGGTAAGGCGGGTATAGCCGGTTGGGTTGGACAAGCCAATAAGCACACCGTTGTCCCGGGTGCGCTGCACAATCACACTGATACCGCTGGAAGGGCTGATCAACAGCTGCACCTTGGAATGAGAGGGCTGGACTTCGACAATTTTGCCCACCAAGCCCTGGTTGGTAACCACAGGCATGTCCACTTTTATGCCATGTCTTGCTCCCTTGTCAATTGTAAGGGTGGAAAACCAGTTGGAAGGGTTGCGGCCGATGACTTGGGCCGGCAGCACCTGATGCTCGACAGATTCCTGAAATTGCAGCAAGTTCCTTAGGCGCAGGTTTTCCTGCTGTATCTCCAACATCTGCAAATCTATTCCGGCGTACTTCTCTAATTCTGCCCGCAGCTGCTGATTGTCTTTGTATACATTGCGGATATCGCTGACAAATTGCCAGGAATCAGCGAAAAAATTAGTGACTGCGCTGGCGGCCTTCTGAAAGGGACACAAAACCTCTGCCACCAAATGCTCCAGAAAGAGAATGCGCTGCGGGTTGTTAGTACTCCAGCTCATGATAATACTGAGGAGGAGAACTACGGCTATTGCCGACAATACCTTCTTTCGATTGTGATGAAAATTTGACATGGATCTCCTCCTCTGCTTTTTTGTTAACGGTTAAGGGAAACTCGTTTTAGTAAGTTGAGCTGGTCGAGGACTTTGCCAGTACCCATGACAACACAATCTAAGGGATTTTCGGCAACCACCACTGGCATGCCCGTTTCCTTGCTTATCAGCCGGTCGAAATTGTTGAGCAGGGAACCGCCGCCCGTCATGACAACCCCTTTATCCATTATATCTGCAGCCAATTCAGGCGGCGTTTTTTCCAAAGTAATTTTAATGGCTTCCAGAATTGTATAAATGGTATCTCGCATCGCCTCATTTATCTCAGCCGCTGTCAACTCCAGGGTCTTGGGCAGTCCTGAAACCATGTCGCGGCCACGGACAAGCATGGTTGCTTTGTCCTGTTCGGGCAAGGCAGAGCCGATGTTTATTTTGATGTCTTCGGCAGTGCGCTCACCAATCATCAGGTTATACTTGCGCTTGATATAGTGGATGATGCTTTCGTCCATGTCGTCGCCGCCAACTCTGATGGAACGGTGAGTAACAATACCCCCCAGAGAGATGATGGCGGCGTCGGTGGTGCCGCCCCCCACATCGACAACCATGCTGCCGCAGGGCTCGGACACCGGTAAACCGGCGCCAATGGCTGCCGCCATGGGCTCCTCAATGAGATGGACCTCCCTGGCACCGGCTTGAGTAGATGCTTGTTTTACAGCCCTTTCTTCCACTGCCGTAACCCCGGAAGGCACACAGACAACTACCCGGGGCTTGCGCCTGAACCAGCTGCGGCGGTATGCCTGGGTGATGAAATAGCGCAGCATCTCCAAGGTAATGTCAAAATCGGCAATAACCCCATCCTTCATCGGCCTGATGGCAACAATGTTGCCGGGAGTGCGCCCAATCATCTCCTTGGCCTCGCCTCCCACAGCCAGTACTAGATCTTTATCTCTATTTTTTTGAATGGCAACCACTGAGGGCTCTCTGAGGACAATGCCCTTTCCCTTTACGTAGACATAGGTATTGGCGGTTCCCAAATCAATGCCGATATCCTGGTTAAAAAAGCTGAGCATTCCCAAATTCTGAAACTCCTTTCCTGACAAGACTGCATATCTTGCTAAATCAATTTTAGTTTGCCCTGGCCGGGCATTATACATATCCTTTTTCTTTTAAGCTGGTGAAAACACCATCGCCGATGATAAGGTGGTCGAGGACTTCAATGCCCACCAGGCGCCCAACCTCCACCAGGCGCCGGGTGATATTGATATCCTCCTGGCTGGGAGTGGGATCGCCGCTGGGATGGTTGTGAATGAGGATAATGGCTGCAGCGCTGCGTTTTATCGCCCGGTTAAATACTTCCCGGGGATGGACGATGGAAGAGTTGAGACTGCCTCTGGAGACCTCTTCGCAAGCGATGATGACGTTCTTGGTGTTGAGCAACAAAATCCGGAACTGTTCATGCTGCAAGTAGCGCAGGTCTTCCATTACCCAGGCAGCAACATCCTGGGGGGACTTGATGCGCACCACCTCAGAATCTTGCTGGTTGAGGCGGCGGCCAAGTTCGAGGGCTGCTTTAATCTGCGCAGCCTTGACTTGCCCCATCCCCTGAGCTGCCTGACACAACTCCTCAATGCCGGCATTATTAATGCCTCTTAAGTCCTCAAATTGATACAAAATCGATTCCGCCAACTGAACAGCATTAGCGTCCCTGGAGCCGGTACGAATGATAATTGCCAATAGCTCCTGAGTTGATAAGATTCCAGGACCATAGCGGAGCAGTTTTTCCCGGGGACGCATGTCTGCAGGTATATCCTTAATGGTATACCGCACCGGAAAAACCCCCTTTATTTCCTGGCCGCAAACAACCTGGCCACAGCTACCAATGGCAAACCAACTACATTATAATAACAGCCGTCAATGGCTGCAATAAACTTGCCTGCCAAGCCCTGAATGCCGTATCCGCCAGCCTTATCCAGACCTTCTCCGCTGCTAACATAATCTTCGATATCCTCATCCCTTAAGTCTGCGAACAACACTTTCGTAGCCACTATATCTTCGGCAACCACCTCCCCCTTCTCCCACAGGGAAATGGCAGTGATAACCGCATGCCACTTCCCCGCTAATTCCCGCAACATGGCAATATTCCTCTCAGGAGTAGCGGGTTTTCCAAAAATCCTCGCCCCCAGGCAGACCACCGTATCGGCGCCCAGCACCGGTTCGGAGCAGCGTTGAGACACCCAACTGGCCTTTTGTGCTGCCATACTCAGGGCGTACTCGGCAGGGGTCTGCAATTTCCCCGCCTCTTCGCTGATTGCAGCAGGCAGAACTTTTACATCGCGGAAAAGCAGCTGGATTAACTCGCGGCGCCGGGGTGAACCGGAGGCAAGAACTATAGACACAGCATGTCAACTCCTAAAGTAGGGAATTTTCCCCAAAGCCTTAGTAAGATAACGGGATACCAACCCCACCATTATACCAGTAGGCACTGCAAAAATCATCAGCAGTGGGAACAATGAAAAGATAGCAATTTCTGCTATAAGAAAGCTTGCCACTGTGAGCTGGGCAATGTTGTGGGAGACAGCCCCCATTAAGCTCAGGCTGATAATGCTGAAAAACCGTTGGCCCAGCTTGTGGGCCAAGGACATTACCGCCCAGCTAAGGATACCTCCGGCAAGGCTCATGGCAAAGCCGGCGCTGATGAGGCCAGGGCCAAAAAGAGCACCCAGCAGCGAGCGGCCGATGGCAACAAAGAGGGCATCTGCATAGCCAAAGGTGATAATTGTAGTCAATGTGATGATATTTGCCAGTCCCAGGCGGGCGCCGGGGACGGGCATTGCCGGCAACATGCCCTCAATAATATGCAAGACCGAGGCCATGGTAACCAGCAGGGCAATCATAACCAGTCTTCTGGCTGGTACAGCCTTTTCCTTCATACTCTCAACCCTATCGCAGATCAATATCTTTGTCTTGGTAATCGACAATTGTGATGACTACCCGATTGGGCAAGCAGACAATTGCCCCGGTTGAACTGCGCAGCCAACCCGTGCCGACGCAGATTTTATCGGGACAGGCGGATTCAATGACCCGCACCCTTCCATCCTGAAGCTGGACTTTGGTAGTGCCGTTTACACCGCGAACGTCAATGATTTCATCTCTGCCCTCCTGAAACAGCGGAAATGTGTTTGTCGTCTTGCCATCTACTTCGACGACAATGGTGCCCTGGGTACTGCGGTGAAAAAAGTACAGATACCCGCCTGCCAGCACCACCGCTGTCAGGATAATGACAATTAGTATATCGCCTCGCTTCACCGCAGTCCCTCGCTTCCCCGTTATTTCCGACAGTTCCAGTTTATCACTCTACTTGTCCATGGACAAGTTTAGCCGCGAGGACTGTAGAGAATGAAAATTATTATCATCACTGCCAGGATGATGACCGCTAACAACAGCTCGATATTGGAACGGGAAATCCTGCCGCTGAAAGCCCTTATTGCCTTCTGCAGGCGCTGCAGTTTTCCCTGCTTTTCTTTCGCACCAAGCACCGAAAACTTTCTTTCCACTCCGTCCAGTTTGCGGACGCCTCCCAGCAATGCCAGGCCAGTTTTTTTAAATAGCACAGCCAGATTGCCTTCCCAGGCCTTGATAGCGGATATGCCCCTGAGGGCTCCCCTGCCAAAGGTGGAGTACAGGGTATTGATCTTGCTGTCCACTGCTCCCCCGGCACCGATGAATCTGACCAGTCCTTTCCCCCCGGCTTTATACATGCAGTCGATTGCACCGTCAAGAGCTGCCGCCCCCCGGCAAAGGCCCAGGAACACTGCCGCAAAACCCTTATATATTTGCGCCGCCAGGCTGTCGCCATATGCCGTGGCCTGGGACAAACCGATAAAACCCCGGGCCATGGGCCGATAGGCAATAGCCTCTAAACTCAGGCCCTGGGGCAGCTTGCGGGAATCCAGTTTCAGTCCCCTGGCCAGGAGCAGGATGACTGCGGCCAGGGCAAAGGTTATTGCCATGGCAGATAAGTCATGGCCATTCCAGAAATTGATATTCGCCAGGTGCTCCAGGGCGATTTCCTCAAAACCAATGGCCCGCATCGCCGGGATTAGCAGCCAGCGCACAATGTGCCCGGGAAACAGGCCAAGACCAATAACAGCGGCTGCCCCCAGGCCAAGGGGCAGCTGCACGCTGAAAGACATCTTTGAAGGCAGACCGGGCCATTCCTTTTTGCCGAGAAAAATATTGCCAAAGAGCTTGACAAAATAGCAGATGGTAAGGGCAGAAGCCAGGACATAAAGCTTTTCTGCCAGCCACAGCAGCCAGGTAGGGTTGGCAGCATATAGATCGCTGAGGGCATGGTGCAATAAAGTCTTGCTGCCATAGCCATTAAAACCAGGCATGCCGGTAATGCCCAAAGCACTGATGACAAAGGATGCCGTGAGCAAAGGATATTTTTTCAGCAGTCCCCCCAGCTGATCATAGTCGAGATTGCGGGTATAGAGATAAATGGCCCCGGCGCACATAAACAAAGTAGTCTTAAAGACACCGTGATTGAGGATGTGGAAGAGCATGCCCGCAATGCCGTAATAACTGTGTCCGCTGGGTATTACAGCTGCCCCCAGGCCCATGACAATATAGCCGATTTGACTGATGCTGCTATAGGCCAATGTCTTTTTTACCTGGTCCTGAAAAAAGGCAAGGAAAGCCCCCAGGACCATGGTGATCAAACCCAGGCCCAATAACATCCAGCCAAAGATCTCTGCCTGGGGCTGCAAGACAGTGTGAAACACCCGGAACAAGCCATAGGCGCCGGTCTTTATCATTATTCCCGACAGCAAGGCACTGGCGGGGGTCGGTGCCATGGGGTGGGCACTGGGCAACCAGATGTGCAGAGGAAACACGCCGGCTTTGATGCCAAAACCCAGGAAAAAGACAATGCCCATGGCAACAGCAAAAAAGGTGCTCACATTTCCAGGCAGGGGCATAAAGTCCGCTGTTCCCACCTGGTTGTAAAATAATATAATCCCTGCCAGGAGGGCCAGCCCTCCCAGCCCTCCCAAGGCCAGGTACAGATTTCCCGCCTCCATGGCGCCGGCGTCTTCTTCATGGACCACCAGGACATAAGAACACAGCGTCATCAACTCGAAAAACACAAACAGGGTCAGGAAGTCGCTGGCGAGCACAACCCCCACACAACCCAATAAAGTCAGCTGCAGGAAAACATAGAAGCGTCTGTTGGCGGCTTCTCTTTCCATGTAGGCAAAGGAATAGACTGAGGTTGCCGTCCAGGCGCCCAAAAACAGCAGGGCAAAAAAAGCCGTTAGACCATCGAGCTGAAAGTTAAGGGCTAAGGGGGCATTTTTCATCTGCAAAATTATTTGCTGTCCATTGCCGCCAACATGTGCCAGGACAATACAGATGAGGCTGATGAGGGTCGCCAGCAAATTCAGCCAGGCCAGAGTCCTTTTGGAGCGAGCCGGAACCAGCCAAGTCACCAGGGCACCGATTAATGGTGCCAGTAAGGCCGACGCCAGCAACCTGCCATTCATTTTACCGCTCCTGTCAGCATTCTGGCGGCGGCTTCCGCCCAGCCCAGGGGGTAATTAACGGGAAGGACACTGAAGATGCCACACAGCACTGCTAAAATGACCAGGGGAATCCACATGCTGGCCTTGAGCTCGGCAAAGGGTTTGGGCCAGATGCGTTGTTCCTTTTTTACACCCAAGAAGCCATTGATGACAATGGGCAGGAAGTAGATGCCATTGAGCAGGCTGCTGACAATCAAGAGCACTACAAAACCGGCCTTGCCTGCATCGAGGGCTCCCAGGGACAATACCAGCTTGCTGATAAAGCCATTAAAGGGCGGGATGCCAATCATCGATAAGGAGGCCACAGTGAAGACACTGAGAGTAATGGGCATCTCATAGCCGATACCCGAGAGCTCACTGATCTCCCGCTTTCCTGTCTTAAAGATTATTGCCCCGGCGCACATAAACAAAGCCGACTTCATCAAAGCATGGGCTAAAATATGAAAGATAGTGCCGGTAAGGCCGTTCAAGGTCAGGAGGCTGATTCCCAGCAACACATATCCCATCTGGCCAATACTGGAATAAGCCAGGCGCCGCTTGATATCTGTTTGCACCAGCGCCACTGCCGAGCCCAGGAAAATCGTGATGCTCGCCAGCACCATGAGAATAATATCCCAGCCAGCCTGGGCAATGAGTTCAGGGCCATAGACATTATAGACGACGCGAATCAGTCCGTAGGCACCGGTTTTAAGCATTACCCCGGAAAGCAGGGCGCTGGCCGGAGAAGGGGCTACAGGGTGGGCATCGGGCAACCAGATGTGCAGGGGAAATACCCCCATTTTAATGCCGAACCCCAGCAAAAACCCGATAAATGCGCTAAGAGCCAAAGGACTGATAGAAGTGATAAGGAAATTGCCGGGGGCGATGAGGACATTGCCTGCTTCTTCAAAGGCGATGACAATGGCAAAAAAGAGGGCGAGGCCGCCAATCAGTGTCAGAATCAAGTACTTATAGCCTGCAGCCATGGCACCTGGGCTTTCTTCGTGCACAATCAGGACATAGGCCGCAAAGGACATCAACTCAAAAAAGATAAAGAGGCTGAAGAAATCCCCCGTGAGAAATACTCCCAGGCAGCCCCCCAGGGTAAGAAGCAAAAAAGGATAATAGCGATTTTGTCTGCCTTCATGAGCAATGTACTCCCTGGAGTAAATGGTTGCCAGCAGCCAAACCCCGGAAGCAATGAGGGCCAGGAAAAAGCTGAAGATATCGGCGCTAAAGGACAGACCAAAGGGAGGTAAGATACCTGAGAAGAGTATGCCAATTGTGCCCTGGGACTGAATATAGGGGTACATCCACGCCACCAATGCAAAGGTTATGCCAGTACCAATGAGTACAGCAATATCTCTGGCTCTGGCGGAATATCTTTGCAGGCCAAAGACCACGAGACTTGCAAACACAGGGAAACACACAGCCAGGACAGGTAAATAGTTATAAAACCCTTTCATCCTGCTGTTTCCTCCTTATTAATTGGGATTTAGGTAAACGCCTGTCACAAGACAGGCGTTTGCCCGCAAGGCTAATTTAGCCTTTATTCCAGTTCCACACCCATGATTCTGCTCAATTCCTGGGCTACTTTTTGCCTCCCCACGGGACAGCCATTTGCCGGCGCATCCCCGGAGGCCACCGCTTCGGCAAAGGCAGCACAGCCGGCATGGCCGCAGGCACCGCAATTGGCTCCTGGCAGCGCTGCCAGAATTTCATCAATCCTGGGGTCCTTCTCGACTTTGAACTTGACATTGGCCCAGGCCAGAACCGCAGCGAAAAAAACTCCCAAGCCTGCAAGGAAAAGAATCGGTATTAGTATCTCAAGAATATTGTCAATCATTCAATACACCACCTAAAGGACGAATCCGGAAAAGGCCATGGCCAAAATCCCGGCAGTAATTAAGGCAAGGGGGACCCCGGCAAAGGCTTTGGGAACGTCGCTGAGTTCAAGCTTTTCCCGAATGCCGGCCAACATGACCAGGGCCAGCGTAAAGCCCAGGGAAGCACCCAGAGAATGAATCACTACCTCCAGCAAGTTGTAACCCAGATTAATATTGAGGATGGCAATGCCCAGGATAGCGCAGTTAGTGGTAATGAGGGGCAGGTAGACCCCCAGGGCCTTGTGCAGCGTCGGGCTGACATTCTGCAAAAACAACTCCACAAACTGAACCAATGCCGCGATGACCAGAATAAAGACAATGGTCTGCATATAGCCGATGTGCCACAGGTCCAACAACTTTTGCAGCAGCCAGGTAAGGGTGGAGGCCAGGGTCATGACAAAGGCTACAGCAAGTCCCATGCCCACTGAAGTGTCCAGGCGCTTGGACACTCCCAGGAAGGGGCAAATGCCAAGGAACCTGTTGAAGACAAAGTTATTGAAGAAGACTGCGCCAAAAAAGATCATTACTAAACCCACTGCTTACGCCTCCCTTTTTGCCGCGGCCTTTTTGCGGGGATTTTTTTTGTTGGTAACCGCGTTGATAACGGCCATCAAAATGCCAAGGGTAAAGAATGCTCCCGGAGGCAGCGAAAAGATCGTTGCCATTGGTACATTTTCGCCTACCAGGCTGTAGCCAAAGATCGAGCCTGCCCCAAGAATTTCCCTAATCGAGCCAATTACAGTGAGGCTAAGGGTAAAGCCCAGGCCAATGGCCAGGCCATCCAGGGCGGACATGCCAACTGAATGTTTGGAAGCATAGGCTTCAGCCCTGCCGAGGATGATGCAGTTGACGACAATCAAAGGCAGGAAGATTCCCAGGGCTTCATAGAGGGGATAGACATAAGCCTCCATGAGCATGGAAATGATGGTGACGAAAGTGGATATGACGACAATATAACAGGGGATGCGCACCTGACTGGGAATAATGTTTTTGAGAGCAGCGATAACTACATTAGAGCCTATCAGCACCGCCGTAGTCGCCAGTCCCATGCCAATGCCGTTTATCGCCAGCGTCGTGACAGCCAGGGTGGGGCACATTCCCAGAACCAACCGAAAAGTCGGGTTTTCCAGGAGAACTCCCCTTTTCAGCTCTTTTAAGATAGTCATTTTTCAACCTCCTACTGGTCTGTTCCGGAACGCGGTCCGGCTTTGATGGCATTGATGATTGCTTCTAACAAGCCCTGTGAAGAATAGGTGGCACCGCTTACCAGGTCGACATCCAGGCTGAGGTTACTTTCGATGCTTTGAATGATTTGGCTGAAGGCATCATCGGCCAACCCGGGAGTATCGCCATGGGACATTACTTTCAATGCGCTGATCGCGCCGTCTTTCATGGTAAAGCTAACCCGAATGGGGTTCCTGCTGAAGCCCTCTGCCTCCCCTGTGTAATTGCCGTCAGGCAGCAGCGACAGATCTACAACAGGGTCTGAACGCAGGGCATTCTTCACGGCGGCTACCAGCCCCTCGCTGGAATAAGTGGCGCCGCTGACGAGGTCGACCTCCAGGCTCTGCTCCTCGATAATGGCCTCGACAAGGGTTGCCAGGGCCGGGCCTGCAATTTCGGGAGTATCATCCTGGCTGACGACGACAATATCTAAAATCTTACCGGCAGCAATTGTTACTTCCACGGTGATATCGCTGCTGAAGCCCCTGGCCGTGCCGGTGTACTTTCCGGGAAGCAGAGAGCCCAAATCAATGGGAGCTTCATCTTCACCGCTGAACTCAGCCAGGGCGTCCTTGACGGCCGCAATAATTCCCTCAGAAGTCATGGTGGCACCAGAGACGGCATCAACTTCGACAGTCTGCTGGTCAATTATCGCTTGCGGCAGGTTTTCTATTGCCGGATCGGAGACATTGGGGCTCTCATTGTGGCTGACAATTTCCAGAGCAGTTAACTTGCCTCCGGCAAAAGTCAGTTTTACTGTGATGTCGCCGCCAAATCCGCGTCCCTTGCCGACGTATTCCCCGTCGGGGATATTGGCAAAATCAATGCCGGTTTCTTCCGTCAGTCCGGCATACTTGCCGACAAAGTCAACAGCTTTGCGCACACTGCCGATGACCGCCATGGAAGAGGATGTGGCGCCGGAAATGGCATCGACATCCTCACCGGGGACAAAGGCAGAGTCTAGGCCCTTGCCAACGAACTGGGCCAGGTAGGACTGCTCAGCCACTTTGCTGCCGAGACCCGGGGTTTCTGAATGACTGAAGACCAGGACACCTTTAACAGTGGCTTGAGCATCCAGGCCCACTAACAGGTCTATGCCATCTGAGCTGTACCCATGTCCCGTCAGGCGCACAACATAGCCCACCACTTCTCCGTTGGTCTTGGCCAACCACAGGGGGAATTCGGTTCCCTCTTGAGCTTCAAATTCATCGGCCTCGATAACCTGGGCGAGGGTTTCGTACAAGCGCTTTTCGGAATTGGCCTTAATGGTATCTGCAGTCAGCATATTTACCCCCGCCAGCAAGCCTGCCGAAATGGCGGAGATGAGGCCAAGAACTACAATCATCTTAACAGTTGTATTCATGCACCCTTCACCCCTCCGAAGGTTTTTGGCACAGTATAGCGTTCAATTATGGGAACCAGTGCATTCATAAAGAGAATGGCATAGGTAACCCCTTCCGGGGCGCTGGCGTATTTGCGGACAAACATGGTGATAAGACCGCAGCCAATGCCAAAGATTAGGCGCCCTGTCTTCGTTGTGGGCGAAGTGACCATGTCAGTGGCCATAAAGACCGCGGCAAAGAGCATGCCCCCAGCCAGTAAATTAAAAGCCACATCATAGAAAGAAAACTTACTGGTGAAAAAGGCAAAGACTGCAGCGGTTCCCAGATAGCCAACAGGTATGCGCCAGTCAATATGCCCTTTTAACAACAGATACAGCCCTCCGACAATAATCGCCAGGGCAGAAGTTTCCCCGAGGCTGCCCCCGGTATTGCCCAGGAACATCTCAAACAGAGAATGTTCTGCACCCCCCAGGGGAGTGGCCCCGCTGGTCAGATCTGCCAGCCAGTTGCTAATGGTCAAGGGGTTGCTCCAGGCGGTCATCAGCGAAGGCCAGGCCATAAAGACAAAAGCCCTGGCTACGAGAGCGGGGTTAAAGATATTATTGCCAATGCCGCCATAGGCCTGTTTGGCCAGGAGAATGGCGACGGCGCTGGCAATAACTGCTAACCACAGGGGAGCAGTGGGCGGCAGGATTAATGCAATGAGGAGGCCGGTGACCGCTGCGCTGCCATCTCTTATCCCCAACCCGTGTTTAATCCCCTTTCCGCGAATGGCGAAGAAGGCTCCTTCGATAATCATTGCGGAGGCCATGGAGACTAGGATGAGGATGAGGGCTTTGAGGCCAAAATAGTATATTGAAACCAGTGAAACAGGAATCAAGGCGATGATTACATCCCACATAATGCTGCTTACCGACTTGCCTCCCAATATATGGGGAGCATGTCCTGTTAGTAATTTATCCGACATAGATTATCCCTCCCAGCAGCTACTTGCGGCGACGGCGCTGGATGCGATCCTTGGCCGTTTTAATGTACTTTACGATTGGTATCCTCGAGGGGCAGACATATGAACAGCACCCGCACTCAATACAGTTAAAGAGATGGTATTGCTCGGCCAAATCCAACTTACCTTTTTTGGAATAGAGAGCGAGATAATTTGGCAGGAGCTTTTGCGGACAGGCGTCTACACAGCTGGCACAGCTTATGCAGGTCCGCTCCTCATACTCCCTGACTTCCCCGGCAGTAAAGGCCAGCACACCAGAAGTGCCCTTGGTCACAGGGGAGTTCAGGTCATCAACTGCCTGGCCCATCATAGGGCCGCCGCAAACCACCTTGACGACATCGGGGTCAAGTCCGCCGCAGAAGTCAATGAGGTCTGCAATGGAGGTGCCCAGGCGCACCCTTACATTCCCCGGTTTGGCAACTGCCCCGGATACTGTCACCACTCGGTCAATCAAGGGCCGGCCCAGATTGACGGCGTGGTGCACAGCAGCGGCAGTGGCTACATTGCTAACGACGAAACCCAAGTCCAGGGGCAGTCCGCCGACAGGAACTTCTTTGCCCGTTAAAGTCTTAATGAGCTGCCGCTCTCCACCCTGAGGATAGCGGACAGGTACGGCAACCACGCTGATATTGTCATGCTCCTGGCATATATCTGTGAGGTGTTTAATGGCATCGGGTTTGTTTTCTTCAATGCCAATGACAGCATTGCTGGCTCCGCAGGCCTCCATCAGAAGTTTAGTGCCCTGAACGACTTCTTCCCCCTGCTCCAGCATCAGGCGGTGATCAGTGGTGAGAAAGGGTTCGCACTCAGCACCATTGATGATCAGGGTGCTGATGCTTTTGCCTTCAGGGGGAGTAAGCTTTACATGTGTGGGGAAGGTTGCACCGCCCATGCCCACAATCCCTGCCTCTCGAATCAACTGCCGCAACTGTTCAGGTGAAGAATATTGCTGTTTTTGTCCCTTAAAATCGGAGTTAGTGGAATCACAGGCAATATCAATGCCCTCGGAATCGACTGCAGTAACTTCCCCAGATACGCTGGCGATAACAGGAGCAGCCACGAAGGCATCGGTGTCAGCTATCTTTTGTCCAACAGTAACCTTATCTCCTGCAGCCACCAGCGGGGTGCAGGGAGCTCCCAGGTGTTGGCGCAGCAACAGCCGCACTTTCTTCGGCGGGGGCATTTCAATAATAGGCTTATCAGCCGTCAGTTCCTTGTTGTACTTCGGATGAATACCCCCCGGAAATCTTTTCATAATCATCACCCCACACTAGTATTAGTTCAACAACGTAAGTTTGATTATTTTAGCAATCCGGCCCCGGGGATGCCCGGCTTCGTCATCTCCTGAGGGTTGAGGATAATGTCAAGTTCTTCTTCGGTTAGTATACCCTTCTCCAGGACAATTTCCCGAATGGGCCTGCCGGTGGTAATGGCCTCTTTGGCAATTACTGAGGCCGTCTCGTAGCCCACATGAGGATTGATGGCGGTAATAATGCCAACGCTCTGCTCCACCATTTGCCGGCAACGCTGGACATTGGCGGTGATACCGCGGACGCATTTCCTGGTAAATACCTGCACTACATTGCTCAAAATATCCAATGACTGCAGAAGGTTAAAGGTCAACACAGGTTCCATGACGTTGAGTTCCAACTGACCTGCTTCAGAAGCTAAAGTCACTGTCAGATCATTGCCGATGACCTGAAATGCCACTTGGTTTACAACTTCGGCCATTACAGGATTGACCTTACCCGGCATAATGGAAGAACCCGGCTGCATAGCAGGCAAATTTATCTCATTTAAGCCGCAACGGGGTCCAGAGGCCAACAGCCTTAAATCATTGGCCATCTTGGAAAGGTTGACGGCACAAATCTTCAAGGCAGAAGAGAGGGCAACATAGACGTCGGTGTTTTGAGTGGCATCTACCATGTTGCTTGTCCGCACCAAGGGGAGCTTGGTATTTGCGGCCAAAATTTCAGTAACGGCCTCAATGTAGTCCACATCGGCATTCAGGCCTGTCCCAACTGCCGTAGCCCCCATGGAAATAGTCTCAAGGCCGGCAGCTGCAGTCTTAATGCGCTGGATATCCCTGCGAATGACACTTGCCCATGCTCCAAATTCCTGTCCCAGGCGAATGGGCACTGCATCCTGCAGGTGAGTGCGCCCCATCTTGATGATGCCGTCAAATTCCAGCTCTTTTTCTTCCAGGGCTTGTCCTAGGCCGTTAAGAGATGTCACCAGGGTTTGGGTAAGTTTGAGAGCGGCAATTTTGATGGCAGTGGGGAAGGCATCATTTGTAGATTGTGCCATGTTGACGTGGGTATTAGGAGATACCAGCAGGTAATCCCCCTTCTTTCCTCCCAGCAATTCAATGGCGCGATTGGCCACCACCTCATTGGCATTCATATTATATGAAGTGCCGGCGCCTCCCTGAATGACATCGACTACAAACTGATCAATCAATTTGCCTTCAAGAATTTCATCACATGCGGCGACGATGGCATTGCCGATTTTGGGATTTAACCGTTTTACCTTCATATTTGCCTGGGCAGCAGCTTTTTTTACCTGTGCCAGGGCCAGAACCAACTCCCGGTGAGGCTTATAGCCTGTAATCGGAAAATTTTCCAGGGCCCTGATTGTCTGGATCCCGTAGTAAACAACCTGGGGGACTTCCCTGTCTCCTAATAAATCCCGTTCACGTCTGAAAGGTACCACCACGAATCCTCCTTGGAGTTATTAAACCAATGGTTGCTTCCAGTAACATTACAGCTGCAGATAATACGCCAGTGCCTGGAGTTCTGCCGTGAAATCAGAGTTTTGCACGCGAACAGTGTCTGGCACATTAAGCAGCACCGGGGCAAAATTCAGGATTGCCTTTATGCCTGCAGCGACCAGAATATCACACACTGACTGCGCTGCGGCCACCGGCACTGCGATGATAGCCATTTTTATATCATTTTCCCGGATGAATCCCACTAATTCCTCCATGGGTCTGACTTCATAGGAGCCATGGACCTGGCCTATTTTTGAAGGGTGTCCATCAAAGAGGCCGACGATTTTAGTGGAAGTTTGCTGATAGCGGTTATAGCGGCACAAGGCCGAACCCAAATTGCCGACGCCAACTAACACAATAGGTATCTCCTTGTCCAGTCCCAAGATTCCCGATAACTTTTCGGACAGATCCGCGACAGGGTACCCCTTACCTTTGATGCCGAAATCTCCAAAAACAGATAAGTCCTTGCGGATTTGGGCGGGATTTAAATTTAAGTCATGGCCCATCTGCTGGGAAGAAACGGAATCCACATCGTATAATTGCAGTTGCTGGAGATAGCGGAGGTAGACAGGCAACCGGCGAATAACCACATCTGGTATCCTCTGGGACTTGTTGGTCAAATACCAATCCCCCCTTGCGAATAGTCACCCCAAAAATTTTAACATGCCAGAAGTTTTACTGCAACAAAATCTGGCTGTATTTCATGAGCAGCCAGAAAATACCTATTATTTTGGCAGAATTTAGTTGTCTCTATTGGCTCTGTGCTGTCTGCCCTCATGGTCGATGATATAGTCGGTGTGCCAAATAAGCTGCGAAACAGGCACCACTTCCAGGTTGCGCTCCTTAAAATTCTCCAGCACCAGGGGTAAAGCTTCGGTAATATATTTTGCATTATTGTGAAAGAGCACAATGGAACCGGGCTGGACCTTTTCCGAAACCCTGAGGACAATATCCTCGGCTCCCCGTTCTTTCCAGTCCAGGGAATCCACATCCCACTGGATGGTGTAATAGCCTAACTCGGCAATAACTGAGAGCATGGGCGGCGAATAATGGCCAAAGGGCGGCCGGAAGAGGTTTGCCTCAAAACCCGTTACGTCTTTAATGGTCTCGTGGGTGGACATAATTTCCCTTTCGATAGCTTCCGGCGACAAATTGCCCATTTCCGGATGGGTTGCAGAATGATTGCCAAGCTCATGGCCGCGATTGACGATCTCCCTGGCCACCTCAGGATAATCCTCCACCCAGAATTTTACCACAAAGAAGGTGGTCTTGATATTATACTCGTCCAGGATATCGAGAATCTTCCTGGTGTACTCGCTGCCCCAGGCGGCATCAAAGGAAATTGCAATCTTGTTGTCATCCCGGGCGACAGAATATATCGGGGTCTTGGCGGCAATGGGTTGATTCGAACCCGGGGCAACGGGAGCAATATTTTTATTGCCGCAGCCGGCAATAAGCAGCAAGGCGAGGAAAACCCACATTCTTTTCATAAATCTCCCCCCTGTTACAAATGAGCCAAAGCCTGTTCCAACAATCGGCCGGCGTTGCCGTAATCTTTACCTCCCAACTGGACCACCTGCCGCAGGAGCTTGACGGCGGACTTATACTCCTTCAAATAGTAGTAGCTGGCCCCCCGCAACCAGGCATGTTCTATTTTTTCGTCCCCGCTGCCGGCAGCGCGCAACCCTGTGGCCACCCTGGCCCATTCCCCTTGCTGAAAATATGCCTCGGCAGCAACAGTCTGCCACCGCCCCTGAGGACGGGGGGGACAAAATTCAAGGGCAGCCCCGGGTCGTTTTACCGCCAGATACGTTACGGCAAGCAGGAAATTTCGCTCCTCATCCGGCTCCAGTTCCTCCAGCCATTGGCGGGCTAAGTCCCAATGACCCCCGGCGAAGTATGCACCAACAAACTGCCACCATAATTTACTCCCGGCAGTCACCGGTTCAACCCAGCGGAGGGCTTCCTCCCACTGCCCTCTTTTTAACACCCTCAGAGCCTTGGCGCGCCGATAAATTTTACGCCAATTTTTACTGGCCATGTGCACAAAACTCCAGAGCCCAACTGAGGCGAGTACCAATAGTCCGGGAGCAGACAGACCCAGGGCCAACAAGATTATTCCCAGCAGCACCGCCGCTCCCCGCCAACTGTTGCCCGCCTTCAAGCCTTCCAGCTCTGAGAAAGGAATTCTCTTTAGCTCAGTTTTAACCTCGCCTCCCCGAAAACTGCAGCGGATAGCAGCCACCCCTCCACCTCCTCCCCTAATAGATATTCCCCGGGGGAGAAATTTACGCCAAAAAATGAAGCACAGGGATTCTGCTGCTTCCAAACGACAGTAAAGGCGGGAAGAACCCGCCTTTACATGTAAATTTTTAATTTCTAGGGGAGGCGATAGACGCGAAAACACCGATGGTCTCCAACTGGTGTGGCAACCGCCCACTCTCCCCCTTCCGCCTGCCAGTAGCCTGTAAGCTCATAATTTATTTATTCCCTGTTTACAGAAGGAAAAACTGGATTTTCGCTGGATGAAAAATAGCCTGGCAGTCCAGGCTATTATCTATATGCAGGTCGTCAATTTTTGCACTGCCTTGGCCAGTCTGGCCGGGACGAGGCCAAACTCAGCGGCAGTAGCCTCTAAGTTCTCCAGCCCCTGGACAAACACCAGCAAGGCAGCGATCCACAGCTGCCGATTGCGAACAGGAGAGCGGAAGCGTTTCCAGCAGGTCGTCCAGCACTCATGGACGACAGCCTGGGCCAAGTAGCCATAGCCCTGCTCCTCCAGGACTTTCATTATTCCTTCGAGGACAGCAACAGCGCCAGGGGACAACTCCCGGCTTCGCCCCAGGCACCGCCAGGGCACAATGCCCCGCTCCAGCAAGATATTATATACATCCCGCTGCCACCTGCCTACTCCCTGCCACAGGGAAGAAGCCAGCAGGTCAATGAGTTGAGAACAGCCGGAATCCAGGACAGCTGTACATAACCTGCGTCGGGCGCGGGTGCTGCTGCGCTCTATCACCCACAGCAGCTGGGGCCACAAGCCGGGGTTTTCCAGGGCCTTAATGTGCTCAGGGCTTGCATGCCCTTCTATGATGGCGGCGATATCCTCATTGGGAGTGCGCAAATGGTAGGGAATCAGGCCCTTGCCCTCATCGCAGTATTGCCGGTACACAGCGTAGGGACTGTGAGGCTCTAAACGGTTGGCCTGCTCAAAAATCCGGGCAGCCTCGGCGCGATGGCCGCAGTTGTAGGCGGCTATACCCAGCAACAGCAGGACTTCGTAGTTGCACCAGCTTTCCCGCAGCTCCCGCAAGATACCCATTGCCCGCCTGTGCAAGCCCAGGAGGCCATAGGTGGTAGCGAGTTTTAGCATTTCATCCAGGTTGTCGCTCCAGAGACGGTGGAGAACCTGGACTTGTCTGCGCAGGGACACTTCATCATTGCAAAAGTGGAAGAAGACGGCAAGGTTACAGTTGGCAACTATATTTTGCGGCTGCCTGTCCAACACCTCCCGGGTGACGGCAATGGCCTTGTCAACTTCTCCCAACTGAAACCAAAGGAGAGCCAAGTTGTTCCGGGGAACGCTGAGTTCAGGCTCAAGCTCACTGGCCTTGGCAAAGCAAGTAATTGCCAGCTGCGGTTGACCGAGGCTTATCAGTTCCATGCCCTGCCGGCAAAGCTCTTCAATCTTTTTGCGTTTATTGTCACTGAGCATGGGCAGATCCGTACTCAGGTAGTTGAGAATTTCTTCGGCTTGCCAGGCATAGTCACCATCAGGATCATGCTCCAGGTATTTGCGCAAGTAGTAACTGGCTTCCCGAAATTGCTGCTGCTGGCCGGAATTCATCGCCATCCAGAACCAGCTTTCACTGAAGTCAGAGTTGTCCTCGACCAGCCCCTGGAATATCTTGTTGGACCGCTGGTACTGGCCCAGTTCGCTGAGGAGGCAAGCGAGATTAAACTGATTGGCGGGATTGGCAGGGTCGACGGCTGCTGCCCGCTCGAAAAAACGCAAAGCCCTGTCCAGGTTATTTTTATCGTAATAATAGTTGCCCAGCCGGAAGTACAGACTGGAGCCCTTTCTGAATTCAATAAGTTTGCCCGCCATATTTATCCCACCCTTTTCGGGAAAATGCTAACCTATTCTAGCAAACTCCATGGCCCTTGACAAGCTTGCACTGCCGCCCAAAAATTAAAACCACACCAACTTATGTTGCGTGTGGTCATTAATTGGCTTTTGCCGCCGCAAAAGCCTGCTGAAGCCTGCGGATTTTTTCACTGTAATCCAAATCGGCCAGGTCCTTGCTGTCTATGTGAATGGGATTGTCCCCGTAGTTAATGCGAAAACGGCACTGGGGATTGGCAAGCAACAATGTAATGACGGAAGAAGCCATGTCTCCATCGGGAGGCAAATCCCAGTGACCAGCAGCAAAAACGCTGACTACCACCAGCCCATGGGGCTTTGCCGGCACAATCTTTACCCATCCTTGGCACAGGCGGGTAAGTTGCTCCAATAAACCAAGGCCGAATCCCACCCGCCGGGTGGTGCGGGTAGTATAAAAGGGGCTAAGGGCCTCATGGGGCTCAATTCCCCGCAAGCCATGGCCGTTATCGACGATGACGAGAATTTTCCTGTCTCCTTTAGTGACCAAAGTAATGATAATGTCATCGGCGCCGGCGTTGAGGGAGTTTTCTGCCAAATCGAGAATATGCAGGGAGAAATCATTCATCAGCACTTGCCTCATCTGCATCTTTATCATGAGCGGCAATGATTTTCACCACATCATAGGCCTGTTTGCCCGATGCAAACAAGGGGATTCCCTCTGCTTCCGCCCGCCTGACAGTTTCGGGATCGGGCTTGCCGCCGCCGACAATGATTACCGCCGCCAATTCTTTGAGTAAAGCTACCGCTATTATATTTGGGTGAATGTGATGGGTAATCCAGATTTGGTCTTTTTGGGCATGGGCGATGGCGAAGCTCAGGACATCGCAGACAAGGCAACCCCGAAAGGCGATTTCCTCTTGACAATTCCATGCCGGTTCCAGGAAAGACATCTTGATGGAATTCATTTTTCTCCCCCCAAGTTCACGCGCATAGTCACTACTGTCCCGCCCTCGGGCTTGTTGGCAATGCCCAGGAAATCCACACATCTGTTGATGTTGGGCAAACCCATGCCGGCGCCAAAGCCGATTTCCCGAATTTCATCGCTGGCAGTGGAAAAACCCTCCTGCATGGCCAGGCGCAGGTCAGAAATGCCGGGGCCATTGTCCTCGGCCACCAGCTGGATACAATCAAAGTTTATTTCCAGGGTCAGGGTTCCCCCCTGCCCGTGGATAACCATGTTCATTTCCGCCTCGTAGGCGGCGATAGCAACCCGGCGCACCAGGGGCTGCTCAAAGCCATAATCCATCAGGACCTTGCGCACGTCACTGGCGGCTTTGCCGGCATGCTGGAAATCAAATTTTTTTACATAGAACTCTTTTTTACAGAGGACGGCAGACATTGTCGGCACACTCCTCGTCCTTGCTGCAAGGCAACATGCCTGCCTTGTACAAGCGACCGCAGCTTTCAAACATCGTCAATTTAGTTCGCAAGATGGGGATCTGGGAGGCACAGGCCAAATCCAACAAGGACTGATCCACTGTTTTCCCCCGAACAATGACTATGCCTGCCAGCTCTGCCATTTCCGCAGTCCGCACTACCTGCAGGTTAAACAAGCCGGTGAGCAATAATGTGCGGGGACGGGTAAAGGCGAGAACATCACTGAGCAGGTCAGCCCCATAAGCACAACATACCTCACGGGAAAGATCCAGAGTTGGTGTCAGAATCTCAGCATCGACAATTGAGACCACTTCGTATAAATTCATTCCCATCAGTCCCTTCTATGTGAAAAATTTCACTTTATCTTACTATATTATTGGGCCCGAATCGCAACCAGTCCCTTTCGCATTATACCACATGGTCAAAGAGGTGGGAAGAGGCTTTAACTTTTTACAGAGGCTATATATGCACTGGCCTCCCTGACGGCAGCAAAGGAACCGGTGATACAAATGACATCTGCCTGGGGAGTCGCAGCAGCAATTGCTGCCCCTATTGATTCCGCTTTAATCCCCTGGGGGAAGTCCCGGGGAATAAAACTGCGCTCTTCCTTCACTGGCGCCAGATATACCCTGTCGGTGCGGGCAAGCATATGCGCCAGCATCGCCGCCACATTCTTATCGGCCAAAAACCCCGCCACCAGCGCCAGGCGCTTGTCAGGAAAATGGCCCTCGACAGCTGCCAGCAGATTGGCAATGGATTCGGGGGTATGGGCCACATCCAGGACATAGGTGGGCTGGCCGGGCACAACCTCAAACCGCCCCGGCAAGGGAGGGGCATTTTCTATCCCTTGGATAATTGCCTCCCCTGTTATTCCGGGATGAAATGCTGCCATACAGGCAGCTAAAGCAGCGTTAGTCTTTTCCGCCGGGGATGCAAACACTGCCCTCAGGGGCAGGGCCATTGTCGGCAACTGCAAGACACTGTCCTGCCAGGAAAAATCTGCGGGAAAAGCAAAGAGGGGAGCGCCAAAGCGCCGGGCTCTTGCTGCCAAGATTTCCAGGGCCTCCCCCTGCGCCCCCGTTACCAGGGGAGTTGCCGGCTTGATTATCCCGGCTTTTTCCCGGGCAATGTCCCCCAGGGTGGGGCCCAGGATGCCTTGATGTTCCAAAGTGACGGCGGTAACGCAAGTGGCCAGGGGGCGCCGGAAGAAATTGCCGGCATCCAGCCTCCCCCCCAGCCCTGCTTCCACAACCAGGACTTGCGCCCCCTGATCCCAAAACCACAGTAAAGCAGCCGTTAACAACACTTCGCCAAAAATCCAGGGGCCGTATTTCCTGGGCAATTCTGGCAGGCCCCGCTGTACCTTGGCCACGTATTCCCCCAGTTCATCACCGATCTCTCTGCCCTGAAAATTAACCCTTTCGGTGATGCTGTGCAAATGGGGAGAGGTCAAGCGGCCACAGGGAATTCCCCCTTCAGTGAGAATTGAAGCCAGGAAGGCTGCCACAGTGCCCTTGCCCTTGCTGCCGGCAATAAAGTAAATGTCCAATTCTCTGTACCGGGGAAGGAACTTATTCAGCAGCACCCACACCCGGTACAAATTGTACTTCAGCACGCTATAACGGGGAAGGTCCTGCAGCCAAAGGAGGGAATTATGCATCCTGGTCAGCAGCCTTCAGCTGCGCCAGCCGCCCCGCGACTTGTTCCCGCTGGCTGAGGTAATCGGCCAGTTTTTCCCTTTCGCCGTCTACCACGGCCTTGGGGGCCTTGCCGGTGAAGCCGGGGTTGGCTAATTTCTGCTCCAGGCGCCGGACTTCGCCCTCCAAGCGCTCCCTTTCCCTTTCCAGTCTCCGGATTTCCTGAGCGATATCAATGACGCCTTGCAAAGGAACCAGGAGTTCGCCAAAACTCAAAGTCCTGCTGACGGCTTCCTTGGGCTTCTCTTCCTGAACAATAACCTTGAATTCACTGGCCCTGGCCAAATGACAGACCAGGGGAGCCAGCTGGCCATAGCCTTTGTCGGCAGCGACGCTGAGCCAGGCCGGAATCTTTTTGCCGGGGCTGATGTTGAGTTCACTGCGAATGTTGCGCACAGCCCACACCAGTTCCATTACCAGCTCAAACTGGCTTCCGTCGTATGTCCCTTCTGCTTTGGGCCAGCGGGAAAGGGCGATGGACCCCTCCTCCAGCTGCTGCCATATCTCTTCAGTAATGTAGGGCATAATCGGATGCAGCAACTGCAGGGAGCCGGCGAGAACTTTTTTCAGCACTGCCTGGGTCATCCGGCGCTGCTCTTCCTCCCCTGCCAGCCCCAGCTTGGCGGCCTCAATGTACCAATCACAAAACTCGTTCCACAAAAACTCGTAGATAGTGCGGGCAGCTTCGCCTAACTCATACTTCTCGAGATTTTGGGTCACCGCCTCGATTGCCGCATTGTACTTCGCCATTACCCAGAGGGAGGGAATGTCCAAAGCCTGATAATCCAGGGCCAAATTCCCATCTTCCAGGTTCATGAGGACGAAACGGGCAGCATTCCAGATTTTGTTGGCAAAATTGCGGCTGGCCTCCACCCTGTCCTGCTGGAAGCGAATGTCATTGCCGGGGGCCGCCCCGGTAAGCAGGGAAAAGCGCAGGGTGTCGGCGCCGTACTCTGCAATGATTTCCAAAGGATCAATGCCGTTATCCAGGGACTTGCTCATCTTGCGCCCCAGCTCATCGCGGACCAAGCCGTGGATATAGACATCTTTAAAGGGGGTCTGGCCGGTGAATTCCAGGGAAGAAAAGATCATCCGCGCCACCCAGAAAAAGATGATGTCATAGCCAGTCACCAAGACGCTGGTGGGGAAATAATGCCGATAATCCTCAGTTTCTTCAGGCCAGCCCATGGTGGAAAAAGGCCAGAGGGCAGAGCTGAACCAGGTATCCAAGACATCGGGGTCCTGAATCAGCTCGCCGCCGCACTTGGGGCAGCAACTGGGATCCTCTCGGGCGACAATGGTCTCGCCGCACTGGCAATACCATGCAGGAATGCGGTGCCCCCACCACAACTGCCTGGAAATACACCAGTCCCTGATATTCTCCAGCCAGTTGAAATATATCCGCTCAAAGCGACGGGGGACAAACACTGTATCGCCGCGGCGGACTGCCTCGATTGCCGGGGCAGCCAGCGGCTTCATTTTCACAAACCACTGCCTGGAGACCAGGGGCTCCACCACGGTGGCGCAACGCTGGCAGTGCCCGGTGGCATGGGTATAGTCCTCGGTGTTGACCAGAGCCCCTTGAGACTCTAAATCGGCCACCAGAGCCTGGCGACATTGATAGCGGTCCATGCCGGCGTATTTACCTGCAGCTTCTGTCATCCTGCCTTGAGTATCTATTACCCTGACTTGGGGCAAATTATGGCGCAAGCCCATTTCATAATCATTGGGGTCATGGGCGGGAGTGACTTTTACCGCCCCGGTGCCAAACTGGGGATCGACAAAATCATCGGCAATAATCGGTACGAGGCGTTGGCTGATGGGCAACCTGATTTCCCTGCCCACCAGGGCTGCATACCGCTCATCCCCGGGATTTACTGCCACAGCGGTATCCCCCAACATCGTTTCGGGACGGGTAGTGGCAACCACCACATGCCCACTGCCGTCCGCCAGGGGATATTTTAAATGCCACAGGTGCGACTGGGCTTCCTCATGTTCTACTTCAATATCCGACAGGGCTGTTTGACAGCGGGGGCACCAGTTGACAATGTATTCGCCCCGATAGATCAAGCCCTTCTCATACAAGCGCACAAAGACTTCCCGCACCGCCCGGGAGCAGCCCTCATCCAGGGTAAAGCGCTCCCGGGACCAGTCACAGGAGATACCCATTTCCTCCATTTGGGCCACAATGCGGGCGTGATATTTTTCCTTCCATTTCCACACCTGAGCGACAAACTCCTCACGGCCGAGGTCATGGCGGCTCAGGCCTTCCTGCCGCAACTTCTCTTCCACCTTAATCTGGGTGGCGATACCTGCATGGTCAGTTCCCGGCAGCCAAAGACAGGCATATCCCTCCATGCGCTTCCAGCGGACGAGGACATCCTGGAGAGTGCAGTCGAGGGCGTGGCCCATGTGCAGGGCGCCGGTGACATTGGGGGGCGGCATGACGATGGAAAAAGTCTCACCCTCAGGGGCATCAGGGGCAGTAAATTTCCCCTGCCACAGTTGGCGGATTCGGGGCTCAATTTCCCCCGGGTTATAGGCAGTATTTCTGTCCTTCTCCATAGTAAAACCTCCTTAAATAAAAAAGCATCCACCCCTAAGGGCGAATGCTCGCGGTACCACCTTATTTTCCAGGTATCAGGAATCTCTTGCAATAACGGGACATACCCGGCGCCTGGGCGCGGCTCCAAAAGCGACCTTCAGACGCCTGTACCGGGAGAACTTGCAGCCCGTGGTTCTCCTCTCTGCTGCGGCAGAACATCCTACTCCTCTTTTGTCATTGCCTTTAATATATCTGATTGCATATATAATACAGCATTAAGAGGAGGTAGTCAAGGCTTCCCGGCAACTGTACTTTGCTAAAATCTCAGGCACCCTGCCGGGAGTAACCCGGCCGTAGAGATCGTCATTGACCATAATAACAGGAGCATGGCTGCAGGCTCCAAAACAGGGCAGCGACCCCAAAGTAAATGCGCCGTCCCGGGTTGTCCCCCCCATGGAAATGCCAAGTTCCTGGCTGATGCGGGCCAGGATCTGGAGGGCCCCCATGATGTGGCAGACGGTGCCGGTGCAAACCCGGATGAGGTTATGGCCCCTGGGCTGGGTGCGGAAATGGGCATAGAAGGAAACCACGCTGTATACTTCGGAGAAGGGGCGGCCTAGATGGTTGGAGATGGATACCAGAACTTCCTCGGGCAGGTAACCGTAAAGCTCCTGGGCGTCCCGCAACACATTGAACAGGGCTCCCTCCTGACCGGTGTAACGGGCCAGGATGGCTGACAGCTGGGAATTCCGACAGTTGCACTTCTCCACTCTACGCCCTCCTTTTTGGATAATTCAACAAGTTGGAATGTTTACAGTAATTATACCATAGTGATTTCGCGGTTTTCTCAGTCATAAGACATTGTTATGGTACATAAAAAAAACAGGGCAGTGCCCTGTTTAAAATTGTTCTTTTCTGCCGGAACGGGCAATGAGCTTTGCCGCGAGGACAGCCAGCACCCCGCCGGCTATGGCGGTGAAGAGTTGCGGCAACTGCATGGCCTTAGCGGCAGCAGGGGGAACCTCGACGATAAAATTGACCGCCAGGCTGAGGAGCAGGAATTTCACTGCCGCTCCTCCGGCAATGCCGGCCGCTGACCCCAGCACTTTTTTCCCCAAGAGCTTGCGGCCCAGGTAGAAACCCAGGACATAGATGCCATTGCTCAGCATGATAAAGGGAATCAGGGCTGGAACACCGAGAATGCCAACCAATGAAGCAACCCAGGGGGTTATCAGCCCCACCAGAATTCCGGCAATTGGTCCTACAAACAGCGCTGACAGCAGCAGCATGCAGTTTACCAATGGGCCGGTAAAGGGCTGCGGCATCCGCAGTGCTTGAATGACCACGGTTATGGCAATAAAGAGGGCGGTAAGAACCAGACTCCGCAGGCTGTTCTTCATTGCCCTTTATTTCTCCTTGGGAGTATAGCCGGTATGCAACAGATGATGGGATTTTTCTCCCAGGGGTTTTTCGAGAAACTCTTTATACAATTCCTGAACGGCCGGGTTTTCATGGGATTTGCGCCGCGGCAGGCCGAGATCTGCCCGGTAAATAGCTTCCATCCGCTTCTGCTTGACTTCAGGTGTTGACAGCCGCGGCTGCCCGCCGCCGCCGATGCAGCCGCCAGGACAGGCCATGATTTCGACAAAGTGATAGTCCAGTTCTTTTGCCTTCAGGCCTTCCATTACCTTCTTGGCATTGCCCAAACCATTGACAACGGCTACCTTTAGTTTTTGACCGCCCAGGGTCAGTTCAGCTTCCTTGATTCCATCCAGGCCGCGGACATCTTTAAAGTCCAGGCTTTCCAGTTCCTTGCCGGTGACCACTTCACTGAGAGTCCTGAGGGCAGCCTCCATGACCCCTCCGGAGGAACCAAAGATGACGCCGGCACCTGTGCCTTCGCCAAAGGGTTCATCAAATTGAGATTCCTCGACATTGGCCCAGTCGATGCCTGCTTCCTTGATTAACATCCCTAACTCCCTGGTGGTCAGGACTGCGTCCACATCCTGGTAACCGGAACTGTTCATTTCCGGCCGGTTTGCTTCATACTTTTTCGCAGTGCAGGGCATGGCGGAAACGGTGAAGATTGTTGCAGGGTCAATATTGAATTTTTTCGCGTAATAGGTTTTAATCACTGCCCCAAACATCTGCTGGGGAGATTTGCAGCTGGATACATTGTCCAGGAACTCAGGGTAGAAGGTCTCTACATAGTTAATCCAGCCGGGGCTGCAGGAGGTAAGCAAGGGCAATTTGCCGTTGCCATTGAGGCACTCCAAAAATTCATGCCCTTCCTCCATAATGGTGAGGTCGGCGGTAAAGTCGGTGTCAAAGACTTTGTCAAAGCCCACCTTGCGCAGGGCGCCCACCATCTTGCCGGTGACGATTGTGCCGGGTTCTTCTCCCAGTTCTTCACCCAGGGAAACCCGGATGGCTGGTGCTGTCTGGATGACGACGTGCTTTTCGGGATCGTGCAGGGCTTCCCAGACTTCCCGAAGCTGGAAGCGCTCAGTCAATGCCCCTGTGGGACAGACATTGACGCACTGGCCGCAAAAGACACAGGGGGAATCTTCCAGGCCCTTGTCAAAGGCGGTTCCCACCGTGGTGCTGATACCCCTGTTGATCATGCTGATGGCGGAGACTTTTTGCACTTCATTGCAGACGCTGACACATCTCCGGCAGAGGATGCATTTCGACTGATCTCTGATGATGGAAGGATTGGAGTCATCCAGGGGAAGATCCTTTACAGGAGCACCAAAGTCAACTTTCCGGATACCCATTTTTTCTGCCAGGGTGCGCAGCTCGCAATCGCTGTTTCTGTCACAGGTCAGACAATCCTTGGGATGGGTGGCGAGAATTAAGTTCATCACCATTTCCCTGGCTTCCCGGGCCTTAGGCGAGTTGGTCAGTATTTCCATTCCTTCAGTAACCTTGGTGATACAGGAAGGAATGAGGTTCCTGGCTCCTTTGACTTCCACCACACAAACCCGGCAGACGCCGATTTCATTGGTATCCTTAAGGTGGCACAGGGTGGGGATATCGATGCCTATCTGCCTTGCTGCATCTAAAATTGTGGTATCTTCAGGCACAGTCAATTGCTGGCCGTTGATGGTGATGTTAACATTCTTAGTCATTTATCCCTCTCCTCCTTTCCTATTGCTTGACAATGGCGTTGAACTTGCAGGTTTCAATGCAAGCACCGCATTTAATGCACTTGGCGGGATCGATCTTATGGGGTTTCTTCACTTCGCCGCTGATGGCCTTTGCGGGGCAGACACGGGCACAAGATGTGCAGCCGATACATTTGTCTTCAAGGATTCTGTAGCTGGCCAGGGCAGTACATGCGCCGGCGGGACATCTCTTATCCTTGATATGAGCTTCATATTCATCCCGAAAATATCTCAATGTGGAAAGGACGGGGTTGGGAGCAGTCTGGCCCAGGCCGCACAGAGAGGTAGACTTGATAGTCTCTGCCAGGGACTGGAGGAGTTCAATATCTCCCTCTTTGCCCTCGCCTTTAGTGATTCTCTCGAGAATATCCAGCATGATCTTTGTGCCTTCCCGGCAGGGAGTACACTTGCCGCAGGATTCCATCTGGGTGAAGTTCAGGAAGAAGCGGGCCAGTTCAACCATGCAGGTATCCTCGTCCATTACCACCAAGCCGCCGGAACCCATCATGGCGCCAGCACTGATCAGGGAATCATAGTCAATGGGCAAGTCCAGCAATTCTTCAGGGATACAGCCCCCTGAAGGGCCACCGATCTGGACGGCTTTGTACTTCTTGTCGTCAATAATGCCGCCGCCGATGTCATAGATAATTTCCCGCAAGGTAATGCCCATAGTCACTTCTGCCAGGCCGGTGTTTTTTACCTTGCCGGTAAGGGCAAAGACCTTGGTGCCCTTGCTCTTTTCTGTTCCCATACTTGCAAACCACTGGCTTCCCCGGGCAATAATCCGGGGCACATTGGCAAAGGTCTCGACGTTGTTGACATTAGAGGGTTTTCCCCAAAGGCCTTTATTGGCCGGGAACGGGGGCCGCACCCGGGGCTCTCCCCTTCTCCCCTCAATTGAGGCAATTAACGCGGTTTCTTCGCCGCAGACGAAGGCACCTGCCCCTTCTTTAATATTCAGTTTAAAGTTAAAGCCTGAGCCGAAGATATCCTCGCCCAACAGCCCCAGTTCATGGGCTTGGGCAATGGCAATTTTTAACCTCTTGATTGCCAGGGGATATTCTGCTCTGACATAGATATAGCCCTCGTCAGAGCCAATGGCATAGGCGGCAATGGCCATGCCTTCGATAAGGGCATGGGGGTCACCCTCGAGGATACTGCGGTCCATGAAGGCACCGGGGTCACCTTCGTCAGCATTGCAGATGACATATTTCTTGTCGCCGGGGGCCTTCCTGGCAAATTCCCACTTCAGCCCGGTGGGGAACCCGCCGCCGCCGCGGCCCCTGAGGCCGGCAGCTTTGATTTCTTCGATTACCTGCTCAGGCGTCATCTGGGTCAGGGCCTTGGCGAGAGCTTCATAGCCGTCCCTGGCGATATATTCCTTAATATTTTCGGGGTTGATAAACCCGCAGTTGCCAAGGACGATGCGGTTTTGCTTTTTGTAAAAATCAATGTCTTTGTAATGGGGGACCATCTCTTCTGTAATCTGGTTCTTGAACAACAGGCGCTTTACCGGCCTGCCCTTGAGAAGGTGCTCTTCCACAATTTCCTTGACATCTTCGGGCTGTACCCGGCAGTAGAAGATTCCTTCGGGATATACAATTACAATTGGCCCCATTTCACAAAAGCCATGGCATCCTGTTTCAACTAATTTTATTTCCTTGTCAAGGTTAAAGGCTTCCAGTTGCTTTTCCATTTCGGCCTGCACGTTTCTGCTGCCGGAGGCAACGCAACCAGTGCCTGCGCAGACCAACACATGACCGCGATATATTTGCATTTTTCTCCCCTCCTCCAGTTAGCTGCTAATCCAGTTTTCCTACTACGTAATCTTCAACGATGTTGCCGTTGATGACATGTTCAGTAATTATCCGCGGCACAACCTGGGGGGTAACCTTGCCGTAGGTAATCCGCTTTTCTCCCGGTCTGATGACATCCACCAGGACTTCCTGTTCGCACATGCCTATGCAGCCGGTCCAGGAAATGGCGATTTTAAGATTCCGCTTACCCACTTCCTCCATAATGGCTGCCATGACCTCCCTGGCCCCCGCTGCAATGCCACATGTGCCCATGCCAACCATAATTTGAGTGCCGTCATTTATTCTCGCTGTGGCCTCTTCCAGCGCTTCATCCTTGATTTTTTTCAGGTCTTCAGGTGATTTAATAGCCATTTAAAGCCCCCCTTATTAATATTTGGCTAAGATCTCAGGGATCTTCTCAGGTGTCAACCTGCCGTAAGTGGTATCATTGATCATCATAACCGGGGCCAAACCGCATGCGCCAAGGCATGCCACCGGCTCAAGGGAAAACTTCCCGTCGGCGGAAGTGCCCCCGGGTGCGATGTTTAATTCACTGCATACTTTATCGAGAATAGCCTTGCCGCCACGCACATGGCAGGCAGTCCCCGCACACACTCTGATGGTGTTCTCGCCGCTGGGTTGCAGGCGGAATTGTGCATAAAAAGTAGCTACTCCATACACTTCGCTATATGGCTTGTTAAAGAAATCTGCAATCGCCCGGATGGTTTTCTCCGGCAAATATCCTTTAATTTCCTGGGCCCTTTGCAGGACGGGAATCAATACGCCCTCTTTTCCCTTATACTCTTCCAGTATTTCTGTCAGTCGGGAATCCTGACAGGTGTTTCCACAGCAACACTTTCCCATTGACTGTACCCCTTTCCTGAATAATTGAAGTGAAAAGTTTCACGAACAAAAGCATAAAAAATCAAAAAAAATCACATCCTAAATAAATATATACTTGTTGCTGCCCTTTGTCAACACCAAACCGCCCCTGGAAAAAAGGGGCGGTTTGGTGATTCTCCTTAGACTACTGAGGGTTCCCGCAGCAGCTCGCCCTTTTCAAATCGCTCCAAAGACAGAGGGGAAATATCCATATGGGGCTGGCGCCCGCTGATAAGTTCCGCCATTAACTTGCCGGTAACGGGACCGAGCATAAAGCCATGGCCGCTAAAGCCCACTGCATTATAAAAGCCTTGAACAGCGGGCGCTTCACCGAGGATGGGCTGGGCATCCGGAGACATGTTGTACAAGCCGGCCCATTGCCGGACAACCCTTAGTTCAGCCAGCGGCGGCAACAGCGGGAGAATTCTGTGGGCCATTTCCTCCATAAAGTGCCAAGTGGAAGAAATCACATGCTCTTTAAGCTCCTGTGGATCGCCAAAACCCATGATGAAGCTGCCATGAGGAGTTTGTTGGCAATAGATGCCGTGCTGCAGAGATATTACCATCGGTCCCTGCACAGGCGCCACCGGCTCAGTAACCAAAATTTGATGGCGTTCGGGGTAAGTTGGCAGCTCCACTCCTGCCATGGCTGCCACTTCTCTGGAATAACCGCCGGATGCATTGAGGACCTTGTTGGTATAGATCTTTCCCCGGGTGGTGTCCACAGCCACTATTTTTCCCTTCTCCACCTCGATGCCGGTAACCTCAGTGTAGGTCATAAATTTGACCCCCAGGCGCCGGGCGGCTTCGGCATAGGAATTAGTGGTAATGAAGGGATTGATGTGCCCGTCAGTGGGGCAGAAAGTCGCAGCCAGCAAACCTTCAATATTGAGGTAGGGCACGATTTCCCTGGCTTCCCGGGGAGTGATGAGGTCCACCTCAATTCCCAGAGACTTTTGCAGGGCGACATTTTTGCGGTACTGCTCCACTGTTTTCTCATTATAGGCCAGCATGAGGTAACCCTCTTGCTTAAACTCAATATCCATGCCGGTGTCCAGCTCTTCATTGAGGTTTTCATAGGCCTGAATGCTCTCCCTGGCCAGGAGGACGTTCATTTTCAAGCCCCACTGCTGGCGCACGCCGGCACCGCAGCGGCCGGTGGAGCCGCTGGCGAAGAAATCCTTTTCCACCACCACAATGTCAGTAACCCCAAGCTTGGCGAGATAGTAAGCGGTGGCGCAGCCAATAATGCCCCCGCCGACAATTACAACTTCAGCGGTATTGTTACTCATGTTCTTCCCTCCCCCTGGCCAGAGCTCCCAGTTTAACCCCTTTAGCAGGGGGCCGGGTTTTGCCGGGTTCAATATCTGCAATTTCCTTTCCCGTCATAGCGGCAATTTCCCGGGCCAGCAATTGCAGGCAGGTCCTGCCCTGACAGGGGCCCATGCCGCACCTGCTAATGCGCTTAATCTCTTCGACAGTGGTGTACCCGGCAGCAATGAGCTTGCGGACATCTTCCCGGGACAAATCTTCACAGCGGCAAATAATGACATCTTTATCTTGCATTGTCTTCACCCCCGAGTTTAATGCCCCGGACCAGGTTGACCATGTCAACGGGGACTTTAAGCCCTATGACTACGGTGCGATCCTGGTTTCTGGCCCGGCGGACTTCAACAACTTCAGCCTGGCACAGCTCTTTGCCATCCCGGCCCACTGCCGTGACAACATCCCCCTTGTCGGGCACAGGCAGGAACTCCCAGGGAATCAGAACTTTGCCGTAACCCGGGGCAAAGCCCTCGTCGATAACGAAGATGGCCAGTCCCGGACAGCGGGCAATGCAGATGCCGCAACCATTACAGCGGCCATAATCCACCTGCGGGATTGCATTGATGTCCTCGCCGATGCAGACGGCTTTGTTGGGGCAGGCACCCTCACAGGGGTTGCAGGGAATCTCCTGATAGCATTCAATGACCACATAGGGACCGGCTTTGCGCCTGTCAGCTTCAGGAAGCTTACCTTCCCAGTCTTTTTGCGCAGCTATTCCCGTTGATTTAAGCATTTGCAGCATCCCCTTCCAATTTGGCAATGCCGGCACGGATTTTTGCTCCCACCGGACCCCGGCGCAGGGCGTCCAGGCTGGCTTGGCACTGGGCGCATACATTGGCAGCTTCGCCCTTGTCTGCTCCCAATTGGGCGGCTGCAGCTGCACCCGCCAGGCGGCCTTCGACCATGGCGGCGCTGGCCTCCTCTACGCCGGCGGCATCGCCGGCCACAAATATCCAGTCGATACTGGTTTTCAACTGAGAATCCCTGAGAGGCACTTCTCCTCCCAGTTCCGGCACGTACTTGGTCTTGCAGCCTACCTGGCGCAGCAAATCCAGTACCGGTGACAGGCCGACGGCCAGGCAGACCACATCCACCTCGATTTCTCTTTCGCTGCCAGGAATGACCTGCCAGTCATCGTCCAGCCTGGCAATGACAGCAGACTCCACTGCATTTGTGCCACTGGCTTCGACGATAGTATGTCGCGTCAGGATTGGGACTCCCGCCCGGGCAATCTTTGAAGCATGAACAAGGTAAGCCCCGATATTGGGAGCTGCCTCCACCACTGCCCGCACAGGAATGCCTGCCTGTAACAGCTGGTAGCTGACGATGATGCCGATGTTGCCAGCCCCCACCATGAGCACGCTTTTGCCGGGCAGAACGCCGTATTGATTCATCAAAGTCTGCACTGCCCCGGCACCGTATACCCCGGGAAGGTCATTGCCCGGGAAAGCGAGGAATTTTTCGCTGGCGCCGGTGGCAAAGACAACGGCCTCGGGTCGGATTTTAAAGTACTTGTCCTCGCCGGTGACAGCAGTCAGCACCTTGTCCTCATAACAGCCAATGACGGCAGTATTGCTGAGGACGGTAATCTTCCCCTGATGCTGCATAAGCAGGTCGGGGATATCTATCCCGCGGACACCGGCATGGTGCTCCCGGGAGCCGAAGAACTTATGAGTCTGTTTGACCAGCTGCCCGCCCAGTTGCAGGCCTTCGTCCACAAGGAGCACCTCAATTCCCAAAGAGGCCGCGGCATTGGCGGCTGCCAGTCCTCCTGGGCCTCCGCCTACAACCAGGAGCTGGGTTGTTACCATTTCAGTTCACCTCCTGTTGCTGGCTGGCGCCTGACATCCATACCTTCCACCAGCGGTTCAACGCAAGTGCGCACATTGGCCTTGCCATTGACGGTCATCAGGCAGGAAGAGCACTTGCCAATGGCACAAAAAAAGCCCCGGGGACGATTGTGGTGCCTGCTGTGACTCAAGACCTTAACGCCGTTGGCATGCAGGGCCGAGGCGATGGTGTCCCCCTGGCGCCCTTCCAGCTTGCGGCCTTCAAAGGTAAAGGTAATGACAGGCTTTTCCTCAAACTGCAGGATAGGATGTTCGCTGATTCGACTCAAGTCATCTTCCCCCTAGTGATTTTATGGAACATGTTATTCATTCGCTTATTGCTTGCTTTTTTCCTGCCCGAGAATGAATAAAAAAACCAAGTTGCACTTGGTTTCAGATAATATCCGGGTCGATGTCGTGCTCTGCCGGGAAGGAACCCAGGGGCTTCAGGGCTGGCCCATCGACAATGCTTCCATCGGCGGAAAAGCGGGAGCCGTGGCAGGGGCAGTCCCAGGTCTTTTCAGCGCTGTTCCACTTGAGTTCACAGCCAAAGTGGGTGCAGGTTATATCGACGAGATGCAATTTACCCTGTTCATCCCGGTAGGCGCCAACTTTGGTTCCTTCGCCGGAAATGACTTTGGCCTCTCCCCGGGGGATCTCCCCCCCTTCGGTGCCGGCCAGTTTTCCCGCCACAAGTTCTTTGGCCACATCGGCATTGATGCTGATGAGCTTGCCGGCGGATTTTAGGCTTAGTCCCCTCTGGGGGCTGAACACATCCTGCCAGGGGCTGCTTCCCCACAGCATCATATCTCTGATAACCAGTCCCGCCACTGTGGAAGTGGAGATACCCCATTTGCGAAAACCCGTAGCCACAAAAATATTGTCAACGCCCTTGCGGATTTTGCCGATGAAGGGGATATTGTCCAGGGTGGTGTAGTCCTGAGCTGACCAGCGGTGGGGAATGTCGGTGACAGTGAAATTGGCCTCTGCGAACTTCATGAGGTTTTGAAAATGCACCAGTCCCTTGCCGGCGCCGGTTTTGTGATGCTCTCCCCCTACCAGCAGCAGGTCTCCCTCCTCATCTGGCTGAGTCCGCAAAGAACGGCCGGGAGATTCCGCAGTAATGAACATTCCCTGGGGCAGTTTGCCCTCGGTCCTGCAGGCGAGGATATAAGAGCGCTCGGGATACATGCGGGCAAAATAAAAGCCCAGGCCATCGTGGATGGGAAAATGGGTCGCCAGTACCACCCGGTCAGCCCTGACCTTTTTCCCTGAAGCCAAGAAAATGGTATTGATCTTCCCTTCCTCCAGGCCCACCACCTTGGTGTTTTCATAAATTTCACAGCCACCGCCGGGAATTGCCTTGGCCAGAGCGAGAACATACTTGCGGGGGTGGAATTGGGCCTGGCGGTCAAAGCGGAGGGCGGCCTTGACGGCAAAGGGCAGTCCCGGGTCCTGCACATACTCGGCAGCGAGCCCCAGCTCTTTTGCAATTTCTGTTTCCCGTTCGATTTCTTCGACATATTGGTCCTGCTCGGTGTAGACAAAGGCCGGCTGCCACTGAAAATCGCAGTCTATTTTGTGCGCCTCCACAATGTCAGCCATGGTTTTTACCGCTGTTTCATTGGCATCGGCATACTGCCGGGCTTTTTCCCGGCCCACCTCTTTATCCAGCCTGGCATAGATCAAGTCATGCTGAGAAGTTATTTTAGCGGTGGAATGCCCGGTGGTGCCCTGGCAGACACGATCGGCCTCCAGCACCACTACCTGCAAGCCTTCCTGTTTCAACAGCCAGGCAGTGGTAATTCCCGCCAGGCCGCCGCCGATAACTGCCACATCTGTACTGATATCCTTATCCAGGGAAGGATAGTTGGTGGCCGGGGCAGAGTCCAACCAATAGGATTTAGTTTCTTCCACGGGGATTCGCTCCTTCTGTTAGTCTACTTACATTTTGCCCTTAGCCCCCTTTTTTCAGTCAAAAAAAAACCGAGCACAGCTCGGTTTGGACTTATGCCTTTTGCACCTTCTTGCGCTTAGCCAGCAGCATAAAGAGCAACAGAACAAGCAGGTATACTGCTATCAAAACCAGAGTTAAATAGAGGAGGGCGTCTGATTCCGGCGCCAGCCCAATGAGCAGCAGCATTGGTATGCCGAAGACAATGGCAAAACTGCTTCCAGTAATAAGATTGGTGGCGGCCGGGGTCTTAAATTCTGCATCCAGCTCCCTTAATAGCAGCACACCAGAGCTGATTGTTCCCGTCAGCATTCCGTACATCGACAGCAAACCTTCATAGTAATAGCCGGGATAGAGTTTTTTGCACAACCACTGCAGCCACACCAAAGTCACTACCCCCCCTGCTACTGACAGGAGGATGAAGGGCAGCCACAGGCCTTGGATATCGTGAAAGTCGATGGCGGCAATGCCGGAGACAACCATGAAATCAAAAGCAAAACCGGCAGTGCGGCTGAGCAGGTAGTTATTGGGGTATTGCCGGGTCATAATTCCGGCTTTGGTCAACAAGCGGAACAGGTTACGGCAGACAATGGCCAGGAGGGAGCCAATGATAAAATTAAAACCCCAGAACAAGGCGGAAACTGTTTTCGACAATCCGGGCAGGTATGTTGCCAGGAAGGATGTGGCACCTTTTGTAACCAGGTACGTAGCCAAATAAATTGCAAAAATCAGGGCAAGCTGAACGGTGAACCTGTCCACCGACTCGGAAACAGGAATCTCATTTTCATCCTGGAAGTGGTCTACGGATACTGTGGAAGCAATGGCAGTGTGATCAGCCCCGGTGATTTTTCCCCGCCGCTTGAGGATATTCATATAAATCACCCCGACGACGCAAGCGCAGACAAAGCCCATGGCCGCAATAGACAGGCCGAAGGACTGCCCCCCGGCAAAGCCAAGGGCCTCATAGGTTGAACCCACATTGTTGGCTTGCCCGGGGCCCTGGCCATAGCCCATGGGCAGGATAATACCCGCCGCCTTAAACAGGCCCGGCATAACCGTTTGAGCAAGTAAAATCGTAATAATAAGACCGATAAAACCCTGAATCAAATAGGTGGAGACAATGAGGGCGCCGCTTTTTGCAGCAGTAAAGTCAACCTTTTCAACAGTTTGCTTTTTTTCAGGGATCTGCAGCGACATGGCAATGAACCCGATGGCAATGGAATGGTAAGTAATCATCTCCATGACACTCATATCCAGGTTGAGTAACCCAGTAACCCGGAAAATGAGGGCAAGAAATCCTGCCAGTACAGCGGTGGGCAGCAGGCTTTTGCGGAAAAAGGCCACCTTGCGGCGCAGCACATTGGCCAGCAGGAGCAAAGCCGCCAAGAGGCCGAATTGCACAATAAGGGTCCAGAGAGTGGTGTTGGCCGCTGAAAAGTCCATGCATTAGTACCTCCGTTTCATTAGAATTTAAAAAAAACAAGGAGATCAGGTCAGGTGCAGCCTAATCTCCAATTATATTCTCTAAGTGGCTCCAGATATCCTCCCTGCCCCGTTTATCTACGCTGGAAAAAGGTACAACCCTGGTCCCATATGCAGCCCGAAGCCTTTGCAGAGAGGGGTTGACCTCACTGCGGCGAAGTTTGTCCACCTTGGTGGCGACAATAAACATGGGCTTGTTGTAGTATTGCAACCATTGATACATTTGCATATCTAAGGGAGAGGGCTGATGGCGGCTGTCAATAACCAGAACCACGCCCTTTACTGATTCTCGCTTGCTGAGATAGTCCTCCAACAAGGCCTGCCAGTTATCACGGATCTTTTGGGGCACTTTGGCATAACCGTATCCCGGCAGGTCCACCAAGTAAAGCCTGGAGTTGACCAGGTAGAAATTTAAGGTCTGGGTTTTCCCGGGCTGACTGCTGGTGCGGGCCAGAGCTTTGCGGCAGAGGAGGCAGTTGATAAGTGAGGATTTGCCCACATTGGAACGGCCGGCAAAGGCTATTTCCGGCAAGCCCGGCTCGGGCAACTGGGACTTAAGGCCGACGCAATGGGCAAACTCTACGGCATCAACTCTCATAGTCTATGATAACCCGCTTCAGCACTGAATCGATTTCTTCCACCCAGACCAGCTTTAACTTGCTTTTTATCTTGGCGGGGATTTCTTCCCCATCTTTTTCATTTTCCCGAGGCAGGATTATTGTTTCAATCCCCATGCGGTGGGCAGCCAGGACCTTTTCCTTGATGCCTCCCACCGGCAGCACCCGTCCCTGCAGGGTTATTTCCCCGGACATGGCAATATTGCGCAAGACCTTTTTGCCGCTGATGGCAGAGAAGAGGGCACTGGCAATGGTAATCCCCGCTGAGGGTCCATCCTTGGGAATAGCTCCCTCAGGAACGTGGACGTGGATATCATGCTTTTGAAAGAAGTCAGGGCTTACCCCCTGGGCCTCGCTGCGGGAGCGGACAAAACTCAGGGCTGTCTGGGCAGACTCTTTCATGACATCGCCCAATTTTCCGGTGAGAGTGAGGCGTCCGCTGCCGGGCATCACCGTGGCCTCCACATTGAGCACCTCTCCCCCAAACTGAGTCCAGGCAAGGCCTGTAGCAATGCCAATTGCAGGCTCCAGCTCCTGGCTTTTGCGCTTATAGCGGGGGGCACCCAGGTATTGATGCAGATTTTGCACCGTAACGCGAATAAGGCCGTCGTTGCCTTCTACAACCTCCCGGGCAACTTTGCGGCAGACCCTGGCCAAATTGCGTTCCAAATCCCTGACTCCAGCCTCTCTGGTGTACAGCCGGATGACATTGGTGACGGCATGGGGAGAAAAGCGCAGTTGATCCTTGGTCAGGCCATGCTCCTGCAACAGCTTTGGCAGCACATGGCGGCGTACGATCTCCTGTTTTTCTTCCTCTGTATAGCCTGAAATATAGATGATCTCCATCCTGTCCTGCAGGGGCTGGGGAATAGAATATTGCGTATTGGCTGTAGTTATAAATAACACCTTGGAGAGGTCAAAGGGAACTTCAATGTAGTGATCCGAGAAGGAGCTGTTTTGTTCGGGATCGAGCACTTCCAGCAGGGCGGCAGAAGGGTCGCCCCGGAAATCGGTGCTCATTTTGTCCACTTCATCCATGAGAAAAACGGGATTGGAGGTGCCTGCCTGGCGCATGCCCTGAATAATTCTGCCGGGCATCGCCCCAATATATGTGCGGCGGTGGCCGCGAATTTCAGCCTCATCTCGCACTCCCCCCAGGGAGATGCGGACAAATTCCCTCTGCAGAGCCCGGGCAACAGATTTAGCCAGTGAGGTTTTCCCCACCCCGGGGGGCCCTATTAGGCAGATAATCGGGCTCTTTAATCTGTCTGCCAACTTGCGCACGGCAAGGAATTCCAGAATTCTTTCCTTGACCTTTTCCAGGCCATAGTGGTCCTGGTCGAGGATATTGGCAGCTTTTTTCAGGTCTAAGCGATCCTCGCTCTCTTTGCCCCAGGGCAAGGACAGGGTCCACTCCAGATAATTGCGCAGCACAACATTTTCCGGGCTTGCCGGGGGAGTCCGCTCCAGGCGGTCGATTTCCTTTTCCAGCTTTTCCCTGGCAACATCGGGCATGACTGCCTCAGCCAGCAGATTGCGGAAATGCTCCACATCTTCTGAGACTCCGTCCCTTTCCCCTAATTCCTTCTGGATGGCCTTCAGCTGTTCCCGCAAGTAGTATTCCCGCTGATTGGATTCCATCTGTTTCCGAACCCTGGCCCCCAGCCGCCTCTCCACTTCCAGCATTTCATTTTCCCGGGCCAGTATTTCTGTAAGCAGTTCCAGACGCTGATCGATGGCAACAGCCTCCAGCACCTGCTGCTTCTGCTCAATCTTCAGGGACAAATGCGTGGAAATGAGATCCGCCAGCCGGCCCGGCTCCTCTACTTCCGAGACAGAAAGCAGAGTATCGGCGGGGATTTTTTTACTCATCTTTATGTAGCGTTCAAACTGATGCAACAGCGCCCGCATGTAGATTTCTGTATTCGAGGTGACAGTGCTGTCCTCTGCCAGCACTTCAACTTCTGCCAGGAATAAGGGCTCCCACTCAAGAAAATCTGATACTTTTGCCCGGGAAATCCCTTCTACCAGCACGCGGACGGTGCCCCCGGGAAGTTTCAGTATTTGTTTGATGCCGGCCACAGTGCCCACAGTATACAAATCCTCAGGCGCGGGATCATCCAGATTGGCCTGGCGCTGACTGACCAAGAAGATCTCGTTATCCTCCACCATGGCCTTCTCCAGCGCTGCCACTGACTTCTCCCGTCCTACATCCAAGTGCATTATCATGTTGGGAAAGACCAAAATCCCCCGCAGGGCCAGTAAAGGCAAGACTTTCGTGTTTTTTTTCATTTGGCCACCCCCTTTTACTTATTAACCTAATACAGAGCCGCCGGGAAGTCAACTCACACCCTGAGCCGAAACTGCCATGCTGCCCTCAAGGCGCACCGCTCCCCCAGCGGTCAGCAAAGCCATTTCTAATATTTCTTCTATAGTGTCCACAGGAATTATCTCCACATCGCTGTAGTCGGCAAAAATGCTCAGGCAATTATCTCTGGGGACGAATACCCGCCGGATTCCCGCCTGGCAGGCGGCATCCACCTTGGCGACTATACCCCCCACAGGCTTTACCTTGCCCTGGATGGACAGCTCCCCCGTCATGGCACAATGGTTATCTACCTTTTTGCCGCTGATAGCCGAGTAAATGGCAACGGCGATGGCAACTCCCGCCGAGGGGCCGTCGACAGGAATCCCCCCGGGAAAATTGACGTGGATGCAATAATCCTCGCTGCCTGCCCCCAGGACATTGTCCAGCACTGTCAGGACATTTTCCACCGAACCCCTGGCCATGCTCTTGCGCTTAATGGTGCGTCCGCTTCCGCCGGTCAGTTCCTCTTCATCAACTGCGCCGGTAACCACCAGCTTGCCCTGCCCCGGGCCTTTATAAACGGCGGAAGCTTCAATTTCAAGGAGAGAACCCAGGTTGGGTCCGTATACCGCCAATCCCATCACTGTGCCCACCATGGGGACAGGCAGCAGTGCAGTCTCAGTCCGGGGCTGAATTTGGCAGCTGTTTACCACCCATTCCACATCCTGCACAGTGATTTCCTTTCTGCCTTCATTAAAGACCACTCCGGCAGCTATCTGGACAATGTTCACTGCCTCCCGGCCATTGGCGGCATAGTTTCCCAGCACCTTGACTGCCTCTTCCTCCATGGGCAGGCCGATTTTGGCAGCCGCGTTACGGGCAATTTTGGCCACTTCATGGGGGAGGAGGCCGCGAAAAAACACCTGTACACAACGGGAACGGATGGCCGCAGGAATTTGGTCCGGCGTGCAAGTGGTAGCCCCCACCAGGCGAAAATCTGCCGGCAGGCCATTGGTAAAGATATCGTGAATATACTTTGGTATATTTGGATCCTCCGGGCTGTAATAGGCACTTTCAAAAAAGACCTTGCGGTCCTCAAGTACTTTTAGGAGTTTATTCATTTGGATGGGGTGCAGGTGTCCGATCTCGTCGATAAAAAGCACGCCGCCATGAGCCTTGGTTACCGCCCCGGGCTTGGGCTGGGGAATGCCGGCAACCCCCATGGCCCCCGCTCCCTGATAAATGGGGTCGTGAACCGAGCCAATTAAGGGATCAGCAATGCTGCGCTCATCAAAGCGGGCGGTGGTAGCATCGATTTCAATAAATTTAGCAGTACTTAAAAAGGGCGACATGGGATTTGCCTTGGCTTCTTCCAGCACAATCCTGGCTGCCGCAGTCTTGCCCACCCCCGGGGGACCATAAATAATGACATGTTGAGGATTTGTGCCGCAAAGGGCCGCCCGCAAAGTTCTCAAGCCGTCCTTCTGCCCGACAATCTCAGAGAAATTTCTGGGCCTGGTCTTTTCTGCCAGGGGTTCCGTCAGGGAGATCTTGCGCATTTTCTCCAGCTTTTCCATTTCCCGAAGGGAATCCCTTTCGGCAATGGATTTTTGCCCCTGTTGACTGCGCAACAAGTTCCAAAAATAGATGCCGATGATGACGGCAAAGACAAACTGCACTATAGTGATTATCAAAGCCAGCTTGCTCATTTTCCTTGCCCCCTTGTCGAATGTTTCCATTCTAGTATTGGCAAGGAGTGGGCAATCTATCCAAAATAAAAGGCGGGACGCATCCCGCCTTATGCCGTTACATTGCGTTTTTTGCCGCTGCGCTTTTCTTTCGCCACATAAATTGGCTTGTCTCCCTGCACAGCTTCCTTGGTGATGACACACTTTTCCACATCATCCCTGGAAGGCAGTTCATACATGGTGTCCAGCATAATATTCTCCACTATTGAACGCAGGCCTCTGGCCCCGGTCTTGCGTTCAATGGCCTCTTTGGCAATCAGTTCAAGGGCTTCCTGTTGGAATTCCAACGCTATTCCATCCAGGCTGAACAGCTTCTTAAACTGTTTTACCAAGGCATTGCGGGGCTCGGTGAGAATGCGTATTAAGGACTCCTCATCCAGGGCATTGAGACTGGCAATGACAGGCACCCGGCCGACAAACTCCGGGATGAGGCCATACTTAATCAGGTCTGTGGGCTGGATCTGTTTGAGAATCTCCCCGATATCGGCCTCGTTTTTTTTGCGCAAATCGGCTCCAAAGCCCATGGTTTTATTACCAATGCGGCTTTGGATAATCTTGTCGATGCCGTCAAAGGCACCGCCGCAGATAAACAGGATGTCAGTGGTGTCGATTTGGATAAACTCCTGGTGGGGATGCTTGCGTCCTCCTTGGGGAGGAACACTGGCCACCGTACCTTCCAGGATTTTTAAGAGAGCTTGCTGCACCCCTTCTCCAGACACGTCTCTGGTAATAGAAGGATTTTCTGACTTGCGGGCTATCTTATCTATTTCGTCAATGTAGATAATGCCCTTCTCCGCCCTCTCAACATCGTAATCTGCTGCCTGAATGAGCTTTAGCAGAATATTTTCCACATCTTCACCCACATAGCCCGCTTCTGTGAGAGAAGTGGCATCGGCAATGGCAAAAGGCACATTGAGAATCCTTGCCAGTGTTTGCGCTAACAAAGTCTTGCCCACGCCGGTGGGCCCCAACAGAAGGATGTTGCTCTTCTGCAGTTCCACATCGTCACCGCTGCCTGCAGCGCGAATGCGCTTATAATGATTGTACACTGCAACAGACAGTGAGCGCTTGGCCCTGTCCTGGCCAATTACATACTGGTCAAGGATTTCGTTAATCTCCTTGGGCTTGGGGATATCCTCCAGGTTGAGCTCGCCGACATCAGTGAATTCTTCATCAATGATTTCGGTGCACAGTTCAATGCACTCATCACAGATGTAGACTCCAGGGCCGGCAACCAGTTTGCGCACCTGCTCCTGAGGCTTCCCGCAAAATGAGCATTTTAAGTGCCCGGTGTCTTCGCCATATTTCATTTTCTCACCCCGTTATTTCACCATCTCGTTGCGTTCCATAATCTTATCGACAAGACCATAGGCCTTAGCTTCTTCGGCATCCATAAACTTATCCCGCTCAACATCTTCCTCGATTTTCTCGAGGGGCTGCCCCGTCCTTTCAGCGAGAATCTTGTTGAGGCGCTTCTTGACTTTGAGCAAACGCTCCACCTGAATGTGGAGATCTGTAGCCTGCCCCTGCGCCCCCGCCGAGGGCTGATGAATCATAATCTCACTGTTGGGGAGGCAGTAGCGCTTGCCCTTAGCCCCTGCAGCCAGTAAAAAGGCTCCCATGCTGGCTGCTAGGCCAACGCAGATGGTAGTGACATCGCAGCGGATATATTGCATAGTGTCATAAATAGCCATCCCCGCCGTCACCGAACCGCCGGGACTGTTGATATAGAGGTAAATGTCCTTGTCAGGGTCTTCGGCTTCCAAAAACAGCATCTGGGCAATCACCAGGTTGGCAACGTTGTCATCGATAACGCTGCCTAAAAAGATTATTCTGTCCTTAAGCAGGCGGGAAAAAATATCATAAGCCCTTTCCCCCCGGCTGGATTGTTCCACAACCATCGGTATTAATGGCATTGAGCTACCTCCTTACATATATTACTTGGCATTTGCTTCCGCAAGGAAATCCATAGTCTTTCTATGCCGGATCACCTGTTCCAGAGCTTCCAGCTGCCGGTTTTTCTCAAGTGCCTTGCGCATATCTTTGGCATCCTGCCCATAGACTGCAGCCAACTGAGCAATTTCCTCCTCCAGCTCAGCCTCTTCTACACTAATATTCTCAACTTTGCTTATGGTATCCAACAACAACTCGGTCTTTACATTATTTTCTGCCCCGGGGCGCATCTCTGCTTTGATGTCTTCAACAGACTTGCCGGTATAGCTCAGATAGTCTTCAAATTTCAAACCCTGCTGGGCAAAGCGGTTTTCCATCTGGCGAAGCATGGCCTTAGTTTCATTTTCAATCATTACTTCCGGAATGTCAACTTCGGCCTTATCCCTGACTGCTTCCAGGACAGCAGTCCTGAATTTATTTTCGCTTTCCTGCTGGGCTCTGTCCTCAAGTCTTTCCCTAATAAAATCTTTTAATGCAGCAAGAGAATCATAATCGCCAACTTCCCGGGCGAAGTCATCATCCAGGGCAGGCAGCTCCTTGCGCTTGATTTCTTTAATCTCTACCGCAAACTCGACTTCTTTACCAGCAAGCTCTTCATTATGGTAATCTTCGGGCATGGTAAGTTTTACCTGCACTTTTTCCCCCAGGCCGGCGCCCATGAGTTGATCTTCAAACCCAGGGACAAAAGCACCAGAACCAAGGAGCAAGGGATAATTGACGGCGGATCCGCCTTCAAATTCGTCCCCGTCCAGAGTACCCGTAAAGTCAATGACAACCTGGTCGCCCTCGGCGGCAATTGCATCTTCCTCCAGGGCAATGAGCTTGGCCTTGCTGTTTTGCAGCGCTTTTAACTCTGCATCCACATCTTCGTCGGTCACGGCCTTTTCCTCTTTGGCAATTTTGAGACCTTTATACTTGCCCAGTTTAAGCTCGGGAAGCACAGTCACTTTTGCCGTGTATATAAAAGGCTGTTCGCTGTCAAGCTGTTCGATGCTGATATCGGGAAGATCCACCGGCTCCAGCCCTTGGGATTCAACAACCTCGGGATAGGATTCCTGAACCAGGATGTTGGCAGCTTCTTCATAGAATATTTCAATGCCAAAGCGCTTTTCCAATATATTGCGGGGAACCTTGCCCTTTCTGAAGCCCGGCAGGGAATAGTCTTTGCGGGTCCGCATATATGCCTTAGCTATTGCTTTCTCCACTTGTTCCTGGGGAAGTTCAACTTTAAGTTCTACCACATTAGCTTCTTTTTTCAGCACTTGTGCTTTCAAGATATGTAAACCTCCTTATGCTCCAACGATGTCAGTTAATTATAACATACTGAACGCGGGGGGCAAGTATGAGCGAAAAAAACGCCCCGAAGGGCGATTGGTTGCTTGGAGCGGAAGACGGGATTTGAACCCGCGGCCCTCGCCTTGGCAAGGCGATGCTCTACCACTGAGCCACTTCCGCGTTTCATAGGACATTATAAACTCTCTTGTCGGCCTTGTCAAGATTTATTTTTTCAGTCCGCCCTGCAGGGCTATCATCATCCAGCCGGTGGCCTGCAAAGATATTTTGCCTTCCTCGAGCACTGCCATGCCTCCTGGCACACTTTCCACTGCCACATCAACTTGTGCCGGCAAATAATCGAGGGCAGCCAGCAGACTGTAGTGAATCCACTTGTCCGTTTCCGACACCGGCACATACTCTTTATCGACGTATTTCTTTACTTCCCTTTCCTTGACTCCCGACATCAGCATGTATGTTCCCAGCAAGGGATTGTATTCTCCTCCGGGCTCCAGCTGCCACATGTCTGCCAGGGCAGCATAGTCGGGATACTCCTTGCTTAACTTGGAAAACAGCAGCCAGCCTCCCAGGCGAGTTTCTGCCTCAGCAGGCACGGCCAATTCCTCCAGGTAAGAAGCATAAGACTTGGCTTCCCTCCACAGGTCGGGATGCTCAGAGGCTTCTGCCAACACAGCGGCGGCGTAGCCTGTCCAGGCTGTGGCACAATAATCGACAGCAGGGTCATAAGAAACCCCAAAGACATCTCCATTAGCGGGCAAGCCCGAGTATATTGGGTGAATGGATTGCAGTTTGGCCAGCAGATTAGCTGCCTCCTGGCCTTTGCCTGAATAGATCAGGGCCAGGGCAACAATGCCGGTATCCAGGGGATCGATGCGAAAATCTGCATAGGATGAAGCCGAGCTGAGAACTGCGGCAAAGCGGGCATCATGCAGCGAATAACCCCGCAACTCATCCCCCTCTACCATGAGAAAAGCTTTGGGACCATAGAGCATTGTAAGAGGGCCCCATTTGCCGTCAGGGGTAACTTCAGTGCGGCTGACTTCGAGGATTTTATCATCCAAAAAGCTGATGGACACTATTTCCGCAGCAGTATAATTGCCGCTGACACTGCCGGAAATACTCCCCACTGAGCTTTCCCCCACTTCCTCATCGGTGGTGATTTTGCACTTACCCTGTCCGCCAAGAGCAGCCTGTTGCAGAAAGTCCAGCAAGGCTTCCCGCGTTGCCTGGTCAACCTCCTGGAATTGGTCACCCTTATTGGCGCAACCAGTAACCGAAATCATTAATGCCAATACGATAAGTATGATAGATAATTTTTTCACTTGTCTCCCCCCATAACATTCATTTTACTGCAAAATGATATTTTTTTCCACCGAAAAAATAAATAAAAAAATAGCGACTCCAGCAAGTGGTATCGCGAAAAACCGTCAGTGGTGCGAGAAGAGGGATTCGAACCCTCATACCTTGCGGCACTAGATCCTAAGTCTAGCGTGTCTGCCAGTTCCACCATTCTCGCACAAATGGTGGGCCATGGTGGAATCGAACCACCGACACCCTGATTAAAAGTCAGGTGCTCTGCCAACTGAGCTAATGGCCCAAAAAAATGGCTGGGGCGGCAGGACTCGAACCTACGAATGCGGGAGTCAAAGTCCCGTGCCTTACCGCTTGGCTACGCCCCAGAGTTAATATGGGGTGAGTGAGGGGATTCGAACCCCCGGCCCCCAGAGCCACAATCTGGTGCTCTAACCAGCTGAGCTACACCCACCACGTCTTGAAGTTGGAGGCTTGAGGCTGGAGGTGAAGCCTCGCAATCTCAAAACCCCGCAAAAACTGGCGACTTAGGCAAAGTAGTTTTAAAGAGTGGAGCAGGAATGTTCCCAACTTCCAACTTCCAACTTCTTACTTCTAAAAGTGGCACGCCTGGAGGGATTCGAACCCCCGACCCACGGATTAGAAGTCCGTTGCTCTGTCCCCTGAGCTACAGGCGTATTAATTACTGACACAAAAAATATTGTAACATTGACAGCGATGACAGTCAATAAAAAAATGAATGGAGCGGGTAATGGGAATCGAACCCACACAGCCAGCTTGGGAAGCTGGAGCTCTACCACTAAGCTATACCCGCTCAATAACGCTGCAATTTATATTATAGCCGAATTTGCTTGTTTGTCAAAAATGATTTTTTTACTAAAAAGTTGCTTTATGGATTTCACCCAGGAGCTGGTTATTTTTTACATAAACTTTGGCATAACAAGAATCACTGCCCCGGCGGGGCAAGGGAATGCTGCCAGGGTTGACCAACAGGATTCCCCTCTCTTCTCTTACGAGAGGAACATGACTGTGGCCGAAAATCACACCCTGGACACCAAGTTCCAATGCCCGTTCCACCAGCTGGTCAGTGGAATGTTTTGCACCATACTGATGACCGTGGGTAAGTAAAAATTTAAAGTCATGAAAATTAAAGAGCAGCTCTTCCGGGGCAGATACACCCCGGTCGCAATTTCCCCGCACACCATAGCCGGGGATTTTGGCCTTCTTCAACAGGCGCAAAAAGTCGGCATAATTATCGCCGGTATGCACAAAGAGACTGGGCTTTTCCCGGCGCAGGATGGCCTCAATTTCTTCCAGGACAATGGGATAACGATGACTGTCGCCAAAAGCCAGTAACATCACAGTAACCCCCTGCAGCGAAGCTGGGCAACCAGATTTGCCAAGGCGCGGCCCCGATGGCTGACTCGATTTTTCTCCTCGGCCGTCAATTCTGCCGTCGTCTTTCCCAATTCAGGTATCCAAAACAGGGGATCGTAGCCAAAGCCGCCGCTGCCTCTGGGGCTGTCCAAAATTACCCCATCACAACTGCCCTCAGCTTCAATGATGGTATCTTTCGCAACCAGGATCATGGAACAGCGGAAGCGGGCACGCCGATTTTCTGCCCCTTTTAATGCCATAAGCAGCTTTTCATTGTTTGCCGCATCCCCGCCTCCACCGGCATAGCGGGCGGAGTGCACTCCCGGCGCGCCGTTAAGGACTTCCACTTCCAGGCCGGAGTCATCAGCCAGAGTGGCCATGCCTGTAAGCTTAAACCCAAACAAGGCTTTAATCCGGGCATTTTCCCTGAAATCAGTGCCCGTTTCTGCAGGCATTTGCGTTCCCGGGGGAAGACCGGAGACTTCCACGCGAAATTTACTCAGCAAGCAACGGATTTCCCGGATTTTATTTGGATTGCTGGTGGCTGCGCACAATGCTTTAAGCTTCACCTTGATCTTCCTCGGCGGGAACCCACAGCTTTAAGTCCGGCAGAAGAGAAGCCTGAATATCAACCAGGGTGAGAATCCCTTTTTTTGCAAGGGCCAGCAACTGATCCAGCTGGGCGGCGTCAAAAGGCTGTCCTTCAGCTGTCCCCTGAATCTCCACGTACTTGCCGGCACCAGTCATGACGATATTCATATCCACCTGGGCCCGGACATCCTCTTCCACTTCCAGGTCCAGCATGCATTGGCCATCAACAATGCCAACACTGACGGCAGCAAGAAAATCCGTGATGGGGACAAACTCCAGTTTTTCTTCAGCTGCCAACCGCTCCATGGCAAGGGCCATAGCAACAAAAGCCCCTGTCAACGAGGCTGTCCTGGTCCCCCCTGCAGCCTGTAAGACATCACAATCCAGCCACAGAGTGCGCTCTCCCAGCCGGGAGAGGTCAACAACGGAACGCAGTGCCCTGCCAATAAGGCGTTGAATTTCATAGGTCCTGCCCCCGATTTTTCCCCGGGCAGCCTCCCGCACATTCCTTATACTGGTTGCCCGCGGCAACATTGAGTATTCGGCGGTAATCCAGCCCTGGCCGCTGCCCTTGACAAAGGGAGGAACCTTCTCTTCGACTGTGGCTGTGCATAAGACATGGGTATCCCCGCATTCAATGAGAGCTGAGCCCTCTGCATATTTATTGACATGGGGCGTAATTTTTATGGGCCTGATTTGATCCAACTGCCTTCCATCATTGCGCAATGTCAGACACTCCTTCCAGCCGGGAATCCCCTACCAACCCGACCATGTAGTATATTTCCCTGACAGGTTCCCAGATAAATTCTTTCAGCAGGCGAAAGCCTTCAATTTCACTGGTCCTGTTTACGTGAATCCTGGGGCCGGTGCAGGGGAAAATACTGCGCTTGCCAATGCGGATGTGCTCTTCATCATGACAAAATATCTCCAGATCCGCAGCAATCATGTCCCGAACCTTTTGCTCCACGTAGTCCAGCTCAAAATCCGGCCGCTCCTCAAATTCCATGACAAAACCATGGCGAATATCACTGTGGAACTGCGGACGGCCATAGCCCATTTCCACCAGGACCTTTGCCGTCAAATCCTCAGCGGTATGAGCCATCTTTCTGTAGCGAATAGATTTATAGACAATATCGGCAATTTCCTTGGGCTTGGGGCCGAATACCCCGGGACGGGTAACGAGCACTTCCTCGCCAACCCCGATGAGGACGGAAGGATTCACTTGCAGCTGGGGGTAGAGCTGATCAAAATGCTCTACAATAACCCGTCTGCCCTGATGCACAGCGGCTTTAACTGCCTCAGCCAGCTGCCAGCTCTGCTGGAAGGCCAGCTCAAACCTGACATCGACATGGTATGTATGGGCCATAAACCTGCCCCCCTGGTAGTGAGCAGTAAGGGGCAAAGGGCGCAGGTTAATGCCTTCATCGTCATTAGTCAGCTCCAGCCCCGGAAACATGCCTTTTATCAGCAAAGACTTGCCGGCGCCACTGTCGCCAATAAAGCCGATGAGCCGGTCGCTGGGGCTGAGATAACGTTGGGACAAATGATGTCCCAATTGCTGCAGCCTCACCTTGCCCCGGGGGGCAAAGTAGAGAGCGTGAATTAAAGTTTCCTGGGTAATGAGCATTCTCCCTCACCCCTCTCCTGGCTTAATATGCCCAAGAAGTCAGCGTTTAGAATATTCCTTCCTGCCTAAAGTGTAAAAGTTCTGACCAAGGCTGTCAATGACAACAATGACAGGCATGTCCTGTACCTTTAAGCGGTGAACCGCCTCGGGTCCTAAATCCGGGAAGGCGACAACCTCCGCCTCCACTACAGATTTTGCAATTAAAGCCCCGGCACCGCCAATGGCAGCAAAGTATACTGCCTTGTTGTCCATAAGGGCCTGTACAACTTGCTGGCCCCGGTCGCCCTTGCCAATGACCCCCCGCACTCCTGCTTCCAGCAAAGCCGGGGTGTAGACATCCATGCGCACACTGGTAGTGGGACCTGCCGAGCCAATGACCTTGCCGGGTGGAGCAGGACATGGCCCCACATAATAGAGCAGCTGGCCCCGGGGATCGAAGGGCAATTCTTCTCCCTTTCCCAGCAGTTCCACCAGGCGCTTGTGAGCCGAGTCGCGGGCGGTATAGATATTTCCGCTGATGAGGCAAGTCTGGCCTGCCCGTAGCTTCGCTGTATCTTCCACCGTCAGCGGTGTCTGCAGACGGATGGCCTCCATTATTCTTCCTCCCCCTCAAGGACAATTTCTTTATGTCTGGCGGCATGGCAGTTTAAGTTAACTGCCACCGGCAAGCCGGCAATATGAGTCGGGTAGCTTTCGACATGGACGGCGAAGGCGGTGACCCTGCCGCCAAAGCCTTCGGGACCTATGCCCAGTTTATTGATTTCCCCCTCTATTTCTGCCTCCAGCTCCCGGTCAAGGGAATTGGAAGCGGGCTCACCCACCGGGCGCAGCAGCGCTTTCTTGGCCAAAAAGGCAGCGTATTCCATCGTCCCCCCCAAGCCGACGCCGACAAGGACAGGCGGGCAGGGATTGGCTCCTGCTGCACTGACAACAGAAGCAACAAAATCCACAACTCCACGGCGGCCCTGGGCGGGCTTGAGCATTGCAATGCCTCCCATATTCTCGCTGCCGAAGCCCTTGGGAGCCAGGGTAATCTTCAATTTGTCCCCCGGAACCAGGCGCAGGTGTACAACTGCCGGAGTGTTGTCCCCGGTATTCACCCTGTCCAGGGGATGGCGAACGATAGATTTGCGCAAGTACCCATCCTTGTAGCCCTTAGCCACACCGGCATTAATGGCGGCGTATAAATCTCCTTCAACCCGGAGTTCCTGGCCCAGGTCGACAAAGACCACAGCCATACCGGTATCCTGGCAAATAGGCATTTGCTCTGTCCTGGCAATGCGGGCATTTTCAATAAGGCAATCCAGCATCTGGCGCCCTATCGGCGATTCCTCTCTTTCGGCGGCTGCTTTCAGGGCAGCGCAGACATCCTCGGGCAGCTCCCTGTTGGCCTCAATGCACAGTTGCGCCACGGCGGCAGTTATTTGCTCGGCCTTGATTCTCATTTAGTCCTCCTCCTCTTCTACAGGCACTTGGATGGTCAGCAAGGGGGCATGCTGCTGAGCGCCATAGACATCGGTTTCCCCCAAAGAGCCGGCGGGGCGGGGCCGGACAATGGTAGCTTTAATTGCTTTAGCCGGGGGATATTGGATGACCCCCAGGACTTCTTCTTCAGGGATTTTGTAAAGGCCCGCAAAGAGGGCAGGGGTAAAGACTCCCGAGTTGACGGCCAATGTAAATGCAGTGTCATCCTTAAAGATGATATCAAAGGTAAGCTCAAAGGGTCCTGAATTCTTACTGCGGATGACATGGGCCAATTCCGTCAGCGGCACTTTTTTCATCTAACCCACCTCCACTATCTCTGGCTTAAAGAAATCAGGTGTTGCCGACAATAAGTGATGGATGCAATATTCATACACTGCCCCCGCAGGCAAATCCGACGGGGAATAGGGCAGCGCCAGGTTGCCTGCAGTGGCAATCCTGCCTTCATACCCGTAGTGGAGCAAGGTAGTGCGGCAAAAGGAGCAGATGGTGTTGGCTTGTTCCTGGGTGTCGGCAACTGCCTCAATAATTATTCCCACTTCATGGCCGGGAACAGGATTGGGTTCCAGTTCTCCCATAACGCCGTTAAGGCCATAGATTTTAAATTCCAGGCTGTGGTTGGAATTATCCTCAAAATTATCCCTGACGGCAGAGCGCACCTGCTCCAGGACATCCCCAAGCTGACTGATGAAAATGGGATCCCGCACGCCGGCAATAGTCAGGGTGCGATAGCCCACCAGCCTGGCACCCTCCATCTTTATGGCATAATCCCTTTCCACATATTCACTGCCGGTAACCCGGACGGCATTGTCGCTGACCTGCCGGTAGCGGGTGTGTTGCAAGTCCAGGGCTCCTCCCGGGCCCGGCAGCAGCCAAGGATTGGATTTCTCATACAGGGAGTGAGCAGCTACCGATTTGACAGTGCAGCGGCGGCTGGGATTGGTGGGGAAAAGGGTGAATCCCTCTTCGTCAAGGACACCGATCATGCAGTCACGTCCGCTGCCTGGTTCCGCTGCAATGGCAGCGCATTCGAGAATTTTACCCATGTGCAGGGCCGGCCCTTTGGGAAAACCAAGTTTCAGGGCAAGGGCGGCGAAAACGGCAGGGTCATAGGTCCGCCCTCCCAGGATGACCTGGGCACCCAGGTCCAGAGCCTCTTTATACGGCTCCCAGCCCATCTGGGCGACTATGTATGTTGCTTCCCGGACATCCTTGGCAGTCAGGGGAGGCAGCGGCCCCAGAGGTGCAGTTTTCTCCAGATTGGCCAGGAGATAATCCTTATCGATATCTGCTGGAATGACGGCCATCTTAAAGGAGAGGTTTTGCTCGGCGGCTATTTCTTCAATTATCTCCCGGTTCCAGGCTAGATGCACCTGGGCACCGGATCCGCCGGCGGTGCCAATGAGCAGGGGGATTCCCCGTTTCATGGCTTCCGGCAACAGCAGGGCCAGGTCGCGTTTGACGGCTGCCCTGTCGGTAAAGGAGACTCCAGCTCCCAGGTAATAAGGGCCAGGGTCAACTGAGCCTGCATCGACGCCAATGATGTCGGGATTATGGGCCAGTGCCGCTGCGAAGGACTCCTTGGGGAACCCGTATCCCAGGATGGCAGTTGGTGAAAGGACGGTTAGTTTTTTCATTATCATTCCTCCCTCTGGCTTGTCTGTACTGCCCCGAAAAAAAACCCCTGCTATAAAGCAAGGGGATTAGCAGATTCTGGCCGCAACACCGGCTCTGCCAACACTTTGCCGGAAGACAGGGTAATATTCTCCCCGTCGATGGTTAGCCTGACCTCGCTTATCTCCGGCAGCTCTGTCAACGTCAGCACAATTGCTCCTACGGCTGCATCAAGATTCTCTGCCTCAGCCAGCTCAGCGCTAAAATCCACCACGGCCCTTTTCCCCTCAATGGACAGGTGCTGCACCCTGACTCCGGGAGTAATGACTCCCTTGAGACCGGGCTCGCCGGCCGCCGGGCCGCCAATCAGCTGTTCCAGGGCTGCTGCGCAAAGCTCAGCTGCCGGAGCCACCGGCCGTGTCACCGGCACTAAGAACAGACCGCCGGCCATACTGTCCATGCCTAAGTATATAGTAACACTAACTCCAGTTCCTTTGGAAGAAGCCAGGTTATTTACTCCCCTCTCCCGGGTGAGCACCGCCTCTACCGGAGTGCCATGAGTCATCTTTGTTAAAGGATGCCCGTTTACCCAAAGAGTGACCCTGTCAATGGTGGAGAACTCAGTAAGAGTATAAGTCAGGGCATCGAGAATAAGGCGTTCATGCACGGCATCAGCTGCCTGCAGCAACTGGGGACTGAAATCCACCACAGCCAGCCCGTCTTTGACAGTCATACCCAGGACAGAAGTCCCGGCAGGGAGCACAGCCTTGAGGCCCTTAGTAGTCAGGAACTGATGGGCAGGTCCCCCCTCCACCAAGTGGCGGATGACGGCCTTGGCAATCCCCTCTTCCCATGGAATGTCAAAGCTAATCGGCAGGACATAATTGCCATCGTGGCCTGTTACATATAAGACACTTTTGCGCACCCGGGCAGAGCCGTTTTCATCTGTACCGGGATCCTCGTACCCGTCGTCCCCGGGGGTTTCAGGAGTTTTATCTGGAAAAATCCAGTCTATGAGACCGCAACCGCTAAGGGCTAACGCTAAAGTCAGGATCAGTATTGTGCATACTATTTTTCGCATCAGTTCTTCCCTCCCTTTTTTTGTATATATATACTTTCCGGGAAGGGAATATATTACGGGGTCAGCGGCGGGAGTTAATTACCGCCAGGGTTCTGTACATCTCATTGTATACCAGCATTAAGCCTTCATCAACGCCCATTCCTGGCTTTGCCAGCATCTGATCAGGAGCAGTGGCCAGGGCGATATTGACGCAGACCCGGGCCGACTGATCAGTCTCATTGCAGGTTCCCCCCAGGTAAGAGCCAATGCCAGCGGCTTTGCAATAGCCCACCGCCTCCACCAGGTTTTCCACTCCGCCTAAATCGGGGGTCTTGATCTGCAACATATGGCCTGCCCGGTGGTCGGCAAAGGCCTTGATGTCCTCCAGGGTGTTGCACCATTCGTCGGCGACAATTTCCACATTGCTGCCCAGGGCCTCCACCCTGTGCCTCAGCTCCGCCAAGGCTTCAATCTGCAAATCCCGGCCCTCCATATCCACAGGACCTTCTATGCGCAGCTGCAATGGATATGCGGCTTCTGCCGTCCTTACCATGTACTCAGCAACTGCTTCCATGTTGTTTGTAAAGGCAAGGCCGAGATTGCCGTAGACATCGATGTGCAGCACCGGCTTGTAATCGGGGGCGCCAATTGTCGCCACCCGCTGCCGCAGCCAGCCTATATACTCCATGAGCTTCTCGCCCTTTGCGCCTAATTTGTCCCTGACATTGTTAATCAAGCCATGAAGAATGACATCGACGCCTTTGAGAATCATCTTATCTGCATTGTCATAGCGGGTATCCCCCGTCTGGCAAAATATCGGCACCGGCCGGTAATCGGGGTTTAAACCCCATTCGGCGGCAATCGTTTCTGCCATGGTTTCCCGCCTCTGGGCGGCAACTGCCGCCAGCACCGCCTGGCTGATTCCATAATACAGGGCCTGATGTTTGGGAAACCCTGCCTGCTGACACCAGGCATAGAAGTCGGCCATAGTCTGGCGGAATCCTGACACTTCTCTTCCTGTAAAAAATTCCCGCAGCATAGGGGTGACAATTGCTCCATACTCAGAGGCCTGAAACAGAGGATCCCTGCCCCCTGCCCCTGAATATTGCACGGCAGCACAGTCTCCGTGAACCCACCAGCCGTCTTCCAGCTCCAGCATTATGCCCAGGCTTTCACCCCGCTGGCGAATGGCTTTAAACCCAGGGGTAACAGCCTGCCCCTTATAGGTAAAGCCGTCGCTTTCTGCACCGGCCTTGATTGCCCGCTGGTCATCAAAGAAAAATCCCGTCAATCCTGGCACAGTCAAGACATCTGTTATCTTCATTTTTTTGCCCCCTGGGATTTGCCAACTAACATGCCTTTGCCGATGGCATAAATATCGTCGATGACCATTTGAAAGCCGGGGTTGCGTCCTTCCATGCGGCCCCGCTCTTCTAACTTGCTGCGGTGGAAATCGCGTATTTCCTGGGTAAAGGGCAGATTGCCCACATCCAGCAGGCGCACCGCTCCCTGGCTGTCCCGGGCCGGCAACAGGCGCCCGGCATTATAGCGGCTGGGGGCAAAGGGAACGTCCAGAACCCCCGCAGCAAAAGCCCGCACTGTGCCTGCTGCCCAATCTCCTTCTCCCATGGTGCGGACAGTGTCCAGGATACAGCGGGTTTCGGCGGCGATTATCTCTTTTTCGGCCTGCACTTCCGGAGTAAAGGGCACAGGCTGCCCCTTAAGCATATTGATAATCTGCTTGCTGGCCATTATTCCCTGGGCATTTGCCTCCTTGGTGGGGATGCCGTGGGCTTCATGGGGGGTCTTGGTAATGATCTTGGTGGCGCCTGACAGAGCGGCCACAGCTGCCCCCAGGCCGATTACTCCAAAGGATTTGGCTTCATCCTGGGGGAATCCGCCCATCCACTGATGAAAGACTGTGGATATCATTACATCATAGCCGTCCTTCTCCAGGTATTCCCGGGCCAGCTCCTTCAAGGAAAGGATTGCAGCAATGTCCTGAGCAAAATTGCCGCACTGTCCGTAACCCAAAGTAAGGAACTTCACCCCCTGTTCGGCAGCCAGCAGCGCCTCTACAATGGCAATCGCATGGGAGACAGAAGGCGGAACCATGGTTCCCGTCAAGGGCCCGAAAGGCTCCCGGTTGATCTCCACTCCCTGTTCATTGTACCAACCCACCAGGCGGTCGACGTATTGCCAGTCCCTGATGGTAGTCTCCAGGGACACATCCTTGGCGTAGGGAATGTTATAGGAGATGCCGCCGCCCTCGATGTCTGTATACCCCCCCGCCAGGGCAATTTCCGACAGCAGCCGGGCGTCCGGCGTCCCATGACGGAGCTGGACCGGCACCGAGACAGACTCGATTATCTTGCGGCAGGCACCCACTCCGTGATTGACAGCCGGGAAGCCATTGAGCATGGAGCGGCCGGTGGCCTTGCTTTCCTCGATGCCCTTCTGGGCCTCGGCATATTTATTCTGGCGGGTATAACTGTCGATGGTGGTGGGCAGGCAGTCTGCTCCTGCCTGTTCCAGATAGCGCAAGAGTTCGATGTGATTCTCAACCAAAGGCACTCCCGCCCGCGGCTGCACCAGGGTCTGCCCACTGCTGATGGCAGAAGCCAGAACCTTGGAAAATCTCTTTGTATCTGCCATAGCTTTGTGATACGCGACTGCGTCCTGCAAATCCACCTCACTGCCAGTAGGCCAGGTCTGCAAAACTTCTTCCCGCATTGCAAAGAGTTCATCATCTGTCCAGCGTCTGTTTGCGACGTTCATTTCCGTCCTCCTTATAAAGCCGCCAGGCTGTCAGCCAGCATCCTGCGCGCCATTTCCGGCTCAGGGCCAGCCAGCAGACCTGCAGCTGCCATTATATACTTACTGTCCAACATAAGCTTGGGATTTTCCGGCAGCAGTCCCTCCCTGTCCATTGTCAGAATGCCGATGGGATCAGGACTGTTGACCAGGACACCGCCGACGCCAATTACTGTCTTCATCCTCCGCAGATCCTTGCCGCTTAAAATATCTGTGGGCCCTGCAGGGGTATATATACGCTCCAGGGTGCCAGCATGCCGTTGCACAGCAATCTTTACCGCTGCCCTGGCCAATGTAACTTCCAAACCTTCGAGGCCGGGGCTCACCAGGCGCTCAGGGCAGGCCAGCAGTTTATCCAGCTCCTGTTGCCATTGTTCCCGCTGGGGCGCACCGGCGAGAAGGTCCCGGCCCGCCTGTTCCACCAGGCTGGACAGACTGTAGCGCATACCTATATCTGCTTCCACCGTGCGCATATCCCAGGGGGGTAAAAGCCCTTTGCGCACCATGCCCGGCGGCGTCTCAATGCCACCATAGCTGTACACATCGGTAGTTGCCCCCCCTATGTCCACCAGCAACAGCTCTCCCATTTCCGCAGCCAGCAGCTTGCCCGCTGCCAGGACGGCTGCGGGAGTCGGGATTAATGGCGCTGCCAGATGGCGGCTGAAGGCCTCCATGCCCTTAGCCTTTACAATATGACTCAAAAATAAGGTCCGAATTGCCTCCCGGGCAGGTTCAATATCCAGGCGGTTGAGCTCCGGCATGACATTGCCGGTGATCTTTACGCTGAACCCGGTAGCTTCCAGGATTTCCGCCCCCTGGCGGGCGGCATTTCGATTTCCCGCAAGCACAACGGGCAGCGGCGACACCATGTCCGCCAAGGCCTGGGCATTCTCCAGGAGAATCTTTTTGTTGCCGCCGTCAGTTCCCCCTGCCAGGAGCAGGATATCGGGGCGGAGTGCTTCGATTTCCCGCAGATCATCCTCATTGAGATTATAACCAAAAACACGCAGCACCTTGGCCCCGGCCCCCAGCACGGCCAGTCTTGCAGCCTCACCGGTAAGCTCAGGAACGAGGCCGCAGGCGATCATTGCCAGTCCGCCGGCGGCGCTGCTGCAGGCGTAGATGCTGTCTTCTTTTCTGCCTGTCTGCAGCCGGATTTCCCGGAGGGCGGCATCAACGCCCTCCATGATGTCGGTCTTTACTGTAGTAGGTGCCGAAGCCTGGCCTACAATATTGCCCTTACTGTCAACGGCAGTAAGTTTGGTCCAGGTGCTGCCCACATCGGCAAGTAAGTAAATTGCCAACTAGCTCACTCCCAAATCCTGCTTCAACAAGGCAATGGCCTCATCGGGCATTGTTGCCGGCGGGAATACCCGGTCAAATCCCATGGCCAGGAACTTGTCCCGGACAGGCTCCCACTCCTGTTTGCCCACCACCAGGTTCCCCCCCACATAGAGGAGGATGTCGCCAATGCCGGCTTCGATACACATTTCCCTGAGTCCCCGGCAGTCGATTTCACCATGGCCGTACAGGGAAGAAACCAGGATAGCCCTGGCATCTGTTTCTATTGCCGCCTGTACAAACTCTTTCTTGGTTGTAAGCACTCCCAGGTTAACTACCTTAAAGCCCGCCTCGGTAAAGGCATACTCCAGAATTTTGTTGCCAATGGCGTGCACATCAGATCCTATTACTCCCAGCACTATTGTCGCCACTTTTTATCCCTCCTACAACATTACCCTGAATGCTTTTACGTCGTATCCCAGCAAACTCTTGCCTATTTGTTCGAAATTCCGGGGGTCGCCGCTGACAAAAAACCGCCGCCTGCCCTCCTGGGCAGAGTTGAGCAATCCCTGAGCTCGTAAAACATCTCTGGCGGCCAAAGCAGTATATTGTGCCGAGTTGACCAGCGCCACCCCTTCACCCATCACTGCAGCCAGCACGTGTTCCATCAGGGGATAGTGGGTACAGCCCAGGATTAGAGTGTCAATGCCCTGTCCCTTCAGGGGGGCCAGGTAACTCTCAGCTATTCTGTAAGCCTCCGGTGTATCGGTAAGCTGGTTTTCAACCAAGAGCACGAAGAGAGGACAGGCCTTGGCGAAGACTTTCGCCTCTTTATCCCTGGCCAAAATTGCATTGGGATATGCCTTGCTGGCAATAGTGGCCTCAGTGCCGATTACGCCTATACGCCTGGAGCGGCTCTTGTCTAGGGCTGCCTGGACGCCGGGCTCCAAAACCCCCAGCACCGGGAAGGGAAACCGGTCCTGGTAATAGCCAAGCCCTACTGCCGTGGCAGTGTTGCATGCCACAATCAAGAGCTTGATGTCCTGGGTGGCAGCAAGAAATTCAATAATCTCTGTGGCAAAACTCCTGACTGCCTCGGGCTCCTTGGCTCCGTAGGGCATGCGGGCAGTATCCCCAAAGTATACGATATCCTCTCCGGGCAACAGCCTGTTCAGCTCTTTGACCAGGGTCAGCCCGCCCACACCGGAGTCCAGAAGGCCGATGGCTTTCTTTTCTTCCATATGTACGACCTCCATTACTGTCATTGGACCTATGGACAGTACCAATATAGCACATGTTTGTACTCTATTCTATAGGATTCTCCATCGGTAAGAAACAATCAACCTGATTGTAATAAACTAATCATTTTTATAAGGAAGTAATGTTACAACTGGGAAAATATGTGTGAGGAGTGCAGACGTTTCCTGGTATATTTTGCGATAGGCCCTTCCGTAGCATGAAGGAGATTACATCACAATTCAACTTTCCCAGAGGATGTGCAAAAGTTTATAGCTGAGGGGCTGGATTATCAATGGATATGTGATGCTTATGACTATGTCATGTCCCTTGAAGATATTGAAACAATAAGAGTTAATGACAACTAATAAAAGAAATGACACGGGAACCCCTGTGTCATTTTGATTTATTGCGCTGCTTATAATACCCGCCCATGGTCTTGCGGGCATCCATGACTATGGCGAATGAATGGCTGTCATGTTCTTTAATTAATTCCATTAACTTAGGCAGCTGTTTGCGTTCAGTGATAATGGTCAGTATGTCCTTGGGGCCGTCCTTGCCCCAGCCTTCGGTGACAGTGACCCCATAGCCATTGTCCCGGAGACAACTGATCAGGGAGTCGCTGTTTGCCTCGACGACAACCTCGGCGCCGACAAAACCCAGGGCCATTTTTTCTTCGATATAAATGCCGAGGATGTTACCGCAGGCAAAGCCCAGGGCATATACCAGCAGATACTCCCAGCGGTCCAATTGATTGACGACACGGCCCAGGGCAAGGATGTAGACGAGGACTTCGAAAAAGCCTATGACAGCCGAAGGCATACGCCGTCCCCTGACCAGCATCAACATCCGCAGGGTTCCCAGGGTAACGTCTGTCACCCGGGCGACAAAAATGAGCAGTGCTGTTATCACTATTTCAACCAATGTAATTCCTCCTTCTAGGCGGTTATCCTATTGTATTCATTAGTATCTTTTGTGCAAAAATATTCCGCAGCAGTGGCTGTGGGCTGCGGAGATTAAGCTCAATCATTTTTCTGGCATGGGGGTTTCATCATTACGTATAAAGAGTTCAGGGCTTTCTGCAAAGCCTCAATTTCTTCGGGAGAAATCTGGGCCAAAAGTCCGCTGAGATAGCGCTTGCGATTTTCAATTACTGCGTGTATCATCTCATGCCCTTTCTCCGACATTTGCAGCCTGACAACCCGGCGATCGCTGCTGTCTCTCTTCCTGACAACCAAGCCATCGCGTTCCATCCTGTCAATGAGATCCGTAGCCGTGCTGCTGGCAAGGTACAATTTATTGCCCAAATCACCGATAGTCATGTCCCCATTATCCCTTAACACCAACAATGCGTTAAACTGTGGAGTAGTAATGCCAAATTCATTGAGTATATCTCGCCCCCGACACTTGATGACAAAGCTGACCCTTCGAATTAACTTGTCAATCTCTGCCACATAGGGTTCATGAGTGACCGCGTCCATCAAGACACCTCCCGGGAAGATGATTAAAAAATGATAATACCATAGATTAATCGCAGCGAAAACAACTGCACGGGCCCTGCTCCTGGTCAATGTCTGCCAGCACAGCCCTGGCAGTCTCAGCCACCAGCCCTTCCCCCCGGGCCAGTTTCTGCAGCACTTCCAGGCAACTCCCGCTGGCAGCGGCAGCGAGGACAACATTGCGCCGCAGTACATTGCTCCCGCGCCAGGATGCAGCAGTCCTCCGGAAAAAAGCCTTAAACTCCGAGGCTGGCATCGCCAGCAAGCTCTCCACATTCAACCAGGGGCTGGGGGCATCTTCGACAGGTTTGTTGTGAGGACAGGCCAGCTGGCAAAAATCACAGCCGTAGATCATCCTGTGCCTGCTGAGGGCACGACGTTGTGGAAGACTGAGGCTTTTTTTCACTGTAAGCAAGTAGGCCATGCAACGGGTATAGTCGTAAACATAGTCTTCTTTATAGGCTTTAGTGGGACATGCCTCCAGGCATAACTGACAAGCGCCGCACTGGTCAGCCAGGGGGACATCTGGGGGCAACTCCAAATCAGTTACCAACAGGCCCAGCCAGACAAAGGACCCCACATTGGGAACGACAATAAAATTATTCTTTCCCTGCCATCCCACCCCTGACCGCCAAGCGTATAAGCGTTCACAGCCAGGGCCGTTGTCCGCCTGCAGGATGTACTTCGTCCCTGGCTGCAGTTTTTCGAGATAATCTCCCAACTGCTTGAGCTTTGCCAACACCACCTCATGGTAGTCAGGCTCCCAGGCAAAGGGAGACAAATAGCCCTTGCCCAGGGGTGGAGAAGAATAATCCCTGGCGTAGCGGTCCAGGTAAGAAACGGCACCCACCAGCACTGACCTGGCCTCGGGCAGCCAGAAGCGGGGAGAACATCTGTACTCCGGCTTCCATGGCACATAGGGAGGGCGGGGGCTGAGGGACAAGCGGCGAAGCATTTCCCCATCCTCAGCAGCCGGGGCAATACCCAAAGCACAAAAACCCAGTACTTTGGCCCGGTCTTTAAGCAGGCTGGCCTTCGTCAAGCTGTTTGAAATCTTGACCCAACTCCTTTAACGCAGCCATCATTGCCTCTATATCCGCAGCTGCTTGTTGCTGCAGCACTGTCAGCTCAGCTACAGTACTTGTCCCCTCCGTTAATACCTGGGACCGCTGCTGGATACCCTCGAGAATTCTTTCGATATTCAACAGGGACTGAGCGCTGTCATCGGCCAGAGTCTTAATCTCCTCGGCCACAACTGCGAAACCCTTGCCTTCTTCACCAACTCTTGCCGCTTCAATGGCCGAGTTAAGGCCAATAATTTTACTGCGCTTGGCAGTGCGTTTAATTGTGTCCAGGATTCTGTTTGTGAGTTCAAGATCCCCGGCAATATCCGCAGCCGCTTCCTTTAATGCTTCTCCCACCTGAGTCAGCCGCTGGGAGTATGTGTGTAACTGCGAAAGTCCCAAGGAAATTTTGTCAACACTTGCCCGCAACTGGGATGAAGCGGCAGAAAAAGCTGTGTCCGGTACAGGTACTACAGCCTGCTCCTTTCCTGCCCCCAGCAGCGAAAGGGCTGCGGCTGCCGGGACGATAAATACTCCCGGGTCCTGGAGGTCACCGATGCAATCGATGACTATGGCTACTGGGGCGATTTCCATTGCCAGGTCATAATCGTTGTAGACCGGGAAAGGAAAATCTCCCTCCAGTGCTGGCCCTGCAGCCCACATGATTCTGTCAGCCAGGTCATTGATAAATTTAGCTACATGTCCGGGGTCATCAGCGTAAATTCCAATTCTCATTGAAGCCTCCCCTTTCGTGGTTGGAGATTAAAATTCCCCTTTATTTTCCCTGTCCCAGTTTGGCAATGGCATCGCTGTAGATCTCGGCCAAATGCACCAAGTGGGAAACAGAGATGTATTCATCGGGCTGATGGGCCAGCTCAGTCTGACCGGGGAAAACCGGACCAAAGGCCACAGCATTGTCCAGGGCCCGGGCATAAGTGCCGCCCCCGATGGAAATGAGTTTCGCTTCCTGGCCGGTATGCTTCTCATATACTTGTTGTAATATCTGGATGAGCTCTGAGTTTCCGTCCACATATAAAGGTGCCTTGCCGCCATGGGACTGAAGGGTAACTGCCGGGGGCAGGCCGGCTGCCAGGCGTTCAAGAATTTGTTCTTCTGTGAAGCTAACGGGATAGCGAATGTCCACCATGACGGCAACCCTGTTGCCTTTCATGGAGATAACACCCATATTAGCCGTAAGGGGGCCGGATACCTCATCCCGCACCTCGATATTGAGGCCGCGGCCATCATGGCTGAAGCCAATGTGTTCGTAAAGATCGTTGATAATTCCCTGGTCAAATCCCAAGTGAACCAGCATTGCCAAAGCATAGCTGATTGCATTGACGCCAGTCTCCGGCAGGCTGCCGTGAGCAGAGACCCCCTTAAAGACCATGGTAATTTCCGATTCCTCGCGGATAATGTCCATTTTCGCGCCAATTTTCGCGGCAGTCTTTGCCAGGAGGCCGTCGTCTTCAATGCCTCTCAGTGTCACCCGGCAACGATCGGGGACCATGTTGGGGCGGTTGCCCCCCTGGATGTTGACAAGTTCGATTCCCTTTGGCGTCTGCAATTCCCCGGATAATTCCACCATGAGAATGCCTTTTTCGCTGTTGATAACGGGAAATTCTGCATCCGGGGTAAAGGCAACCTCGGGCTTTCCCGCCAGGGGCAAGTAATTGCGCATGCACTCCCAGTCGCTTTCCTCATCACAGCCCAGAATAAGGCGGATGCGGCGCCGGGGCCGCCAGCCGGACTCCTTTAAAGCAGCCAGGCCATAGAGAACTGCCATCGCCGGTCCCTTATTGTCTATAGTGCCCCGGCCATACAGTTTGCCGTCAATAATTTCGCCGCCAAAGGGGTCGACGCTCCAGCCTTCGCCGGCAGGAACGACATCCAGGTGGCAAAGAATCCCAACAATTTCATTGCCTTCACCATACTCAATATGGCCGGCATAACCGGAGAAGTTCTCCGCCTTAAAACCCAACTCCCTGCCCTTCTCCAGGGCATACTCCAGAGCCTGGGCGACTCCCTGGCCAAAAGGCTTGCCCTCTCCGGCAGGAGCCTCTTTCACACTGGCAATACGCACAATCTCCTGGGTAGCCCTAATGAGCTCCTCCTTATTGCCAATAATCATCGTTACACCTCCAATTACTTTGCCCCGAACCTGCGCTCGGTGCCTGCCCGCAGGGCTTTGATGTTGACCTTATGCCTGTACATGCCGATTATCAACAACAAGATTCCCAGCCCTTTAAACCACAGGCTGGTATCACTGACCAGCAACATAGTCGTCATTGTCATGAGAAAATTCAGTGATCCCAGGGACACATACTTGGTCATCAGCACAATAAAGACCGCTGCCAGCAATGCTCCCACAGCCAAATCGGGGAACAAGAAGAGATACGCGCCGATGGAAACGGCAATGCCCTTGCCGCCCCTAAACCCTACGTATACAGACCAGTTGTGACCCAGTACGGCAGCCAGCACTGCGCAGGCCGTGGCGGCTTCGCTGATTAGCCAGGAACGGGTAATTATCAGGGCCAGCAAGACTTTGCCAACATCCATCAAGGCCACAATTATTCCCAGGCGAGGCCCCAAGACTCGATATGCATTGGTGCCGCCTATGTTGCCACTGCCTTCGCTGGTAATGTCTATGCCCTTTATGTTGCCAATGATATAAGCAGAAGGAATTGCTCCAAGCAAGTAACTGTAAATCGTTACAAGGACGTAGTGCATCAAATCTCCTCCACTAATTTGCTATTGGCTACAATTCTCGGGGGGCAACGTAGTAATAAAGTTTTCCAAATTCCCGATAACCCAAGGGGGCTAACAGAGCCGACAACTCCTCAGTGTCCGCCCGGATCACCACGGGACTTCCCCGGCCTAACAACTCAGCGGTCACCGCCCCATAGGCCTGTTCCACCCAATAGTTCTCCAGCCTATAGCCAACCCATTCGATAATTTCCTGCCAGGGAGATACCACCTGCTGACTGGAACAGGTAGCCGCCAGGACTCCATCTGCATCGTAAACCTCATAGTCCCAGCCCCCCAGGGTATGGGGGTCGGGATTAGAACTCACAGTGACTTCAAACCGCTTTTTCCAGGTGCTGGTCAGGTTGCGAACACATAGAGATGACTGGGTGACCACTCCTCCCGGGAACCACCGCTGCAGCATATCCAAAGTATGTAAGCCAGCTGTATAGAAGCGGCAGAGATCCAGGTCTGGCAGCGGTGCCAACAGGGTCTCCAGGTGCATTTCGTTGTCCAGCCGCAGCCAAATGCATTGGCGATGAATTGCCACCAATCCCCCTGCCCAGGGGAAGGCGCCGAGCCCATAGACGGAACTGGATGGAGTCTCGAGACAGCTTTCCAGCACCCACATCAGTTCGTAATTCTCCAAAGGCTCAGCGGAGAAATGTTGAATCAATTCCCGGATTTGCCCGTGGCTAAGCTTTTCTGCCTGCACAGACTCACCTCTTTTATAGACATAGTATACCACAGAACGCAGGATTGACAGCTAGTATATTTATTGCCTGCAAGGGACATGTTAGTAATAAACACATAAGGGAGGCGCGTAATTGCACGGCAACATAACCCATAAGGAGTTGCATTATCTGGAGGACTGTCTGAAAGCAGAGCAGTTAGCGGCCCAAAAATGCAGTTTCTACGGCTCCCAGACCCAGGATCGGGAAGTATCAGAAATTTGCATGAATATGGCCAATAAACATCAACAGCATTATAACACACTGATGAAGCATTTACAGAAACACAGGGGAATGCAATAGGAGGCGAAATGAAAACCAACCCGGAAATCCGCTGGACCGCCAGCAACATTTTGGAAGATGCCTTATCCTGCCAAAAACACATGACCAATCTCTACAACTCGGCTTCTGTCGAAGCCAGCACTCCAGAACTCCGGGATGACTTCCGCAACATCCTCATGGACACCCACCAGCTCCATCAGGACCTGTTCACCGTGATGCAGCGAAGAGGCATGTACATGCCCCAGGAAGCTCCCCCGCAGGAGATTACTCAGGCCTGGCAGAAGTTCAGTTCCCAACATACTGTTTAACAAAAAGAGGGTGCCATCCGGGGCACCCTCTTTAATGCTAGATTTCCTCAAAAAAGTCTTTGCCTACGCCACATTCAGGGCATACCCAGTCTTCCGGCAGATCTTCAAAATCCACTCCGCCCTCAAGCTCGGGATCATATACATACTCACATACTGTGCAACGCCATTTGCTCACTTACACACCCCCTCCCCGCTCATTAGTTAATGAAAATTATACCATGTACATTTATTTTTACAATACAGATAGGTTCCCGACCAATTTTCTCGATTCCGTGCCCTCCAGAGCCAGAGCCACCAGTGCAGGGACATCCAAATCCCTTTCCGCCTCTGTGGCCTGGGCGACAGTGGGCTTTGTCCTGGGATGGGAAGGGACAAAGAGAGTGCAGCAATCCTGGTGAGGTTCAATAGAGGTGCTGTAGGTGCCTATTTTTTCAGCTATGTCCATAATTTCCACTTTGTCCAGGGAGACAACGGGGCGCAGCACCGGCAGAGACACTACCGCATTGATAGTTCTCAGGCTTTCCAGTGTCTGGCTGGCTACCTGCCCCACATTTTCCCCGGTAATCAAGGCCAGCGCCCCCTCCCGGAGGGCAAGGGCCTCGGCCACCCGAAACATAAAGCGGCGCATTATTGTAATCGTCAGTTCCTCCGGCACATGCTCCATTATGCTCCGCTGTACAGGAGTAAAGTTGACAACATGCAAGTTAAGGGGTGCCCACTGGGCGAGAATCCCAGCCAACTTCTCCACCTTGGCCAGGGCCCGGGGAGATGTAAAGGGCGGAGTGTCAAAGTATACTGCCTCCAGGGAAATGCCCCGCTTCATTGCCATCCAGCCCGCTACAGGACTGTCTATACCTCCTGAAAGCAGCAAGGCACCTTTTCCCGAAACCCCCACCGGCAACCCGCCGGCGCCGGCGAACACCCGGGAAAATACATAGGCCCCCTCCGGCCTTACCTCTACGTTGACAACCCGCTCGGGCTGATGCAGGTCTACCTTCAGCCCGGGAAAGCTTTGCAGCAAAATGCCCCCCAATTCCCGGTTAAGCTCCATGGAGTCCAGGGGAAAGGTTTTGAGGGACCTGCGGGCAGCCACTTTAAAAGTCTTGGGCAGCCCGTCTGCCTGCAATTCCTGGCGGGCAGCATGGGCAATTGCCTCCAAGGTCAGCTCGGTTTGCACCACGGGGCTGAAGGAAACCAGGCCAAAGACTTTCCCCAGGGCATCAACAACTGCACCTGTATCGCAGTCCCCGGGCAAATCAATGAAGATGCGGCCATAGGGAGTGCTGACCCGAAAGTCCTGCCCCAGGGGCTTTAAGGCTCTTCTGACATTGGCGGCAAGAGCCCGGATAAAAAATGCCCGGTTCTTGCCCTTAAGGCCCACTTCCCCAAAGCGCAAAAGCATTTTATCGTATGTCATCTGCTCCCCCTCCCCCGAACAAAGGATAAGTCAGCCAAGACCTGGCGGATTTTTTGCACAGCATATTCCACTTCCCTTTCGGTTGTAAGGGCGGAAAAACTGAACCGCAGCAAGCCTTCCGCCGTTTCCCGGTCCAAACCCATTGCTTCCGCCACGTGGCTCATCTGACCCTTTTTGCCGGAGCAGGCAGCCCCGGTGGAAACATACACGCCATAGGCCGACAAGGCATGTAAGAGGACCTCCCCCCGAAAACCCGGGAAAGATACTGCAACAATGTAGGGAACGCCGTCGGCGGGAGAAATGACCTTACAGGGCAAGTTCTGGAGGCCCTGGAGGAACTGGTGCCGCAACCCTGTGACATGCCCTTGGTTGGCCGCCATGTTTGCCTCCGCTTCCCTGGCGGCACAGCCAAAGCCGATAATCCCCAGGGTGTTTTCTGTGCCCGAACGCAGGCCAGCTTCCTGGCCGCCGCCATGTATCAGGGGCAACAACAAATCACGCCTGTCTGCGTACAGGGCGCCAGTTCCCTTGGCCCCGTGTATTTTATGGGCACTGATGGAAACTAAGTTTACCCCCAGTTCCCGGGGCCGAACCGGTATCTTGCCCAGGGCCTGAACCGCGTCGACATGAATGCATACTTCCGGTTGCTTAGCCCTGACCAAATTGACAATTTCCTTTATGGGCTGAATGGCGCCGGTTTCATTATTGACAGCCATGATGCTGACAAGCTTCACAGGCTCAGCCAGCGCCTCTTCCAGGGCAGAGAGCTGTACCTGACACCGGTCATCTACCGGCAGGTACAGCACCTCATAGCCCCGGGATTCAAGTTCCTTAAAAACTTCCAATACCGAGGGGTGTTCGACCCGGGAAGTGACCAACCGCCCCCGCTGCCGGGAGCGGGCAAGAAAACCCTTGATGGCCAAATTATTGGCCTCAGTCCCGCCGGAAGTGAAGACCAGGCTGGCCGGGGACACCCCCAGCAGCCTGGCCACATTTTCCCGCGCTGCATCTACTTGCTTCTCCGCTTCCACACCGGGACGGTGGAGAGATGCAGGATTGGCATACAGGGTCAAGGCGGCGCTAATGGCTTCGCGGACTTGAGGACTTAAAGGTGTCGTTGCTGCATTGTCTAAGTATGACTCTTTCATGAAAATCGCTCCAAAGCTTTTTTTTTATCCTACCATATTTTGCCCCTGTTCTCTACTGGAATTCCTCAAATCCCCGGGCCAGCTCCTCCGGGGATATCTCCCCGGCCCAAAATTGCGCCAGCAGGATGGCGGCATGCCTTCTCGCCTCCTGCTCCTTGATGACGCCGGCCTTATCTGTCCGGCGGCTGGGCACCCCCCGCTCCTTTGCCTCCCGGAGCAAAAGGGAGTACCAGGCAGGGACTTCGGGACTTTCCTGGGGGCTGTCCCGCCAGGGAGAGGCAGCCATCAGCAGGCCCGCCAGTTGGCTCCCCTGCTCCTGGGCGAGAAATTCAGCTACCATTGCCGCCGCCCGTGCGTGATCATCCCCCTTGTAGCGAAGCTGGCGAAATTGCAGCAGGTTTACCCCGGAAATAGGCAGATAAGCGGCGGATCCCGCTGCCGGCAGCGGCAGCAGCAGCACCTGTTCTTCTGGATAATTTTCCTTAAGCCAAAACATCAGGGCAGGAGTGGTCCCTCCAATAACATCTTCCCCCTGGAGAATCTGTGTGTCCCTGCCCTTATGCACAAGCCCGCCATCCACCACCAGTTTAAGGCCGGTGAAGACCTGGTGCAGTTCCTGTCCCCCCCACTGCCCCCAACTGCGCCCGGTGGAGGCCACCAGGGCCTGGGCAGCAAATTCACTTTCCCAGTCATTGGCCAATAACTGCAGCCCCTTGCTTTCCAGCCACTGGGCAAACTGGGGCCAGTCCCAGGGGGAGCGGATAACAGCTTCCAGTTCCTCCATGCTCAAGCCGCAGCGACTTTCCATAACCAGCAGCCCCAGGGGCCAAAACATCAGGGGCCAGGACCAGATTTTCCCCTCGTGGGTGCTCATATTTTTGCCTGCCGCAGTTAGGTGCTCCTTATCCAACCAAGTACTTGCCGGTATTTGCAGCAGGTGGTCGCTGCGGGCAATCCCCTGCCAGTCGGCAAAGATATCCGGCGGATTGCCATCCCGCAACACCCTGGCCAGTTCTTCCCCTGCTTCTGTCCACTGCAGCCATCTCAGGCGCACATCGATGCCGGGGTTTGCAGCACAAAATTCCTCCAGGGCTTTCTCCACCCCCGGCCTATACTTGCTTTGGGGATCCAAAGCCCGGGGCAATTCCACATCCCAGTACTCGACAATGTACGTGCGCTCAGCATCCAGGGCAGCGTCCGGATCAATAACAGTTTCCGGGGCAGCGCCGAAGCAATTGGCAAAGAGGATTAAGCACAGGGATAATGGGATTATTTTGGCGGCCATTCTTTACCCTCCCCGCGATTTATCAGCTCGAATACTGTCTCATCCACCACTCCGGTGGGTTCCAGGCCAAAGAAGCGCTGCAGTTCTCTGACAGCAGCCTCTGTCTCCTGGTTAAAGACCCCGCCGGCCTCACCGGGACAAAATCCTGCCGCCCTCAGGGCCCACTGCACCAGGACGACATCTTGCCCCACCTGGCCCTTGCTCATTGGCAGCCTGAACTTAACCTGGTAGTCCCCGGTAATAATAATCCTGGTTCCAATGGGAATCCAGGGATATATCAGCTCCACATCTTTATTGTACATGCGAATGCAGCCCAGACTTGCTACCCGGCCTACAGACCAGGGGGCATTAGTGCCATGGACGCCGTAACCGCCCCAGGGGACGCTCAGCCGCATCCACCGCGTGCCAAAAGCATCATTGGGCCGATAATTTTTTTCCGTCACCCGCCATTCCCCCATGGGTGAGGGAGTAGCGGGATAGCCAGCGGCTATGGGGAAGGAGGCATATTCTTCTCCGTCGGAAAAGAGCACCAGCTTTAACTTGTGCAAGTAGATCTCCACATGTACTTTCCCAGGAGGAGGTTCGGTGTTCACCCCTTGAGTTTCGGCTTCAGCATGGTACAGCAGGGGCCAGAAGGATATTTCCGCAACACCGGTGGGCTCCAGTTCCAGGGCCAGTTGCGCTTCTTTAACCGCCCTGACGGTGGCCTCATCATAGATACCGTTGATTTCACCGATATAAAAACCCAGTTCCCGCAGCCTTAGCTGCAATTCCGCCACATCGGCCCCGGCCAATGGGGGATCGCAGGGATAGAGCTTGCGATTGTACTGGCAGACATGACTATCCGGCAGGATATAGCCCCTCAGCATAACGAGAGTCATTCCCAGCAGGACTAAGAGCAGGAAAAAATATATCCACCGCTTCACGTGTCCCCCTCCAATCAATATAAAACTTATTCTCCTGGCAGAAAAAAAATGCCAGCCCCGTTGACCGCATTCCGGGTCTGGCATATTATCTTAAGCAAAGGAGGATTTTCATGACAACAGAACTGGTATTAGTTGTAAAAGCACAAGACCTCAACCTGTCCGCCAGGGAATACATAAGCGACGCCAGGGAAATTGATGCATTTCTTGAAGCTGCAAAAGGCTTTAGTTTTATGCCGCGACCGGCGGCCGAACAAGATGCTGCATACAAGCAACTTATTCCCTATGTTTCGGTAATCTGCAATGAACATATCCTCACTCTGGAGCGGACCACAGCCCAGGGAGAAACCCGGCTCCATGGGAAAATGTCCCTGGGGGTGGGAGGCCACATCAACCCCGAAGACCGGGGCGAGGATTTATTGGCGACGATTTCCCAGGCAATGGCCCGAGAGCTGAGGGAGGAATTATGGCTGCAATCAAAAGTCCCGCCTGTGCTGGCGGGACTGATAAACGATGACACAAATTCAGTGGGTTCGGTTCACCTGGGTATCCACTACATCCTCCCGGTGCAGACCCGCCCCCGGGTCAGAGAAACCGACAAGATGATTGCCCGTTGGCTGCAACCCCATCAACTGGAAGACCTGGCTCCGCGCCTGGAAACCTGGTCCCAGATTCTTCTGCCCCACTTGGCAAGGGCAGGCCAATTGCCGGCAAGCAATGCCCCGGCGACAGCAAGAACAGCAAGGCCATAACAGACCACCGCTGCATACCGCAGAAATTCCGGGAATGTTAAGAAGGGGCTGCCGGTCTTTCTCAAGGCGACAACCTTGGTCTCGGCATCCAGGAGATAGAGATCGTATATGCTCCCGCCGCCCTCCAATATTTCTTTTACGCCAGTAAAAATGCCCTCCTGGCAATAGACTTTATTTGCCTGGGGCATTTTTTCTTTTGCCCACACCGGCTGCTGCAGCAGGTAGCCAAAGATGTCGAGGCCAATCATCTCCACCAGCTCAGGACGGCGGCCCACCGCCAATGTCTGTGCCTTGGCGATTGCATGATCCTGCAGGGAAATCTCTTCCGGAGCAGTCAACAAATATATCCGCTCAAAGAATAAGTTTTCTCCCCGCCGATTTACCACTGCCAAAAACTCAGCATCCTCCCCCTGGGCAAGAATCTTTTTTCTCAGCAGTGAGGAGAGCTTCACCGTGATGGTATTGGCCTTTCCGGGAACTGAAGCAACTACATCCATAACGACAGTTTTCCCGTCTCCCGGGCGAATTTTCCCCATTGCCACTAACTCGGTGCTGCCATAGTAATTTTGCAATAAAAGTATGAGGCTGCCCAACAGAATTAACCCCAGGGCCAGCATGCGCAAGATCTTTGCAGAAAATAATTTTTTCAGATGCAAGTATTCCACTCTCCCCAGCTTAGACTATATATTTCATTCGCTTTTCGCCGCCGGTTTCCCTCCTGGAAATGTCAGGGAATATTACACTCCGTCAGCCTCATCTGCCAATACTACCTTGACCGCATCCCCGGCCCTGAGCTCCCCTTCAGTGACAATGCAATCAATTGCCCATACCGAAACGCCTTTTTCCTTGACCTCCCTCAAGGTCTCGCCAAAGGCCCTGTGAGTCCGGTAATTGGGCGTGAAGTACTTAACCCCTTTCATCTGAATGACAAAGAGCACTGCCGCCTTATAACCTTCCTCGAGGCTTTGACCAAGCTGCAGCAAATGTCTTACCCCGCGCTCTGTGGGGGCATCGGGGAACTTGGCCACCCCTGCCTCTTCTAAAGTAACCCCCTTGACTTCGACGAAAATCCTGTCGACAGCAGTTTCCACGTAATAGTCGAAGCGGGAATTTCGGTATTTTGCTTCTGCCCTGAGTTCCACGATTTCAGGAAAAATCCGGGGCAAATATTCCGCCGCCACTTTATTGGCTGCCTGGCTGTCGATATTGACCAGCCGCCGCCCCTTATAGACAGAGATTAAATCATAGGCTGTCTTGCGGCCGCTCTTGCCTGACGCCTGCAACAGCACCACAGCCCCTGGCAACAGCAGTTCTTTCAGGCGCCCGGTATTCTTTACATGGCACAGCTCTGCCCTGCCTGCAAGCTCAACCTCGGCGACAAAGCGGTTTAAACGGGCAATGAACCTGCCCTCCCTGATATTGTCATACTTCATGCAATCCCTCCATGCTTGTCCAAATGAAACAGGTCGGGCAGCCCGCCTTCGGCTAATTATATTCCTTCAGAATCAGCTCAAAGGAACGCAGGAGCATGGGATGCCAACGCTCCACTACCTGGTGGCGCATGAGCACCTGTTGAAGCATCTCCTGGAAAGAAAGGCCCTGTGCAGTCCAGTTCAGGACATCTTCAATGTACTGCTCAAGCCACTGCCGCTGCCTTGTCAGCAGTTCCTTACCGCCCTTGGGGCCATGGCCTGGCACCACTGTGCTTGCATCCCAGCCTTCCAGCTCGGTCAAGGCAGCCAGCCAGCGATGAAAATCAGCCTCCCCCATATAAGGCACCCGTCCGTTAAAAACCAGGTCTCCTGTAAAGAGCAAACCCTCCTGAGGGAAAAATACCACCGCACTGCCGGGACTGTGTCCGCCATAATGCTTGAGGAACACCCTCTGGCTTAAAAACAGCTCCAGCTCATGGGAAAACACCAAATCCGGCAAGGCTGCCACCGAAGCCTCGACCATCTGCTGCCGAGCCGCGGCAGAGCTGATGGCGGGGCAAGTGAACAGACGGTTTCCCGCCAGGTGATCGTCGTGCTCGTGAGTGTTTACCACATACAGCACCGATCCCCGCTCTCCGGCGGCGGCATGCACTGCGTCGGCACCTTCTTCATCTACGGAAGTATCAATGACTATAGTCCCTTCCTCCAAAGTTACCACTGAGGCATTGACTCTTTCACCAAGCACCAGCAAATTTTTCATAATACCACCTCCCCGGAGGTATTTGACGCAGCAAGGTTATTATCCTGCCCTGTACGCAAAACAAAAACCACAAGGCATGCCTTGCGGTTAAGTGTCGTTGGTGGAGACGAGGAGGATCGAACTCCTGACCTCCTGAATGCCATTCAGGCGCTCTCCCAGCTGAGCTACGCCCCCACATTTATTGAGCTGCTGGTCACAAATGATATTTTACTCAATATCTTTGGCGATGTCAAGGCAAAAAATTAAAGAAAAATTTATTTTTCTTGGCCGCTGCTGCTTTTTTGTGTTGCTTTTTTCCCTTTATTTTTTTTGGGCGGAAAGAGCAGTACCCTCAGGAACAGGATCAAGGGCAGGATGCCGCCAACAATAATTCCCGCCGGGGAACCGTAGTCCCGAATAGTGTAAATCAGGCTGTATATGCTTAAAGTCCTGAACAATGGCCACACTGCAAGTAATAATATGGTAAAAAATATCAACCAGACTTTTGCCGCCTTGCCCCTGAGATTTAATGTATCGGAAATGCTTTCTGCAAAACACTGGATGTAAAAAGTTGTCGCCAAATAAATTGAAGCCACCCACACCAAGACAAATGCCACCTCAGTATGTTCCAGAAAAGTGCTAATTGAGGTTATCCTCACCCAGGAGAGGGCAGGATAATACATTGTTTCTGTCTGCCGGGGACCGAAGGCGGCGAGGACTCCGGCAAAACCCGTCGTCATGCTTACTGCCAGGGCGATGACACCTAAGACGCTTTTTAGTCCAGTCCCCGGCAGGGATTTCTCTTCGATATGACGTTGAAACATCAAAATAACCAGGGGCACCTGGCAATACCAGCCCAACAACAAAATTGCCCCTTTAAGGGTCGGCATCACCCCTCCTTCAAAAACCGGAAAGAGGTACGAAAAGTTTATTCGGTCGGCTGTCAAAATCAAGGTCACTATCGAAGCGGAAAAAGCCAAAGGCACAACATAGGCATTTGTGCGCAACAAAGGGATGGAGCCACTCAAGGCGCCAAAGGATACCGCCAGCAGGAAGACAATCCTGATCGCTAACTGCGGGGTCTCAGGTATGAGAAACCGGATGGCAAAAGCCTCCATCCGCCATACCCCCAGGGCGGCAAAAAACAGGAAGGTGCAAGCAAAAACAATCGCTACTGCTTTCCCCAGGAAAGTTCCCAGCATTTCCGGCAGGGCCTGAATCACCGATTTTCCGGGGTATTTAGATATTGCATAAGCAGCGGCAGCCGTTGGCAGACAGGCAATCAACCCTGCAACGAATGCCGAAATCCAAGCGCTTTGACCGGCAGCCTGAACGGCAAAATATGGGGTAAACATAACTGCAGTGGCAATAACTACAGTCATTGCAAAGGCAATAACTTCATAGACAGAGATTTTATTCATAACATCCTCCCTAGCGAATCGGCCCCTGCCCCCGAATGTGAACGACGCAGCGGAGATCATATTCAGCCTGCCGCAGTACTTCTGGCCATCTCTTGTGCTCTCGCCGCCAGGTGTCCGGGTCCTGCCGCCGGAGCAAAGCAGAAAGACCCAAGAAATCTATGCCCTCATCCTGGGCCACCTGCAAAGTTTCCCGCATGCGGTTGACAAGGTAATGGCTGATGCGCTTTTTCAATTCCCCGGCTTCCACATCTTCCATCTCATGAATATCTACACTTATTTTTACATCGGACCGCACGTGCAACTTGTTATTTTGCCAGCGGACTTTAAGAGCAGTATCGCTGTTAATAATCAAGAAAGTGACCACCTCTCCCGGTGAGAACATGGGAATTGTCACTTGCCCGGAGCGGATTTTATTCCTCCACAATTGTAAGCCAAGGGTTTTCGGTTTATCTATAGTGGCGGCCATTTTGTATCCGTCAAAGATGGCAGATTTCCCCAGGGTAAAGCGGTCTTCGCTGGCCCCGATAACGGGCAATATCGCCTGGCGGTCGGGCTCCAGGATGTGACTGATCAAGTCTTTTAAGTCGGACTCTACCACTGTCGACCTTCTGGTATTGATGAGAAACTGATTGATAATGGCCAAAGCAGGCTGATTGCTTAATTGTTCCTCAACCTTGAGTATGTCTTCTACTTTGCCCTCGGCAACAGCGACCCGGACATTCTCTCGGAGGCTGTAATCCCGACGCAGGAAATCCAGTACCTGCTGCAGGCCGCTGCTGGCTAATTGTTGGCTGAAAATCAGAAGCTGCAAATGGCTTAAGTCGGGGATTTTCGTGCTTTTCAAAAATAAATTAGCCACTGCCTCGGTAACGTTTCTGCCCTCGGTTGTCAAGGTATTGAAGGCAGGCTCCTCCCCGCTGCCGCCGCTCTCTTTTGACTGGGCAGGGGTGCCCACCTGGGCATGGATGGTGACGCCGCCGTTTTTCCCCTCATCGATGCCCAGCACAAGAATATACGCCAGGCTCTCCATTTCCCGCCTGCTCCAACAACCGGAAAGGGCGAGAGCGAAAACAAGGAGTAATGCCAGGGAAGTTCTAGTTTTGTTGTTCATTATTGCCGCCCTCCTTTGGGCCTCTTTTGCCCATGGCCCACCAGGGGGCCCGGATAAAGATATCCTTCATGTCTTTCCAGCGAAAAGGGGTAACCGGAGCCATATAGGGCACGCCAAATGAGTGCAGGGAAGTAAGGTGAAGGGCTAAAACCATGTACCCCATCATCAGGCCAAAGGCGCCAAAAGTCCCCGCCAGAATAATAAACAAGAACTTCAATAGCCGCAGGGCATTGACAAAAGAATAATCGGGAATGAGAAAGGAGGCTACGGCTGCCAGACCCACGACTATAACCATCTGGGGAGAGACCAGGCCTGCCTCCACTGCCGCCTGACCCATAACCAGCGCTCCCACAATGCTTACTGCCTGGCCAGCTGGCTTTGGCAGGCGCAGCCCGGCTTCCCGCAAACCTTCCAGGATGGTTTCCAGCAACAGCGCTTCCAATACGGTGGGCAGCGGCACCGGTTCCCTTACAGCAGCCATGGCCAACAACAGGGGGGTGGGAATCATCTCCTGATGGAAAGTTGCCACAGCAACATAGGCAGCAGTGAGACCAACGACAATAAAGAAGGCAGCCATCCTCAGCCCCCGATTCACAGCTGCTAAGGGAAAGTGCTCATAATAATCCTCGCTGGACTGGAAAAACTGCCAGAACACCGAGGGAACAATGGTGGCCATGGGAGTATTCTCCGCCAAAATCCCTACTCTGCCTTCAACCAGGGCTGCCGCCAGTTTGTCGGGACGTTCAGTGGTGGCAAAGAGGCGAAAAGGGGTGTAGCGCACATCGGCGACTATTTCGCTGATAACATTTACCGAATGCATGGCTTCCACATTAACCCCTTCAACTCGTTTTCGCACTTCGGCCACCAGGTTCTCATCGGCCACCCCCTTGAGATAACAGATGGCGATATTAGTATTAGAGGTAGTCCCTATCGGTATTGCTTCCAGGACCAGATTGGGAGTGCGCAGGCGGCGGCGCAACATGCTGGCGTTGGTGAGGAGGCTTTCGACAAACCCTTCCCTTGGCCCCACCACTGCAACCTCACTCTGGGGCTCGCTGATGGAGCGCTCCTTCCATTTCCGGGCCTCCAGGACTATGGCCCGGTCATAGCCATCGATAAATAACAAAGCGTGGCCGGTAACGACTTTTTTCGCCAGCTCTTCCCACTCTGTTCCCTCTTCGATCTTCAGGGCTGACGGCAGAATGTCGATAATTTTGCCGGGGATTTGCGTCACTTCGTATTCTTCAAAGCTAAGAAAGTTCAAGGGTTCAAGAATAAAATCGCTGAGTGTCACTTTATCCGTGAGGGTCTCTAAAAAAACCAGGGCCATACGCACCTGGCCGGAAGGGCCAAAGCGGACCTTGCGCACAATAAAATCCAGGCTGTCCTGAAAAGTATCTTCGGCAACAGCAATATTGTCAATCAATTTCGGACTGACTTTCTCCTGTTTACTACCCTTGCCAACCTGAAACTCTCCGGGAGATTTGGGCAGGCGGTAACTTTTCACGGGCTTTTTAAAGTCCACTTTTACCCTCCTCAAGCTGTTCCATAGTTTAGCTTGACCCCCGAAGCTGCTCAGTATTCCCGCAAAAAATTAAAGGGCCAGTCTCAATGGGACTGGCCCCAATTTTGTTTATAAAGCTTGTTCCAAATCAGCAATAATGTCCTCTGCATCTTCCAGACCAACTGCCAGACGGACAAGGCCGGGGGTAATATTCGCCGCCAGGCGTTCAGCTTCCGGCACCACCGAGTGGGTCATAGAAGCAGGATGCTGAATCAGGGTATCGATGTCACCCAGGCTCACTGCTAGGTGGCATAATTTCACGCCGTTCATAAGTTTAACGCCTGCTTCATAGCCGCCTTTGAGCTCGAAGGACATGATGCCGCCAAAACCGCTCATCTGCTTTTTGGCCAGTTGGTGCTGCTCAAAGGACTCAAGGCCGGGATAGTAGACCTTTTCCACCGCCGGATGCTGTTCCAGGAACCTGGCAATCGCCATGGCATTGCTGTTATGGCGATCCATGCGCAAAGGCAAAGTCTTCAGCCCCCGCAATATGAGCCATGCATCAAAGGGGCTGATAATTCCCCCGATGTCTTTGAGGGTGGTCATCTTGATATTAGCCATGGTTTCCTTATCGGAAATAACCAAACCGGCGACAACGTCACCGTGGCCGTTGATGTACTTAGTTGCGCTGTGAAGGACGACATCGGCCCCCATTTCCAGAGGACGCTGCAGGTAGGGAGTCATGAAGGTGTTGTCCACCACTACCTTGGCACCATGGGCATGGGCGATGTCGGCGACGGCCTGGATATCGGTAATGCGCATAGTGGGGTTGGTGGGAGACTCAATATAGACCACTTTGGTATTGGGGCGAATGGCTTTTTTCACCGCCTCCAGATCGGCGGTATCAACGCCGGTGGCGGTAACGCCAAAATGGGAGAGCAGTTCATGGAGAAAGGCAAAAGTACATCCATAAAGGGCTGCAGAATGCACCACATGATCTCCCTGCCTGACCAGGGCCATCAGTGTAGCCGATACTGCGGCCATGCCCGAGCCAAACGCCGCTGCAGCCTCGCCCCCCTCCAGGCAGGCCATTTTTTCTTCCAGGGCTGTGACGGTGGGGTTCCCCAGGCGGGTATAGATATAGCCCTCTGCTTCCCCGGCGAAGCGGGCTGCACCTTGGGCAACGTCTTTAAAAACAAAAGTAGAAGTCTGATAAATAGGGGTACTAAGAGCGCCGTATTGGGGATCGGGTTGCTGCCCGGCGTGGATTGCCCGGGTGGAAAAGCCAAGTTTCTTGTTGGTCTTCACGGAACTCGCCTCCAGAAATTATTATATTGTACTCATACAATATGCAAAATCTATGCCAGCGTCAGCACAAGGCCAGTTTCTCCTGTCATCCCCCCTGTTGGAAACTAATCTTTCCGTTTGGCAAGAAAACTGTCCAGATTATAGCGTCTGACCTTGTTGAGAACACTGGTGTGGGACAAACCCAGCGCCTCTCCCGCCCGGCGAGTGCTCCTATATTTATTCAGGGCGTCAGCCACCAATTTCCGCTCCAAATCCGCCACCTGCTCTTTAAGGGTGCCACCCCCCGGAGCCATGTTATCCTCATCCAGCAGGAGATGCTCCCTTTGGATAGGCTTGTCTCCGGCAATAGCTATCGCCCTTTCCAATACATTCTCCAGCTCCCGGACATTTCCCGGCCACCGGTGCCGGGAAAGAACAGTCATCGCTTCTGGAGAAATGCTGGTCTTTCTCTTTGCCAGCAAATGTTCCACCAGTGTGAAAATATCTTCCCGGCGCTGGCGCAGCGGAGGAATTGTCAGGGGAATGACATTGAGGCGGTAGAACAGGTCTTCCCTGAACTTGTGTTCCTTCACCAGTTGGCCCAGGTTTTTGTTGGTGGCGGCAATAATGCGGACATCCACCTGGATTTCTTCATTTCCTCCCACCCGGCGGACACTGCCGGATTGCAGCACCCGCAGCAACTTTGACTGCAAATGGGTGGGCATCTCGGCTATTTCGTCCAGAAAGATAGTGCCCCCGTGGCCAAACTCAAACAGGCCCATGCGCCCCCCCTTGCGGGAACCGGTAAAGGCCCCTTCCTCATAGCCAAAGAGTTCACTTTCCAACAAAGAATCGGGCAGGGCGCCACAGTTGATGGGCACAAAAGCCCCATCCCGGCGAGGGCTTTCGGCATGGATTGCCCGGGCAAACAACTCTTTGCCGGTGCCGCTTTCACCGTAAATAAGAATGGCGGCGTCGCTGTTGGACACCTGTTTACACAGGGCGACCAAATCCTCCATACACTTGCTGCGATAGATGATGTCAGCAAAGGTTATCTCTGGGGCGCGGGTAACCACATTGACCAAATCCCGAATCTGGCCCGGGCCCTTGAGGCTGGCCACCACTCCGCACACCCGGCCTTCCTGATCCAGCAGGGGACGGCCGCTGGTCATATACCTGGCCCGCACAGGACCTTCAGTGATAACAATCTCCTGGTTGTCATAGCTCCGGCCGGTTTTCAGGGTGGCAAGCATAGGCACATCCTTGCGGAGGACATCGCCGATATTCTTACCCAGCACCTTGCTTGCCTTGAGATTGAGAATTGATTCGGCGGCGGCATTAAGCAGGGTAATGCGGCCCCTGGCATCGATGGCAACAAGTCCCTCACCCACTGCCTCGACAATGGCCTGGATTTCCCGGCGCCGCTGCTCCTGGGGCATACTGGAGATTTCTTCGATGTTATGCACCCCGTCCAAAGCCCGGATGCGGGAGATGATTGTAGAATACAGTCCCCCTTCAGGAAATGAGAGATAAATTGCACCCGGTTCCACTTCCATTGCTTTAATATCAATGCCGAGGGGAACAAATACCTGGAGCACGTCCAGAACCATACCCACCCGGTCGGTAGTGCTGATTTTAAGCCGCAAAATTCTTCCCCCCTGGAAAGTTTTCTTTCCAGAATACTTCGCCACCCACCCCCAATCTCCTTCTGTACAAAACGGGGACGGTCCTCAAATTTGCCAAATCTTGAATCCCAAGCCTTTTATCTGTATTATTGTAAAAAAGAACACCGGGGAGGTTTTGAATGTGCCGCGGACACCTCGTGAACTTAGTCCCAGTGGCATCTACCATACTATCCTCAGGGGTATAAACAAGCACCCGATCTTTGACAGCCGCCAGGAAAAGGCATATTTTCTCGACGTCGTACGCAAAATGGGCACTGAGGGAGAGTATGAAATCTATGCATACTGCCTGATGAATAATCATGTCCATTTACTTCTGAAGACCGGCAGCAAGCCGCTGGATACATCCATGAAAAGAATTGCCGTCAGCTATGTATACTTCTATAACCGGCTCCACAGCCGGTCGGGATCCCTTTTCGACAACCGTTATACCAGTGTCGTCATTAAAGATGAAGTGCAATTTATGGTTTGTGCCCGTTACATCCACAATAATCCAGTCAAGGCTGGCCTGGTGGAAACACCCCAACAGTATCCCTGGTCCAGCTACAGGCATTATCTCGAACCAGCTTCGACAAAACCTGTCTTCCTCAACACCAATACCTTGCTGTCCTTCTATCACTCCGACAAGGCCAGAGCAATTAATGCACTGCAGAAGTTTACCGGAGATGACGATTTTACCGAACCCGCGCCCCTGATGGATTGCATTACAATGATCCTAGAGCAAGAACAAGTGCCCCTTGAAATGCTGAAAAATCTGCCCCGGCAGCGCCGCGACGATATCCTGCGAAGGATTATGGCGCAATCCGGGGCAAAGGCAAAGGATGTTGCTGAAATACTGGGGATAAGCACGACGATAATCTATAATGCTAATCGCAAGCTTGACAAAAAGTAGGACCGTCCCCGATTTGTACGATGAAGGCGGTGTCGCCGCGGGTGACTTTGCCTGTTTCCAGCCGCGTTGAGGCAAGTATGCATTCCTTGTTGGTGACCATCAAAGCCGAGTGCAGCTTCTTGCCAGCGGCTTTTATTTTTTCCCGGTCAAACTTCACCAAAGTATCTCCAGGCCGGACCTGCTGGCCGGAAGTACATACCGGTTCAAATCCCTCTCCTTCCAGGTCAACGGTATCAAGGCCTATGTGGAGCAACAGCTCAAGGCCCTGCGGGGTTTTCATCACCAGGGCATGGCCCCCGGGAAAGACTTTGACAATTTCGCCGGCGGCAGGGGCAACCAGAGTGCCGCCACTGGGCATAAAGCCAACTCCTAAACCCAACATGCCCTGGGAAAAGACGGGGTCGGGGAACTGTTCCAGGGGAATAATCTCCCCATCCATGGGGGCCAGCAGTTCGACAATTGTGGCCTGGGCTAACTCCTGCCGCACCTGGTCTTTAATGAGGTCGCTGTCGCCGCCAAAGACTATCTGCACATTGCCTCCCCCCAGAATATTGAATCCCGCAGCCGGCAACTTTTTCAGGTCCCTGGCAGAAATTTTTTCGGGTGCATAGACCTGGATTCTCAGCCTGGTGAGACAGGCATCGACAACCTTTAAGTTGGTGAGGCCTCCCAGAGCGGCAATGGTCCTGGCGGCAATTGCCCCCAAATCTCCCTTCAGCTCTGCCCCTCCCCTTTCTTCAGCAAGGGCAGGCTCTCTGCCGGGCGTAAAGTAATTAAACCTGCGGATGATAAACCGGAAAGAAAAGTAGTATACCAGGCCGTAGATAACCCCTAAGGGAAAGATCAGCAACGGATTGGTTGCCAGGTGGTAATTCATAAAGAACAGCGGCAGGGCATAGCCGTAATGGCGAATACCCAACAGATAGGAAAAGAAGAGGGCGCTGCCCGTCAGCAGACTGTGAAGGACAAAGAGCAAGGGCGCAGTAAAGATAAAGGCAAACTCCACCGGCTCGGTGATGCCGGTAATTATCGAAGTTAACGCTGCCGTCAGCATAATCCCCGCAGTCCTTTTGCGGTTTTCCTTGCGGGACTCATGGACCATGGCCAAGGCCGCTGCCGGAATGGCGAAGAGCATGATGACGAAAAATCCCCCGGAAAAAGCACCGGCGCTGGGATCTCCTGCATAGAACCGGCTCATCTCCCCGGTAACCACCTGGCCGCCGGCGGTAAAGCTGCCAAAGACATGGAGCAGTAAGCTCTGCAGGATGTGATGCAGCCCCGTGGGAATGAGCAGGCGGTTAAGCAGACCGTAAAAGAACGCGCCAATCTCCCCGGTGGAAAACACCCAATCCCCCGCTGCCAAAATAACCTTATTCACGGGAGGCCAGAGATGGCCAAAGACCACCCCCGCCGCCACCGAAACCAGAGCAGTGATAATGGGGACAAAGCGCTTGCCGGAAAAGAAACCAAGGAATTCCGGGAAGCGGATGTTGCGAAAACGCCAATAGAGCGCTGCGGTATATGCGCCCACAATAATGCCGCCGAGGACGCTCATGTCATTGGGCTGGAATTCACCGCTGGCCAAAGTCATCCCCGGGTTGACGGCGCCCATAACCGCCTGCAACACCAGATGACCCGTTACTGCGGCAAAAGCCGCCATGCCGTCAGAATCTGTGAAGCCAATGGCAACTCCCACGGCAAAAAGCAAAGGCAAGAAGTCTATGATAATGGCGTTGCCGGCGGCGGTGAAAAAGTCCGGCCCAAACTCGCCGATGGCCAAAAACAACGCCGCTACCGGCATGACAACAATTGGCACCATAAGGGCCTTAGCTGCCCTTTGCATGGTTCCCTTCCAGTTCATTACACCCTCTCCTCATTAAAGATCTTGTAACTCACAGGAACGATTCCCGCCATGTTTATTGCAGTTTTAAAGAAATCCGAACTCAGGAGCTCTGTCTCGGCAACCCGCTTCGCTGTCAGGGAGCTTATTGCCGCTAATTGACCGTCACCGGGACTGCCGGGGTGGGCGAAGAGTTCGTGAATTCCAGGGCCCAGCTCATGCAGATACCCGGCAATGCTCTGTGTATCCCCGAAAGTCTCAAGGGCTGTAACAGTGTCAGGTTTGCCCAGGGGGCACTTTTCCGCCCGCCGCCAGGAGCGGGCGGCAATTCGCCGTTGCATACCGGAGACAGGCATCAGCCGAAAACTGGCAGGGCTGATTGCCCGCACTGCGGGGATGCCAAACTCTCGGGCCAGCCGACAGGCAATAGTCAGCAAAGGCGGCCAGAGATGTATATGGTGATGGCTGTCCAGATGGGTGGGCTCAAGCCCTGCCTCCAGCAGGCGCTGGATTTGCGCCCGCCATTCCGCTTCTACCTCTTTTTTGTTCCAAACCAGCACCCGCCAAAATTGCCGCCGAAAATTACCGGCCGCGTCTACCAGGGAAGGCACGCGCTCTGGCGGCAAAACCGGCTTGAGGGCAGTCAGGGTCAAGTGCACCCCCACTCCCAAAGTCGGCGTCTTTGCCGCCATGGCCACCGCCTCCTGCCAGGCCAGTCCCCCCGCCATTAAAGTTGCGGAAGTAAGGATTCCCTCCCGATGTGCCCGCATCACCGCCTGGTTTATGCCCGGGGTAAGGCCGAAATCATCGGCATTTACAATAAACCTTTTCATTTTAAAGTAATGAAGTCCCCATGGGCCTGCATGTAGTCATTGAGAATTTTTTCGGCAATTTCCAGGGAAGGCACCAGGGGGTTGAGATTAAGTGCCCGCAGGGCTTTGTTGTAATCCTGTTCCATAGCAGCCTCCACCGTCAGGGTTTCATAAGCAGCAACCAACTGCATCAGTCCCAGCATATCCGGGCTGGGCCTGTCCACATGCATTGGGCGCACCCCCCGCTTGTCAATGAGGCAGGGAATCTCCACACAGGCCTCAGGGTCCATACCGGGTACACAGCCCTGATTAATGACATTGACTATATATTCCTCGCCGGTATCGTTGTGAATGGCACTGAGAATTCCCACCATCAGTTCAGAATGCCATTGCCCGCCGCGGCTCTTCCACAGGTGAGCATCCTCATGCCGGGCCACTTCTTCAAAATGTGCCAGCAGCTCTTTTTCAATGCCCTGCACCACTTCGCCCCGGGTCTTTTCCGCCGCCAGCTGCTCCTGCAGGCATTCCCTGGTCAGGTAGTAATATTGCAAATACGACGAAGGGATAACCCCTGTCTTCTTAAAGATGCGCAACATCATTTCGCTCTCATGGAGGGTCTTTTCGTCGTCGCCAGGCAGCATAGCAAGGATGTCGGTTTTCTCGGCCATGTCCTCCAGCATCGGCATTATGTCCTTGCCTGCCACAAAGACTTTGCGGAACCAGCCCAGGTGGTTGAGGCCCACATAGTCCAGCTTGACCTGCTCCCGGGGCAGCTTGAGCAATGAAGCGATAAAATGCTGGACGCCGATGGGCACATCACAGATGCTGACGGCATTGATATCGGTGTACTTTGCCAGCATTGCCGCCACCATTCCCGACGGGTTGGAGTAGTTGATCAGCCAGGCCTCCGGGGCGTATTTTTTTATGTCCTGGGCAATGGCATACATCTCCGGCAAAGTCCGCAACGCCATGGCAAATCCCCCTGGCCCCACTGTCTCTTGGCCGATAACTTCATATTTCAAGGGAATTTTTTCGTCCAGCACCCTGCCTGCCAGGCCGCCAACGCGAATCTGACAGAGAATAAATGCGGTGTCGCAAATAGCCGCGATGCGATCAGCAGTGGCAGTAACCCTGACCTCCGGCAATGCCTCAGAGACCATTTTCCTGACTATGGCTGTCACTGTTTGCAGTTTGGTCTCGTCAATATCCATCAGGCACAGTTCATTAAAGGGCACATCCCGGTGAATCTTAATTAAACCCTCAACTAAACCGGGTGTATATGCGCTGCCGCCGCCAATTACAGAAATCTTCATTTTCCTTCCTCCCTCACTTTCTTCCTAGTAATTATCCACCTGCAGGCAAATTTCCTGCAAGCTTTCGCCTATATTATTGCTGCCAGCAGACCTCCTGCCAGCAGGGCGACGGCAAGAGAAGTGAGGGTAACAGCAATACCCATCAGCAGCCCATGCTCCTTGATAATTACCAACACCGAGGCGATACAGGGGACAAACAGGGTCATGGTCATCAGGGCGACAAAGCGCTGGCCGGCAGAAAGGTTAATCGTCAGCAAACCTGCAGCGCCAAAGTCCCGCCGAATAAGGCCCATGATAAATGCCCTCACCACCGTGGCCGGCAGCTTCAGCCAGGCCTCGGTCACTGGAGCCGCAAGTTTCTCCATGGCTGCCAGCCCTCCCCAATAGTCCAGCAGGGTAATGAGGCAGGCGCTCAAGACAAATAAGGGCAGGGCATCTTTGAGGAAGGCCTTTGATTTGGCCCAACTCTTGCTCAGGATGTTGCGGGGCCGGGGCAGCCGCAGCCGGGGAAGCTCAAGAAACAAACCGTCGGAACGGCCTGGCATTGTCTTGTTGAGGATGACCCCCGCCATAACAAAGATGACCATCAACAGCAATCCATACAGGACCAGCCAGCCGTACCCCATGGTGGCCAGCATCATGGCAATGACCCCCGTCTGGGCGGAACAGGGAACAGCCAGTCCCAGCAAAAAGGCGAGAATTATCCTCTCCCGCTTGGTTGTGAGCATCCTGGTGGATATTACCGCCATGGTCACGCAGCCGAAACCCAGTATTAATGGAATCACGGCCTTGCCGTTGAGGCCCAAAGGCCGAAAGGTATTGTCCAGCAATACTGCCAGCCGGGGCAGGTAGCCGGAATCCTCCAGCAGGGAGAGCAGCAGGTAAAAGCTAAAGACCAGGGGCAATAGCAATCCTATGCCATAGGCGACAGCCATGGTGAAGATACCAAATTCGCCAACGAGTACATGCTGCAACAGGCCTTGGGGCAGCACCTTTTGGAGGATGGTCACCAGGGGCGGCAACAGCCAGCGTTTGAAGACAACCCCCTCGGTAAAATCCACCACTTCCCCCGCCACCAATCTTCCCACTGCCCACCAGATAAAAGCCATGACCAGGGCTGCTGTGAAAAGGCCGCTTAAGGGACGGGTCAACCATTTGTCCAGGGGAGAAAGCTGAGGTTTTCCCTGAAAAGCTGCAATTGCCTGGTAAATTTCATTGGCCCGCCGCCGCAACATGTCGCCGTCCTGATCCCGCAGCCTCTGCCTTTTCCCCGGGCCTATAGTTTTCACCACCTGGCCCAGTTCTGCCATGCCTTCTCCCGTGGCAGCCGCCCCGGCTACCACCGGGACGCCCAGCAATGTCTCCAGCCTTGCCAGGTCCAGCTGCAGTTGCTGCCGGCGCACTTCGTCCATCATGTTGACCAGTACCACCATAGGCACCCCTCTCGCCGACAGCTGCAATGTCAGGTACAAGTCCCGGCGCAAACTGGTGCCATCGACAACGTTGATGATGACATCGGCATCAGACAGCAGGGCCTCCGTCAACCTTTCCTCATCATTTGACCCGTTTAAAGCATATACTCCCGGGGTGTCGGTGACAGGATTTCCCTGCCATAACCCCCGGCTGATGTCCACGGTAGTTCCCGGATAATTGGACACCTCAACATATCTTTTTGTGAGATTGGTAAAGACCAGGGATTTACCCACATTGGGATTGCCGGCCATGACTATTTTCTTTTTGTCCGCAGAGGTGCGATTTGAATGCTCCTGGCCACTTCCCCTCCCACCGCCACCAATTGTCCCCCGCTGCCGATAATTACCGGCCCCCCCTTTTGTCTGGCGACGCAATATACATCCTCTCCTTCTCCTATCCCTAAGGAATTAGCCTGTTGGCGCACTTTGGAGTCCTTAATCTTCAGCACAATGTATCTTTTGCCGGGGAACGCTGCTAACAAGTTCATCCGCTTCCTCCCACTGCTTTTTTTTTGCTACGATATTCAAGTACTTTTCCCTTTATACCAAAAAGCCAGGGACTTCCCTGGCCTATGCCACATGGCCCTGCTGACGCAGGATTGATAATTTTTCATCTGCTGCCGCCACCGGTCCGGTCAGGTCCCCTCCCAGGCCGCTGCGCTGCAGCCCATAATAGAGCAGCAGGTTGATAAAGCCCACATAGTCCATGTTTACCGCCGCCGTCATTCTCGCCAGCGAACCTGCCCGGCCCAGTGACGGCGTGCCATTGACATCAATAACACGCAATTGTCCTGAAGCATCCTCCTTTATGTCAACCCGCACCACATCGGCGCAGCCAAGGGACTTGTATGTTTTGACAGCCAAGTCCCGCAGCCGCAAGTACAGGGGATCCTCAGGGGGGATAATTTCTATGGTCATTTCGTTTCTGGACTCGGCTTTTTTTACTTCTGTGGAACGCACCAGGTTTTCCGCAAAGGCAACCGGCGGCAAGACTACGGGCTTGCCATTGCCAATAACGCCTACCGTGTATTCCAGCCCCGGCAAGTATTCCTCCGCCACCAGGCCAATGGGCCCCAGCAAATCATAGAGTTCTTCCATACGCCTTACCAGTGCAACAGGCGATGCCACCACCGAACCGGAATCGATGCCGACGCTGTTGCCGCCGCCGGCGGGTTTAAGAAACAGCGGGTATTTGTCATTTTCCGCTGCAAAAGCCCTGGCAATCATTGGCGTGGGCAGTGACCTGTACCAGGGAATGCTGACCCCGGTCCGGGAAAGAACTGCATAGGTCAATTCTTTGTGCCTGCACAGTTCCATAGCCTCGGCAGGCGAATGGGAACTGGGAATCCCCATCTCAGCCAATGTCTTGCGGACCAAAGCGGCTCCAGTACCGTCGTAAAGGGTGGCGGGGCTGTCCAAAAAGCCTTCGGCAATAACAAAGGCAAAATCCGGACGCCACCGGCGAAAGCACTGCTCCAGCTGCTTCCGTGACCGCAGGTTTATGGACAGAGTTTCATATCCCCCCAGGGACAACGCTTCTTCCACTGCAGCGATCGTCCTGTTGGTAGTACATTCGCTGAATACACCTCTTCTCTCCGCTGTTGGCACCCAATTATAGATGAACGCGATCTTTCCTGCCAATTGCCACCCTCCTATTTGAATGCAAGCTAATCTAATCTATTCGTTGGCAGATTACATTATCCTTGTAAAATAAAAAAACCTGCGGTTTTCCCGCAGGGTTAACTGGTGGCAACCAGTTCCTGATCTTTGTACTGCAGCTGGTAAAGCTGGTAATAGAGGCCTTCCTGGGCCAACAAATCCTGGTGGTTGCCCATCTCCCGGATTTTGCCCTTGTGCATGACGATGATTTTGTCTGCACTTTGAATGGTGGACAGGCGGTGGGCGACGACAAGGGTAGTGCGATCCTTGGAAATAGTGCGCATTGCCTTCTGGATTATCAACTCCGTCTCGGTGTCGATGTTGGCTGTAGCCTCGTCCAGGACGAGAATCCTGGGGTCAAAGGCCAGGGCTCGGGCAAAAGCCAGCAGCTGGCGCTGACCTGCCGACAGGGTGGCACCCCGCTCCACCACTTCGCTCTCATACTTGCGGGGCAGGGCAGAGATAAATTTGTCGGCGTCCACAGCCTCAGCAATCTGATGAATCTTCTGGTCGTCTATTTCCACATTGCTGAGGCGGATATTGTCGGCAATAGTCCCGGAAAACATAAACACGTCTTGGAGGACGACGGCTATGCTGGAGCGCAGGTAGGAGATGTCGATATCCCTGATGTCGACGCCGTCAATGAGTATCTGTCCCTGCTGGATGTCATAGAGACGGCTGATGAGGCTGATTATTGTTGTCTTGCCGGCGCCGGTGGCGCCAACAAAGGCAACGGTCTCACCCTCCTTGACAGTAAAGCTGACATCCCGCAACACCCACTCCCCTGGATTGTAGGCAAACCAAACATTGCGAAATTCGATATTGCCCCGGATGTCGGGCTTAACGGGTTGAGGAGCGTTTTCAATCTCTGGCTTGGCATCCATGAGCTGGAAGATTCTCTCGGAAGAAGCCATGGCTGCCTGCATGATGTTATACCGCTCCGCCAGGTTATTGATGGGTTCAAAGAACATCTTCGAGTACTCGACAAAGGCATAGAGCACCCCGAATTCAATGACCCCCCTGAGGACCTGCCCGCCGCCAAACCATATTAGCAGGGCGAGGCCAAAGGTGTACATCGAATTGATAAAAGGGCGAAAGACAGCAAAGACCTTGAGTTCGCCAAAGCTGGCCTCAAAATGCTCGGAATTGATGCGGTCAAATTCCTCATACTTCTTTTTCTCTCTGCGGAAGATCTGAATGATCCTCATGCCCGAGATGCTTTCCTGTAAAGTCGCATTAATCCGGGCCAGGCGCACCCGCACCAGCCGGTATGCAGCCCGGGCCTTTGTCCTGTAATAGACGGTAGCCACTGTGATAATTGGCAGCAGCGCAAAGCAGATAAGCGCCATGCGCACATTGAGGCGCAGCATGACAAGGATGATGCCGATAAGAGTAAAGAAATCTTTAAACAGGTTGACCAGGACATCAGTAAACAGGTCGTTGAGAGTCTCGGTGTCATTTGTCACCCTGGTAATGAGCCTGCCTACGGGATTGGTGTCAAAAAAGCGCATCGACAGGTTTTGAATATGGGAAAAAATCCTGTGGCGCATGTCAAAAATTATTTTCTGTCCCGTCCTGTGGAGCAGGTATACCTGGGCGTAGTTAACGACAAAGCCGAAGAACAGAAAGAACAGGTAGATTACTGCCAGGCGCACCAGAGCAGTGACATCAGCCTTCCTGAGGGCAGCATTTTCTTCAGCGGATATCAGTTCGCCGGGATAGCGCTGTCCTTCGCTGTGGAAGTAGACTGTGCCCCCATGAGTATCAACGCTGTACTCTTTGCCGCTCAAAACAGCTGCCACTAAGTAGTTGTTGCCCTCATAGGGTATGACTTGGTAAACGGTTCCCCCCGAGGCGTCTTTAACTTTATTCTCTGGAATGAGGATCTTGCCCTTTACCCTGATGCCGGGAGCAGGCTCCCTGCCAGGTTGCCAGCCCACATACGCCCCGGCATTGATGTGTTCGTCAATGGCAACGCGAACCAACCAGGGCTTGGCCAAATCCACCAGGGTAATGATGACGAGGAGCACCACTGCCAGGAACATAGCCCAGCGATAGGGCTTGGCATAGGCCAGGAGACGCTTCATCAAGCGGGAATCGTATGCCTTGCCGATGACTTCTTCTTCATGATAATTCTGCACTTGTCTCCCCTCCTATGCTTCCGATACTTTCTTTTCTAATTGCTGCTTCAAGTACAGGTGCTGATACAGGCCGCCCCGCTGCACCAATTGCTGATGGGTGCCCCGTTCAGAAATGGAACCATCTTCCAGAACGATAATTTCATCGGCGTCTTCCACAGTAGAAATTCTGTGAGAGATGATTATGCTTGTCCGCCCTTTCATGATGCGGCGCAATCCCTGCAGAATCTTTTCCTCGGTTTGGGTGTCCACCGCCGACAGACAGTCGTCGAGGATGAGAATTGTTGGATCCTTAATCAGGGCGCGGGCAATAGAAATCCGCTGCTTTTGCCCCCCGGACAAGGTTACGCCCCTTTCCCCGGACATCGTCTCAAACTTGTTGGGAAACTCGATGATGTTGTCGTAGACCTGTGCCAGGCGGGCGGCTTTCTCAATTTCCTCCTGGCTGTAAGCGCCGGCAAAAGCAATGTTGTTGGCAATGGTATCGGAAAAGAGGAACACGTCCTGGGGCACATAACCGATGTTTTCTCTGAGCACATCCAGGGGGATTTCGTTGATATCTGTGCCGTCAATGAGCAATTGTCCCCTGGGAGGGTTATACATGCGCAGAAGCAAATTGACCAAAGTAGTCTTGCCGCTGCCAGTCCTGCCGATAATCGCCAGGGTTTTTCCTGCCTCCAGCTTAATGTCAATATTCTTGAGGGCCTGTGTGCCATCGGGATAGGCAAAACTCAAGTTCCGGAACTCAATTTCACCCTTAAGGGATTCCACCGGCTTGACAATGGCGGGGTCATCGCGGACTTCAGGCTCTTCATTGAAGAGCACATTGAGGCGGTCCATGGAGGCGGAACCCCGTTGGAGCACATTGATTACCCGGCCTACAGCCATCATAGGCCATATCAGCATACCCAGGTACGAGTTAAAGGCAATAAACTCTCCCAGGCTGATGCGGGCGTTGATGACCTGCAAGCCCCCATAGCCCAGGACGATCATATAGCTGATGCCAGAGACCAGCTGAATCATTGGCCCCATCATGCCCCAGACTTTTACCATGCGCAGGTTTTTTACGGCGTAATCCCGGGCAGCGGCATCAAATCTCTCCACTTCAGCCTCTTCCTGGACAAAGGATTTGATGACCCGAATGCCGGAAAAGGTTTCCTGAACTCTGTCTGTGAGGGAGGAAAAGGCTTGCTGGACAGCGCGAAAGCGAATATGAATGTGGCGGCCAAGGTACCCGGCCAGGCCCGCTAAAAAGGGCAGCGGCAGCAGGGCCAGCACCGTCAGCTTCCAGTCGATCCTGGTAACCATTGTATACACTGTTACCACAGTTAAAAAGGAGGAGTCCGCAAGCATGAGCACACCCGGACCCATGGCCATGCGAATGGCATTGATGTCATTAGTGGCATGGGCCATTAAGTCCCCGGTCTTATGGGTGTTAAAAAAGTTCACAGACAATGTCTCCAGGTGGGCAAACAGACGATTGCGCAAGTAATATGCCAGGCGCCGGGATGAACCCATGATGTAGATTCGCCAAAAATAGCGCCCCAGGGCCATAACAACCGCAATGCCGATAATATATCCTCCGTAGCGCAGCAAACCGGCAGAGTCGATTTGCCGGCTTTGAATCAGGTCTGTAACCTCGCCTAACAAGCGGGGGATTTGCAGGTTGAAGACGTTGACTGCCATCAGCCAAAAAAGTCCCAGTGCATAACGCCAGGCGTTGGCTTTAAAAAAATCTTTTAGTATCTTGCCAGATCTCATTTCATGTCGCCCCCGATAAAATTTCACACTGCTAATATTAACACATGTAGTATCTGCTGACAAATCAAAATTCCCCCGGGAAAGCCCCGGCTTACTCCTTATTGCTGCCGGAATCGAGCCCGGGCGAATATATTTAGCGTCACGGAATGTTCACTAATAAAAAAACACCCTCCCTGGAGGGTGTACCCCGCTTTATGCGGGAATGCATATGACCTGACCAATTTGCAGATTGTTGGGGTTGACGCCGGGATTGGCCTGCTGGATGGCATTCACCGTGGTGCCAAAGCGCTGGGCCAACAGGAAATAGGTGTCTCCTGGCTGGATGGTATAGAGAAAACCGGAGCAAGCCGGCGGCGCCGCCTGGGGAATGCAGATGACCTGGCCAATTTGCAGGTTGTTGGGGTTGACGCCGGGATTGGCCTGCTGGATGGCATTCACTGTGGTGCCAAAGCGCTGGGCTAAAGAGAAAAACGTGTCTCCTGGCTGGATAGTATAGAGAAAACCGGAACAGGCCGGCGGTCCTGCCTGGGGAATACAAATGACCTGGCCAATCCTGAGGTTGTTGGGGTCAGCAGCGGGATTGGCCTGCTGGATAGCAGCTACCGTAGTGTTAAAGCGTTGGGCCAGCAGGAAAAATGTGTCCCCTGCCTGGATGGTATAGAGAAAACCGTTCGGGCAGATTTGTGACGGAAAGACTACTTCCTGGTTCTCCAGATCATCAAAGACATTCTGGACACCGGGATTGGCCTGAGCCAGCTGCCGCACGTCCATGCCCCGACTGCGGGCAATGAGGTACAGGCTCTCCCCTTTCTTTGCCACATACTTGTTGTCCATACTCTTAATCCTCCTCACAGAATTCTAGCTCCCCTACCAACCTATGAGATATGCCCGCTGCCAGTGCCTAGGCAAATGCAAAAAAACCGCCTCAGGCGGTTAGCTTGCTCAGGGCCAGATTTAGAGCCAGGCAGTTCAGGGAATGATGGATTTGTCCCGTGGCCATAAGCCCGGGAAGGTCATCCAGGGGCACCAGCTCCACCGAAATCGATTCCGATCCGTCCAGAGCCTGCTCCCCCCCTTTGCGGCAACCCGTGGCTAAAAACAGGTGGCAGCAGTTGTTCTGAATCGCGGGATTGACGCTGACCACAGAAAGAAGTTGGAGGTCTTCAGCAATAAAGCCGGTTTCTTCTGCCAGCTCCCGGGCAGCTGTCAGCCTGGGCTCTTCCCCAGGGTCCACTACCCCGCCGGGGATCTCCAGAGTAATTTCTTCCCGGCCATGGCGAAATTGACGGACGAGGATTGCCTTGCTGTCGTCGGTAACGGCCACAATATTGACCCAGTCGGGAAACTCCAGAATGAAAAAATCGTGGCGCGCAAAGCCGGGAGCAACGCGGCAGTCTTTGCGCACACTGAGATAGGGGTGCTTTAACAGATAAGAAGAGGACAAGGTTTTCCAGCTGACAGGCTTATCCAAATAAATCAGCTCCTGAAACTAGAAATCCAGGTATTCGATGTCGCTTTCCCCGCGCAGTTTTTCGAGATATTCGAAGCGCAGCGACTCAATTTTTCTCTCTTTGAGAACATAGATGGCATATTCTCTGAGGTCTTCCTCGTCGATATCATCTTCCTCGCCATAGTACTCCAGGTAGGAAGCGATCATAGCCTCGATCTCTTCTTCTCCCACCTCAATTTTGCTGAGTTCCAGCTCCTGCTCAAACAGGGCTTCAATCATCAGCATATCTGCCAGCACCTGTTTATAGGATTCCAGGGTAAAGTCTGCTTCTGCCAGAGCCTGCTCAAAATCAGCCTCATCCTCAAAGCTCTCCATTATAGTTGCCAGTTCACCGTCCACATCGACGGTGTCGGCATTGATTCCAGCCTTAAGGGCAGCTTCTTTCAGCAAATGGGTGTTGATGAGGCGATCGACCACATTCTGCTTCACTTCCGCAAGCTCCTGGTCAGTCAGCGTCATCCCCTGGCTGTTGAAATATTCCAGGTCATATTCCAATTCCGAGTCAAAGGCTTCCCGGGTTATCTCCACTCCGTTGACTATTGCAACCGGACCTGTTGGGGTCTTGTCACATGCAGCCAGCCCTAGTATCAGAGAGGAAATAAAAATAATAACGGCAACTTTTTTCATGAGATTACCTCCCTTGCATAAGTACAACCCTAGCATCACCATTGGGGAATAGTCAAGGGCAAATCTCGCCAATTATATTTTAATTTTTTTAATTTCTTCAATGCTTGCCTTGTACAGCCATTTTTTAAAGGCCGCAGTTTCTTCCAGCAACAGCCGCAATCTCTCCCGCCGGGGACCGCCTTTGACAGCTGTTCCTGCTCCCTTGGCGAGAATCAGTCTGCCTTCTGTCAGTTCGAAGTCAATAATCCCCGACTCAGCGAGGAGGCGCAGGGCTGCAAGGACTGTCTCTTCCGTCTGGGCGAGAGCCGCTGCCAGAGGAGACAAGGGGACAATCCCCCCCTGGCGGTTGAGAATGTACTTAAGTGCCCCAAGAAAGTCAGTGAGGAATTCCCGGGGCTCCTCAGGGGAAAATCCCAGCACCACTGTTTCCGGATCGGCAAAAGCCAGGACTTGGCGAAGCACTGCCAGCGAGGGCGGAGGGGTCAGGAGCACAAGGACAGCGGCAGGTTCAATATTCACCCGGGTATTGCCGGGGTGCTCCTGCCACTTGCTGCCCTCCCTGTAGACCGCCCCTTGCGGAAATTCCCGCAACACATGGCGCCAGGGAAGCCCCCGCAAATCTTCATAGCGAAAGCCGGGAACAAGCACCACCGGGGGTTCATCCCCAGGCCACCATGCTTTCAGGGTGGCCATCACCGACTTCTCCCCCCGATAATAATCCTGGGCTACAGTAAAGACACCGCCAATGCTGCCCCCCGGCTCCGGGGCAGGACCACCTTCCCAGAAACCAGCGGCAAAGCTGCGCCAGCGGTCTCCCAGGGTAAGGATGTTTCCCTGCCCGGCAGGACGAGTGCTCTTGACAGCCAAGCCCTTGCTGTACAAAAGGGGGCGGGGATTGCCTTCGCCGCATGGGGACAGGGCAGAAAGCTCTGCCACCAGGTCGGGAGTAATATCTCCAGCCTGAACCACCAGGTCGACAGCCAGTTCTGGCCGGGTCCAGGCCTCCATTTCCCGGGCAATTGCCTGCCGGGCAGTCTGGCAAAAGGACTCCAGTTTATCCCCGGCCAGGGAAAAGCCTGCGGCAGCAGGATGGCCGCCAAATTTCAGCAAGTGCTCGCTGCAGGCTGTCAGGACCTTGTATATATCTATCCCCTCCGGCGAGCGGCAGGAACCGACAATGTTGCCATCCCCGCCAGCGGTCATCAGTATGGCCGGAACCTGGTGGCGGCTGCTTATCTGACCGGCGGCAATGCCGATAACTCCCTGGTGCCAATCGGGATTATAGGCGATAACAGCCTGGTCTTCAACCTCAATGTCTTCCAGGATTCTGGCACCCAGTTCTTTGCGCAGGATATTGAGACGGTTGAGCTCCTGGGCCAGGGGTTCCGCTGCCGCCACATTCCCCGCCAGCAGCAATTTCACCCCTATGCTGCCTGTGTCCAGGCGACCTGCAGCGTTAATCCTGGGGGCAATCTGAAAGGCGAGCTTTTCTTCATCCACTAGGCCGGGCTGCAGGCCGGCGGCGGCAAAGAGGGCAGCAAGGCCCGGGCGTTCAGCCTGTTGCAGCAGGGGAAGCCCGCGGACGTACAGCTGACGGCTGTGACCCAGCAGGGGCACTACATCAGCAATTATCCCTAAAGCCACCATATCCAGGAGGTCATCTGCCTCCTGTCCTTGCCGGTGCAGCAATTCCCGGGCGAGGACAAAAGCCGTCCCCACTCCCGGCAAATCCCGGGAAGGATGCCCCAGGGGAAGCAATTTTAAGTTGAGCACTGCGGCTGCCGCCGGCAATTCCGGCGGCGGCAGATGGTGGTCGGTGACCACCACATCCATTCCCAGCTTCCCTGCCAGGGCAATCTCAGCATGGTTGCTGATGCCGCAGTCACAGGTAATTATTAAATTCACTCCCGACGCGGCCAGGGCCTGCACCCGGATGGAGCTCATACCGTAGCCCTCGCTGAAGCGATCGGGAATATGCCATTCCGCCTTTGCCCCCAGCCTCTCCAGGGCAGTGACCAGCAAGGAGGTGGCGGTAATGCCGTCGACATCATAGTCGCCGTAAACGGCCACCTTCTCCCCCTCTTCCACGGCCGCCTCGATGCGGGCAACGGCCTGGGCAAGGGGAGGGTAAGCACTTAAGTCAGGCTCAGGCCTGGCCAGGGGGTTGAGAATATGTTCAATTTCCTCCTGGCTGGTAATGCCCCGATTGAAGAAAATTGAAGCCAGACGGGAACTGCCTCCCGCCCACAGCACCATTTCCGGCGGGATTAAACCCTCGGGGGGCAACTTTACCCGCAGGCTCATGGCAAATTCACCCCCTGGAGGGCGATTTCCTGGATTTGCTCCCAATCCACCTCTTCCAGTTCCAATAAATCCTCCTGGATTTCTTCCAGACCCTGGCCATGGCAGACAGGCCGGTATTCGCAATAGCGGCAGTTCTTCTCATTGCTGGTGATGGGAAAGGCACTGGTGCTCAAGATCTCAGCAATGAGCCGCCGCAGCCACTCTCCATCCTCCTGGCGTTGCCTGGCAGAATAGCTGACCCGCAAGGGCTCCTGGGGGAACCTGGGGTTCCAGTAGACCATGGCCACTTGTTCCGGCTCTCCCTGAAAAAACCCCGAGCTGCTGAGAAGGTACAGGTACAGCCGTGACTGCGGGGACGCGGCCAATACAGCCCGGGGAGGGCGCTCATCGGTCTTCCAGTCGTAAATGGTCACTTTATCTTGGGCCACCGCTAATAAATCATACTTAGCCAGCAGACGCAGGCCATTTTTTGCTGAGCGCAGTTCATACTCCGGCAAATACTCCTCGCTCTCATTCAGAGGGAAGTTCTCCTGCAGCTGGGCCAACCAGCTCGCCAACAGCGGTTCTCCCGGAACCGGCCCTGTTCCGCCGCAGCTGAAGTGCCGCTGTGCCAGGAGGTGAAACTTTCTCCCCATCTCAATGTGCTCGCTGACCTGTCCCTCCACAGCCAGGGGCCAGTAAAGGCCGTCTATATACCGATACTTAAATTTCAAGGGGCAATTCTGCCAGGCCGAGAGGGCTGCCTGGCTGAACCAGAGTTTTTCAAGTTCGCTGGGCACCGGCCTTCACCTCCATAATTCTCTCCAGTTCCTTAAGGGCTAAAGCGGGACTCTGCCGGCCAAACCTGCCCTTTTTGTGCCATGTCAGCAACAGATTGACTTTGGCCCGGGTAATGGCCACATACAACAGGCGCAAGCGCTCGCAGAGGAGCTCTTGCCGGGCGGCGACAATGGCGGCGGCAGTATCCAGCCCCTCCATTTCCGACCGGGCCACTGCCACGGGATTGATAATCTCCTCCGGCAGCCAGCCAAATTCCGCCCGGATTTTATCTGTTGGCCGGCCGGGATAGTCATTGCTGGTGACGCTGACGACATATACCGTGTCCCATTCCAGGCCCTTGGCCCGGTGGGCGGTAACCAGATTTATCACTCCCGGCTGGGGGCTGTATCCCCCGCGGTCAAAGAATACATTGGCTGCCCCCAGGAAACTGTTGACCATTCTGCCCACTTCCTCAGCCACCTTGGGCAGGCGCCAATTGGGGTTAAGGGCCAGCCACTGCTTGATGTCGACAGCTATTTTTTGGGCCAGGGCCAGCTCCTCCTGCTGCAGCCCCAGGTCATTGGCAATCTCCAGCACCAAAATATCCGGGGGCAGGTGCACCCCCTCCAGCCACAGCTGCAAACGCTCCAACTCCCGCTGCACATTCAGCCACAAATCAATATCCCGCAGGCTCTGGGGCCAGCTGCCCTCGGTAAAAAGAAGGTCTTCCACCGGCACAGTTTCCAGGTACCCCCGGATGGGGGCAAAGTCTGCCAACTCCGGCACTAATCGCTCGAGGGCAGCCACCAACAGCCCATTGTCCCCGGGATTGGCCAGGAACCTGAGGATGGCGGTAAGATCGTCAATGGTCTTGCGCCGCTCGGCAGGATACTGGCAGATTTCGTAATAGGGGGCTTCCATTTCCGCCAGCACTTGCCGGTAATCGGCAACCATCTGGTTGGTGGGGGCGAGAATGGCCACCGTCTTGTCGGGATTGCGCCGGATATAGCCGGCAGCGTGAGTGCAGACCTCCTGCAGCTCCTCGTCATAGTCCTTGTACCCCCGCACCGCCAAAGTGTAACCCGGGGCGGTGGGATTGGGGAAGGGGTCATCCGGGGCCACAGGCTTAATATAGGTGGGCTCCAGGGCCATGCGGCAGGCGGCGACGGGATGGGCATTGCAGCTCCAGCTGACCAGGCCATTGGCCAAGTCGATGATGTCAACGCTGCTGCGGTTAGAGTGGAGCATGGGCACGGTGCGCACATCCTCCCGGCGGGAATAGTCCCGGAACAAGTTGGGGTCAGAATCAGTAAAGGTCCCCATTATCGCCTGATTGGAATCTCCCACCCGCACCAGGTTGCCGCTGCCCTCCGCCAGTTTCAGCAGCAGGGCCTGCTGCAGGGGGTTGGAATCCTGAGCCTCATCTTCAAAGATATAGGGCCAGGCAGAGGACAGCCTTTGGGCCAGTTCTGCATCTTCCTCCACCAGGCGCCAGGCCCGCAGCAAGAGGTCATCAAAGTCCACCATCCCCAGCCTGGCCAGCCGCTCCTGGTACTCCCGGTAAAACTCCACCGTCCAGGCGTAGAAATTGTCTTCCCTGACTCTCTCTGCTCCCTGCGAGGGACTTATGCCAAGGGCCTTAAAGCGGCGGATCATCTCCCTGCCCATGTCCACAGTGCGGTTGCGCCAGCCCTGCAGGGCCTGTTGATACAGGGGGTGAGATTCGTTTACTTTCAGGACTGTAAGCCAGCGCTGCTGATTGCGGGCAATCCAGCTGTCAACCACATCTTCCACCAGCCTGTCTCGATAGCCGCCATCGAGGATGGCGAAATCATCCCGCAACAAGGCGGCGTCGGGACGCTGGCGAATAATTTGCAAAGCCAAAGAGTGAAGGGTTCGGACCTCAAATCCTACCCCCCGGGGCAGATCCCGCTTTTCCAGCCAGTCGCCGATCTTGCGGGTAAAATTCGCCACCGCCGAGTTCATCACTGTAACCACCAGGACCTTGGCGCCCCGGGGCAGGCCTTCACTGATTATTCGCGCCGCCAGCCAGGAAAGCACCGTCGTCTTCCCCGCTCCGGGAACGGCAGGAACTGCCAGCATTCCCCCTGTATACGCCGCTACTTCATCTTGTCCCGGCCGAAAGCGCATCTTTCTCCTCCTCTCCCACCAGGGCCCCATAAAGGGCCGCCAGTAATTGCCCCTCCTGCTCAAATCCCTGACTGTCGACATTTGCTGCCGCAACAATGAGGTGTTTGCCGCAGCGGCGGAGCAGGGCTCTCGCCACCCGGGCACCGTTCTGCAGGCTGACAGACTGGTTGTATTCATCGCTCCAGATTTCTCCCCGGGGCCAGCGGGCACTGAGAACATGGGGGTTAAGCAGCTCCCGCACGTCCTGCTGAAACCAGCGCCTGCCGGTACAGTCCATCCACACCTGCACTGCAGAGGACATGTGCCCCGAGATGTAGGCATAGGGCGTAGCTAAAATCACTGCCCGCTCCCTGTTGGCTGGCTCCAGCAGCGATTCCGCCGCCACCGTACCTGCCGACAGCATGCGGATAAAGGCAGCGCCGGTATCGGCGCCCAGGTCAAGACGCCGGGTGGTGTTGAGGAATTTGCGGGCTGAGGCCAGCAACTGCCGGCAGACCACCAGATCGTCCCGGGCAGGAGGCAGCCGGGAAAGGAGCTCGCCGAATACCCGCTGCAAGAATATATCAATGGGGGCCTCGGGCCCCTGGCGGTAGTCATCCAGCCACTGCCGCAGGAGATCGTAACCCTGGGCAGCGCGGAAACCAACCCGCTCCCGCTGCCACAGCTCCAGAGGGGCTAATTCACAGCCCCGGACCTGCCGACTCAGCAGCCAGGCCCGCACCGGGTCCAGCTTCAGCAACAGCTGCAGAGACTGGGCCAGGTCAGGCACTCCCCAATCCAGCTGCCACTGGGGGTGAGCCAAAAGGGCTAGGGTCATCATGGCGCGGACATAGGGTTCGTCTATGAGGCGCCGGTTCTTGGTGAGCACATTGAGGGGCACCCCCGCCTCTTTGAGATGCAAGGCCAGGGTGTGCTCCAGGACTTTATCTGCCAGGGGCGCTATGACAGCGATTTCAGCGGCAGGCACCCCCTCACCCAGGAGGCGGACCACCCTTTCCCCTGTTCGCTCCAGGAGTTCGCTGCGCAAATCTTCGTGAATGAGCTCAATCTTGGGCCGCCTCCGGGGAAGAACGGGAGCAGTGCCCCTGAGGATGCTGGTATACACTGCCCTGCCTGCCCCCAGGCCCCGGCGGGGGCGCACCGGCACAATCTTGCCGACATCGCCAAACCGCTGCCACCCTCCCGGGGCATCGGCCCCGAAAAAACCCGCGTGGCCGCCGTCGGTGCTGAAAGTAAGCACTGCCCGGTCGACATGCTCCAGAAACACGGCGATTAAATCGTGGGCGGCAGGGGACTGTTCATCGACATCGTCGGCCAGCAGATGCTTAAACTGCCGCAATTCCCGGCGGTACCAGGGCTCCTCCAGCAAGCTGCGGTACAGGGAAACTGCCAGGCCATAGTCCAGGGTCCCCGTCTTTTCCGCTTCGGCAATATAACTGTCGAGGATTTCCTGAGCAGAAGCGAATATCTTGCTGTCTTTTGCCGGCATTGCCGCCGCCAGGCGGTTGCCGATGTCGGAAAAGGGTATGCCATTAAGGCTGGCCAGGACCAAACAACTGCCCAGCTGAATCGCCAGGCGCTCAGGGCTGGTGACGAGACCGGCAAAATCCCCTTGCCTGGCTTGGATATGCCTGAGCATAGCAAACTGGCTGGTCTCCACCGTCAGGAATTCCGGCTCCAGCCACATCTTGCCCCAGGGTTCCAGGCGCGGCCAACAGCGCCGGATCTCCCGCTGCACCCAGCCAAAGTATGTATACACATGTATGGGACCAGCCCAGGGAAAATCCACCCGCTCCCGCCAGTCCCGAACATCCCGGGCGTTCCACAACAACACCAGGATTGAGTCAGTGCAGTCTTTTCCAGCCAGGTCGCTGTAGTACTGCCACAGTTTCTCGGTTTTCCCGGCCCCGCCGGGGCCCACCAAGAGCGTCCTCTCCATACTACCCCCTCCCATTTTATTATACCATTCCCCCGGCATTGACAGGAATAATAATGCCCTGCACTGCACCCGCCGGTGCAGTACAGGGCGTAAGGCATTGGACTATTGGGCAAGCTGTTCCAGTATCATTGACTGCGGTTTTTTGTGGCGGCGGCAGTTTTCATCCCCTCGGGAATGCCGTCGGCCAGGCGTTCCAGTTCGGGTTCCACCCGGTTGAATCGCCACAGCCACACACCTAAATCTATGGCCAGGCGGCGCGCTCTTCTGGTAAAGCCCTCCTTGCTGACCAGGATGGCAAATTCACAGTTCATCCTGCTCATGGCTTCACTGACCGCCATGACAGAGCGCTCATCGATAGGCTTGCGCCACCACTTGATATGGAGGTATGTCTTCGCCCCCAGCCGGGACAAGGTGTATTCCGCGCCCATGCGCCCCTGAAACAGCACCTTTTCCACCTCATAGCCCTGGCGAAAAAAGTAGTCCAGGACGGCGGCATTGCTGCCGGGAGCGGAAGGAGCTTTCCGCCGGCGCAGAATAATTGCCGCCAAGTACACTGCAATCAGTACAGCCAACACAGGCCAGTATGGGGAAGCAAAGCGGACGAATTCCCGGAGGGTGTCCCCTGCCAGTTTCAGGGCCCTTTCCATCAACATCCCCCTTTCCCAAATTACTGGGCTTCCCGGCTGCCCAGCTCCTTTAAGAGGCGGAGAAGGTAGTGGTAATGGGGAGCCAATGGGGTATCCTCCTCCAACTCTTCTTTAATCCTGATGGCCATCTGGTTGAGGACGAAGGGATTTTCCTGATGAAAAACCATGATCATCCTCAGGGCGCGAGTGGTATTGGTAAATGCCTTCTTGGCCTGAAGTCTAAGGGTAAATGCCCAAAACCCTCTATCCTTTGTTTGCAGGGTTTGATAGCACTCCTTAATGCGGTTGATGTGGAGCTCGAGATATTCCATAGCCCCCTCATACACTTGCAGGTCGGGACGGGGCTCCAGAAGGTTCTGTGCCGCCTCAATTCTCGGCAGCGGTCCATAGCGGACCTCAGGATTCTCCAGCAGTTTCACGGCCAACCTCCTCCCAGGCTTACAGCAGTTCCTCTAACTCTGCCAGCAGTTTTGAGAATACTTCCAGGGTGGTGACCAGGGGCTTGGGCTCCGTCATGTCCACGCCGGCAGTCTTCAAGATGTTGAGGGGGTAATCGGAACCGCCGCTCTTGAGGAATTGCAGGTAGCGCTTCGTTGCCTCCTCATCGCCGGCAAGGACATTTTGCGCCAGGCAGGTGGCGGCGGCGAATCCGGTGACATACTTGTAGACGTAGAAATTGTAGTAGAAATGGGGAATCCTTGCCCATTCCAGGCCGATGAGGTCGTCCACTTCCATCTCCGGCCCGTAGTACTTTTTGTTGAGTTCCAGCCACAGGTTGCTGAAATCTTCATTGGTCAGGGACTGGCCGGCCTCGCTGCGGGCGTAAATTTCCTTTTCAAACTCTGCAAACAAGGTCTGTCGGTAGACAGTGCCCCGGATTGTCTCGAGGTACTCGTTAATGATGTACAGACGCTTCTGCTTGTCCTCAGTGGTTTTCAATAAGTAATCATTGAGGAGGGCTTCATTGAGGGTGGAAGCCACTTCCGCCAAAAAGATGGGATATTGTGCCGTCGAAGGAGGCAAATTGGTCTTGCTGTAATAGCTGTGCATGGAATGGCCCAGCTCATGGGCAAGGGTGGAAGCATCATTGAGGGTATCGTCATAATTCAGGAGCATAAAGGGTTTAGTGGAATAACTCCCCCAGGAATAGGCGCCGCTGCGCTTGCCTTTGTTTTCATAGACATCAATCCAGCCTTCAGTAAAGGCCTTGCTGGCATCGCGCACATATTCCTCACCCAAGGGGGCGAGGGCAGCGAGGACCATTTCCCTGGCCTTGGCAAAGGGTACTTCCATCTTCACTTCAGACACCAAAGGTGCGTAGATGTCGTGCATGGCAATTTTCTCCAGGCCCAACACGCGCTTTTTCAGGCTTACATATCTGTGCAGGGGCTCCAGGTTGGCGTTGATGGTGTCGACGACATTGTCGTAGACGCTGACGGGGATATTATCGGTAAAAAGGGCGGCCTCCCTGGCGCTGGCAAAGTTCCTGGCCCGGGCAAAGAACATGCCTCCCTTAATTTTGCTGTTAAGGCTGGTGGCCAGGGTATTTTTGATATTGCCATAGGTGGTGTACATGGCCTCATAGGCCTCTCTGCGCACCCGCCTGTCGGGGGATTGCATGAACTTGATATAACGGCCGTGGGAAAGCTCAACTTTTTCGCCCACTTCATCCCTGATCTCCGGGAAGCGCATATCTGCATTATTGAGCATCGAGAAGATGTTGTAGGGAGCATCGTCCAGCTCTCCCGCCATAGCCAGCAACTGCTCCTCCCGGGGGCTGAGGGTATGCGGTTTTTGGCGCAGGACATTATCCAAATAGTGCCGGTATTCATCCAGGCCCGGTTCCTCTTTCAAGAAACCGCTGACGACCCCATCCTCCAGGCCCAACAGTTCCGGCTCGATGAAGGAAACAGCTGTATTGAGCACAACCCCCAGAGAGCCAGCCCGGTCAGCCATGCCCTGGTGCTTGGCATTGCTGGTATCTTCGTCACGGCGCAAATTGGCAAAGACAATGACCTGGGAGCCCAGGACCATGATTTCATCCCTCAGCTTCAAACATTCCAGCAGAGTCCCGGCACTAGCCCCTAAACGGCCGGAATAACCCTTGATCTTCTCCGCCAGTTCCTTGACTGCGGCAAAATCTCTTTCCCATTCCTCATCAGTTGCATAGACAGACTCCAAATCCCACTTGAATTCCTGTGGGATCTCCTGCCGGGCAGGGACTCCGCTTTTTTTTACTTGTGTCACTTTTTTCCCTCCTGAAATATAAACCTGTTCTTTACTTTATAATTCGCTTGCGCGGAAGAAAAACCTTCTTCTGGCAACTATCCGCAAACAACATGATGGTGGTCTTTTTTCCCTTTGCGCAGGGCAATCCTGCCCCCCTCAAGAAAACTGCTGTCCACTACTAATTGAATATCCCCGATACGCTGCTCGTTTACTGTCAGTCCTCCTTGCTGAATGAGGCGCCGGCCTTCGCTCTTGCTGGCCACCAGGCCGCACTCCACCAGCAGGTCGACGATGTTGATGCCGGCCTCCAGGCGGTGGCCCTTGATACAGGTGGTGGGGATGGCTCCTGCCTCCTGGCCGCCGGCAAATAATGCCCGGGCAGCTTTCCTTGCTTGCACAGCCTCCTCTTCTCCGTGGACCAGTTTTGTCACCTCATAGGCCAGGCGCTCCTTGGCAGCGTTGATTTCCTGACCTTCTTTTGCCGTCAGGACATCAATTTCTTCTACTGGCAGGAAGGTGTAGAACTTGAGGAAGCGGTTGACATCCTTGTCGTGGGTATTGCGCCAGTACTGGAAAAACTCGTAGGGCGAGGTGAGGGAGGGATTGAGCCATACGGCACCGGCCTCGGTCTTGCCCATCTTTTTGCCGTCAGCAGTCTCTAACAGGGGAATGGTGAGGCCATAAGCCTCCTCCTGTTCCAGGCGCCGAATGAGGTCCACCCCCGAGATGATATTGGACCATTGGTCGTCACCGCCAATCTGCAGCCTGCAGCCATGCCTGCGGAACAAGGTGAGGAAGTCGTAAGATTGGAGGAGCATATAATTGAGCTCCAAAAAGGATAAGCCCCGCTCCATCCTGATTTTAAAACATTCGTACGTCAACATGCGGTTGACAGAAAAGTGCGCCCCCACTTCCCGCAGAAACTCAATGTAGTTGAGCTTAAGGAGCCAGTCGGCGTTGTTTACCATGGTCACTTCCGGGCCGGGGATTACATCCATGATCGCCCTTATTTGATTGCCGATGGCCTTGGTGTAGGCGGCAATGGTTTCGACAGCCAACATCTGCCGCATCTCGGTCTTGCCGCTGGGATCGCCGACCATGGTGGTTCCTCCGCCTAGGAGGGCAATGGGGTGATGGCCACAGCGGCGCATATAGGCCATGACCATAATCGGCAGCAGATGTCCCACATGGAGGCTTTCGGCGGTGGCGTCAAAACCAATATAAAATGTAGTGGGTTGCTGCAGCTGTTTCAGCAGCGGTTCCTCATGGGTGCGCTGTTTTACCAGGCCCCTTTCCTCCAGAACTTTTAATGCATCCTTGGTCATTGCTTATTCCTCTCTTTCTTTAACAAAAATAACTCGCCCCCATAAGGGACGAGTATGATTCCCGCGGTACCACCCTGCTTGACCGCCCCAGGGGCGGCCCGCTCTTTAGCTTTTATCGGGGCTGCCGCCGCAGCCTACCGGGACACGCCTTTCGGTGCGGAACTCCGGGGTGTACGCTTCCCCCTTTGTTGCCGGTTCTCACCTGCCACCGGCTCTCTGGGAACAAAGGCTGGGTTAGCTCTCCCCATCATCGCTGAATTTATAATATTGAATTAATCCTTTACGTCATAGACCTTCCAATTCCGCCCTTCCCGACGCAGGAGGAAGTCGTCGGCCTGGATGAGGCCGGGTCCATAGTAGACAGTGACAACGGCTTCATCACCATTGATTACAGCTTCATCAACATTATAGTGCTCGAAAAGCAGGTCTCCATCCTGCCAAAAAACCTGCCACAGGGAGTCACTGTATACAGAGACCTGGGCCTGAACACTTTCCAGCACCGAAGGGTGGACATATTTCTCCAGAGTCTCTACATCTTTGTGGACAAAGCTATCCAGCATACCAGTAACCGCATTTTCCGGCGTCGGCGGAGAAAAGGTCGCGGCCAAAACCACCAGGGTAAGAACCAGCGTTACTGCACCCGTAATAATATATGTCAGCCGCTTATTCCGGGAGTCTTTAGGTTCAGTCACAGCTATCCTCTCCCTTTGCCAAATAAAATACCATGTTTTTTGGATTAGGGCAACTTTCTTTTCCAAAATCGATTAAATTGTAGCCTCCGACGCCTGCTGCCATCCTGCCGCCACCATGTCCCTGACCCTGGAAGCCAGGGTGGTGCTCCCCATATCCTTATAATCTTCAGGAGAAATGGTCGGCATGACCTGGAGGACAATCCTCGATGGCGTAATCCTCTTTTTGCTGCCTTCGTAAATTTCGCGGGTGCCGTAAATTGCCACCGGGACAATGGGCACATCAGCTTTCATGGCCAATTTCATGCTGCCGCTTTTAAAATCACCTATGTTCCCGGTGAGATTGCGGGTTCCCTCAGGGAAAATGACCATGGAAAGGCCGTTGCGGATTTGCTCGGCCCCGCGGCGGAAGACCTTGGCTGCCTGGCGCACATCCTCCCGATCCAAATACAGGCAGCCCACTTCCACCATGAGACTGCTGATCACCGGCACCTTGGCCAGCTCTTTTTTGGCCATAAAGGCAATGGGCTTGGCGATGTATCCCAACATCAGCATGATGTCAAAAATACTGAGGTGGTTTGCCATAAAGACCGCAGGCCCAGGGGGTATGTTCTCCAGTCCCCGGACGGTAACCTTGCTGCCGGTGGCAGCCAGCACCACCCTGCCCCACCAATGGGCATAGCGGGAAATAATACCCTGCCGCAGCTTATTGCAGCGGATTAATTTTAAAAACCATAACACAGGCAGAAGCAACGCTCCCAGGAGGGTTGCAAAGAAAGCAATCACTACCCAATATATTGTGCGCATCAATATCATCTATTCCACCACCTGCCACTTTCTCCGCTTATTATAGCACGTCATATTGCCGCGGGAAAGATTAAGCCTGGCCCCCCAGCAACAGAGGCCAATTAGTCTTAATCGGGAGGAAGATGAATAGAATTATAATGTGCACGTCAATAACAATTTTTGGTAAGGAGGGAAACCCGATGACAAAACG